>Ga0115005_10000947_pt1 | contig 22813 bp, 20 predicted proteins | sample ArcOceMetagenome_FD_87163 | JGI IMG/M metagenome (GOLD analysis project Ga0115005, IMG submission 87163) | Marine eukaryotic phytoplankton communities from Arctic Ocean - Arctic Ocean - Greenland ARC118M Metagenome | ecosystem: Environmental > Aquatic > Marine > Oceanic | place: Arctic Ocean...
AAATGCTTGCGAAAGGGTTCTTATTCTCTGTCCTCTCTGTCCTCTTTCTCATTTTCTCTCTTTTGCTTATCACGATCACTTTGAAACTGAACTTTTTTAGTTTCAAAATTCTGCAAAATTTGCTTCCAAGAAACTAAACAAATATTATACACTTGCCGCTACACTCCAAATCAAGTTGGCTCTCTACTCCTTGCCGGGTTGCCACTGGTGGTGGTGTGTGCTATGTTGATGACTCTGGTGTTGGGACTGCTCATATTTTGATCGGTTTGATTGTGTGTGGTCGTGGTGCTTGATTCCGTAACTCTAAGTGCCATGTAATGAGTGTGAATCACTCCTTGTACAGTTTATTAGTATTTAGGTTATAACTGATAGTAGCTATAGAAAGTGAGCGTTGTTTAGGTGAGTCGTTGCTACTAGCCATCTCATTGGCATTCTTTCTACAGCTGTTGTTTGTTGTTCACCTTATATTAATCCGTATCGGATTAGTAATCCATATCAGATTGGGACCAAGGACAGGAAATCAATACCGCCCTATCGCTATACAGCTATATTTGACCAAATAAAGTAAAACCAAGCTACAATATTATCAATATGAGTATGTTCGAGCTATTTGCGAAAGTTTGGTGGCATTTGGTTTGGTATTGGTGGAGTTCTTCCACAGAAGGTGCTGTTTCAAGATCTTGCTTTTTTTTTGTTGTCGTGTAACAATAACGTTATTGTACTCGTACTTTCGAACTTTACTTTGCAGAAAACGTTGGTTTTACTTCTAAAAACTGTATGTATGAGTATGTACACACGGTTTATTAGTTGCGATTATTAACAATTTCAAATTGACATTTTCAAGTATCATAATGTCAAAAGTTCATACCCCCTCCGCTCCTGTACGGTGGGGCCAGTAACGGGTCATAGTATATCTCACCCCTGATGCTAGCATATCTGTTGGTCGTGTACGCAAAAAATTGATAAAGCATGGGGATGCAATCTACAATATGACCCAGCCATACATACTCTTTGTAAGTTGCAACAAGTGCAAAAGGTTTGAGGTGTACAGTGAAAGTCTTATTTGAATCTTATCCTAAAGCATGGAAACCAAACAGATGGCTTCCTCAAGAAGAAGAATCGATGCAAAACTGCCTACACCAAGAGAAACCCATGGAAGAATTCCGTCTCCTTCTCACTCTGTCTGCTCTTCGATTGATTCTGCATCCATCCCATCTGAAAATGAAGATTCTGAAGAGTATCCGTCAGATGACAATGATTCTTTCCAGGAATTCAATGATTACATGGATGATTATGTTCAACGTGAGCTGGATCAACAAATGCAGAGACAACTAGACTTGCAAATGGACGAACAAAATCAGAGAATCGATGATCTCATCCAACAAAAGTTGGACGATGCCATGGACGTACATTCTAAGCTCCTACAGAAGGAAATTATTGGCGACAGTGTTGAAAACGAATTAGATGTATTGTTGAAGAACATGAATTTAATCCCATGTTCGCAGAATGAAACCGAAGACAAAGCAACAGTTAAAACTACTGTGAGCGATATCGACCGGGCACTTCATAGAGTTTTAGATAGATATGGCGGTGAATTATCCTGATTCATTAGGTCGTCTAAGCATGGTTTTGGTCCAGCGCAACTTGAAAACAAGTTGCAAGTCAAAAACGTTACAAAATCATGTCAAGCAGAATGGAGAATTGTTGACGATCTTACATATCATCTTCTGTGGATATACTTTTCGAATGTCTACGTTATTATTTAGATGGGAATCATGAACGCGACAAGACCGACGATTTGGCTCCTCGCAGATTGGATGATGTAATGAATGAGTGCTCGTGTATTTCAATGTAGAGGGACTTTCAGTTCGATGCACTACGGTACAGTACACTGTCGCATTATTATGAATGAGAGGCTTTCGTCGCTCAATTCTCTCTCCTCCGGGAACAATCTCTTGATGAAGAAGAAATCTAATATATGAATCAATCGATATGATCGGGTGACTACACGTACATCGGATGCTCATAGAGCAGTACATGAATTTCAATTCAGATTATTGACGATTCCAACAATAACTCTAAAACGTTTCTGGAAAAACGTTAGCACTTCACAGGGTATTTACTTATGTTATTCTATTTCACTCAGTTCCCATTCCTTCAATTCATTATCTGCCAACATGCCACCCCGTGACACGTATCTTTGATACATATTCAAATCATAAGGAATTGATTTGCTGGAATTTTTCTCATCAATAAACATTTTGATACCATTGTATCTACCATTTTTATCTATCCACAACTTTTTATAACGGTAGCCCCGCAAAAGTACCTTCATCCGTCTTTTGTGCAAGTCCATCGTAGGGAAGATTTGACCTGGTTGCCGCTCGTAATTTTTATTTGGCATGTGGTGAATATACAAATCTTCCAATGAATCTAGAGGGATCAGTTGCGTCACATTACAATAATCCGAATCGTACAAATCCATTGCTCCAGATGTTCGTTCCCTATGATATCCAGGCCTCCGCACTGGTCTGTCAAATTCACAGTTTGGTCCTCTTGTCTTCCAGGCCACAAGTTGTTCTTTGACTGCCATGAACATTCCCTGGTGATGATGTCCTGGTGTTGCAAAGTATCGACCTTCGATTCCAGGATGATCGATCATTTCCTCAACTTCATCCTCCCATTCAAATTCCCACACGATCCTTCGTTTGTCAGATCTCAACATTTCATTCTCGTACCGAATAAAACCAATCGAGTAATCAGGCAGGCGCTACTCGTACGTGTAAAAAAGTAAATTGAAAATTTGGGAGCGAAATTGAGCGAGATATGGCTAGCAAGCATTGGTGCTTTTGGTAGAAAGGAAAGCACACACTTACCTCGTTACCAACAAGCTTACGAAGCTTTTCCATCTCATCCATGAACGCCAGGATATTCGTCGGACGGATAGTCTCATCCTCTTCTGAATGCACAAACACATCAAATCCGTCGTTGATATGATCGTAAAAAACTCTTCTGTGATTATCCACAACTTGTTTTCCCCAATCCGGAGAGATCAGACGCACGCTCACATCAAGACTTCCATCTGGGTCTCGGCATCGAAGTCTTTCATTCAATTGATCAATCTTCTCAACGGAATAATTGTTTTCTAGAGTATTTTCGGCAGATCTCTCATACAGAGGACAATCGGGGTCGCCCTCTTTTGGATTAGGGTCACAATTAGATGTGGTGATATGCAAAGAGACTTTGGCGCCCGTTTCACACAAATCTCTGAAATTATCAAGGACGTTTTCAAAATATGAGTATTGAAATTGCCCGACAGTGGTGACTTCTATAAGAATCTTCTTTCCTCGAAGTGTTGGTACGAAGGCAGTGGAGGCATTGGAATTGGCACTGATTTCGCCGTGGTTTGAGATCATATAATAATTCCATGAAGTAATGATGAGGTACAAAGCAAAAAATACTGTAGCAACGATCACGAAAAACTTCTCGTTCTGCGAGTTTCGTCGCCGTCCAGTTTTCCTCCTTATTGCAGTCATCTTCAGTTTTGCTGGGATTCTTATTTCAATGACTGGTATCAAATGTTGGCCAATGTACGTAGGATGAGTATTGACAAGCAACAGTATCATACTTCTTTCTTTCTGTCGGTGCCAACAAAAAATTGTCATTGTAATTCAAACTGCTATTCTTCTTTCTTTCCCATTCCCTTCTTTCGAGTACGCACCTTGAAACTGCGGAGAGCAGATTAGATAGATACTCTCGTCGTAGAAGATTGAACGATAGACGATAGAACAAAGAAAAACGCTCACCAATCACAAATTGTACAGCAAGCAAGGAAGTAGGGAGGTAACGGCAGTTGTGTGAATCCTCAGTACTATGATATACAAGACTATTTCCATAGCTGTGCTGATTGCACAAGCGCATTCATTTTCACCATCGAAAATTCAGGGTACTCAATACAGTACGGCTCTATTTTTGACGAATGATTCCGACTTCAAAGCGCCGCATGAAGAGATTGACAGAAGAAGAAACTTGGCAATTATTAGTCATCCAGATAGTGGTAAAACCACCATGACTGAAAAGCTTTTGCTCTATGGAGGAGCTATCCAACAAGCAGGAGCAGTACGTCAAAAAGCTGAGCAAAGATCTACTGCATCAGATTTTATGGAAATGGAAAAAGAGAGGGGTATTTCGATTTCTTCAACTGTCATGAATTTCGACTATAAATCACTCAGAATTAATATCTTGGACACCCCAGGTCATCAAGACTTTAGTGAGGATACATACAGAGCTTTGGCAGCTGCTGATAATGCAGTGATGTTGCTTGATGCAGCGAAGGGTCTCGAGCCTCAAACTCGTAAGCTTTTTGAAGTTTGCAGAATGAGAAATTTACCTCTGTTTACATTTGTAAACAAGATGGATCGCCCTGCGCTCACACCGTATGAAATTATGGATCAAATTGAGGATGAGTTCGGCCTAGAGACTCATCCTATTTTGTGGCCAATTGGTGATGGTGAAAGGTTCAAAGGGGTATTGGATAGGCTCTCAAATGTTGTGCATTTGTATCAGGTAGGTAATCCTATCTCGAATCAGATTCTTGAGCTAATCGTACCCCATCAATTTCAAATTGGAATAAAGTCTGATATTTTTCATCTTCTGCTAATTTGCCAAAACAGAAACCTACCAAGAGAGGAGGGAAGGCTGAGGTCGTCGAGGTGCCCATAACTGATGAAGCAAAATTGGAAGAATTGATTGATGACGATGAATTGTTTCAGCAGCTATTGGAGGACAATGAACTTTTAAGTGAATTGCTGAATCCGTTGGATATTGATAGAGTCATGGCTGCAGACCAAAGTCCGCTGTTTTTCGGTAGTGCCATGACAAATTTTGGTGTTCAGTTGTTTTTGGATAAATTCTGTGATATGGGAACGAAACCACTTGGAAGGTCTGCAGTAAGAACGGAAGATGCCCCAAAGAAGCAGAAGAATACGGAGGAGGAAGATGAAGAAGAGGCAGAATTAATTGACCCAGATAACGAGGATTTCACGGGGTTTGTTTTTAAAACGCAAGCAAATCTTGATCCGAAGCACAGAGACAGGCTTTCATACGTACGTATTGTGTCAGGGACATATAAAAAGGGTATGAAAGTTGGGCATTCCAGATCTAAACCTGGAAAGAAGTATAACTTGGCCCAAGCCCAAGCTTTATTTGGTAATGACCGCGAGTCAGTCGAAATTGCATACCCTGGGGACGTCATTGGAATCAATAATCCCGGAAACTTTGCCATTGGTGACACATTATTCACTGGAACAAAGAAGGTAACATTTCCTGGAATCCCTTCGTTTTCTCCAGAGAAGTTTGCTTACAGTAAGTTTCGTTCATGTTGCTGTATCATCATTTAATTAGTTTTCGCTCATATGTGTGCTGATCGCGAATCATTGAAGTCCGCAATCCCAACCCCTCTAGTTACAAGGCTTTTCAAAAGGGAATTGACCAGCTATTAGCTGAGGGTGCGATTCAGGCTCTACGCCAGAGAAATGATGACGGAGGAGGCCCTCTTATACTCGCAGCTGTTGGCCAACTCCAATTTGAAGTAGTTCAGGCTCGTCTCGAAAATGAATATGGAGTAGAATCTACATTGGAACCCATTGGATACACGTTAGCAAGATGGGCTGATGGGGGATGGGATGCTGTTGACAAGGCTGATAAAGATGGGAAACTATTTGGTTTAATGATAGTACAAGATCGTTGGGAGAGACCAGTCTTACTTTTTAGGAATGACTGGAAGGCTCAGGGTGTTACTGATGAAGAAAAGTACCTTGAGCTAAAGCCATGGTCGAAGCCTCCAAGCTTGGAGTAAGAAGTAAGAAGTCATTGTTTTCTGAAGATTTGAGAATGTAGTTTTTTTCCTCTCGTTGCAAATTTGAAATTGCTCGTTGGTGTTATTTTCTTTTTTGATGTGGGGTTCTTGCACAGCGCGGGCGCGCCGACTTCCTCGAGTGAGCCTCAAACCAAGGCTCAAACAAAACAACAGACAGGAAAGGATGACGTTTTTCGTCTGTCCATAGCTCGAGGCGAGGACGAACACCCAGCTCGAAGTCTCGCTGCTGGAACAAGAAAGGAAATCAAGACAACTTCCCAGAGCCACTCTGATCTGGTAGACCAACTATTTGTAGGAGATAACAGTTTCATCAATTGGACAGCAGAGTAGTCATTACTAGCGGTTGGAAATAGACAAAAGATAGGTCCTTTGGTACAATGAGCTCTAAAAACCAAACAGAAACACTAATTGCGACAGCAATTGCAGCTGCTGCGGCGGGGGCAGCTGTTGCGTATGCCGCAGTGAAATCATCAGAAAAGAAGAATCCAACATCCTCACGCCCAAAATCAATCATAATCGGCAAACCAGTTGACCCAAGGGCTCAGAGTGACATTCTTTTTCCGCACAATCATGAAGAAAAAATGAGAAGGAGAATTGCGCAGAGGGTTTCCGTCGAGGAGGAGAACAAAACTCCCAGGAACAGTGTAACAGTCCGTGTTCCGGCTACTTCGGCAAATGTTGGTCCAGGATGTAAGTAAACGACATCTTTTGATTTTGTTGGCGCTGATCATGTTTGATGTGATCGACATAATCTAATCTTAATGACCGTTCTGAACGTTCAATTTCCTAGACGACTGTATTGGAATGGCAGTCGACTTGTGGTCTGAAATTACTGTAACTCGCGCAGAAGAATTCAGCATCACGGCAGAAGGAGAGGGAGCAGTGGAAATGCCAAAGGATAAAACTAACTTGATGTGTATTGGTTTGGAAGCTGCATTTCAGGCAGCGAATAAGCCAGTCCCTGTGGTGAATTATCATGTTGTGAATCGCATTCCTTATGCTCGTGGGCTTGGAAGTTCCAGTGCTGCCATAGTTGGAGGTATTATTGCTGGTTTGGTCCTTGCTGGACACAAATTACCTTGTTGGGGATCTGAGGCACTGCTTCAGATTGCATCGACGATTGAGGTAAGAAAATTGGATGATTTTCCCATTTGGCTCTATGAATTATTTCATCTCAACAATCATTTTCTATAATAGGGTCACCCTGATAATGTAGCTCCATCAATCTATGGGGGGATCCAAATTGGTATCCACAATGGTACTAGATGGGTTACTGAGCGAGCTCCTCATCCTGCTGGAATGCAAGCAGTTCTTTTCATTCCTAGCTTTGTCGGCAAAACATCTGACGCCAGAAATGTCCTTGGGCCCACAGTTACACGAGAAGAGGCAGCATTTAATATTGGTAGGGTAGCATTCCTTGTGCATGCTTTGTGCACTGGAAATGTAGACAACTTGAAATGTGGCGTAGAGGATAAGATGCATCAGCCACAGCGCGGAAACAAACTGTACGAATATCTCTATCCAATGATAGAAGCAGCTCAAAATGCAGGAGCAAGTTGTGCATACCTTAGTGGAGCCGGGCCAACAGTAATGGCATTGACTAGTGGTGCAACTGGAGACATTTTCACCCAAAGAGAGCTGGAGAGAACAGACTCAGCGGTTGCCAGGGCTATGCTTGAAGTAGCTGAAGAATATGGTATTACAGGTCAATTGCTCGTTACACAGCCTGTACACGAGGGAGCAAGGGTTATCAAGGTCGAACCTCCCTTCAGTTCAGACACTATCACTTACCGTGACAACATCTAGATAAGAGTAATATCCAATTGTTTTCGATAATTCCATACAATTGGTAAAAGAGCCATGACGTAATGCATGATTTTGTCAGCGTTTAATATAGTTATCTCCTCCTTACGGCTAGTCTCAATCCAACAGCGTGATCTCCTTTCAAATTGATCTTCACTAAATATTCACCCAACGCCTTGAGGACAACCTTGCAAGTTTCACCGTCTTGCAAAGGTTCCATCTTATTTAAAGATTTGTCCATGATAGATCCATCTTCTTCGAACGAAGAGTGAGGAATAGGATCTGGATAAATCTGCAACGTCTCAATATCTTCCAAATCAATCCGAAGTTGTTTCGCCAACTTCTCCCTGACAGCTTTGTGATCTACTATACCAGGATGAATAGGAGCCCCCATCCCACCTCCGGAACTAGTATTGGCATCAACCATTCTCCAAATTTTGAGTGTCTTACTACGCAAGTAATGTCTCAAGAAATCAGCAGCTTTGAGATCTTCATCTGACTCCATACTTTCCCTTGCCTTCCTTTCTTCAGCAGTTTCAGATATAAGATCAGGATCAGGTATACCGGCACGTTCGAAATTTGGAGGGGTAGCATAAAGAGCCTTCTTCAGTGGAATGAGGTAATTCCTTGCAAAACCTGCCTTGACGTTGTGCACTTCCCCAGCATATCCTTTTCCGTCAGATAAATCGGACGTCAGGATCACCCTCACTGTATGCGCATTTCTCTGTTGTTGAATCACATTTTCTGTCGATCTACTTATCGGCATACTTCGAATTGATCGGAGGGAGGCTAGGCGGAGGCTGTTCATCATGGTCGACGGTATTTTTATGCCATTGCCGCTTGCGATTTGTTCGATTTTTTTTAGTCCACACATTCTTTGTTCGTGTGGCATAAACCCAATCCTGTAGGGATACAGTATTTCAAATTTTGGGCAAAAGGAAAGGAAGAAGGAAGGAGTGAGAAAGGATAACAGCGACCGGTATCTTCGTCGCTCTGACATCATGGGGGCAAAACTGAACACACAAGAACGGAGATAGAACAACAGCATCATTACCACAATTTCATCACATCCGTTCAATCCATATAAACGCAATAGATTCCTTCAACATAGATACATCCAATCTTCCACAGTGGCGAGATAGAAATTCATTATTCTGATTTGAGGTCGGGTCAAAAGCTAAGAAAAGAGCAGGATTCAATTTATTTTAACACAATTCGGGGAAAATGGCATCGTCACAGATAAGCTTGTCAGTAAGGATGAAGCCCTTGGTATCATTGTTGATAGTTTCATTTGTGAATCAGGCTTTTGCGTTCCATTCACTTCCATTCACTACCCGCCTGCAATTACACCGGTCGATACCAATTAGATCTGGTGAACGGATAGGACCGTTACGAGAAACGGAAGATGCTAATATACTTGACTTTGAGACAATTGACGATGTTGATGACGCAAACAATAGTAAGGAGGAATTGAAGACTGTTTCAGCTCGATATGTCAATGATAACGATCTTGTTATAGTCACGGATAACGATGGTAGGGTAACTGCTCGTCCAGCAGATAGTGCCAACGTCACAGCAAAGGATGGAAACACTGATCTAGCCGGTACAAGCACAAGTACCGTTCCTGGCAAAAGCTCGACTTCGAAAGAAAAGACAAAAAAGACGGAAGACTTGAAAAAAAAAGAAATGAAAGCAACAACTACGAAGAATAATGAAAAGGCCATCACGAAAAAAGTGACAAAGTTTCTGAAGGAGGAAATACCTAAACCAGTCGTATCTGGTGGCTTTAACGTCGTATTGACACACTGCACTGCAGATTTTGATACTCTCGCGAGTGCCGTTGGACTTGCCAAGTTATGGTCCAACGATCATCCTGCAACAGTAAAGGAATCATCTGAATTTCAGTCTTCGCAGAATTTACCTACGTTTGTTGTTTTGCCGAGGGGGGCACATCCAGATGTACAAAAGTTTCTTGCGCTGCACAAACATTTATTTCCCATCCGTTCTCTGCGTTCTTTACCGTCCGATTTATCAGGGTTGAATCGTCTTGGTCTGGTGGATGCTCAGAGGAGGGAACGGATTGGACCCGCGGAACATTTGATTGCCTTTGCTGATAGAGTCACCATCGTGGACCATCATATTGAGGGGGATAGTGATATCCCTGAAGCGACTGATTATGTCGTGGACAAAGTAGGATCAGTGTCAGCAATGATTGCAGAGCAATTGCGAGATTCAGGCTTTGAATTGTCTGAAGCGGAAGCAACTCTACTCGCATTAGGAATACATGGTGATACTGGTGAGTTTACGTTTCACTGCACGAAAACCCTCCGTGGTTTGAATTATATGGATGCTTTGTTATTTTTACAACGATTGACCTTGAATTCACTTCTTCATCACAGGAAGTTTATGTTATGATTCAACCACGGTTAGAGATGTAGAAGCACTTGCCTGGGTAATGAAACAGGGTGCAAGCCAGACTGCGATCGCAGAACATGCGCACTCTACTTTATCGCAAGAACAGCAAGGGGTTTTGACAAATGCTCTAATAAACACTAACTCAACTGTTGTTCATGGTGTTACGGTTTCAACTGTGTTGTTGAGGTAAGAAGTGTGTATTATTTAAACCATGTTGACGTATTTCACAATTCTGAGCCTTATTTTATTTTGTTATGTCAGTGCCGATGGTTTCATCAATGGTCTTGCAGCAGTAACCCATGACTGTTTAGAGTTGAGCAGCAGCGATGTTTACATTCTTGCTGTTGTTTACGAGCCCAAGTCTGGCAGGCGCAAGGGTAAAAATTCAAAGAAGGAGCATCCTTCAACAACAAACATTGCTGCGAGACTACTCCAAACGAAGGACGCGAGTACATCTCAGACCGACCCTGTGGTGTACGCAGAAGCATGGAAGGGCGGAGAAAGGGCATTCAAACTCAAACGGCTCCGTGCCGCTTTCAATAATAAAGATACTGATGGATCTGGTTATTTAGATGATGAGGAAATTGCAGCAGCTCTGGCACAATCGGGGGTGATTGCTTCTGTGGTAAGAATGTGTGTGTGTGACAATCAGCTGCATATTTTATGGATGAAACTCACATTTATAATTTGTATTCGATTATAAAGGATTCATTGAAATCATTAGTAGAGAGTATGGACACCAATGGTGACGGGCGGATTGATTTTGATGAGTTCGTTGACTTTTCGGAGAAGGCAGAAGAAATACAAAGCGAACATGAAACACTTACGGGCAAAAAAGCTACTACAATGATTGTTATTGGGCGTGTAAAAGCTGGTGTGAACATGAAAAATGTGAATTTGAATCAACTGTTCCAGCAACATGGAGGTGGCGGACATGCCAAGGCGGCATCGTGCACGATCAAAATCGATGATGAAGCTGATGCCGGGGAAACATTACAGAGATTAGTCGACGAACTTATAGACACGGGCTTGAACCATCAGCAAACAGTCGGAGATTTTATGACAAGTCCTGTCTTGAGGTGAGTAATAAATCGTTTGAAAATCGCTCCACTATTTATCTCCATTAGGTAGTTCCTAACACATCCCGCTCTGCTACAGTGCACAACCGACGATGACCGAGAAACAGGTTGAAGATCTCTTTGTCAGGTACGACGTGCGAGCATTGCCTGTTGTGGATGACAACAATGATGTCATTGGCTTGGTGACTTATAAAGAAGTTGCAGCTGCAAAACAGCGGCTTTGGAACAAAGAACAGAAGCGAATAAGACAGGAAATGAAGGCTGATATTGCGAAAAAAGAAGGTAAACCCCAGAAGAATCATAAAAAGAAAAGTATCGCTAAGAATGGAAATCAATCGTCTCAAAAGAAACAAGACACAAGGAAGCTTGGTAGTGCGCTAAAAGGATGGATGAAACAGCACGTTCAAACAGTCGAAGCAGGTCTGACGATTGCTGAAGTGGAGGCAATACTTCTTGAAAATGATGTAGGTTGCATCCCCGTAGTTGCAGATGGAACAAAACAATTGGTGGGAATGGTGACTCGAACTGATTTGTTGAGACAGCATAGGTATTATCCCTCATTACATTATCACAATCCAGGCTTTTCAGACTCAATTGCGGCACGTAAACCTATCATTGAGCTGAGGAAGAAACTGAAGCAGTTTGATTTAGATGAGTAATAATGATCTATTTACAGTCCTCTTTCTTTGATATAGCACCATAAATTATCTCTCAGTTGCATGATTTCAAAATGTGAGAAAGGATGACTACCAATAGAAAAAGTGCTGTTGAGTTCTTCATTGTTTTTTTCCTCAGCGTATTTGAAAGACCCAAAACTATGTGGGTCGTTAACAAATGTAAATAGTCAAATGGTATTCTAATCCTACTATTTATCTTTCTTACTTTGACTTGGCATCATTTACAACACAGAGTAAAATGTCATTCAATCTTCCTAGCATAGAGCGGCCATCGTCTAGTAGGCCTGCAGCAATGAGGCAATTATCGAATATCTGTTCAGCAAGTACCTTTGCTAAATCTGGCTCTTTTTCTCTGATAGCGTACAGTCCAGCAATCATCGGATGCTTCGGATTTATTTCAACCTGTTGCTTTGGAAGTTGCATAGCTTCCATTCCACCGTCTTGCGTGTCAACCAACTGCATCATTTTCCTCATGGCGCCCGATTCATTGTCAGTTACTACTGCAGGTGATGAAGCCAAACGATTTGTCACTTTACAAGAGGAGACCTTGTCATTCAAGGTCACTTGGAACCAAGCACAAAATTCATCTGCCTCCTTCTGATTAAGACGTTTAATTGCCTTCCCTTCGCCATCAACCGTCTCATTTTCTTCACTGTCGTCAAGATCATTGTCTTCGCCAAGGTCAATGCCACCTTTCTCTGCACTTATAAGTTTACGTCCTTGAAATTTTTCGAGATTAGCCATCACAAAATCATCAATGGCAGTGTAGACGAAAATTACCTCCTTTCCAGACTTCTCGAAAGCCTCCAAATAAGGACTTTGAATGGCTAATTCCCTCGATGGTGCACAAAGGTAATAGATGTCCTTTTGCTCCGGAGTGCAGCGAGAAACATATTCTTCTAAAGAAGAGATTTCTCCGTTCATGGTTTTTGATGTTTCATAGTACAATAATTTGGAGAGTGCTTCTTGTGATTCGAAGTCTTGACAAACTCCTTCTTTGAGGAAGAATCCAAATTCCTTGTAGAATTCATCCTTATAACGATCCGGATTCTTTCTGGCCATGGTGGACATATGATTGATGAACTTCCTTGTCAAAGCTTTTCTAAGTTTTGCAACAACAGCCGAGTCTTGCGCTTTCTCTCTCGAAACTGAAAGAGGCAAGTCTTCACTATCCACAACACCTTTTATAAATCTCATCCATTCAGGAAGAATATGTGGCGACTTTGCTTCAATCAAAACTTTGCGTGAATAAAGAGATACACTTGGCTCCATTCGGCCCATGCCGTACTATGCCGGACAACGAAACAATACATCAGATAATCGACCCACATCTATCCATTTATATATCAACATATTCAACGTATAATTGTGGCTTACCTTTTCAGAATGAAAAGATGGAATGAAGAAGAGAGCCTTGATATCTAAAGGTGCATCAGCTCTATAGTGAACACGTTCAAGTGGTTCGTCGAACGCGTTAGCAATATACTTGTAGAATTCCGAATATTGGTCGTCTGTGATACTCTTTGGATCGTCTGCCCAGATCGCATTCACTGTATTTAAACGAGTGCCATTCAAAAATATAGGGAAATTCACAAAATTGGAGTACTTTTTCAAAACCTGTTCAACTCTCTTTTCATCGGCATACTCAAGTTGATCATCCTTCAAATGGATGACAAGAGTAGCACCCCGATTCTGACGAGTGTTTTCTGCAATTGGTGAGATATCGTAGGTACCCACTCCAGCGGACGACCATACCAACGGGGTGTCATTGTCTGCTGAAAAGGCTGGTTTGGATCTAACCTCTACCTTATCTCCAACCATAAAGGAAGAATAGAACCCAACACCAAATTTACCAATGATCCCCCTACTTGCATTCAGAGAATCACCCCCATCCTCATGTTGTTTGGCAAGCTCGTTCACAAAAGTCTTTGATCCAGATCTGGCAATGGTACCAAGATGCTCAATCATTTCCTTCCTGTTCATTCCGATACCAGTATCAGAAATAGAAATTGTTCCATTGACTTCATCCGTGTCAATTCTGATTTCAAGTCCCAAATCAGGATCCTGACAATCATTATCCTGCCCTACGGTTTGCATGTGCCTCAGTTTCTCCAGGGCGTCACTGGCATTGGAAATGAGCTCGCGGAGAAAGATTTCTTTTTCCGTATACAATGAATGCGTAACAATATCAAGCAGTTGGCGTGTTTCTGCTTGGAATTCAAGCGATTCCTTTTGTACCTCTTTTGCATCAGATTCAGATGTGTTTGAGAAGGAACGAATGCATGAATTCGTTTGGAGCAAAGAACTTCTTGCTATCGAGTTGTATCTATCCTGATGATAGGTGGTACTGTCAACTTTGTATCCTTGGTGAAAGCTAGTACTACTAGCGCGATCGAAATTTCCACATGATAAAGCTCTAGTCAGTGCAGGCCCGCGTTCTCTTGACAGAACTTTCCTCAGAGCGCGATGTAATACAACCATTCTATTTAATACTTGTTTCTCACTGAAGAAAAGGTTGGAGTATGAATATAATCACTATCAATATGATACAACACATGGCTTTGATTTCTCGTCTCTGAGCTCGTCGGCAATGAAGGAAACACGGACGAGTGCAAGACTGAATACGAAAAGCGCAAAAAAATAAAAATAAGTTGGTATTGATTGGTAGAGAAATTGGCTTCTATTTCGGTTGAAAGGGATGGAGAACTGACAATAGGTGCTGAATGAATTCTATGAAATGCCTTCATCAACATTCAGCATCATGAAGCAAATTTTACTTGGTACTAGAACGCAGACATAGGCATAAGCAAGTATCACGGAAAGTAAAATATCTACACTATGAATGGAGAACTTTAGTATCATCGAAAAACATCTTCGCATTTGAATACAAGTTTCCGTTCTGAACAATTACAACAAATTTTCCTAGTGATCTTTAAGTGCCTCTACAGTCAAAATCCAAAACTTCGTACTAACTTTGAGACCATGTGGATTCTCATCGGTCCCTACTGGACCAGCAACTAGTTCCTCCTGGTATACAATCCGACCAAGAACATAATCTGGGTTCCCTTCAATACTGTCAGACGAGAGATATCTATGTGCGCAGTTGCTATGAAATGCAAGATATGTGCGTTTTCCACCCGATCCACGCCCTGTTGGCATAAATAAGGCAACATCCCCAACCTCGAAACTCGAGTGACTAATCTTGTCACAATCCTTCTCCTCTCCTCCCGCAGGAGCTGTGCGACTTTGATACAATAGTGATTTTGTTTGTCCAAGCTCTTTTTTTGTTATTTCTAGTTCCTCCTGGAGAGATGAAGTTGTTTCCTTCTCCTTGGCTTCATCTATGAATGGCTGCGGTGACTTTCCACTTAGCTCTTCCATTTTTTGTCGAAGGATCGCATTCTCATAAGCCAAGTATTTATTTTCCGCTTCTTGTTCCATTTTTCCAACTTCGTTCTGACTATTCATGATAACGTCACCGCCACTTTGCCCTTCAGTGCTGACGATGAGAGGAGAATCTGGAGCTCCATCATCTTTGCTCACAGAAAGGCGAGACAAAGAACTGATACCCTCCGCGTCATCAGCTTCGGTCCGGCTCTCAGTTAATGAAGATGCGACATTCTCCTCTCCTCCTGACTCGTTTCCTTGAACAGGATTCTGAACATCCTTCTCTGCCCCCATCGACGCGTCACCGTCACCAAAGTTGGGCAGTGAATCAATCTCTACCATTGCTGGAAGCTGAGGAGTGAACAAAGGTGGCTGGGTTGCTAGTGTGGGCACAAGAATGTCATAAAAGCTGGGCATTAAATGCCTACCAGGTCCGCGAAGAAATTTTTCTCTAGACTTGACTTCATCATTTCGCATTGTTGCCAATCTCTCGAACATGGCATTGGAGATGGCCCCCACAGCATCGCCGTAGGACCGACGCCTCCTGATTTCTGAAATAAAACTACGGTAAGCCGCCGTCAGCTCAAAGAGGTGCTCGATATGTGTCATATCCTCGCATTGCTGAACAAGGGCCGCACGCAGACCGCTTACACCTTTGAGTAATCTTTGTATCTTCAATTGAGCTTGGCTGATTTGCCTCAGTCGAACGTTCATACGCCTCATCGCTGCTGTTTTCGCATCTGCTACTTTTACCATGACTTCTTTCAGTTTCAAATCGTCTGATTGCATTGAAGGTAAAATGGCAGTGGAAGCCTTGCTCTTAGACTCCAATGTGGTAAACGCAGCTTGTACCCGTTGCTCGTCCTGAACTGCGTTCACCACTACGCTGACAACTTCAATGTGATCATTTGTCAACCGGTCCATTCTTTCGGCCTGGATATCTCTCAGTTGCACCATGGCATCTTCCACTTCTTTCCCCAAGCTCTTCACCAATTCCTCCGCCTCCAGGTCAGATCTGGCTTCTTCCTCTCTGTTGCTCGTTGAAATTAAATTCTCAAACTCTCCTTGTAATTCTTCAAAAAGACCCTGCAGCCTTGAGTAGGAAGTTTGGCACTGACTGGCCCACCTCTTTTCTCTCTCAACTGGTACTGTATCTAGTAATGTCTCCATGACCCGACCATTCACCCTTGCAATAGTCTTCAACTCCTGATGTAGACTAATCTCGCTCAACTCCTCTAAAGTACCCTCCAAACCATTCAAAATTTTCCCATGCTCATCATTTTTCTCCATATAAAACGCAGTAAATTCTGCACGAGTCCGAGTCGCTGCATTCCAATGATCTGATAAATTACTCACCGCCGCTCGGAGTGCACGAACCATGACCGCTTGTTCTAATATACAATTCCTAGCGGATTCAAGCCTCAAATCTGCTGCATCGGCATAGGCTCTTCCCTGACACAGATGAAGCATGAATCTTCGTTCGTAGATCGATAATGCTTGATGAAGAGGAGATGACGGTATAGTGGAATCATTATACGTAATTGGACTAGGATCGGGCGCGGTGGGAAGCTCCACATCCAGCGGGGTCAGTACGCAAGGTAACGGATCAGGTGCCGAGTCGGACAGTGCCTGTTTGGAGAATAAAAACAAACGCCGGGATCCAGTTTTTTCTGTGGTACCGAGTATTGGTTTTCGTGGATTCATTGCGGTCGTGTGTGCATCTTTGTCGGCCTCCACGTTCTCGTTCTCGCTCACGTTCACGTTCTCGTGCACGCTCACGCACACGTCAACGTATGTAGGGTCGTCTTCCAAGTCTCCAACGCGGAGTGCAGAGAGCGTATCATTGGATCGGATAGAGTGGTCTTTGGGTACTTTATAGGGAGGTCCGAGGAGTAAAATTTGATCTTCTCTTGGTATTACCGCTGCGAGATGTCGTTGGATATTTTTTATTCTGAGAGAAAAAGTTGAGCGCAGCAAACAGCACAAGCAAGTAGTTAGTTGTGAGAAAATGACATGCATTGGTATTATTGTGTCCATTGGAATCATTCCAACGATCTAAAAGGATGTGCAAATCAATCACATGCAAGTGAATAGCAGAGATATGGAGCATATCGCATCATGCCTGCGTGGAAAACAAAACAAGTTGCCTTGACACCATCGAGAGAGATCGCATTCGAAAAAGAAAATCTCAGAACCATCACTCACGTCAATTCATGTATTGGCAGACTGATAGGATAACAAACTCCAGTGCTTGCAGCAAGGACCCTTATTTGTACTTGGTTTGATGAAGCGTTCATGATTTAGTGATACAAGGATAGTTGTGGGAGATTAGATGATCGAAAACTGGTAGTAGTGTTGAAGGAACATGTATGTGTTCGTTGGTGATGTGTGGTTTCCTGCTTCGGTCTTCGTTTTCATTCCTAGCTATTCATTCTGATGTGCGCCGTTCCTCGCTGCGCTACAACTGTATCCAGCGAGAAAGAGAGCAGAATGCAAATACAAAAATCTCAAATTGAATACGAAAATCAAAGTCAGTAACTACGAAAATTGGAGCTAAATATTCTATTCAAAATTCTAAATGAAGATTATTTGCGATCAGCTAAAACTCCTTCTCTTCCGCTTCATCCGATTTTGATAACCAATTCAAATGGCATATTGTAGGTTTTAAAAACTTAAAACTCTATCATTGAATTCAAACATTGATTTGTGAAGCCATCGTAGAGAATCATTTCGATTTCCATGACGAATGATATTTCACCCCTTAGAGAAGTGGATCAGATGAACAGTAAGTCAAGAGCTGCTAAACCTCCAATCCCGAATGAATTCCAAATTCCAATCGACAGTGTGACTCACGCTCTTGTCTCGACCAAAGTTTCAAATCATCAATCACCCCTGGAATCACTGAATGAAATGATGGAGAATGCAGGAACGAATGATCATGGCGCGGCGATCGCGGCAATGGCAGTCGCCAATGTGAATGTGGACACAATGTCGGTCGGTGTGCCAGATCCAGTCGATGTCAACGTCAACGTCAATTTGCCTTCTCATCATCATGACCAGCTAGTTGCAGTGACAGGTGTGCAAGTACTAGTTCCAGTTCCTGCTTCAGTTTCACTAGTTCCAGTTCCTGCCATTGATACTCAGAACCTAGTAGTAGCCCTCACAGAAAATTCTACCGGTCTTGTCCCTCATGTACAAGAGCACCATGTCCATCAATCTTATGAAATGGTGCAAGTCCAAGCAGTCGAAGAGGCCGTGAACCATGTTGATACTCAAGAACATGAACATGAAATGGAAGGTCGAATCGAAAGACATGAAATGAACGAAGTAGAACAGGTAGTCCTTGGAACCTTTGAAAGTGTCAAAACTGATGAAGCCAATGATATTGATACACTCGAAGTTTTGAAGAACACTCCTCTTGCCAGTACATCCGAAGAATTCGATAAAAAATATCCTGCTGAAATTGAGCTTATGCCTGCTTCAGGTATTCCGATTGAGAATCCTTCTCCAAACGATATTTTGTTTGGAAGAGGTGGGTTGACCAACCACCATCCAGGTACGCATCAGTGCTCTTTGTTGTTTTAATGTTTTACTACACGTACAGAACGCGTGTATGTGTACTGTGTACGTGTAGCAGCGTTATCGAAATTTGATTTGTTTTATAAACTTCTTTTTTTCTTTACTAACTTGTGAACTACTGCATGCTCCATTTAATTTTAAATAGGAAACAAAGTGTATCGATCTCTCATTGCCACCCACAAACCTGACTATCAAAATGCTGCAAAAATTGTCAAGCCTCGAGTGGCACGAAGGATCATTCATGCAATTCGTCACTCGCAACTAGGTGCGAGATTTCTCAGGAGGGATGCAGCTGACGGCATGTGGAAAGACGTCGGCGACAAGATTGCATCTGAAAAGACCAGCCAGGCTCTGAGAGAAAAGAGTGCCGAAGAAAAGAAGGCTCAAGCGAAGGCCAAGACTGATGAGGACACTGTAGCTGCTGGATATTCAATGCCCTCTCTTTCGACGAATGGAACCTTATTGGTGGCGCAAACGCCTCAAATGGCGGCCACTGATCCCGCTTTTGCGACTGCTGCTGGATCTCAAGAGGAAATACAAGAAGGCGTTGCTGTCGTTGAGTATGTGGCTCAGGGCGCAGAGGTTGAACAACCGCCACCTGTGATTGCATATCCTGTGGAAGGCGGTACTTTTGGCACTGTCAATGCTGAAGGGCACATTGTTGTGACTGACCAAGACATTCTTTGTGGAAGAGGTGGAGCCACAAACCACCACAAAGGTAACAAGCGTTTCCGTGACATTGTTGCCCTCCATCGACCGGATTACGTTGCAGCAACCAAAATCCGTAAACCTGATGTCGCACGTAAAATTGTTCGCGCCATTCGTATGGCGAATCCACCTGGTCGCTTCCTGAGGAAGGGAGATGATGGAAAGTGGATTGATGTTGGCGATAAGAAGGCGGCGGAGAAGGCCAGTCAAGCCTTGAGAGAAAAGGGTCCTGAAGCTAGAAAGGCTGCAAAAACTGCTGCCACGAATACTGCTGTTGCAGGAATTGATGTTAATCAACCAACAGAAGTTCAACATTATCCTACTTTTCCTGATGTTGGCGCAGGTGCTCACGTCGGCCCGCAGGAGATTGCTCACAGTCCATTCAGCTTTAATGTTGCAACCACACCTGGGACTATGACAATTGAATCCGAATCGAAAGAAGATTTACTCCCTGATATCGCATCGGGTCTTATGTCTGATGGCAAGAGGCACGCAGAACGTGAACTAGAGATTGTATCTCCGGATCCGAAAAGATTGAGGGCCTCTCCTGGGGAAAGCTCTCCTGAGGAAGTCCACGTATGATTTTCGGGATTAAAACTAGTACCACTACTTTTGTAAAGTATGTTTTTGTCTTGTGTTGTTGTCTTGGCCCAAAAAGTTTAAAGTGTTGAGTGACGCAAATAAATGATCAGAAGTAGAAAAATCTACAGGAGTCATATTATTACGATGATTTTTATCTGAAATCCTTGTTCTTTATTTCATTATATAGTAAAGTAAGTTGTCTTTGAAATGGCAGTATCTCTATGAGCAAATAGGTTCCTGGCTGCTCTCCTGCTGCTTTTTCAACGAGGTTGCCACTTCTTCGGCTTCCATCTTGAGCTCCGTTGCAAAAACATTCAATTATTTTTCTGCTCAGCTGTTATTCGGTACAAGCGTGGTCTAATATTTAAACTAAGTTGATGTTATTCACATACATGGCACTGCATTTTAAAACCACTCCAAATGCTTCAAAATCCTATGATTCCAGACCAAACTTGGATCGTAATTGTTCCAGGGTATATATTTCTCCAAGCTTCGAAGCATCCTTTCCTTTCTTCATGGCAATATAATCATCAAGATTTGATAAGCTACCATTTTCATTCTTCTTCATATTGGATGTAGTAATGCAGTCGTATGAAGGCGGTTTAGCTATCCACGATCCGTCTTTGTTCTTCATATGCATGCGATCACTATAAAAGTGCTGGATATAGGCTTCTGCTCTTATCAGTCTAAAAATGGGTGCGAATGAATTTTCCTCATCTTTATCTGAGAATCTCATGTTGAATGTTTCATCCAAATATTCCTGAAGTGCGCAAGGAAAAGGTAGATGCGAGTCCATGTCCAGTGCCTTTGCTTGCACGACAGATTTACCTTTTTTAACCACCTTCGATGATTGGATTAATATAACATGATAATCCCAAAAGCATGGCTTCTGTGGATGATCGCTAGCTATTTGACAGAGCATCGGGCAGCACCTACGAAATGGATGTATAAATAAATGTGGATGAGCTGTGAACTTTATGGTGACTTTCCATTCACAAACTAAGTGGGGACTAACCTTCCGTCATTCGAAATGAAGACAACATAATACTCCTCGTTCTCTTTGCCACTGCTGGTCACGCCAGTATCTGCCGCCGATCCCTTTAAGCGACGATAGGCTAATCTCCAGACGTTTTCTTCGCAATAACTAGGTGTTCTTATTTTTTTCTCAGAGGAACATTTCATGGCTTTGGCGCCTGCCGAGTTTACACTATCTAGTGCATTACTATTTGCATTTGAAGTGCTACTTTTTCTCCGGAACATCATCTTTCTTTGAATTCGCCTTTGTTTCAATACGCAAACCCAAGCTGTTGTTTGATTGTTTTGTGAATGAATACGTTCAATGGTCCCGGAAAACTTTTTGTTGAAAGAATGACTGTGAAGGTTCTTATTGTAAGCAGTGAGTGTGTAGGCATTCTTTTTGTTTCCTCCCCATACGCTGATACCTACCTCTACGCCAGCAAGGTGCAAAAAGAGCCATGGCGCGCTCTAAGATAGTCGCATTGAGCACCTCAGTAAGAATTTAAAGCTGCGCGAGGCAATACATAACATACCACCGCGCGGTATGAAATCACATTTTACATTTTACAGTAAAATCCATCCGGCTCCGGACTTTTTTAATACTTTTTATCAAATATAACATAATCGAAATTATTAGTTTCCGGCTCCGGACTCAGTACTTTTTTATGAAAGGCCTACACCACGTACTTACGGTACCGGTAGTAGGTCTCATTTGTGTATTTTTAGGGATCGGAAGGAAGGGTCGCTGCTTACTTACAGTGTGAGTTCCCAACTTTTTGAAGGTGTTTTGGTACACTTCTCTTCTGTCCCATTTTGAATTTATTCCTTTCCTTTTTCAATATGTGTTTATTATCACTACGTGGTTTTCGTGTATGGAGGATTGATTCAATATTATTGTGGATTGTGATGGTAACTCTCAAAATAAATTATTGAATCACCGATCACCGCGAAAAACAAAGGGATTGGAAGATGTTGGAGGGGCATTGATTGGCAGCAGTCTATGCATCATTGTCATCGTGCTGGTATACTCGTAGGTAACAACAATGACATCAAGAAGACGAAATCAACTATACCACTAAACAAGTTGATCAGTTATTTTGAATTTTTCGAGTATTTTACAATCATTCCATCGCTTTTATCTTGACCTTGAATGAGATAAAATTGTCACTTCATCATTAGTCTAGCAGATACAAAATCTATGAGTACCGGCGGTTCGGTACTACGAAGTATTCAAGTTCAATACCATTCATCCTTTTTGGGTCAGCGGTTGTTGTTGGATGGCTGTGAAAAATTTGCTGGTGAAAGCAAACTCTCCGCCGCCCCTAGGGGGCGTCTGGCCTACAGTTAATTTAAAAAGCTACAATTAGTCGTGAACATTTTCATTCTCATCATTTTGACTGAAATGTTTTTGATTCCACCATACTGCATGATTTCGGCTTCTTAATGGTGTGGAATTCTTACATGCTTCATAAAGCGGCCTGAACTGCGCAAATGCTTCCACTGTGTCCCTACGTTTTTGAATGTATTCTTCAATAGTACATAATCCTGCTCCTTCCAATACTCCATCACTCGAAGGATGTATCCAAGTTCCATCTTCCTCCTGTCGGATGTGCGTGCGAGTGATATATCTTGCACATCGACGATGAAAACTACGAAGCTGCACCATTTTGCTCTTCGTAATTACCCAA
>Ga0115005_10000948_pt1 | contig 22808 bp, 20 predicted proteins | sample ArcOceMetagenome_FD_87163 | JGI IMG/M metagenome (GOLD analysis project Ga0115005, IMG submission 87163) | Marine eukaryotic phytoplankton communities from Arctic Ocean - Arctic Ocean - Greenland ARC118M Metagenome | ecosystem: Environmental > Aquatic > Marine > Oceanic | place: Arctic Ocean...
ATTAAATCACTTAAATGCCCCTATAAATAAGGCTTTTATCTTGATTTGTTAAATATTTGGTTTGTAGTGGTTACTTTCCGATACAGAAATGGGAAAAGATATGTCCCAGGATATCGTCGGCATGGACAGCACCTGTGATAGAGCCAAGGTGATGGAGCGATTCACGGACATCTATGGCGACGAGATCTGAAGGGATGTCGCCCTTCAATCCAAATTGGACGGCAAGCAAAGATTTTTCGGCTAAAATTAAAGCTTCAAAGTGCCTTTCATTGGTCACAACAAGGGAGGAAGCAGAAGCTTCTAGACCGTGAGATGACCTGAGTAAATCTTGAAGTTCTTTTAATCCAGAACCTTCTGAGGCAGAAATTTCTAGGGTATGAGAGGCGCCTGCAACAGGGGGGTGGTTTCCGCCAAGATCACATTTGTTCCAAACCGCGATGACACTGACCTCTTCGGGTAGATTTAACGCTGCGATGGCAGCAGAGGCAGAAGAAGCGGTGTCTTCAGAGGGGTCGAGCAAGTACAGCACGGAGTGTGCGGCGCCCGCTTTTTCTAGCGCTCTGCGGATGCCCTCAGATTCTATGGAGTCCGAAGTTGTGCGAAGACCGGCCGTATCGATAAATCTGAAAAGGGTGCCGCCGATGACGCACGTGTCCTCGATAATGTCGCGCGTGGTGCCTGCGATGTCAGAAACGATGGCTCTGTCATCTCCCACGAGCGCATTAAGAAGGGTGGACTTTCCCGCATTGGGGGCGCCAAGTATGGCAATGGGGATGCCGGATTTGATGGCATTTCCTGCGCGAAACGAAGCGGCAAGCGAAGAGATGCGGGTCAGTAGATCGTTGAGGAGTTCGTTGAATCGCGCGCGATCCGCGAACTCGACATCTTCTTCTGAAAAATCGAGTTCCAGTTCCAGAAGTCCAGCAAACCCGATCAGAGCTTCACGTAAAGCACCGATTTCGCGAGAGAATCCTCCGCGCAATTGTGAGATGGCAAGTCGATGTGCTCCGCTGTGTTCCGAAGCGATGAGGTCGGCGACGGCTTCAGCTTGGGTGAGGTCGAGACGCCCATTTAAAAAGGCACGTTGCGTAAACTCTCCCGGTCCCGCAAGACGACAACCCGCCAGAACGAGCAGTCGGACAACTTCAGATTGGATGAATGTCGAGCCGTGGATGTTGAATTCTATTGTATCCTCTCCGGTGTAGGAGCGAGGTCCGCAAAGAACCAAAGCAAGCCCTTCGTCAATCATTTCACCAGTTTCAGATAGGATACGTCCGAAGACGACCTTCCTTTCGTCCGAGGAGCTTAAGGTTTTTGAAAAAACAGCAGATCCGAGGCGGAAAGCATCTGGGCCTGAGATTCTGACCACGGCAATACCGCCCGCGCCAGGAGCGGTGGAAATGGCGACGATCGTGGAACCATCAAGGGCTTGAGGAAGAGAATTTTTCAAATCATTTGTTTAGAGTGCAAAAGTGCGGAAAAAAAGGGGAGTAAAGAGGTGGTTTGGTCTAAATTTGCCGCGCGATACATACAGACGTAAAAAAAATTACCACATGAGTGTTCTAGTAAATAAAGATTCAAAGATTATTGTTCAAGGATTTACAGGTGGTGAGGGAACTTTCCACGCAGGCCAAATGATTGATTACGGCACCAACGTCGTAGGGGGAGTGACTCCTGGGAAAGGCGGTCAAACCCATCTCGGGAAACCCGTTTTTAACACGGTTCAAGACGCAGTTCAAGAAACTGGCGCGGATGTGAGCATCCTTTTCGTTCCTCCCGCATTCGCAGCGGACGCGATTATGGAGGCCGCCGATGGAGGAATTAAAGTCATTATATGCATTACTGAGGGGATTCCCGTATCGGATATGGTCGTCGTGAAGCAATACATCGATCAGAAAGAATGTAGGTTGATCGGCCCCAATTGTCCAGGTGTGATGACCGCAGGCGAAGCAAAGGTGGGGATTATGCCAGGGTTTATTTTCGAGAAAGGCACAGTAGGGATCGTGTCGAAGTCAGGCACCCTCACGTATGAGGCGGTGGATCAGTGTACGAAAGCGGGTCTAGGCCAAACCACAGCGATCGGCATCGGAGGTGACCCGATCATCGGAACCACGACCCTTGACGCAGTGCAGCTACTGATGGCGGACGATGAGACGAAAGGCATTGTGATGATAGGCGAAATCGGGGGGGACCTCGAAGTGAACGCCGCCCGTTGGATTAAAGAGAACGGCACGAAGCCAGTTGTCGGATTCATCGCAGGTGTTACCGCGCCGAAAGGACGTACGATGGGCCACGCTGGAGCGATCGTATCAGGCGAGGATGAGACCGCAGAAGCGAAGAAGCGCGTCATGAGAGAATGTGGCATCCACGTGGTGGATAGCCCAGCGCATATCGGTTCGAAGATGGCTGAACTGATCGGCTAAAACTCCCTGAAGACGGGATGTACCCTTGGCGTTTTCCACGCGCCATTTGTAATGTCTGGAATAATGACTTTTTCGTTGCCCTGTGCGACACTTTCTTCGCTTAAGGCCCCTACGAGAGACCAAAGCACGCCGTCATACACATTCAAGTCGAGAGAAACACCTTTGTTCAGTGATCGAATCAGCCTGTAGATCATCACGAAGTCCATCCCGCCATGTCCCTGTTCGTTTTCTGAAATCTGAGCTTGAAGTTTACTCCACATCGGATGCGCGAATTGTTCCTGAGCTTCTTTGTACCCCGCTTCATCTTGCCATCTGTGCCAATCCCAAGTAGGGCCATGGTCTTTGTACAATCTCGAAGGGTAGCCATAGTGCGTGGCGCCCGATCCGCAAAGTTTGTTCAATCTGTTGTAAGGACGTCCCGTATGCACATCAAATTGAAGCATGATGCTTTTTCCTTTCTCGGTTTTGATGAGGGTCGTATTGACGTCACCACATTTTACGTTGTCAGCGATGGAATTTAAATAGGTGTCGTCAGATTCTCTGAGGGCTTTTGACAGCGCCGCCTCATTCGAACTCATTGACACCAGGTGGCTCAAATTGTCTCCTCTGAGGATGTCCATGTACATGCACACAGGACCGAGCCCATGGGTGGTATACAGGTTTCCGTCTCTCTCGAGATGGTGTTGCAAACGCCAACGGTTGTGGTAGTAATCCTCGTCAATAAGCAGCTGTCTCAGATCGTGTATGTACGCACATTCCGCATGGGTGAGTTCACCGAAAGCGCCCTCTTTCACCATATTCAAAACAAACAACTCTTCGCCATTGTAACAGCAGTTTTCGAGCATAATGCAATGCCTCTTCGTTCTTTCTGCGGTCTTGAGAAGTTCTAAGTTTTGGTCTACGGTATATGCAATGGGGACTTCGGTGGCGACATGCAAACCTTGCTCCATTGCATACATCGCCATCGGGGCATGCCATCTCCAAGGGGTCGCCACCAGAAGCAAGTCAGCTTCCTCAGGGTTGCAGGCCTTTTTCCATTCGTTTTCGTCTGAGCTGCCATCGATTCTCCTAGGAACAGAACGCTGGAATTTTGCAATACTCGCTTCGGCGCGATCTAAAAACGCAGGTTGAACATCACAAATAGACACGATTTCTGCGTGACCGTTCTTGACCAGCCAGCTTAACATCTCTGTCAATGTGCTCCCCCGATTCCCCAAACCGACCATCGCCACCCTGACTTTCTCTATAGGCGCATCGGCGTAGTCGAACATGCTTCCTTCAAGGCCTGCATTGGAAATGGTTTCACCGATGGACGCCTCGGAAACACGCTTCTTTCCAGGACCTCCAAACGATGCTCCTGAAAAGACCCCTCCACCAAAGAGGGCACCCAATTTTAAAAAATCTTTTCTACGCATGTGTTCTTCGGTTTTTTCTCATCAAGGCTTGATCTCGTACACTCCAGGCTTGCGAGGGGTAGTGATGCAGTTCAAGATCTTTTCGTAATCTTCGAGATTCGCCACGAAATCCAGCTCCGAGGTGTCTATGAGAAGGATTCTTGAACCTCGGTGGTGTTTGTAGTAGGAGAGATAGCCCTTGTCGATTTTCTCGAGGTATCCCTCCGGAAGATCTTGTTCGTAGCTACGCCCACGTTCTTTAATCTGTGTTTTCACCTTCTCTATCCCAGGATTCAGAATGGCAACCACTTCCGGGGAAGGGATTTGGGCTTCCATGAGGCGGAACATCGTCTTAAAAAGCGTGAACTCATTGTGCGGGAGATTCGCCTTGGCGAAAATAAGAGATTTTGCAAAATTGTAATCAGCGATGACATTTTGGCGGAACAGGTTGCGGCTGCCCAGAACTTCGCCCAGTTGCTTAAACCGATCTGCGACGAACGCGAGCTCGACAGAAAAACCGTGACTTTCGGGGTCATCGTAGAATCTTTCCAGGAAAGGGTTTTCCGCAAACCTTTCGAGAATGAGCTTGCTGCCCGTCCTTTCGGCCATCAGTTTGCTGAACGTGGTTTTTCCAGCACCTATATTTCCTTCTATCGCGATGTATGCGTATGGGCCCATATTCTTACTTCTGGTTTTTGAGGACAAATTTTTAATGCTTCCCCGACGGTACAATTGTAGCCTGGAATTGTCATTTCCGAATCTAAGTCAGATAACGGTTGTAATACGAATCTACGCTCCACGATTTTCGGATGAGGAAGAATGAGTTCCTTCGTTTTCAAGATCAGATCACGGTCTAACAAGATGTCAAGGTCAATCGTTCGATTTGAATATCCCTCTCCGAGTCTTGTTCGGCCCAAATCTTTTTCGATGTTCAGAAGCACCTTCAACAGAAGCTGAACATCCATGTCGGTTTCCAGTGCGATGACTTGATTGAGAAACAGGGGTGTCTCAGGAGGCATTCCCCACGCTTCTGTTTCATATATGGGTGAAGTGGTGAGCGATTTAATGGCTTTTCGTTCTACAAGCTCAATCTCTAAAGCGTGAATCCCTGCTTGGATTTCGTCCTCCCGATTCCCCAAATTTGAACCGACACCTATATATACTGTTCGGAATAACATGTTTTGTTAATTACTCGCAATTTACATTCGTATCATTGCAGAATGAACTTTATCAAAAACATTGCGAGCTCCACCGTAGGCTCAATCATCGGTTTGTTAATCGCAGGCACAATCTTAATTTTCATCTTCGTAGGCGCACTGGTAGGCGGGATAGTAGTTGCCATTACAGAACTGGAGGAAGCGGATACAGAAGTGTATTCTGGCGATGCGAATGTGCTTGTGATGAATCTCAACGCGAACATTGTCGAGCGTGGAGGCGTTGAGCCCTTCGCTTTTGATTTTGCGAGTCTAACGCCTTCTCCACAAATGGGTTTGGACCAAATCCTTGATGGCTTAAGCCGGGCTGCTGAGGATGACAAGATCAAAGGTATTTACTTAAATATTTCTGGGGTCGCAGCTTCTCCTTCCACACTTGAAGATATCCGCGATGGCATTGACGCGTTCCGCGCGTCTGGAAAATGGGTGGTTGCCTGGAGTGAGACCATGAGTCAGGGAGGTTACTATGTCAATTCAGTGGCGGACGAAGTTTACCTTCATCCAGCTGGCGGAATGACGCTTTTGGGGCTCCGTTCTCAAACGATGTTTTACCCTGGTTTGATGGACAAGCTGGGCGTTGATGTGACTGTCCTTCGTGGGCCAAACAACAAATACAAATCTGCAGTAGAGCCTTTGCTTCGCAGAAATTTCAGCGAGGCGAACAAAGAGCAATTGGGCGCATTGCTGGGTGAGTTTTGGACGACGATAAGTTCAGACATCGCCGCAAGCCGAAATATTCCTGTTGCGCAAGTGGATGCGGTGGCGGAAAACATTCTCGTCCGTCTTCCTGCTGATGCGGTCAATCAAGGTCTCATTGACGGAATGCTGTACCAGGACGAGTTGGATGATCTTTTAGAAAGTCGTTTGGACAGTCTGGAATTAGAAACAATTTCTTTCGGTGAGTACACCTTGCCGGAGACCATGTTTGGCTTTGATATGTCCGAGGAGTCTATGGCAGACCTGATCGATACCCTTTCTGATGATGTTGAAGACGGTGATTCGAGTGACGATGAGTCGCGTCCTTTGGGTGGGGAGATTGCGGTTGTGTATGCAGTAGGAGCGATAGAATCCGGAGAAGGAGATGCTACGACGATCGGATCGGTGACCACCGCTGAAGCGCTTCGTACAGCGCGTCTGGCCTCTGATGTCAAGGCGGTCGTTCTCAGGGTGAATTCTCCAGGAGGAAGTGCCCTTGCAAGTGATGTGATTTGGAGAGAAACGATTCTTTTAAAGGAAGCAGGCAAAACCCTGGTCGTAAGCATGGGTGACCTGGCTGCATCCGGCGGATACTACATCAGCTGTGCTGCCGATCGCATTTTTGCAAACCCGACGACCATCACTGGATCGATTGGTGTATTTGGCGTAATCCCCAATGTAGGCGGGATGTATGAAAAACATTTGGGAGTCGCATTCGATGAGATTGCGACGCATAGCCACGCCGGGAAACCGGATGGTGTTTTTTCGATGTCTGAATTTGAAATTGAGGCTTACAATGAAATTATTTCAGATATATATTACTCATTTACTTCCAAAGTAGCTGAGGGCAGAGGGATGAGTGCGGAACAAGTGGAGGAGGTCGCAAGAGGAAGGGTGTGGTCTGGAAATGATGCCCTCGAAATCGGTCTGGTGGATGAAATCGGAAATTTGGAAACAGCGCTGAATTATACAAAGAACCTGATAGGATCTCCCGATGCTGAATGTGTTTTCCTTCCGGAGATCGGTGATCCGTTTGAGATGTTCATGGAGGATTTGACGGGTGTAAGATCAAGTTTCGATGCACTTGCTTTGCTGGGTGAAGACAATGCTACGTTCCTCGAAATACTTTCTGTGAAGCGTATGCTGGAGTCGAATGACATCTACCAAACCCGTCTTCCTTTCACGCTTCACTTTAACGATTAAGTCGTCGTTTTTACGAGCCCATTCAAGTGGAACCCGAAGATTACACGAACGAAAACAACCTTCCCGTTGTTTTTATTCTTGAGGATGTCAGAAGCGGAAACAATGTAGGTGCGTTCTTCAGAACAGGAGATGCCTTCTGTATTGCGGGAGTTGAGCTGTGCGGGATTACCTGCCATCCGCCTCACCGCGACATCTTAAAAACAGCTTTGGGGGCCAGCGATCACATTCCATGGCGTGGTCACACAAATGCGGAGGAAGCGATCGCTGTATTGCGTTCTGAAGGATATAAGATCGCAGTTGTTGAGCAAGACCCCAGAAGTGTGTCGTTAAGCGAATGGACGCCTTTAAAAGGGGAGAGGTGGGCGCTTGTATTCGGCAACGAAGTTCGTGGGGTACAACCCGCAACGTGCGACTCAGCAGATGTCATCTTAGAGATCCCTCAGTTGGGCGTCAAAAAAAGCATGAACGTGAGTGTTTGTGCGGGGATCGTGCTATGGCATACAGCGCGCCTTTTGAAGTAACAGGTTCCACAAATCTATTGGACTCAAAAAAGAGGCTGTCTCCGAAATGAGACAGCCTCTTTTTAATGTGTTGCGTAATTTATGGACTGCGTTCCGAGCGAGCGCTCGCGAATGCTACAGTCCCAATTCAGAACTGTAGTTCTGAAACTCTAAATCTGACTTCGCTTTCTCTCTGAGTGTTCCGTCCTTCGTAAGGGCATCAGTGATGTTGCGTTTCACGCCTTCTCCATCGCCTAGACGAGCCGAGCATATCGCAAGGAGGTAGCTTGATACCGCTGAATCGTCGTTTGCGTTTTCGAGGGTGGTCTTCGCGCCACTTGCATCTCCGTTAAGAAGTTTGGCAAGCGCAAGGTTTGCGGTTGTCGCGCCACTCATGGTAGAGATCGCCGCACCGTAGTTTCCTTGTGTGATTGCGACGAGTCCTTTGTTGTAGCTCACCTCTGGTCCAGAACCAGCTTTTCCGAAGAGTGAAGCTGCCTCATCTGTTTTGCCTTTTTGGCGTGCGATCGCTCCGAGGTTGTTTAGAACAGCCTCGTTGTTCGGGTCAAGCGAGCGCGCTGAGTTAAACGCTTCTTCCGCCTGGTTGCGTCGGCCCATCTCCATAAGACATACGCCAGCGTTGTTGTGTCCTCTGAGGTCTGAGCTGTATGTTTCAGCACAAGCAGCATAGATTGTGTACTTCATGTTCACGTCATCAAACAATGTCGCTGAGAACAACAACTCTTCAACAGTTAATAAAGCTGGAGTGCTCGTAGCGTAAGTGATGATTTGTTCATCGGTATAGCCTTCTACAGTATAGTCTATTGCAATTTCAGAGCGACGAAGAGACGGAAGGATTTGGTCTTCAATTTCTGAATACGTCTTTGCAATATTGCGAATCTCTTCCTCACGCTTAGATTTGTCAGAGTACATCTCTAGCACACGAAGGATGAGATCCTTGTCAGCGATGTCTGACGCTTTCATCAGGCGCTTGAAGCCATTCCAATCCTCACCCTTGGCGATGAGTGTGTAAAAGCCCTCAGCGGTCTCGATCTTTTTGCGCTTAAGCTCCTTCATAAGTGCTTTTTGAGCAGATTCAGTTCGGTTCGTTGCAAGGTCCTCGTTCAGAGAAATCTCTCCTTCTGGAGAAGCGTAAGCCTCAATGGTCACACCCGTTAATGAAACGCTGTCCGCAGAAGCGGCCAGAACGAAGAGTTCCTTCATTGCCTTCCAAGCGTCTGTGCGTGTTTCAGCTGTGGTCACCCTAGAGCTGTTGTATGCATAGTTAATGCTCACAACATTTGCACCAGTGGTCGCTTCTGTAGTGGTTACTTCTGTAGTGGTCACTTCAGTTGTGTTGTCCTCACCCAATGAGTAAGACATCGTGCGCTGGAAGCGGTCAGGAGTCATTGCAAACTTGTCGTCTGGCTGAACGAGATTCGGTGTTGTAATCACACCGTTGCAAAGAACATATGGGTCAAATTCGACCGCCTTGTCTCCTTTAAGACCACGTAGCCTTAATTCAAGACGGCTTCCATCTTCCATTGCAGCATCGTATGGAATGCTCGCAGTGTAGGTAAATGACTTGCCTGCTTCAAAAGGAACTACGGTGTAGTTGCCAGCAGCATCCTCACCTTGGAATCCTTCCGTTGCAAATGCAGCTTCTCCACCATCCCAAACCAGGACAGGAGTAGCTTCTAGTCTCACTTTCTTTGCGAAGTATTTTGCAGGGAAGTTTCCAGTAATCTCGACTTCGACGATGTCGCCTCGGATAATGAGTGTTTCTGGGTTGACTTTGATGTTTAACGTTTCAATGGCTTTTTCCATTGATCCTAGTCCGGCGCAGCCGGCTAAGAAAAGAGCAGTAGCGATGGCTACAATATATGCTTGGGTACGTAGCATTCTAATAATAGGATTTGTGAATTATAGATACAAAATTAGGGAAAATAACCCGTGTATTTCAGTTATTTTTAGGAAGCAGTCACCACTCCCATGTTGGAAAACTTACGTATTCGAATGTCGATGCGTTTGTCGGAATCCATGGGCATTAATTTCTTTAAATGCATGTGGATTTCACCCTTCAAAGTGGCGTACATCTCTTCCCTGTTGTTGTGAGCCCCGCCAAGGGGTTCCGGGATGATTCCGTCGATGAGTTGGTTGCTTAACATGTCCTCTCCAGTCAGCTTCAAAGCCTCGGCCGCTTTCACCTTGTGATCCCATGATTTCCATAGAATTGACGAGCAAGACTCAGGAGAAATGACGCTGTACCAGGTATTTTCTAACATAAGCACCTTGTCGCCAATGCCGATTCCCAATGCTCCTCCAGAAGCGCCTTCTCCGATAATCACACAAATGATAGGGACGCGAAGTTGAACCATCTCAATCAGATTTCTTGCAATCGCTTCTCCTTGTCCGCGTTCTTCAGCTTCAAGTCCAGGATAGGCTCCTGGCGTATCGATGAGCGTAACGACAGGGATGTTAAATTTCTCTGCAAGTTTCATGAGGCGAAGCGCCTTTCTATATCCTTCGGGGTTTGCCATTCCGAAGTTGCGGTATTGTCGCATCTTCGTGTTGATCCCTTTCTGTTGGCCGATCAGCATCACAGGCTGTCCGTCAATCTCGCCAAGTCCGCCTACCATCGCTTTGTCGTCTTTGACATTTCTGTCGCCATGAAGTTCCATAAACTCCCCATCTGTAAGGGCTTCCATGTAATCAAGTGTATAGGGCCTGTCTGGATGACGACTTACGAGTACCCTTTGCCAAGCGGTAAGTTTCCCGTAAATTTCTTTTGTCACTTCTGCGATCTTCTCCTCAAGTTCCACAATCGTAGTGGTCATGTCAAGATCGTTTTTTGACTCAATTTCTTTTGCCTGTACAAGCTGCTCTCGCAATGTTTTAATAGGCTCTTCGAATTCTAAATAATTCATTCCGCAAATATGCGCAAAACCCCATCATTTCACACACTTTACGCTGTTATTTACGCGCCCAACCATTCCGTCATTTTTCGAATAGCCCTTCCTCTGTGGCTTATGGCATTTTTTTCGTCGGCATTCATCTCCGAGAATGTCCTCGATTCACCTTCAGGAATGAAGATGGGGTCGTAACCGAAACCTTCAGTCCCAGAGCGCTTTTTTGCAATTTCACCTTTGCAAATTCCCTCAAGCGCAATCTCAGCGCCGTCGACGATTAAATGGATTGCCGTTTTAAATTGTGCTTGTCTGTCCATGCTTTCTTCCGCTCCTGCGGAACGTAGTTCATTCAGCAGATGATTCATGTTCTGCATGGCATCTTTTTGAGGTCCGCCAAACCTTGCTGTGAATACTCCTGGAGCTCCGTCGAGTGCATCGACTTCCAGTCCGGTATCGTCGGCAAAACAATCGAACCCATATTTCTCCTTCACGTAATCTGCTTTCTGTTTGGCATTTCCTTCCAAAGTGAGCGCAGTCTCAGGAATATCTTCAAAACAACCGATATCTACAAGAGATTTCACCTCGAATTGTCCCTCTAAAAGTCGACGAACTTCAGATACTTTGTTTTCGTTTGCCGTAGCAAAAACCAGGGTGGGTTTCATTTTTTCGTGATTTATATTCTTTGGATTTTTCCAACAATCGATGTTTTGATTGCCCCGTATTCTATTCCACGTGGGTTGTGATAGGAGGGGAGGGTTTTTAATGATGCGATCTTACGAAGCAGCTCTTCTTCGTCTTCTTGATTCAGTTTTTCAGAATCCAGTCTCAGGACGACCCTTTCGCCGAGACCGTCATCTGCGATTCCTCGTATGAGATACGCACAATCCAGTGGACGCATGATGCCGCGTATTTCTCGTTCAACAACTTCGGGGATTACTTTCATTCCACCCGAATTGATCACAGAGCTCTTGCGTCCGAGCCATCTGAAATTTTGCCCGTCGATGCGTTCCACCAAATCGTCAGTCACCAACTCAAATACTCCTCTGTTGGGTGCATGAATCACAAGGGTTCCGTCCGGGCCTGTTCTGAAATTGACTCCGGGAAGCGCTGCAAATGGAGGGTTGGATTCCCCACTGATTACGCGTCTCGCGGCGATGTGCGTGATGGTTTCCGTCATTCCGAATCCCTCCCAAAACTCAATCCCTTGTGGAAGTTTGTTTTTCAGACCTTCACGAACGACTCCGCCTCCCAGGAGCACTTTGCTGACCACGGGGAAATCGGGCAGGAGGGAAGCGCATTGAAGTGGGGTTAAGGCAATGAAATCTAGTTCGTTTGTGCAAGCGGGGCGCGATGAGGGCTCAATGATTTCGAGATTCCAGCGCCCCACGATCGCCCTCACGAGCATTAATCTTCCGGCAACGAAATCGATCGGCAATGCGAGTACAGCTCTCGTTCCTGGATTTAGTCCAAAGAATGTAAGGCTGTCTTTTGCGCTTGCAATGACCGATTCCCGAGTGTGTGAGATGTCCTTAGGCGTTCCACTTGATCCAGATGTTTTAAATTCAAGCGGACTTGCGGGGTTCTGAAACCAGTCCACAAGTGTTCTCGCGATGCCATCCGTCCATCTGGGTCTTCCTTTGTATGCTTCAAAGTCGGTGGCTCCAGCGGAAGACAATGGGAAGGTTTGGCCTTGAAGTACAATCGAACCTGGCTTCTGTTGCTGAGCATACAATTTGCCATCCTCAATATACATGGTCGAAGCCGTGTTGTTCGTAAACAAACCACCCGTCCCCAGACCTTGTGCAAGTCCTTGAAGTGTGGGGTGGGTTTCTAACAGCCCAGCGACCCATTCAGCGATGGCCGACAGTCCCACGTTAGACTCCAGGGCAGATGTAACCCACCAACCGATGCCCAATTCATTTGCAAGGGAAATCCATTTTTCTGATTCATCCAATCCACCTATTAAGCTGGGTTTTAAGATGAGGTATTTGGGTTTTGTTTTCTCCAAGAGTGCCCTTCTTTCAGCGTGAGAATTCACACCTATTAATTCCTCGTCGAGCGCTATGGGAATCGGAGAAGCAGCGCACAATGTTGCCATTTTATCATATTGACCCGCAGGTATCGGTTGTTCAATGCTGTGGATGTGCAGGTCTGCATTCGACAATGCCACGAGTTTTTCAAGGGCAGTCATGCCGTCGCCTGAGTCTCTTCCAAAGGCACCATTTGCATCTATTCTTATTGTGAATTCTTCTGCAGGGCATTTCCTTCGAATCTCTCTCAGCATGTCAAGTTCCTCATTAAATGGGAGCGTTCCTACCTTGAGCTTGATGGTCTTAAACCCTTTGTTCACAAGGATGTCCACCTGTTCAAGCATGCCTTCTGCACTGTCCATCCAGACCAAACCATTGATCGTAATTCCACCCGACCATTGGGCCTCGCCGCCTCTTTTGAGGCTTCTTAGCGCCGTTTCTACGGCAAATCTAACGGAGGGAAGCGTGTGGGGTATTTCATGCACATTGATCCCGCTTTTCGCTTGTAGTGTTTCTAAAAATGAAACAACTTCTTCCTCGGATTCGATGCTTAGTCCAGGAATGAGGCTGCATTCTCCCACTCCTTTGCGTCCATGTTTGTCACAAATGGTGATCAGAAAACTGGGTTTGTGATAGAGCACATCGCGCGACGTTTGTGCGGGCTTACTGAACGTCAAAGGATGTGCACGATATGTGATGCCTGGCTCCATGTCTTCGAACTCTTCCACAGTTAAGCTGTTACGCTAAGGATCATAAAAAGCGCAACCACGAAAGCGCTTAACGCGATCTTTTTTAATTCCTGATCGAACAGTTTGGGGTCTTGATTTTGCATCACAAAAACGAGGTGTTTGAGGTGAATGAGCGCGATGATCACATACCAAATCCCTCCCTTCCACGCTTCAAGTTCTCCCACCCCCAATAGAAAGGCAAGCATACACGCCCATCCCCCAATCATTAATATGAGGTGATACCTTTTTGCGTTCTGAAATCCCATGCGAACAACGAGTGTGTTTTTGCCTGAGAGGGCGTCATTCTCGTGGTCGCGTAAGTTGTTTAAATTCAAGACTGCGGCCGCCATTACTCCAGAGAAAGTGGCGGGCAAGAGCCAGCTTATTTGAAAGCTATGTGAAAATAAATACGCCACGCCCAACACGCCTATGTAGCCGAAAAATAACATTACATACACATCTCCAAGTCCTTTGTAACCATATGCTTTATGTCCCATCGTATAACGTAATGCTGCAAGTATGGCGAACACGCCCAATCCACCCAGGATCAACACGCCGTATACCCTGGAGAAATCAAAATTGAACGCAAACCCCAGCGTCACACATCCCGCAACAAATGCCTTGATGGATGTGGCTGTCAAAGCCCTTTTCATTTCACGTTCAGTGATGTCTCCAGATGCCATCGCTCTGTCAGACCTCTCAGGCCCATCCGTCCCCTTTTTAAAATCGCCGTAATCGTTTGCGAAGTTTGCAAGAACCTGCAGATAAATCACGGTCAAGAGCGCGAAGCCAAGAACAGCATAAAACCTTGTGTCTGTTTGCGTAAGCTCCCCTTCTCCAAATCGAGCGACAGACGCTCCGACAAGTACACATGTGACCGCAAGCGGAAGTGTGCGAAGCCTTGCAGCTTTAATCCATGCTCCGAATGATGCCATCTTGCCGATTATGGAAACTTTGGATATTGCTGGAAGTTGGGTTCTCGCTTTTCTAAAAACGCCCGCTTTCCTTCCTGCGCTTCCTCCATGAGGTAGTACATCAGTGTTGCATCCCCCGCAAAATCCATCAGACCTCTTTGTCCATCTAGTTCAGCGTTCAGACCGCGTTTGATCATCCGGATCGCCATCGGAGATCGCTTCATTATTTTTTGACACCACGCCACAGTCGTGTCCTCCAGGTCCGCCATCGGCACAACCTTGTTGACCATCCCCATCTTCTCTGCCTCTTCTGCGGTGTATTGATCACATAGAAACCAGATTTCACGTGCCTTTTTTTGGCCCACCATGTCTGCCAAATAACTTGAGCCAAATCCGGCATCGAAACTGCCAACCTTAGGTCCTGTCTGTCCAAACTTGGCGTGCTGAGCAGCAATCGTTAAGTCACAAACGACATGCAATACGTGGCCTCCCCCGATGGCATATCCATTGACCATTGCAATCACGGGCTTGGGAAGTGATCTTATTCTCTTCTGAAGGTCGAGGACATTTAAACGGGGAACACCATCTTCACCGATGTATCCTCCCACACCTTTCACGTTTTGGTCTCCTCCACTACAAAAAGCGACATCTCCCTCACCTGTGAACACCACCACGCCGACATCCCCTCTTTCGCGGGCGATATCCATGGCATCTATCATTTCTATGTTCGTCTCAGGTCGGAATGCATTAAGCACCTTAGGTCTGCATATGGTAATCTTTGCGATACCATCAAAGTACTCAAAACGAATGTCTTGATACTCTTTAATTGAAGTCCAACTATAATTGCTCATTTTCTTAATTTATCTATTTAGAACGTCTGTCACTTGTTTTGAAACGCCTTCATGTACTTCTTGTAAACATCAGAACTAATTTTCGGATCGGTCACGATTTCTAAGACTGCGGGTCCAGTAAAGTGAATGAATTCAGACAACTTTTTCTTCGTACTCTCAGCATCGTCTGCACAAAAGTACGTCAGCCCACAGAAGCGCGATGCAGCTTTAATGCTTGTTTTTGGTTTGGCTTCAAAATGTGAGGCCAACAGTCCAACTTCATTTGGACCTTCGAGCCACCTGAAAATCCCTCCTCCTCCATTGTTGACCACGATGACCTTGATGTTGTCAGGCAGCTCCTGAACAGAAGCCAGGCCATTTATATCATACAGAAAGGCAACGTCACCGCTGACTAAGAGGACATCCTCTTGTGTTGTTAAAGCATGCCCGACAGCTGTTGAAGTGCAGCCATCGATTCCGGCCACCCCTCTGTTTGCGTGTAGTTTGATTTCACCTTCCGCGCCATTTATGGTGTCGAAAAGCATGGCATACCTGGCCGAAGTGCTGTTCGCAAAATGAATGAATCCCTTCTTGATTGCTTGAAAAATCTCACGATAAGCAGATAAATCACTCCATTCGACCTCTTCTAATGCATGTTCATGAATCGATTTGATTCGTGTCTTTTCTTTTGCAAAAAACACAGCAAACGCATCTGATGTTGTGACTTCACGTTCATAAAATGAAAGCCACTCAACTGGGTCAGCATGGACGCTTTCAACGAGGGATCCAAATGTGTCATGTCCTTCTCCGTCGTCTCCCACGTGAACATGTGGCACACGTAAGGCTGTGAGTTGTTTCCTGAGAGATTTACTCATGACAGGCCTTCCTACCGTGATGATTGCAGATGGAGCGTTGCAACCTGAGGCGAGGAGATCGCCAGAAGCAATCAATGCGTCACCCTTGATCCCTGAGAATTTCTCGGAAACGCCAGGAAGGGTTGTTCGGGCTCCCTGCTTCCAGATTCCTCTGGGGCCAGCAATCAGTATTGCACGATTCCCGTTTTCTAACAGAGTCTGGGGGATTGTTAGTGCTGGTTTCGATGTCGGATTCGGAGCGGATATTGCGATTTCTTGACACACGGCCTTCCCGTACAAAGGCTCTTCAAAGGGCACATTTAAGTGCGAAGGCCCTCCGCAACATGCCCTCGACCAGGCTTCTTGTGCCATTTCAATGATTTCATTGTCGGAGTGCTGGCTTTCGTCAATCGTTGCGCAGTACAATGTGTGATTTGAGAAGAGTTGAGATTGAATTGCGGTTTGGCCATGGCCTTTTCCGATGGCATCTACTGGTCTGTCTGCCGTAATGCTTATGAGAGGTACACGCTGATGAAATGCCTCAGCAATGGCTGGGCCATGGTTCACAGCTGCAGTACCTGAGGTGCAAACCACTGCAGCAGGTGTGCCGTTTTTGAGCGCGATGCCTAGGGCGACGTGTGCAGCGGATCGTTCATCGATGACGACGTGTGTTTTTATGAGCGGATGGCTCACCAATGAAATGATGAATGGCGCATTCCTAGATCCCGGACTTATGACAGCATCCCGAAGTCCCAATTGAGCCAATGTCGAAACAAGGACTGACGCCCCTCTGTGGTCGGAAGTCGTCTGCTGTAAAGGGGTTTCGGGTTTCGCTATCTGCGGCATATCACGAAGGTAGTGAGTGGGGATTAAGGAGCCTCTACTTTATGCAAGAGTCGCCTCGATTGCCTCTACTTTGGCTTCTGTTTCCATCCATTCGGCCTCAGGTTCGGACCCCTCTACAATTCCACCACCTGCAAAAAGCCTTACGCCACCGATCATCCATTGGGCTGCGCGAAGATTTACGTAATACGCGCTACCTGATGCCGTTTCCACGCCCAAGAATCCAGCGTAGAACGCGCGGTCTATCCGCTCGTTTGCCCTGATGAAATTGCACGCTTCCAGGAGTGGCCTCCCGCCGACTGCTGGAGTAGGGTGAAGATCTGTCGCAATCTCCGAGATGTCCCCCTTGATCGCGCAACTGAACCTGGTTTCGAGATGCAGTAGATTCCCATAGCGTCTGTCGTGACGAGGCTCGATGTGCATGTCTGTCGCGCCGTGATTCTCCAGGACTGATTTGATGTATTCAGTCACTTGAGATTGTTCGTTGCGTTCTTTGTCTGTCCACTCGTCAAGCGCTTTTCCATTTGTGACGCGTGTTCCAGCCAAGGATACCGTTTCTATTCGGTTGTCACTGGCAGAGATTAATAACTCAGGTGTAGCGCCACACCAAACCCCACATCCGGGATGATCGATTAAATACACAAAGGACTCTGGATGTTTCTGACATTTCAACTTAAATGTTGCCTCTGGCGTACATTCTGAGACGATAGATTTTACGCGAGCGACCACAACTTTGTCTAGATTTCCAGCGGCAATTTCAGAAATAGCACAAGAAACAGCAGCAAGATGTTCGGATTTGTCTGTGGAAGAAGGGTCGAAAGGCGTTTTCACCATAATGTTCCCAGGCAAAGGCGCAGAAGAAGCCAACACATGGCCTCTAATCTCTACGATGGGGTAATCGTTGGATTTGTCAAAAGGAGTGAAGCGGAAGCATGATGTGCCGCTTTCAGAAGGTTCTATCGTATAAATCTCAGGACTCCCTGGCGGGCTCCACCATACTCTGGATTCATTCATGCCTTTATAATCATCACTGTTAACCTCGAGGTGCATATTAGCTCACCCGTCTCATTTTTTATTTCGATCGACCAAACATGAAGTTTCCCACCACGATGAACGATTTTTGCTTCGCCATATACCCATCCCTTTCGTATGCTCTTGAGATGGTTTGCATTGACCTCAATTCCCACAGCAGCCTTTCCGTCATCTTTGACGAGGAAATGGGACCCTACAGAGCCCAGTGTTTCTGCGAGAACCACACTCGCGCCTCCGTGCAGCATGCCATAGGGCTGATGCGTTCTTGAGTCAACGGGCATTTTCCCCTTCACGAAATCGTCCTTAATTTCAATGATTTCAATCCCGAGTACTTCGCCGATTGTGCCTTTTCCGAATTCTTTTCCGATGTCGTTTAGATTTGTCATCTATTCACTTTGTAAATTTGCGGTGTTATGTTCTACAAATCTAATTAGCAAATGCCAATTAATTCAAAACGAATTCTTGTTGTAGAAGACGATCCATCGTTACAGAAAATGTTGGGGATGAATCTCAAGGCTGATGGATACCATGTTGTCTGTGTAGGAGATGGTGTAGATGCTCTTGAAGTTATTAGAAACCAAAGGATTGATGCTGTTGTCTTAGATGTGATGCTTCCCGTTTTGGATGGGTTTCAGGTGTGCACTACGATGCGTCTTGAAGGGCATAAAATACCCATTCTCTTTTTGACGGCAAAAAATTCAGGGCCTGAACGTGTGGAAGGATTAAAATTAGGTGCAGATGATTATCTGGGCAAACCGTTTAATGTAGAGGAGCTACTCCTTCGTTTGGCCAGATTAATTGAGCAATCTCGAAGAAGCATTGAAAAAGGTTCTGCGGGATCTTTAGGGGTGGCTCTAGATATTGAAGTTTATAAAATCGGGGCGGGAGAAGTCCGGTTCGATAAATTTCAGATTAAAAATCACGAAGGTGTTGTTAAACAAATCTCAAAGCGTGAGTCGATGCTTCTCAAATTACTTACATCCAGAGTGGGGGATGTTGTGAGTCGAGAAGAAATCTTGGAGTCAGTGTGGGGCTACGCAGTCTATCCAAGCACGCGGACCATTGACAATTACCTGCTGGGTTTCCGGAAATATTTTGAGCCAAACCCAAAAAAACCAATATATTTTCACTCTGTAAGGGGTGTAGGATATAGGTTTGAGGAGATTTGTTGAATTTCTTAATCTTTTTTTTTCTTTAAACAGGCAACCCCTGTAAAACTGTTACGTCTTTAAAGCAACATGGTCAATGACTATGTTGGTTTCAATTTTCTTGCAGGTATAGAAAAGGTCCCCTTGCGGTGACCTTTTCTTGTTTTAGAGCCTTTTTTAGAGCCTTTTTTGGAGCTTTTTTTGGCGCACTTTTGACGAAGCTAGAGGGTGACATAGACGACCGCCTTTGTCTCAAAATATTCTTCCGTAAACCATTGAGAGATTTGTAATTCCTCAGTGGGGTGATTGACTTCTTCAAGTTCTTCTCTCAGGTCTCCTCCTTTGAGGCATAGAATCCCGTTTGGCCAGGCATTGATTGCTCTTTTGTCTATTTTCCCTTCGACCCATGGGATAAATTTATCAAGCCTGCTTACAGCGCGACTGACAATAAAATCAAATGTGCCTTCAAGATCCCCCGCACGTGCATGCATGGGTTCGACATTTTTCAAGTCAAGTGCTTTGACCAGCTCACTCACCACTTTGATTTTCTTTCCAGTGCTGTCGCACAGTACGAAATTCACGTCTGGCATGAGGATGGCAAGGGGGAGCCCCGGAAGCCCACCACCTGTTCCTACATCAAGAATGCGTGACCCAGGTGCGAATTTCATGGCCTTGTAAATAGCCAGGCTGTGGAGTACATGGCGCTCCAGAAACCCATCCATGTCTTTCCTGGATACCAGATTGATTTTCTCGTTCCAACTTTTGAAATGGGTCACGAGTGTTTCGAACTGTGTTCTTTGAGTCGAACTTAGTTCGGGGAAGTATTTTGTTACTGCAGAAATCATTGTTCAAATCTATTGTTAGATTCTCTTGAATTAAAGGTGCTCTTTTGAGCCCTCCATCACAGACGCGAGTATGTCTCGTGCTCGATACAGTTGAGCCTTCACTGTGCCCAAAGGCAAGTCCAGCTCTTTGGCAATTTCATCATAGCTCAACTCCTCAAAATAGCGAAGCTCTACCAGTCTGCGGTAGCGTGGTTTAAGCTTTGAAACGACCAATCTCATTCTCTCTACACGCTGCTTCTTCTCAAGCGTTTCAAAGGGGTCTGGAGAATCATCCTCCACGGTTATTTGCATTTGATCTCCATCAGATGTTGTGAACCCTTTGTCTAGAGACAGGGCTTTGATGCGCTTTTTTCGGATAAAATCGATGCTGTGGTTGGATGCGATTTTAAAGAGCCATGTAGAAAATGCAAAGGCCGGTGTGTATTGCTTGAGTCTTTGAAATGCTTTGCCAAATGTTTCTATGGTCAAGTCATCGGCATCGTCGTCGTTGAATACCATTCTCCGGCACAGATGAAATATAGCATCTCGGTACCTCTCCATGAGCTCAGCATAAGCCTGCTGGTCGCTTTCTTTCGTAGCTCTTAGCACGAGTGCGTAGTCATACTGCGCTTTCTCTGAGAGGTTTGGGTTTACTTCCATCTTTTTGGTTTGGCAATCAACACCTGCAATGCCAACACTTGTCGAATCAAGCCCATCAACGGTTCTGAAATGAGCCAGAACGCTTCATGACCTGGTCGTCCTATGCGGAGCAGGAATGCCCTAAAGATAAGGCCTCGAACCAATGCGTTTGTGAGTAAGATGCATGTCGCTATCCAAACCCCACTGTGAATAACGTCAGCTTTTTGAACCGCGAAAAAGAAGACCCATCCACACCCAAAATACAACATGAAATCGGCGAGTACGGGAATGGCTAAGATGCTCATTAGTAACATCTTGTATCTGGGACCCGTTGTAAGATGTCTTCTCATTTGCCTCATCCATCCGCTCCATGTGTGGGGCCAAACAGAGTGGCTTTGTCCTTCCCATCTGACTTCAGTCCCAATTCTCATTCCCGCTTCAGAGACATCTTGAACGAACAGGTCGTCATCTCCCGAAGCAAGATCCATGTGTCCTTGAAAGCCTCCAACTTTTTCCCAGCACGATTTGGTGAACGCAATGTTTCTCCCGACTCCCATGTATGGGTATCCCGACTCCGCCATGCCGATGTAGTTTTGTGCAATTCTAGTCGATTCAAACATTTGTAGACACCCCAGCAATCCTGAAGCTTGGAATGGCAAGCTTACCCCAATCTTTAGATCGTATTTCGTATCGACGTCATTGACCATCGTCGACGCCCAACCCTTGCTCTCTGGTATACAGTCAGCATCTGTACATAGTAAAATAGGAAACCGTGCAGCTTTGATCGCTATTTCTAAAGGCGCTTTCTTTCCCTTTCCCCCTGTTGTTAATCCGATCACATTGACAAACGCACTCTTTTCTTCCCATTTTTGAAGCAAACTCATTGTCTCATCCGTACTTCCGTCGTCGATTAAAAGGATTTCAGGTGGAGGAGGGGTTTGGTCCAAAAGGGCTTGCACCAAACCATCGACACGACTCGCTTCATTATGTAAGCAGACAACAATGGTGTACTCACGTTGCGTATGTGATTCAGTAGAAAGGGGCTTGCGCCAGGCACCCATATGCCAAGCCCAAGCCCCTCTCGATATCAATCCTACAAGTGCGAAAGCCGTTGCAATCTCGAACATTCGCACTGTGTTGTTTTAGTGAGTAATTGTAATTCTACGTGTCATCATCTCATCGTCTTTTCCCATCCAAGTGACGATGTAAAGGCCTTCGGTCCATGCGCTCACGTCAATTGTTGTGTTCGGCTCTCTGTCAAAAGTGACGTCCATCATTGTTCGCCCCGTGATGTCAGAAATAAAGATGCGTCCCTCTAATTTAGGGAATTCGATGTTCATTATTTCGTCTGCAGGATTGGGGTAGATAAGACCACTTGAGCCGTTTTCAATGAAATCTACAGATGCCTCATCCGTACAGAACTGATCTGTTTCAGAGTCTCCAAATTCTCCATTGCCATATGAAACAACATCTCCTTGACCATCATAAATACTCCAATTACCTTCTCCGAATTCACAGCAAAGACCATCTCCATAAGAGTCATCGATGGTGAAAATATAGCACCCTTGCTCTAAGCACAGGTCAACAGTCACGAGTTCGCCGTCAGCATCATCGTTATATGGTCCCCCAGTATAGATGACCGTTCCCAATCGCTTGATTTCCCAAGAAATTTCAGACCCGTAATCATCGAGTAATATGGCCAATTGAAAATCAAATGTGTCGCCTGAAAAAGTAGTGAAGCTTACCTCTGTGTTGTTGTTCAAATTGTTTTCATCTGCAACGCCGTTTGGGTTTGAGACTGTCGCTGTAATTGTATTTTCTCCTCCTACAGCGTTAAAAGCAGGTATCGATACTTGAGCAGATTCATATTGCGCGAGGTTGCCACTCCAGTTTACCTGTTGTGCACTTGTGCTGTTCACATTGTAATTGATCACGGCAGAATATAAATTCTCTGTTCCGGTGTTGGTGATCACGACATTCAATTGCACAGTTGTTTCGCCACATAGAAGATCCTCTGGAGCCCCTTCGATGGTGACACCTGCATCATTTGCATAAGAGACTGCGCCGTCGGGAAAACCATCCCAAACCGTGACGCCAGTTCCAGTAGGGTCCAGGTATGCAGACGCCCCCAGATCCCAGCTTTCATCGAATCTGCCGTAATAGTCGAGTTGTCCATTGTTTACGTTCCCAGAACATGCTGCCGCACCACCATACAATTGGCCTATAATGCGGTGGTTTTCATCGAAAAGAGGAGAGCCTGATGATCCAGGTTCAGTCACCCCAAGTTCCCATTGATCAATCATCCAAATGGCTGCGCCACCTTGGTTTGCAAAGTATGGGCTGTCTTCTTCGAAGCAAATCTTTTTCACATCTCCTGAAGGATGATGGATTCCAACGGCAGACATCGGGGTGTTTCCAGTGGCATCCCACCCTGCATATTGTACGTTAAACGACGCAGGTGGTGTTTCGCTGAGTTCTAAGAGTGCAAAGTCAGATCCGCCATTTTGAACCACTGTAGATGCGCCACTGATACTTTGGTTTGCAGGGCCTGTATTGCCAGTGCAGTTCGCACTTTCATGGTTGAAATAAAACAACCAGTTTGAGGGATTCCCAAGGCAATGATTTGC
>Ga0115005_10000949_pt1 | contig 22798 bp, 19 predicted proteins | sample ArcOceMetagenome_FD_87163 | JGI IMG/M metagenome (GOLD analysis project Ga0115005, IMG submission 87163) | Marine eukaryotic phytoplankton communities from Arctic Ocean - Arctic Ocean - Greenland ARC118M Metagenome | ecosystem: Environmental > Aquatic > Marine > Oceanic | place: Arctic Ocean...
GTAGGTGTTCTCTCTCGCGGGCTCGCGGGCAAGCAACCTCCAAAAATCGAGATATCTCCAATTGTTTCCTCAATTCTGATTGGCCGGGGTACAGAAAATCTCGAATAAAACTAAATCCACATTGAACATATAAGCCGAACTACTGAATAAGACCCGTTCTGTCAAGCCGATAGTCGCCGATATAAGAAAATTTGTAATACAATTAATACCCAGATCAGATAGAACTATTCGAAGAGAGGCGACGAATAATATGAGAGAATAGGAATCCGTGATATTCCAGACAGATAAGCAGGGTGAATGATGTGGAAGCCACAAGGCTTTTGCAGCGCTGCAATAATGCAAAATATTCAAACAGGGGAGCGATGTCAACGTTTATCCCTGATAACATTGGTACTGTAGTTTGATCTTCTCTTGGCCTTTTGGCAACCACAAAAATTCACAACTACATACTCGTACGGTACTGTATGAATGATAGACAACAGGATTTTCTTCTTTGTGCCATCACTCATCACTCCTAGTAGCAACAGTGTTATTCTGCAAGACATACAACAACAGTACAATTGTCTATTCACAGTTTACTATATATCTGATTTAGTTGGATAGAGCACACCACTAGCTGTCTCATTTAGATATTATAAAAAGTGAGCCTAGCCTCATCACAAGAAGGAAGGAAGCATGTCCTTCTTCTACAACAACTGCAACACAAGAAGGTCCTTCACCACCCTGGCATTTATCTTCATCGTACTCATTGCCAAGACACAAGCATTTCTATCTGGTATCAATACCAATACCAATACCAACAATATGATTGCTCTTCAGTCAAGGCGCGCATTCCATCAGTACCATCATATCTACAAATCATCTTCCACATTCACAAATATATTCGCATCTGCTGATCCCGATCTCACAAATGAAAATGATGCTTCGTCTTCGGCTTCGGCTTCTACAAAAACAAACGAATATTTTGCCCAGCAGCGTCTAGCCATCCAATCTGGCAAGCGTCAATCTCGTCAAGATGCATTAGACGAAGATAAACAACGTAATCTTCGTCTCAAACGTCTCTTATCCACACAAGCATCTACCGACAATAATGATGCCAATGGCATATCTCAAACGGGATATCAAATTCCCAAAATGTATCAAATCCGTATTTCCGTCGATCAGGAAATCCGTCAAGAACTCAAAATGAACGGACGAGAAAAGAGAGGTCGAGTATTCATCGAAAATGATTCAGATGGTTGTGCTTCCCTCAAGGGACTCAAATTTGAAATACATGCCTTCTTTCGGGCTTTGAAAAAGAGTACCTACCTCTTATCGGCGAATTTGCCAACGGTTTTGGAAAATGGGAGTATTTTCTCACCGGGGGATGAGAAAGTTCAGGTGGAGGGTGTCGATCCTTATCGGGAGTTTTGGGATGTGGGGAATGATGAGGATGTCAAGAGGACTTTTGAAAAGGCAGATGCGTTTTTTCAGAGTTACAATGATGGTTTAGAAGAGGAGGTGGGTGTCGGTGACAGCGATGGTGACAGCAATGGTTTGAGTAGGAGGCTCACGAGACCTTCTGTGTTGATTCATGTGAGGAAGGATCCGAATGCACTACCTCCCCCACCGCCTCCTGCATACCTTGACAACATGGCGAATCCAAAGGAGACAGAGACCATGACGATGTTGTCGTTTTATTCGTTTCCTCCAGGAGGTGTCAGGGATCCAGAGGAGTTTGCCTTGTTCTTGAGAAAAGTTTGGAAGCCATTTGATGCTCTTGGTAGAGTTTATGTCGCGGAAGAGGGTATCAATGCTCAAATGTCGATTCCAACCAATGTGTGAGTAGTTCAGTGCATGTCGTGATGTGATTTGATTTGATTTGATTTGATTTCGTTTTGTTTGAAGTTATTTCATGAAACGATACGAATGGAAGATTTACACGTGCACGCAGCACCTGATGCAATATTATATATTGCAAACAACAAATATCATCTCGGTCTGTGCTAACTCTTGAGAATCCTTTGTGCATCCACTGCAGTCTTGCCAACTTTAGACAGTGCTGTCTTGTAATTCCAGAGTTGGGACCATACATGGAAAATGGCATCAACATTGATCCAATTCCATTAACTATGGAAGAATTTTCCGTGGCCGGCGATATGGATGGGAAACCTTGTCCTCCCTTTCGTAATTTACACGTGAGAGTGCGGCAGCAAATTGTAGCAGATGGGCTCGATCGTTCGCTTGATTGGGAATCGGCGGGGTATGATATGCCCCCACTTGAATGGCATGAGAAGCTGAAGGAGGCGAGGGAAGCTCGGCAGTCGGGTGATGAAGAGAAGATGAAGAGTTCTCCTCTCATCTTTGATTGCAGGAATGATTACGAAACGTCAGTTGGTAAGTTTGAAGGGGCGGATACACTTGATACAGAGAACTTTCGTGATAGTTGGGATGTCTTTAAGGAAAGGCTCATGGACAAACCAAAAGATACTCCGATCATGACGTACTGTACTGGAGGTATTCGATGTGTCAAAGTTGGAGCATATTTGACACAGGAGATGGGGTTCACAAATGTTTCTAGGTTGGCAGGAGGTATCATTGCCTATGATAGAACTCTAAATGATGAAGCTCCAGAAGAAGAACCAATGTTCAAGGGTACCAATTACGTATTTGATGGTAGAGTGGGGAGACAGATCACTGACGATGCCCTTGGAGATTGCCTTACATGCGAAGCAAAGACTAATTTGTTGAGCAACTGTATGAATTCCAACTGTCATAAACGAATGGTGCAGTGTGATAACTGCAGAGATTCGTATCGTGGGACTTGTTCTGAAGTATGTAAAAACAGGGTAATCAACAATGAAAGCTCGTTCTTTGAGAGAAAACCATCCAAGAGTGCTGTGAAATATGACAATCTTGATGAATACGCTCTGGGATATTCCACACCACCTTCGGGTCTATACGAAGAAATTAAAAAGAATACTGCTGAATACATGGGTTCAGGTTATCACATGATATCAGATACTGCTCAAGGTCGCCTTCTTTGCAATCTTGCTTCCATGGCCCGGGAAGGACGGGTCTTGGAGATTGGAGGTTTTACTGGATATGCAACTTGCTGCTTCCTGGAGGGGGCTGCAAATGCTGCAGATGCAATTGGCATAACCGAGCCCGGTTCCAGAGAAGGAGGGCCGTTTGTAATGTCGCTAGAGCGAGATGGAAGAGCCGTTGATATTGCGGCTTCGCATCTGAAGATAATGACATCAGTTGGTATTGGTAAAGAAAGTGTCGAGGAAGCTGCAGGTATGAGAGGCGAAGGAACTGGAGTTCCTGTCGTTGAGAGCGACTCTCTTTCTTTTGAATACAAAAGTGCTGGGTGCGAACTTGTTCGGGTTACTGACGCCCTTGCTTATGTGGAAGCAATGGCGAGCGGGATTGAAGCGGAGAATGTTAGCCCATTTGACATGGCTTTTATTGATGCAGATAAGACAAGATTTTTACAATATGTAGAGGCTTGCCTGAGTAACGACAGGGTGTTGAAGAAGGGCGGGATCATGATTATCGATAATGTCTTGTGGAAGGGCATTGTATTAGATGTCAATAATGGAACTCTCAACATCTCTAATGACGGTCTTGACGACAAAGAGGCCAAAAAATCCAGAAGAGCCCGAAAACTAGCCACTGCTGTTCACGACTTCAATGATGCAATTACCAATGACTCTCGTGTGGAAGTTGTTATGCTCAACATGAGAGACGGGCTTTCAATCATACGGAAAAAATAAACGATAATTATACAAGTAAATTTCAAATTGGAATAACGCAGTTTCACTTTTTAGATAATGTTGAAGATCTTCTTGAGCTTCACAACAAGTTTCCAGTCGTCTGTTTCAAGCTTGTCCTTAAAATTCGCCTTCAATGCGTCGATAGAAGCACGAGAAAGTGTGGAGTACAATGAATGGGTCGAGTCAAACTGGCGCCCGTATGTAAGGGTAGGATTATGCTCATTCACAATCCTGATCGCGACTGAGGCACCCTTCCTTGCGGTTTCCTGTTCTTTTCCATTTGCTTCGATGGATGTGACTTTTCCTATGTGGAGTCCGCCAAGTGCAGGTACACAAAGAGGAGTACCAATCTTCAAAATACCCTCGACAATCTCGACTCCAACAATAATTGGATCTTTCTGATTAAACACATGCTGGGGAAGAATTCGAATTACACTGGGGAAAACTGCAATACTGCAGGATTAAAAAAAACATAGGTGAGTAATGGACCTTCTCAGTTCAATCTATTGTAAATACATAGGTACTTACGCGGCAGCTTCTTGTCTTCTCTGTTCCATAAGATTCTCCATATACCTTGTAAACTGGTCGAAGAGATGGTAAATAATATCAGCAGTGAAAATTCTGACACCCATTTCTTGAGCATGAGTCTTCGCTTCATTGCTGACATCAACATCAAATGCAAGGATTGTAGCATATTCGGATTTCCCCTTTTCGTTCATAATGGATATTTTGGTTACATCGCGCTTGTGAATTGCTCCGATTCCCACAGCACTAACAGGAATGGGAGGTTTGGTCTCCTCGCGAAGGAATTGAAGAAGAGCTTCAAGAGCTCCAAGAGTGGAGGCTTGAACCATTACTCCAACCTTGTCAGTATTCAACTTATTCGTAAGAGATGTCAGATCAGACATGACCTCCGCCTTAATGTCTTCTTCCTCCTCATCATTCTTGATCACCAATACTGAGGTTCCAGCCATAACCTTCTCCAAACCGTTTCCAATGATCTTTACTCCAACTGCTCCCTTCACTTCCTTGTGATGGATGTAATCAGCCTTCACACGCATTTCTCGACTAGGTGGCGGAGTCAAAAGGCCTCTAATTTCTGCAACGACTGGCCCATCGAGAGTACAGAATACTGCCTTATCACCCTCTCGCAAATAACCATTCACAACGAGAACATCAACAGTCATTCCAAGACCATCAATCTGTTTGACCTCGAGCACTGTAGCCTGCAGATTCGCATGCCACATCATCTGACGCCATAGCTTACGCTGAGCCATTTGACAAAGAAGGAGCAGAATATCCTGCACACCCTCTCCAGTCACAGCAGAGGTAGGAACAAGAGGGACAAAATCTGAGCTTTCCCAATCCTCCTCTCCCATTTCCCAGTAAATATTTGAGTTTATTCCTTGTTCTTGTAACTGAAGCTTCGCTTCTGATGCACGTGTACGAAATTCTGAAACGGTTCCTTCTGGCTGCTGCTTCAATGCATCACGGATGGGAGCATCAGGGCATACTTTCCAGTCATAACAGCGATCAATCTTGTTCAAAGCAACAACGAAGGGAGTACCGCGCTTCTTTAACATATTTAAACTTTCAATGGTTTGCTGTTCCAATCCATGCATCAAATCGACAACCAAAATTGCAACGTCGCACAAAGAAGACCCACGTGATCTCAGGTTTGTGAAAGACTCTGTTTAGAATAAGCAACATTGTTATCAGATAAAAATCAAAGTAGCATTCGACAATGGAGGGCATAAGCTCGATGTTGATCTTACCGTGACCAGGGGTATCAATGACAAGCATTCCAGGTACTGTGATTTCAAAATCCTCGGATTCTCTCAACTTGGCAGTCTGACTAAGAAGAGTCTTTTGCTCAAAGAAGGTTGCACCAATTTGCTGGGTAATTCCTCCAGCTTCTCCGCCCTGTACGTTCGTCTTACGAATCTTATCCAAAAGCTTTGTTTTACCTGTATCTACGTGTCCCATAATGACAGCAATAGGACAACGCAGGTTGTCTCTCGATCTAGCTGCAAGATTTGCCTTTTCTTGCTCCTCGCGCTTCTTCTTTCCTTCCTCGCGCTTCCGTGCCTTCAACATTTCTTGGCGATTCATTTCATCCTCTTCTGCCATGGACAGCGCTCTTTTCTCGGCTTCTATTCTATCACGCTCCTGGCGTTCAAGACCTAATTTTTTGAGGCGTTCCTCTTCAATCCTTTTCTCTTTTTCAATCAAATCCTCTTCCTCGTCATCATCATCATCATCAACCTTGATCGATTCAAGTTTTGCCTCGAGATCATCGAAACGGCCATCGTCAGAATCTGCGTCCCAGTCATCTCCAGAGTCAGCATCCCATTCTTCCTCCTTTTCCGGTTCTGGTTCAGGTGCAGCCACTTCTTTCACAGGTTCGGGCGCAGACTCAGGGGCAGCCTCTTCCTTCGTTTCGACCTTGTCAGCCTCTTTCTCCGAGTCGTCACCATCATTATCGTGTTGCTCCTCCTCCTCTGGTTCTTCGACCTCTTCTTCTTGTTGTCTCTGTTTTTTTTTATTGCCATAGACGGGTCTCTTTTTCTTTTCACCGGCGTTTCTTCCTCCCCCCACAACCATACCAGCAGCTTTCATAGCTTCAAGTCTCTGCTGAGCAAGAGCTGCCTTTTGCTTTTGAGCTTTTGTCATATAAGTTCCTTCTTTCTTTTGTCTTTCAATCTTTTCTTGCTTCTTACGCCTCTTTTTATCCTTGTCCTCCTCAATCTGAAGCCTCTCAGCTTCTTCAGCAGCTTCCAAGTCTGCTACGCGCTGACGTTCAGCCTCTTCAGCGACGCGAATGCGTTCTTCCTCTTCCTGCTGCTTACGAAGACGCTCAGCGATCAATTTACCCTTGGCAGAAACCTGTTATTATAGAGACAAAAAGAAAGATGCCATTAGAACCACAATCGTTAAAGTCTCTTCTGTTCCTTAGACCCATAACCCGATGAGCTAATTGGCTAATTGGATATGACATACCTTGGTATCATCTTTTGAATCCTGTGCATCGCCGCCTCCAGCACCCTTCTTTTTTTGCTTCTTCCTCTTCTTCTTTCCATGAGCTTCGCCTTCATCGGCAGGGCCTGCTCCAGAAGCAGCCAAGAACGCTGCTGCAGCATCAGCCGCGGAGGAGGATTCCTGCTGTTTCGGCTCTTCCGCTTCTTCTTCCTTTGGTGCTTCCTCAGCCGGAGCTGCAGCCTCGGTCGTATTGACTGCCGCCTCAGCTTCTAGAATTGCATCCCAGTCGTCATCGTCTGCTTTCTGGGTCTTGCCCTTCTTCTTGTTCTTCTTGGGAGCCATCACTGGAGTTGTTGGAATGCTATTTGATTTAGTAATTGAAATTGTGTGATTTATTGACGCCTTTGGAGATTTTTTCAAAGGGTGGCAAAGTTCCACGAAGCGAAGCGCGAAAAGTGTGCAGGTCGTTTCATAACCTAACATCACCATTCAAATCAATGTCATCACCCTTTCTGATGGTTCTCTTCAGAGTGCGCCATAAATTAAATTTCTTCTTTGTTTTGATGACGAACATGACGAGAAATGAGTCAGAATGAGAAGAACTGAAAAGAATAAAGCCGCCTTCGCCACCCATCACATTTTGTACGTTTTCCCGTCACAATTACTCTACACACAAATTACTTGGTGATTTCTGACCAATAATGATGACATACCCAGAGGTGTGACGATTGTCTAAGTGTCAGAACAAAATGAACAAAACACGTTGTGCATTTTCCAGTTCATTCTGCATAGAGATCACAAATTATCTGAAACAAACAATATCTTAACATGAAGCTCGCTATCCTTTCTCTTACTCTCGGTGCTGCATCCGCCTTCGCCCCATCTGCATCTCGTGCGTCCATCACATCACTTGGCATGTCTGATGAGGCTGTTGTAGAAGGTTAGTGATCAATTGTCAATTACAGAAATTTGTTGGAGACCTTGTCTACGTGACAACGAGCGTTGTGTCCATGGCATAACTGTGGATCTTGGGAATTTGTATTACTTTCAATACCTCGAATTGCAGGCCTCTCTCTCACACAACTCCTTCCTTTTCCATCTTGCAGTTGTCGAACCAGTTGTTCCTGTTGTTGCTCCAATCAACGGATGGGTACCTGATGAGTCTCTTCCCTGCTTTGGACTCCCCGGTGCTGTTGCACCCCTCGGTTTCTTTGATCCATTGGGTTTCACCAAGGATATGGAGCTCCTAGGAGTCAAGCGCTTTCGCGAAGCCGAGATCATGCACGGACGTGTTGCAATGATGGCTACCCTTGGATACATCATCGGAGAGAGCACACCTACTATTACATACGGTATGAATGTTCACCACACCATTGCTAACAACCAATTACCCGAGATTGCTGGTACTGTAATTTTTCCCTTCTGGCTTGCCATCAATATTTCCGAAGCACTTCGTGCTAACACCGGATGGGTTGAGCCTGGTCTTGGACCTCTTTTTACTCTTCGCGAGTCGTATTACCCCGGTGACATTAAGTTCGATCCTTTTGGGCTTAAGCCTACCGATGCTAAGGAGTTTGCAAATATGCAGACTAAGGAGCTCAATAACGGGCGTCTTGCAATGTTCGCTGCTGCAGGAATGTGCGCTCAGGAGCTTGTTAATGGAAAGGGAATTCTTGAGAACCTCGGATTCTAAATTTGAGGGCTATGCGTGATATATTCTGTGCATACATTTTGTAATATAAGACCATTCTTTTTATAATTCAGATGTATTGATAGATGGTACTGTAGAGATTAATAACAGAAATCACAATTTTTTGCTGACATACAGAATCGGTCTCAGTAACTAGGAAAACTTCATATCATTTTAAAGATTGAGATTATGATATAAAATGAAATGCCCAATTTGGAATTTTCCAATTTTCGATATTTCCGAAATGGTTTTTTGCAATTACATTTTTACTCTACGCTTTCAGCTTTCAACTTAGCCGTTGAGTCTAGAATGAAATTATCTTGAAAATGGATGACATTCAATGTATTCCAAATCAAAGATATGCGTACTTCTTGTACATTGAACATACCACAAATTATTGAAAGATAATAAGCCACGCAAACTTATTGAACCTGACGAAAGGAATTAAATTCAGTGACAATTGAAGAAAAAGGAGCCGTTAGTTCCAACAACCTCTACCTGATGATGACCGATAACCTGTACTTCAGAGAAAGAAAGCACCTCGCTAGGAACTTCCTTTGCGATTTTCACGTCAGACGATAGGACGAGATCCATAACGGGAACCAAAATTCTTCTTTGTTATTCCTGACGACGAACGACGAGAGACGATCATCTACGGAGTGAGTCAGAGCAAAATAATGCAGAATCGAGAAAAAAAGAATAAAGTCGACGCCTATTTTCGAACTAACGGAACCCCTTTCTTCAGTATGACGACGCAAAGTGAATCTTACTAGATTCGAAGATGTTGTGCGGACGTCATCTGTCTCACAATTACTTGCGACGAACAATATCCTGAAATGAAACTCGCTATCCTTTCACTTACTCTCGGTGCTGCATCTGCCTTCGCCCCATCTGCGTCTCGTGCATCCATCACATCTCTTGGCATGTCCGAGGCTGGTTCAGAAGGTTTGTGACCAATTATTTTATTACACAATGTTTGTGGCGAAGAACTTGTATATGTAAATACACGATGAGTCCTGTGTCGATGGTCAAAACTGAGAACCAGTATCATGTGGATCTTGGGAATTTGTATCACTTTCAATAAATCGAATAGTAGGTGTCTCTCTCACACAACTCCTTCCTTTCCCATGTCACAGTTGTCGAACCAGTTGTTGAAGTCCCTGTTGTTCCTGTTGTTGCTCCAATCAACGGATGGGTACCTGATAAGTCTCTTCCCTGTTACGGTCTCCCTGGTGCTGTTGCACCCCTCGGTTTCTTCGATCCATTGGGTTTCACCAAGGATATGGATTTGTCGGAGGTCAAACGCTTTCGCGAAGCCGAGATCATGCACGGACGTGTTGCAATGATGGCTACCCTTGGACACATCATCGGAGAGAGCACACCTACTATTACATACGGTATGGATGTTCACCACACCATTGCGAACAACCAATTACCCGAGATTGCTGGTACTGTCGCTTTGCCTTTCTTCCTTGCCATCAATATTGCTGAAGCACTTCGTACCACTACTGGATGGGTTGAGCCTGGTGTTGGATCCTTTTTTACTCTTCGCGAGTCGTATTACCCCGGTGACATTAAGTTCGATCCTATTGGGCTTAAGCCTACCAATGGAAAGGATTTTGCAAGTATGCAGACTAAGGAGCTCAGTAACGGGCGTCTTGCAATGCTCGCTGCTGCAGGAATGTGCGTTCAAGAGCTTGTCAATGGAAAGGGAATTCTTGAGAACCTCGGATTCTAAATTTGAGGGTTATGCGTGATATTATATTCTATGCATAAATTTAAATGTAAGCATTCTTTCTCTATCTTTTTATGAGGTGCATATAGATACTTAAATATTGATAAAAGAAATGATGACTTCTTCTTCAAATAACAGAACAAAATCGACTAACAATGATGTGAAATTATCGAAAGACATCTTCCTCACATGTGAAATAAAAATGGGAACACAATGTAAGGACTACCCCTAATTCATAGTATACAACAACTGTACGGAACGCATACAACCACCTATGTGTGCCTGTTATTTGTCGTCTTTGCTGTTTTTCGCTCCCTTGGATAAAAATAATAACTCAAAGATTACAATAACTTTTAACTACATGAAAACTGCGTTGAGAGAGAAAGGTTAAGTCACGTCCAAAAGGATTTACCGGTATGGGAGAAGTCGCACTCGTCCATCTAACAGGGTGCCAAATTGTTCCCTTGGACGCCTTAGACGCCTTGGATGCCTTGGATGCCTTGGATGCCTTGGACGCCTTGGACGCCTTGGACGCCTTGGACGCCTTGCCTGACTTTGATAGACCTGATAGACCTGATAGACTTGACGGAGATGCTGATGGTTCGTCAGAAGGGCCGAACGATGGCATGTCTGAAGGGGAAGCGGAAGGGTTTATTGAAGGGGAAGCGAAAACCGGAAGGGGAACCGGTAGGGGAATTGATAGGGTGAGTGAAAGGGTAACTGGAAGGGGGGGGTTAAAGGGGAAGCGGTAGGGTAACCGGAAGGGTTCATTGAAGGGGGAGGGGAAGGGCAGGTAGCAGGGTTAGTGGGAGTTACAAAAGGGGAAGTGGAAGGGGAAGCCTTAGGGGAAGCGGAAGGGTGGGCTGTATCATCCCCAGGTCCTGCAAGAACATTGTTTGATGCCACGATTAAGATGAGGACATGGAGCGTATGCATGTTGGTCTTCATTGTTCTTGTGTTTGCTATGTTTTGCTTATGGGAAACGCTGTGGGATAAACAGATGTTAGATATCTCAACGACTTCGGATTGTGTTACTTCCAGATGATAACCTACAAGTATCGGTTGAAATGTACGAACGGGAGGAAGTTTTTCATTGCTATTTTGCATTTGTTTTGGGGTTCTTTCTGCCGTGGCGGGGGTTGCTTCCAATGTTCATGTGCAGCTCAATCGTGATGATTGATGCATTGATGATTAATTGATGATTGATGCGGAGTAAATTAATTGGAGAGCACACGTACTTTGAACTTGGTGGAAAGGACATGACAGGAAATGGAAGGAAAGGAGATTGGATTAGTACATACTGTACTGTAGGATGATGTATGATTGTGTCACAAAAGAGGAACGAATGGAGTGGGTGCCCACTTCTTTCGTGGTGAAGCCTAATGCATCTTCACATATTGCTTTCACTGCTGTTCTGATCCTTTCACGAACGGTGGTTGAGTCGATCTTTCTCAACTGTCCGTCTACTTCAACTTAAGTCTACATAAAGTATTAGCAGTTCAACGAACAACTCTTTTCTATTGGTTCAATTTATAATTGAAAATAATTATTATAAACTGCACGCCACTCTTTATCCATACATTAGTGATATACATTCAGTTGACGAACGAGGGAGGACCTCGCTCATAAAGCCAAACTCCCAACAATATTATAGCTGCGCCAAAGAAGAAAAAGGGATCAAGGGCAACATGCTGCACAAAAATGGAAAACATCATAGTCCATACGTTTGATGTTTGTAACGATAGCGATAGTAGAGTCGCGTCCGCTATCGTAAGAAATCTGCTAGCAGAAGCGTAGAAGCTGTAAAATGTGAAAATATAAAACGCCCAAAGCGACAATATCGCTGCAAGATCGATTTCATCTTGGTCTTGCGTCGAATTTCGATTCCGTAAAGGATCACTTAATAAGGTCATGAATTCACTCAACTGCTCATGTTCAAAAATGAGACTCTCACAAAAACTGAAAATAAAGCCAAAAAATCCCATCATGGCTAGGTACTCGTCTCTTGTAGAATTTTGTATAGTGTATTCAGCCAAGGTGTCATTTAGACCAAAGAGAAGAGCTGCAGATATAGCGAATGCGTCTCCTAATAGTTTGGAACCTGACAATATCGTGTTTTCAGATGACAAATTTGTGCTCGATGGTAACTTGAAATCTAAAGACAAAATGCACGACGCCCCAAAAACGCAAAGTAATGCTCCAACAATATGACTCCTCTTGAAACATCTTCGAAGGATCAGCTTGGATGTGACCATCACTGAGATAACCGATAGAGACGTAAGTATTGTAGAATTGATGACTGCAGTATGACGGAAAGACATAATGACGAAATAGTTTGCTTGGACGTCAAGGAACGCTATCAAGGCATAAAAATACCAAGGACAGTGAAGTCTTGATACCTCATTCTTTTCTAGTCGTGAGTTTGAGACTGGAGATGAAACATCTAAGAGGTAGGTGCTTTCTTTTGCCATCTCTTCGTCGCTGCCCTTTTTGGCAATGCCTTTCTCTGCTGTGGCATTCTTTTTGGGACGTTTGAGGTAAAAGAAATGCAATTGCAAAAAGAAGTATCCAAACGAAACCTGAAAAAGCGGCATGTGCGCCATCCCCTTCATTTGTTGCAGTTGTGCAGATGATACTGAACAGCATGCAAGGCTAAGAGCGATTGCCTGTCCAAAAGCAATAATTTTCCAGTCGGAAAATGTCAATTGATCTTCTGATTTTATAACATCTATTGAAGAATCTTGCTGTAGAGCAAAGGACGCTGCATTTCTTGGCACATCTTCAAGAAGATTCCTTTGATCTTTCATTGGATTGCTACGGAACGGGTCGAGAAGGAAGGGTGATGTGTCAAACGCATTCTTGCTACGGCAAAAGGGCTGAATGTTGAGGGTGTTGGAGCGAGGAGGTTGGAGGTTATCTGTTGGCTGATGGCTGTTGTGTGTTGTGGCTGTTGGCTGATGGCTGTGACAGCAAATTTCTTTTGGCGGGAGCATCAGCCCTTCTGTTCTTCTTTCTTTCATTGGCAAAAGGCTTCACCGCGGTATGCACCATCCTGTCTTGTATTTCTCTTCAGTACAGTACCATTTGGTAAAAAAATCTAATTGGTTCTATTGCAAGAACTGGTGTATTGAGGATACTTGAATGCCTTATCTACTTTGCGAGCAGAAGCTGTGAGCAGTGTGATGAGATGGAATAGAATGGAAATTTGAAAGTTCAAAATTCGAGAGGTTTATTTTATAATAAGCCTTTTTATGTTTGCTTCTTCTCCACAAATAGTCGAACCTTTTTTCTTCTGAACTGCAACCTGCGACAACTACTGCAACACATGTATTGAAAAAGCAAACCTAATCGTCAACAAGTCTAAGAATTATGGAATTCGATGAAGACGTTACGATCGAGGATGTAGTAGACTGTCGCATCATACTAATTCGTCAAGTTGGGGACTTTTACAGTGAAGGCGAAAACGCGACTGCAAACAAGATGGAAGATAGTTCACCAGATGCCTTCCTTATAGACCTTACGGGAGATGACGATGACGAGGATGATGAAAAGAGTTCAACCGGAGAAGAATCTACACGTGTAGTACAACTTGTAGGGAATGACAATGATAACATAGAACCAGGCGCAGCCGAAGAATCTCCACAAGATGGAGATGGAGATGGAATGCAAGAGACGGGTAATGAATCTGATGTTGGAAACGCCCAAGAAGCACCATTTACGAGTACAGCAGCAATAGTGGCTTCGATATTGGAGGCAGGCGACAAGAAACCATCACGGAGCAACTCTGCTCCTTTAGAGGATTTTCCAAAAATTAGGAAAGAGGACACCGGCATCGAGGATATTCATATGGTGGACGGGATCGAGAATGACCTAATAAAGTCGAATACTTCCACAACAGCATTTGGTAACGATACGACGATCAAAGAAAAAACATCAAATAGTGTATGCCAATTGCATGAATGCAACAAAGGATCAGGAAATCGTGGCGATGCAAAAGATAATGCCAATGGGATTATGTCTGGGGATGAGAATATATCGGAAGAAGAGAAAAGTGACGAAGAGCTCGAAGCAGTGAAAAACGAAGCTGGCCAACACCAAGATCCCGATAATATGGATGACGATCAAGAAAAGAAATCAACTCAAGTAGATTACATCGAAATTTTGGATAGTTCTGATTCTGAAGAAGTAGACGAAGGCGACATGGGCAATCAGGAAAATGGCAATGATGAAAGCACTGGTGCAATCACCATTGATGACAATGACGACGACGGAATCAAATCCGACGAAGACAAGGTTGCATTTGTCCCACCGAACGCATCCGAAGAGGCGAAAAGGGAAAGGGCGCGAATGCGACAAGAAGCAAGAAGGGTCGAAGAGACAAAGTTCCAGTTAGAGCGCAAGCTATTAGAAGCAAGACAAAAGAGAGCAAAGAAGTCAATGGAGGTTAATAAGACGAGTGATGAATCTGATGTTGGAATCGCTCCAAAAGCACCATTTGCAACAGCAACAATGGCCTCCATATCGGAGGAAGACATGAAGAATCCATCACGGAGCACTTCGACTTCTTTAGAAGACGACGCCGAAGTGGGCGATCGGGGAAAAGACAATGATGTAATCACCATAGATGACAACGACGACGAAGACTGTATCGACATTTGGGACGAATCTGATGAAGACGAGGTTACATGTGTATCACCGAGCGCAGGCGACGAGGCGAAGAGGGAAAGGGCGCGAAAACGACTCGAAGCGAGAAGGGTCGAAGCGACAAAACACCAGTTAGAGCGCAAGCTATTAGAGGCAAGAAGGAGGAGAGCGAAGAAGCTAATGGCAACTAATGAGGTCAATGGAAAGTCAGCAACACCATCAACTTTACCCAACGCAACGATACCAAACTTTACTTTTTACACTGGTCCTTCTAAAAGAGAAAGATCGCAAGAAATGCAGCAAACATCATCAAAGGATAAGAAAGAAACGCAGCAAACGTCGAAGGTAAAAAAAAAGCCGCACCCATCAACAGGATACAAATATTTGTATGAACCGGCTGCCGCTCAAGAGCAAGAACGCCTTTTTAGAGAAGCTGCTGCAAGAGTCAAATCCCAAGAGATTGCAAATAGAAGGATACAAATTGCTCGTGGGGGCGAACAATCTTATTTAGAGCCAGTCAAGGATGTAACAACATTACCAAAAGATCACTTTAAGTGGTCGAATCTTTATTCGAGGCTGGGGTTGCCTCAAAGAGCATGCTTTGATGATGTGAAAAAGAACTATCGCAAACTTTGTCTTCTCTATCACCCAGACAAGGCTCGAGGTATTGAAAAAGAAGTCCAAGATCGTTTCCAAGCAATTAAGGAAGCATATGAGACGATATCCGAGTCTCACGGGATGTAAAGCAGATGCTAAAATTAGAATAGACTGAGTGTTTTTTCCTTAAGGAAGTCTCTTACTCTTCTTGCTTATCTTCTGTATCAATCTTCTGTAAACCATCGGCACCATCTGCGAGGACAGAATTCCATCTTTCGACAGCAGCATACACATTTTCTACAGTCCAATCCTCTCTTGTTAATACATCATCTAACGTAAACCTCCCCTGATGTGTTCTCTCTAGGCTAGTCATTGTGGCACAGGTCCCTAAACTGTCGCCCATGTCCCTCACAAGAGAGCGAATATATGTCCCTCCACCACATTCAACATCTAATCCAAAGCAAGGCAAAGTCTTGCCATTATCGTCCTCCGGCAGGTATTCCAAATCGTAGATCACCACCTCTCTCGCTTCAATTTCAATATCATCAACGGTCTTTCCCTCCCTCGCCGATTCATACAACTTCTTCCCATTCTTCTTGATTGCACTATATATCGGTGGAATTTGCATAATCTTCCCCGTAAAACCTGGAATCACACCCTTGATACTCTCCTCCGTCACATGCGCATAATCCATTTCCTTCGTTCTATTCCCTTCCATATCCAAAGTTTCAGTCTCAAACCCCAATTCAACCCCAGCCCTATACTTTTTCGATCCAGTCAAATATTTTTGCAAACTCTTTGTTCCCTTTCCCACTCCAATCACTAAAACACCCGTTGCAAGAGGATCCAGCGTTCCTCCGTGCCCCACAGTGATTTTTTTCTTGGATTTGCGTGAACGCCGTTTCGCAAGTACGGCACCTCTGGTGCGAGCATCACGTTCGAGCATTCCACGTATGTATGCTACGACATCTTGTGAGGTCCAATCGAGAGGTTTGTAGGCTGCAAAGAGGCCTTCTGCTAGATGGATTGGTACAGGTGGTGTTTCTTCTTGGGGTGGTCCAGCAGCATCATTCTGTGGATTTTGAGGTTTTGGTACATTTTGTTCACTTGTGTCTATTTCTGTTTCTCCTTCTCCTTCCTTTTCTATGTGTACTTGCGCTACTGCTTCGTTTTCAGTAGAAAATCGCGCTGTGAAGGTGTTGGACGTTGAGCTTCTTTTGGGAAAGAGTGAATTGCTCTTGATGGTGGTTGTTGATGTTTGTGGTGAAATGTTTCTCAATATGCAGCGTGCATTATGAATCTTTGCTGAGCCGTTGAGGAAAGCGGCAGATGCGTTGAGGATGAACTGAAATGTCATGAAAGTTACTGGAATGGACAACTTCATTATTTGATTCAGTGGTAAGGTAGGATACTTGTATTGATTGCAATGCCAAAGTGTGATATTCAAACAAGTGTAGACTAGTAGCTAGCTAGTAGTGGGATGATGGGTCGGTGGGCGATGTGTGATGTTTTTTTTGTGATGAAAAAATGAAGTTGGATTTTGAGATTGAACGGCTCTGCGATGCAGGGGGAAAGATAATAGATAATAACCTAATTATTGAATATATTAAGATGACACTTCTTGGCGTATAGAGTTGATAACCTACAGCGTAATTTAATTATGGTATGATGTTATCTATTTGACAGCTAACAAGATCGACAAAGAACAAAAAGAATGCTGAAAACGGAAAAAAGACATTGGCTTCCGTTGCGTTAGTACCGGTAGAGTACATCAAACATCAAACCCCCGGCAGATAAGCAGATAAGAGATAAGGCATCTTGAATCTAGGCATATTGAATATACTTGGCGCAGCTCTCTCCTTCATAGAGTTAGTTTCAAGCAATCAAATATTTACATAGAAAATAAGAATGGCAGATCCGTTCAGCGAGTCCCTTGATCTTTTGGCAGATGGCAACACTGATTTCGCTGAATTTTCTATTGATTCCTTTGACGACGAAGATGAAGAGGAATTGAATAAATTCATCAATGGAGATCTTGACGATGATGATCCATTGGGCATTCTTGGTGAAAGGAAACAGGAACCACTGCCGCAAAAACTTGTTGCAGAGGGAGAGGAGCAGAAATCCATAGATGCTAGTACTGGTACTGGTACTGGCACTGGTACGACGAGTACACCATTCGCATTAGTTGCAGACGAGACACAAAGTGCACATGCTACTAGTACTAGTAATAGTACGGCTGGAGGTGTCACGAATCAGACCATGGATATTCCTACTGCTGCGCACAATAATTGCGCAGAGTATACTCCCGTGACACCTTCCGCTGCTGCCGAGAGCGGTAGTGGTGTTAGTACTACTACTAGTAGTAGTAACAGCAGTAGCAGTAGCAGCAGCACAAATACAAACAATAAACTAGGAAGCAGCAGTGCTGTCAGTGCGCTCAAGAAACAGGCTGTCGCTGCAACCGAAGATCCACTCTCTACAACGTGGACAAACCCGATGTCTAGCGGTAGCACAACTACAGCTCCTACTATCGCCAATGCAAATGTCTCCACCGCTCATAATGGCACACACCTTCCTTATCCAAATGCATCGCACACCGTGAATCCTTCCAATAATCCCACTGTTCCCATGGGTTCGTCCACGATGGGTTCGTCGTATATGGGAACAACAGGAACGGGGATGGGAGCACAGTATAATACCGCAGATGCAGTCGCAAATCTTGTCTCAAAAACACAATCGTTGACATCAACATTTTCTTCATTTGCTTCCAAGTTTCAAGATGCGGTTTCAAATGCTGCAATTGTAGCCAATACTTCTGTCAACCCCATTCATCCTAGTGGTGCTGGTGGTGTGAATGTGAATGTGAATGCTTCCATGCAGTCTACTAACACGACTTTGAGTCGGAATCAATCGGGATATTCGCAGCAATCCATGAATAGAATGCATGGTGCAGGAGGAGGAGGAGGAGGACCTATCGGAGTAGGGAATGCGAGTGTTGGAATGCATGGGAATCATGCAGTTGCAGCAGGTATTGGGAATAATACCACTAATGGTGGTACAGGTGCTGTGTACTACGGTGCTCCTTTTTCTGCGAAAAGTGTTAGTAATGCAAATATAGCGAATGGAGGAACCGGACCAGCTACTAGAGTTCAGGATATTGATAAGACGAAAAGGAGGTGAGTTTCGTTACCATCGTTTCTTTTCAAACCATGAATTGATTGGTTTTGCTGCAGAGGTCCATCCATCCGTGAACTTATTTTATTTTCCAAATCCGATACGCTGTATAGTGCTATTCTTCATTCGGCTATTGGATCTCTACTTCCAGGAGAAGAAGTCATTATGTTCATATCGAATCTGCGTGATGTGAAAGATACGTCATCTCCTCATAGTGCTGTTGGAACGTCTAAACTTTTCAGAGACAGAGCACTTGTAGGAAATGAAAAATGGTGTTGTGCCATGACTTTGTACAGAATTATTGTGTTTAGCTTTCGTGAATCGGATTTCTCCACGGATGATGCGGACAAGACAAATGAAGGCACAAATGTAGAACGCAACCAGATAGATGAGTGGGTCCGGTCGGCATCGGTATCAAGGCAATTTCAAACTGCCAATCAGTATCGAAATGCTGGAGGGAAATTTCATCAAGTTATTCAAATGCCAATTGGTGCCATTGATCGTGTTGAGAAATCTACCGATTTTGTATCCAATTCTTCACAAATGGGGTTTTCAAGCTCTGGTTTGATGGGCAATAGCACTATGTATTCTGACAGTCTAGGAGGTTCAGTGGCAAATGGAACTCTTATTATTTATGGAAAAGATAATGGAAGACTCATCCAATTCACAACACCTTCATACGCGGATTGCATGGGCGCATATCAACACCTAAATGAATATGCCTTCCCTGGAAAGAAACGGCTTGGATTTTTATTTGCATTTGAGAGTCGAAAGGCGGAGGTTCTTGCCAGTGTGAAAGCGTTGGAAGGTGAGAACATGAATAGCAATCCAGCTGGACGCATCACTGCTAGACCGACACCGAGGAGATACGATCCTCTTGCTGAGTTCCAACGGATGGTTTCTATATCTCCTGATATGCAATGTCCATGGCGGCCTCTTTTGAAGGCAAATGCAGCTTATAATGCATGCTCATCGTATCCATCGATCGTGTTTGGTCCCTCGACCATTAATGATGAAACACCCGAGGGAATGGGCATTGTTCGTGACATTGCATCGTTCCGTTCCGGACAAAGATTTCAGACGCTTTCTTGGGCCAGTCGGCATGATGGTGCATCCCTCTGGCGATGCGCACAACCCAAGGTTGGAATACAAGGTAATCGAAATGCCACTGATGAAAGATATATACAAATGATTGGAGAATGTGCCGCTCTTGCAAATAGCCAAGCTGTTATGAATTTTAAAATGCCACCGAGACCAAGCGTAGAGTTTTTGAGAATGCTCACGGGTGGAATCAATTCAAGCGATTTAATGTTGGAATCGTATGAAAGGCAAGGTATAGCTGTATTGAACGAAAAGTGCATGGTGAAGATAATGGATCTTAGACCCAAGAGTTCGGCAATGGCGAACAGAACTGGAGGTAAGTAACCCGTATCAGGAGGTCTGAAACAGGTCTCATAGCATTTCGAATTCACGTACAAAGTTGATGCTCACGCTCGTGTTCTTTCTCAAAGGTTATGGGTACGAAAACACATCATACTACAAAAACACCACACTTAGTTTTCACGGAATTGGAAACATCCATGCAGTTCGTGATTCTTATCAGAAACTTAATGCACTATGTGCAAATGCTGCAGCAAACGATGTACAGTGGATGCAACTTGTGGAAGAAACGAAATGGTTGTCTCATATCCGGCTCATCCTATCAGCTTCATGGCAGGCTGCTTTTCATGTTAAATACAATCGCTTGCCAGTTCTTCTGCATTGTAGTCACGGATGGGATCGCACTTCTCAAGTCTGTGCCTTGTCACAGATATTTTTGGATCCTTACTATCGCACACGAGCAGGTTTCAGCTGTCTTGTAGAAAAGGACTTCTTGGCATTAGGTCATCCGTTCCATCTTCGGTCCGGGCATGGAGAAGGTAGAGGGGACCGTAACAATTCCAATTCCTCTTCTCAAGTTGATGAAGGACAAATGTCCCCAATCTTTATTCAATTTTTGGACTGTGTCTGGCAGATTCTTAATCAGTATCCTGACTACTTTGAATTCAATTCAAAGTACATATTTATCGTTTCGGAGCATGTCTACTCGTGCAGATTTGGAACCCTCCTCTGCGATACAGAAAGAGAACGTGAAGCTGTCGCTTCCATTCGTCAAAGAACTCCGTGTCTTTGGGAATATCTTGACTCGTCTCCTGAACTATTGAACAAATCTTATAGACCAATTACAGCTCAGGGTGATGAATGTCAAGAATCGGGATCTTTGATGATGCCTCTTTCATGTTTATTGAGAAATGTAACTCTGTGGACCGATCGATTCTGCATGTATAGTTCGAAACCCACAGATCGATGCCTACCATCTGAATTAGCTCGTGATATTTCCACTGATCACGCTGAATCTGGTCAAGTTCTAGGCAGAGTTGGACGCTTCGAAGAACTTGAATTGGAGCGTGTTCAAGCAGAGGCGGCAAAGTGGAAAAGACTTGCACTGCAAAAGGATGAAGAGATCTATGCACTGAAACAGACGTTGAAACTACTAGCCTAGGCAATTCTAAACATGGCTGTGTAGAGATGTAAAAAGACTAATCATCCGCTTGTTTTGTGTAGCATAGAATAATTTACGTTCTATTTTTTAAAGGTGCTATTCCTCGGCAGGACCTACTAGCTAGCATCTAGGTAATTCGAAGTAGTAGAGTTGGCAATCAACTTTGCTTAGTATACATTTACATTTTTAACGACTTTCTTTCAAATACTTATTGCCCCCGCACTGCTCCTTCCAGTCATTGACGAACACTTCAGCGACCTTTGCCCGTCTTTCGCTATCTCCGCCAAGCCCCTTCATTTCCTCATCAGGAAAAATTCCATTTTTCTTCATCATTGCAACTGAATAGTGCGAAATGTGAACTGCACGGCAATGATCAGTAGCTTTGCAGTCTACAACGCGCTTTTCTTTGTATGGAAGAAAGGTGTGCACATTATAAGATGGCAACAAGAAGATGAGATCGTGACCTCCTTCGTCTCCGAGTTCCTTAAGGATATACATATCTGATTTCAACCAAAGCTCAGACTTTGCAAGCTGTTCTGTCATGAGAATCGCCACCCGTTCCCATTCTTCACGGGAGGCAGAAATGAGCGCGGGAACGTGAGCTTGGAAAGAGGTGAATTTTCCCTCATTTTGCAATGTCAAAGCTTCGTCCATGGGGAAGTTAGTTGGGAAAGTATCATAGTCTGACATGTATCCTCCCTCCATTGCCATGGCAAGGTATCTGTAGAAGCACAGTTTATTGTACATATCACCCCCCAAGACCTTCTCTACGGCTGTCTTCATGGTTTCAAAGTACGGATGTTTCTTTGCATCTTCGAGAGTGAGGACTTTGGTCTCGAAGCCAGCCTTCTCCCACTCTTCTTTCCATCTAAGGAGCATAGGGTCCGGTTTGCTCTTCTTATCAATAGGATCGAAGAAAGTATGCATCATGGGTTTTTCTCCCTTATGACTTAGAGAGGTGTTACCGCTCGCGGCATTCATTAAAAGGTCTACATCAGCTTGGCTCGTCAATCCTCTCAGTGTTCTACTGTCAACACCGATGGGATTTTGTACAAGGAGAATAAAAGCAAGAGCACCAAGGATGGCTGCTAGAAGCTTATTTTGGCGGCTTGACGGCATGGTCTAGGCGCAGTTGTGGTTAGAACTGAATTGCTCTACTTCAAGTTCGAGGTGAGGCAGTCTTTTCAATGAAATTGTATTCACGGACGGTTCGATGCTCCTCGATGACCAATGACCATGACTTTTACCAGGTATTTCCGAAAGCATCAATGCTACAATATTTGCAAAATAGAAAGACATAATCAGGATTCTTATAACTCCGTATCTTATTTTATCCGACCGGGCTCTTCTTGTAAAGGGTGCTTAACCTATGATCCATATACATCAGCTTTTTGATCAGCCATGAAAATACCGACCGCCGCGCGCACACAACAACACAAACACGCCATCATCCATCATCCACACAACCAATCTGAAGAGAAAAAGGACGCATACAATAACAAAGGTGCAAGCTGTACATCACATCACAGACTTTCACAAATAAAGTCCTGCTGCTAACTGAAATGATTCGACATGTCTCTCGTAGGATAAACCTGAGGACGTGTGCGTCACATAGATCAAGTTCAGCAATTACCAAGAAGATTGTGCTTCCAAGCAAAAGATGTTTCTCCTCAAGA
>Ga0115005_10000950_pt1 | contig 22790 bp, 16 predicted proteins | sample ArcOceMetagenome_FD_87163 | JGI IMG/M metagenome (GOLD analysis project Ga0115005, IMG submission 87163) | Marine eukaryotic phytoplankton communities from Arctic Ocean - Arctic Ocean - Greenland ARC118M Metagenome | ecosystem: Environmental > Aquatic > Marine > Oceanic | place: Arctic Ocean...
TAGTAATACATTCCTCAATATAAATAATGGTTTTTGACTTTCTTACAACTAAACTAAATAAAGATTAGCTATTATAATATTATAAGTAAAGATTAAAAAAATTACTCAATTTTAATTAAAATGCTCCATTTCAAATTTGTTTCAAATACTGTAGGAATGAGATACCCTAACTATATCATAAATCATAGAGATATTTTTGATAGCTAATGAATAAAAATTACCAGGGTAAGAAGCTCTAGTTGATTGACAAATAGAAATTTAGTGAAATACCTTTAAACGGGACTGACGAGACTCGAACTCGCAACGTCCGCCGTGACAGGGCGGTGCTCTAACCAATTGAACTACAATCCCAATACTGTAAGAATATTAATTTAATTTATTTAAAATGTCAATTTTTTTGATCTAATTTTATTAACAAAGGAGAAACAGGGATTCGAACCCTGGGTACAATAATTGCACGATAGATTAGCAATCTATTGCTTTCGACCACTCAGCCATTTCTCCTAAATAAATTTTTTAGTAAAATACATAAAGAATAGATGGCTCTAGTGGGATTTGAACCTACGACCTGAGGCTTATGAATCCCCCGCTCTAACCACTGAGCTATAGAGCCTTATACTATCCTTGTTAAAAATATTATAGCACAATTTGATTTTAAGTTTCAAATCTATTCCATAATTAATCGATTTGAAGTCTTAGATTTATATACTAAACAAGTAGTATAAAATAAATTTATAATTATTAAATATATCATTATAATAATTATGTACTTAATAATTATAGAACGACGTTATGAATGATTTCTGGAATAATGTTTCTCGTTACCCACGATTTTTTATCAGTAGTGTAATTGGGCTAACATTAATTATTATTACTCCTTTTCGAAACTTATTTAAAATTCCTAAACTGCGAATTTTTTTAATACTTTTAATTTTTGGAATAATTGGACTTTTATATACTATTCTTAAAAATATGGTTGGTATGTAAAAATTTAATTTTTACTAAAAAGTATTAATTCTATTGGGCCGAGTTGGATTCGAACCAACGTAACATTACTGTAACGGATTTACAATCCGTCTCCTTTAACCACTCGGACACCGACCCCTTCTAACTATTTATACTACCAGATTATAAATTAAATGTCAATATTTAAATAAATTTGCATCGATCAAGTTTATCCACATCTATAGTTAAAAAATCAAGATTACTACTGATTTCTTTATCCATACTGTTTGGTCTAAAGTATTTTACTTTAGTAATAACGAAACAACAAAACAAAAAATTTGATAGGCTTATAATTTCCATATTATTTAAAATGTTAATTCAAATTTTCTAATTTCTATTTCAGATAAAATGGAATTGAGATTTACTTATTTATACTACTACTAAATATTTGAAGGGGGGAAATCTCTACGATTTCAAATTAAATCAAAATACAATTTTTTATTTCACTTTTCTAGATAATTTTTCTAATCATTGTAAATACTTTTAAGCACTTTCAGTGGGATTGTATCTTTCATTTTTATCATAATCTTCAAATTTTGTTAAATATTGATTGAATAAAAGTTGTGTATCTCCAATTGGACCATTTCGTTGCTTCGCAATGGAAAGATCGATAATGGATGAACCAGGCGTTAAATGTATGACCGACTTTTGTTTATTTTTATATAACATTAAGACAAGATCAGCATCTTGTTCAATGGATCCACTATCACGAAGATCTGATAACATTGGTTTGGGGTCAATCCGCCCATCTATGGTTCGACTTAATTGAGATAATGCAATGATTGGAACGTTAAATTCACGGGCAATATTTTTTAATTCTCGAGTAATTAAAGAAATTTCCTGAGATCGATTAAGATTTTTCGATAAAGGTTCCTGCATTAATTGTAAATAATCAATCACTACTAAACCAATTTGGGGATAAGTCTTTGAAAAAGTTTTCAATACTTTGCGAACATCGGATGAACTTAAACATGGTGTATCATATAAATGCACTGGAATTTTTCCAAGAATTCTCATAACTAAATCAATTTTTTTCCAATCTTCACTATTCAAAAGTCCAGTTTTAAATTTTGTTTGATCAAGACGAGTTTCCATTGAAAGTAATCGATACATTAACTGTTGAGCAGACATCTCTAAACTAAAAAAAAGCACAGGCAAACGAGTTTTCTTTAAAACATTTAATGAAATATTTAACCCGAACGATGTTTTTCCCACGGAAGGTCTTCCAGCAATAATAATTAATTCAGATTTTTGAAATCCATCTGTATAAGAGTCAAGTCCTATAAATCCTGATGGTGTTCCCGATAATTGACCTGGGCGTCTTACTTTTTCCCATAAATCATCAATAATTGATCGTAATAATTCCGCACTACTGAATTCTTTTTTTTGTAATTGAAGATCCGTTGTTAGTTTTCGGATTTCTGCATCAATACCTAATAGTTGTTCGTAGACAGAAAAATTCATTATAAATCCATTATCTACAGTTTTTAAACCAATCTTAATTATACATCGGCGGATATATTTTTGTTTGACCAAACGTATATAATCCATTAAATAAACTAGAGTCGGAATCTCTTTTAGAAGTTCACTAATGACTTGTAAGCCTCCAACATCATTTATTAACCCATGACATTGAATGTAATCCGTTGTAGTGAGAAAATCAATTGCTAGATCTTCTTTGTACATATTGATAAATGTTTCATATAATCTTTGATGGTTTTTGAAATAAAACGCATCAATAGGTAAATGTTCCATAATAACTTCAAGAGTTTGAAAAGATGTATCACAATTTACTAATATACAAGTCAATAAAGTTTTTTCTAATGTAAAACTATGAGGTAATTGCGCTGTTAAATTCAATACGTTCTTTTGCTCATCATAAATGAAAAGGGATTGATTTTCATTTTTTAGTGTACCGTTCTTTCTCATTTTAAAATAATCCGTGTTATTATTTTGATTAGTTAGGTTTTTTATCTATTAAAAAGTTCTTTTTACATTACAATTTTTAGTAGTAATAAGTAATCTTGTAATTTTTCTTAATTATTTTTATATTAATCATATTACATTAGCGCCCTTAGTTCAGTTGGTAGAACGCTAGTCTCCAAAATTAGATGCCGTGGGTTCAAGTCCTACAGGGCGCGCTTCTCTTTTAAAAAGAGGTTACGATTGAAACATTAATACTGTTAAATAGAATTTTAAAAATTAAAAGATTTTATCTACTGAGATTATAAATATTGTACCGCAGTCTTAAAATTTTAACAAATTATAATCCAAAATTTCTAAATATCTTTTCCAAATTATACTACCACATTCTTATGGCTAAAAAAATTACTGCATTAATTAAACTTGCTTTACCTGCTGGAAAAGCAACACCAGCACCTCCTGTCGGACCGGCATTAGGTCAACATGGTGTAAATATTGCAGCATTTTGTAAAGAATACAATGCAAAAACTAATGACAAAGCAGGTTTAATTATTCCGGTTGAAATTTCGGTTTATGAAGATAGAAGCTATACATTTATTCTAAAAACACCTCCTGCATCTGTTTTATTAGTTAATGCAGCTAAGATTAAAAAAGGATCTTCTGCACCAAATTTAATAAATGTTGGATCAATTACAAAAGTACAACTAGAAGAAATTGCTAATATTAAACTACCAGATTTAAATACTACTAAACTGGAGAGTGCAATGAAGATTGTTGAAGGAACGGCCCGGAATATGGGAATCTCCATTGTAGATTAAATTAAACTTAGATAAATTTTTAGTGGAGAAAGTTATGCGAAAACTATCGCGACGTCACAACGAAAATCTTGAGAAAACTAAAAATAACATTTACTCAAATTTAGATCAGGCGGTTCAAATTCTACAAGAAACAGCAACAGCTAAATTTGTAGAAAGTGTTGAATTACATGCGAATTTAAATATTGATCCAAAATATGCGGATCAACAATTAAGAACAACAGTAACATTACCACATGGCGTGGGAAAACAAGTTAAAATTGCCGTTTTAACGAATGATGAAAACTTTGATGAAGCGACAAAAGCTGGGGCTGATATTGTAGGTAATGATGAATTAATTGAAAATATTACGAAAGGAAATATTGATTTTGATTTATTAATTGCAACTCCGAATATGATGCCAAAATTAGCTAAACTTGGACGTGTACTTGGTCCCAAAGGATTAATGCCTTCACCAAAATCAGGAACTGTAAGTAATACACTAACTGCAACGTTAACTGATTTTAAAAAAGGAAAATTTGAGTATAAAGCTGATAAAACAGGAATTGTTCATGTTACAATCGGAAAAGTAGATTTTACAACAATCCAATTAGTTGAAAATTTAGAAGCTTTTTACGATTCAATTGAAAAAAATCGTCCTTCTGGTGTGAAAGGGAAATACTTTAAAAGTTTATCCATTTGTAGCACAATGGGTCCATCTATCGTCTTAGATACCAATGATTTTGTATAATCATTCAAGAATTATACTAACTTAAATACTTTACTATACAATATAATTAAAAATTATTATGTCAGAAAAAATCACTCAAATCGTTGAAGAATTAAAAACTTTAACTTTATTAGAAGCATCAGAATTAGTAGCACAAATCGAAGAAACATTTGGCGTAGACGCATCTGCGGCTGGTGGTGGTGGTATGGTTATGGCTGCTGCAGCACCAGCAGAAGAAGTAGAAGAAAAAACTGAATTCGATTTAATGTTAGATGAAGTACCAGCAGATAAGAAAATTGCTGTATTAAAAGTTGTACGTTCTCTTACAGGTCTTGGCTTAAAAGAAGCTAAAGAATTAGTAGAATCTGCACCAAAATTAGTTCAAGGAGGTATCGCTAAAGATGCTGCTGAAGCTGGACAAAAACAAATTGGTGACGCAGGTGGTAAAGCTTCATTAAAATAATTGGATGTGTGAAATAGTTTTTAGATTCGAATTTTACTTTTATTCTTGGCTTTTTAAGTCAAGAATAAAATCTAAAAACTATTACCAAAAATTATTGTAGATTTGAAATATTTAATTTATTTCAGCTAAATAAATATTATTCCTAAAGTAATCTTTTTTATTAAAATTCGGACTACATAGATGCGACAATTTTTTCAGAAAAATTAATCAGAAAAAATTAAAATTACCAAATCATTGAAATAATTTGTTCGAGAGTTTTAAACCATTTAAATCTTTACTATATGACTAATAAAACGTTTTATTTTTGTCATTTCTTCTTGCTATGCGAATTCGTTTCTAAACATAATTTATAACGTCAGATAAAAGATAAATTTGATTGTTATGAAACAATACTCGACTGTGGAATGATTCTGATAAGTAAATTTTTAGAGCTATTAAAATTAGAGTATGAAAAAAAGATTATTCATGTTTGAATTGGGTTGCCTGGGACTCGAACCCAGAACAAATCGGTTAAAAGCCGAGTACTCTACCATTGAGTTAGCAGCCCTAAATAGATAATAACATAAAACTATAAAACTAGTAAAGTTTTTATTTTTAATAGTTTCTCTAATATTTTAATTTATCAAACGAAAGTAAAAGAATATTTTTACTTTATTAATTTTTAAGTAGAATTATAACTAATATTAGTGGTTATTATATTACTTAAAATTTTATTAAAAAATTGATAATAAGGATTTAAAAAATGATTAATTGGCAAATTATAGGACAATTAGTAGCAACAGGTGTTATTATGTTATCTGGTCCTGCAATAATTGTTTTATTAGCGTTAAAGAAAGGCAACTTATAATTTAATATCTATTTCACTTCGATCATCTATAAAAAAACTTAAAAAATATTTATGATAACTTTATTAACAGTTTTATTCGTTTTACTTTCATTAGCATTAGTTGTAACAGTTCCAGTAGCGTTAGCAACACCAGGTGAGTGGGAAAGTTCAAAAGAAAATTTTACTAATGTCTTTAAAGCTTGGATTGGTTTAGTATTTGTAATTGCCACAGCTGATGGTATTACTAATTCAATTTAAATAATTCGAAATTATAGTATAAACTATAATTTCGAGCTATTGAAACTCTTGACAAAATAAAATAACTTATATACAATAGAGTTTAGAGACAGTAAATTGATTTGTCTTTGATACACTATATAAGCGGGCATAGCTCAGTGGTAGAGCACGACCTTGCCAAGGTTGATGTCGCGCGTTCGAATCGCGTTGCCCGCTTACTATTTTCATTGACTAAGTTGATGGAAATATTGCCCCCATCGTCTAGAGGCCTAGGACAGCTCCCTTTCACGGAGCAGACAGGGATTCGAATTCCCTTGGGGGTATTTTTTAATTTTGTCTAAAACTTGACAAATATCTATTTAAATATGAATATAGATGTAATTTAAGAAAGTCTATATTTTAGTAAAACAATTGAACCATATTCAATTGTCAAAAATTTATACTTTTGAGATAAAAAATCTTGATAAAATAAATGTATGTTATATTCTCTTAGACTTTTATTCTTTTTAATTAACATTGATCAAACAACAATTTTAAATTGGTTTGATAATAATCTTAAAACTAAAACTACATTAGATACATGGCAAAATATTAACATAGACGATCCAGCCTATAAGTCAATAGAATCTCTAAAGTTCCTTCTAAATGATGTATGGCAAGGGGTTCAAGATGGGTTAAAATTAACAGATATTGAAAATGTTATTTTCTTTCTTGTTTTTGTCCGATTTATTATTTTAATCTTCCGTTATAATTTAAAAACTTCCACTTATATTACATGTATTGGAATTTTTGCAGGCTATTTATGGTATCGACATTTAATTGATATTATTACAATGTATAGTCAAATGTTGGTTAAAATACCTTATTTACAAAAATTAGGAATTAACGCAATTGAACTAGATAGTAGTAGTGAAGCACTCGTAAAGGCGGATGTGAAACTCGGCTCAGATGTACATTGGTATGATCCTGGTAAATTATTCTATTATGCATTTACAAGAGGAATTATTCAAACTGATGCAGATACGGGACTTCAATATTACATTGATCCAATTTCAATGATAATTTCAAATCTAAACGAAAGCGATAAAGCTCGAGTATTACCCTATTATTATAAACTTTATAATGTTATTATTCCTAGGATATTTGAAACAATTAGTGGATTCTGGGAACAATTATCTGGAGTTGCTGCTTATGCTGTAATTACTCGAATTGGAAAACGTTATTGCCCTTACTTAATACGTTGGCATTGGACTTTTTTACTAATAATTGGGTTTTTAGAACAAATCATAATCTTTTTCTTATATAGGGTTATGTATTTTCAACAAGCTGTACTAGAACCAAATATGGTATTTAGTGTTGTAACTCAAGCCGCTGGAAAACGGACAGTTACTGTAAGTGCCACAGATCCAAATTTATTATTCCAATTTAATCTCTTGAATATTATACTAGTATTCTTTGTTGTATTGCATTTAGGGTCAATATTATTTGGTTTATTGCATGCAGTTTGGGGACAATACTTTTATTTTCCTTTCTTAGTTGAAAATACAGAATTACACATAGGGCCACGTCCAAAGAATAGTATTTACAGTGGTGGTCAAACCGCGTGGCAAGATGAAAAGCAAGCGAATACTCAACGTAAATTTACAAAAGTATGGTACGGTTGGTTTGGTAGTGGGACTGGAGAGAATTGGATTATTGGGCCATTCAAACAATTTTTACGAAATAACTTAACAAAAGTTGTACGTTTATTTAAAAAATAAAGAATTCTCAATATATCGAAATTTAGACTGAAACATTCTCATAAATTTTATTCAATTTAACCAATGTTACTATAACTTGGTTAAAATTTAATTTTATAAATTTTTAGAATAAACCATTACCAAGAAGTGAAAATAAAACCTACTCTACAACTCTAACAATATTAGTTGAACTTTTGATCGAACCCACATTATAGATAACTATAGAATTTGTTAGAGTAAACCTTATATTTTTATAAAAATAAAGATAAGTAATAGTCTTTTTTAATTGTTTATAAAAATAAAATAAGAATTATTTTTTATTTCATTTATTTTTCATAATATATCTATTTGATATTATATTTGTAATGATGTAATTTACTATATTACTACTTGAAAATGCCCAGAACCAGACTCGAACTGGTGACACGAGGATCTTCAATCCACTGCTCTACCAACTGAGCTATCCGGGCATATATATATGTCTAATCTTATTATACAAAAAATATTTAATAATAGCAAGATTAAATAAATTTTGTATATAAGTTAAATTTATTACCAGGCTCCAAATGAATCATATGATAAGTATTCACATATGATTCATTCTTTGTTTACAGTATGAAATTATTATTTGTTCTATAATTATGTAGAACAATTATTATTTCATTTGTCCTTTTATAATACTGTCTGTAAGGAACGTTAATATTAATTTGATTGATCGAACTGCATCATCATTTCCAGGAATTGGAATATCAACTAAATCTGGATCACAGTTTGTATCTAAAATAGAAACAACAGGAATACCTAATTTACGACATTCTGCAATAGCAGTAATTTCTCGTCGTTGATCAATAATAATAACAACATCTGGTAAACTTGTCATAGATTTAATTCCATCTAAGTATTTACGTAGTTTTGTTAATTCTTTTCGACGTAGAGCTCCTTCTTTTTTTGTTAATAAATCAAAAATTCCTTCTGATTCTTGTTTTTCTAGATCTTTTAATTTTTCAATACGTTCTTTCATAGTCGACCAATTTGTAAGCATACCACCTAACCAACGGTGATTTACATAGTAGGAATTAGATCGCTTTGCTTCTTGTGCAATTAATGTTGTTGCTTGACGTTTAGTACCGACAAATAAAACTTTTTTATTTTGACTAGCAGCAACTTCTAAATATTTCATTGCCTTCTTTAATAGAGTGGCAGATTGAATTAGATCTAGAATATGAATATTATTCACTTCACTGTAAATATATGGGAACATTTTTGGGTTCCAGCGATGAGCTTTATGCCCAAAGTGAACGCCTGCTTCTAATAACTGTGATAAACTGATATCAGACATAATTTTTTTAAGTTACTTATTTATAATGTATACAAATTTCTAAAAAAATGTTATCAAATCTTAATTCATTTGTCCAGGTTTCTGAAGAAGTTCTGTTGGGCTAAATTTACTAAGCTTATCTTTCATTAAATATTTTCGGAAAGAATTTTTGTAATTTTGTGATCCAGTTCCTGCTGGAATTAAATGACCAATAACAATATTTTCTTTTAAACCCCTTAACCAATCAATTCTACCTTCAATTGCTGCTTTTGTAAGAACTCGTGTTGTTTCTTGGAAACTTGCAGCAGAGATAAAACTTGGATTATTTAATGCAGCTTTCGTAATACCAAGTAATAAAGGAACATAACACGCGATTTGTTTATTTTCGCTAGTTAAAATTTTGTTAATGTATTGAATATGATATAGATCGATTACTTCTCGTTGTAATAACGGCGTATCACCTTCATAAGTAATTAAAACTTTAGTAGTCATTTGTTTGATAATAACTTCTAAATGTTTATCATTAATTGTTACACCCTGCGATTTATATACAGATTGAACGGAATTTAAAATAAATAATTGAACTTTTTTAAAACTCTTATGACTTGCCTCATAATTATCAGTTAGCCTAGCATATTTGAACGTTTTAGTTCGATCACATAAAAAGAATTTTAATAATCCATAATAATTAAAATAAACTTTTATTAGTTTATGAGGGTTGATTTTTTCATTTTCTTTAATCGATGTTCCAACTTTTTGAAATTCAAAATTAACATCTAAACTTGTTTTTTGTGATAATAGCCCTCTCTTTTGACTTGTCGGAATTCGTTTTATCATCATATTTTTTTTACGAGCTTCTAGAATCTCTTCAATTCTTGGTAACCCTTGTACAATATCACCTGTGATTTCTTTTTCAAGATTTAATAACCCAAGTGTTTTGCCAGATTCAATAAATTCTGTATTTTTACAAAATACACTATTAACATCTTGTTCAAAATAATCTTCGGTTATTGAATATAAACCAATAGCTTTTGTTGATTTTGTAAAAGGTTGCTCAGTAAATTTTAATAGTGTCAATTGATTTTTCGGTGAATTCGTACTAATTTCCCGGTTATCATTTGTAATTAATTCCGAACTTTGTAATAATACTGTTCGAGCAAATCGAACTTTATTTACTGATGTATTTTTATTTTTATCAGGAGATAGTATTGTTTTAAGTTGTGGATTTAAATCGTTAGTTGTTACCGTAAATTTTTTCGAAAATTGAGGAATTAGACAGCTATAAAATTTTCCAGCATTTTTTAAGAAAAGTTTCGAAAATTCTGACTTCAGGGTAATTTTTTGATCCTGTAGAGTCGTCGAATTTAAGTTTTTTCGAATAAGTAGTTTCTTTAAATCATAATAGTTTACCGAGATATTTCGGTTAGTAATAGCATTTAAATTGGTATTTGATTGTGGAATTATTTTATATTGTAGATTTGTTTTAACTGTTAAGTTATCACTTTTACAGTTAGGGAAGAAGTACGGACGACCTTTTTGTACCGTAACAAATTTATCATTCTCAATAATAATTTTACCCGTTTTTGCCAAATTTGATTTACTCATAATGAAATCATTCAATTTCTTATTTGTAACTTCCGCTTTGTTGACAATAATACAATCGTTGTTAGAGATTAAGAAAATTTGTTTTTCTTTTTGCTTCTTTATTTTAAATTTTACAATTTCAAGTGAATTCGAAGTAATAGTTTCTAGATAACCTAAAATGTTGTAATTACTTATAAATTGATCTTTTTGAATTAAAAAACAGGGATCAATATTCTTATCTCTCAAATTTGGGGCAATATAATTGTTAAAATGAATTTTTTCAATAATATTAAAATCTACCGAATTTTTATGTTTATTGTTTGACAATTCAATATTAATCTGTTTTTTAAATAGATTATTTGTTTTAAAAAGTAAAAGGTTGGCAATTAAATTAACATTTTTTATCCCATTTATACGTTGATTTGATTTATAGAAGTAAATAGCCGTTGATTCTAAATTAAATTGTGATTGAGAACTAACCGTTTGTTCTTGAAGCGGAGAAGATGGGGCTAAATATGGAAATTCATAAATTTGAATAGGTCGAACTAGAAGTCGATCATGATTTTTTCCACCAAGACATTCACAAAAGGATAAATTTTGAATCTCAACATTAGAAAATAAAGCTTCACCAGGGTAATAAACTTTCTTTTCTACTTTTTTTAATTTTTTACCTTTGTAAACTAAACCTGATTTAATCGAGATTATTTGTGTATTATTGTTCTTGGGTGTAATTGTAACAATACCAGAAGTTTTTGAAAATAAGTTAGGAATAAGTTCAAACCCTTTTGAAATAAAATCTCCATCCTCAATGAATAAAATATTCTGTTCACATTTTATTTTATGAATCTCTTCTCCTAGCCAAATCATTGTCCGAGATTTAAGAACTGGTTTAGTAGTATTTGAATTTACTTTTAAAAATTTATCAAGAAATTTTCTAAATTTTGATTCTATATTTTCTAATTTCTTTAATTTTCGATTAGCATTTAATAAAGTACGTTGAGTTCTAAGTAATTTGCGTGGCGCATCTTCTTCTTTCCGTTTTGCTTTATCTAACTTACGCTTAATGATTGGATAAACTTTATTATTTTTTTCTATTTTCGAAAGACCTTTCGTTAAGAAATCAATATCAGATTCTGCTTTTTTAATATCCCATCGTGCTTTTTCAATACTTGTTCCAGATCGAGCAATAGTAATTTCTGCTCTTTGATATTCTTGATTAAGTTCCGTAAGTTCATCTTCATATGAAAAAAGACTATAGTTATTTTTTTGGAACGAAATATAGGTTGTTTTTTGATTATTTCGTAAGCTATTTCGAAAATCGTAATAAAGGATACCACCTGTCAGTGTTAAAAATGAATTAGTGATTAAGGTACCTAATTTCTCATTTCGCGTTAATTGCAAACAATTCTTAGAATAATTTTTTGTAATCGTTAAACAGTATTTTTTTTGATCAAGTGTTAATAAGTAATTTTTATACTTACCAGATGAATTGAATTTTTCTAATCGAGAATTTTTTAATGAATATTTATTATGACTAACTTTTATTAACCCTTCGTACAAACTTTTTTTATTATTTATAAATGTTACAAACCCACTGTAATGATTAATTAGCTTCGTTCTGAAGACATAACTAAAGGGATTTAATTTATGATCTGGGTAAAAATTGATGAACGAGTTTAATGGACTATTATATAATTGGCCAGATAAAATCCAAATCAATTTATTATGATTCAGTAAATTAATTTTTTGTTTTAATTTGGGGATAAAAATCTCACCACAAGTATCACTTAAAATTGTTTTAACTTCTGTTTTAACTTGTTTATTTGTATTGATTAATTCACCAATAACAGTATCTTTTGAAAGGTATTGATTATTTTTTGGGAATAAAATCGTATTACGTAAGATATCAATTTTCACCAAATCTTCATTTTTATCAGCTGGAATTAATACTAATGAACCTGCATTTTTTGTTACAAGAACATCTTCACCTCGATTTGTTCGTAAAATTACAGTTTTTAACTGCTTATAAAATTGGATAATTCCATTGATGGGGCTAATAATTTGTTGGCGAGCTTCTGAGGTAAAAATCCCACCAGTATGGAATGTCCTCATAGTAAGTTGAGTACCTGGTTCACCGATCGACTGACCTGCAAGAATACCAATTGCTTCTCCAATATCCACTAAATTTTCATTGGCTAAATCCCACCCATAACATTTTTGGCAAATTGCACGATACAATTGACATGTTAATGGTGAACGAACAGAATATTCTGTGATGTTTTTATCTTTAAAGATCTGAATTAATTCTGGGGTTATCTGAGTATTTTGTTTTACTAGTAAAGCTGATGTTTGGAGATCGTAAATTGGTTTATTTAAAACCCGTCCTAAAATTTTGTCAAATATATCTTGTTGACTTGCAAAATTTTTTCTTGAAAATATAAATGAATGGCTTGTTCCACAATCTTTTTCACGAATTAAGATATCTTGTGAGACATCGATTAAACGACGTGTTAAGTAACCTGAGTTTGCTGTCTTTAACGCAGTATCAACAATCCCTTTACGAGCACCATAACCTGACATTAAATAATCCGTAATAGTTAAGCCTTCACGAAAATTTTTCTTAATCGGTAAATTCATAATCTGACCACTTGGGTCAGACATTAAGCCTCGCATCCCAACTAACTGTCGAACTTGAGATAGGTTACCACGTGCACCTGAAAAAGCCATGATGTAAACCGAGTTCAGTGGGTCGTAGTTTTTGAAATAGTAAATGATTTGGTTTTTTAATGACTCACTTGTTAGACTCCATGTATCAATGATTTTTTGAAATCTTTCAACATCCGTGATTTTACCTTTTAAAAAGATTTTTTCAGAGTTATGGATTTCTTGATTTGCTTTTTCAAGCATAACACTTTTTACAAACGGAATTTTTAAATCTTCAATACTGATGGAAATTCCAGCATGACTAGCATATTTAAAACCTAAATATTTTAATTCATCCGCTAGTAAACAAGCCTGCATAGAATCATAACTTGTAAAACTCCACGCCAATAATTGACGTAGTTGTTTTTTATCAATTAAAGTATTTTGATAGGTGTAAGTTTTCATAAAATGTAGTTAATAGGTTATCTTTGAATTATAAAAAATTTAAAGTTTTCTGAATTGTATAATTTAAAATAACGCGACCAGTTGTTGTTTGTAAATATTGGGTAATTATTTCACCATTCGAATCTTTTCGAATCTGTAAATTCTCATAATATTCAATCACACTATTATCTGGTAAGACAATTTTATTTTGTAAATTTGTTGTATCATAATGTTCATCATTATATCGAACCCAAATCGATGTATGAATTTCAATTTTATTTTGATTATACGCCAAAATTACATCTTCAAGATTTGCGAAATAATAGTTTGAACCTAATAGCCCTTTAATATTAGTTGCAGTTAAATAATAACAACCAAGAACCATATCTTGACTCGGCATGATGATTGGTTCACCATTGGATGGAGATAAAAAATTATAAGGCGCTAACATTAACATATAACATTCAGCCTGAGCTTCTGGTGACAATGGTATATGAACAGCCATTTGGTCACCATCAAAATCTGCATTAAATGCAGAACAAACTAATGGGTGTAATTTAATGGCACGACCTTTTACGAGAATTGGTTCAAAGGCTTGAATCCCTAACCTATGCAATGTAGGAGCACGATTTAAAAAAATTGGATGGTTTTTCAAAATCTGTTCTAATACTGGTTTAATAATTAATTCATCGTATTGGATTAAATTTTTAGCAATTTTTATATTGTTAGCTAAACCTTGATTAATTAATTCCCTGATAACAAATGGTTGAAAAAGTTCAATTGCCATTTCATAAGGTAAACCACATTGATTTAATTTTAAAGTTGGACCAACAACAATTACTGAACGTCCTGAATAATCTACACGCTTTCCTAATAAATTTTGTCGGAAACGCCCATGTTTTCCTTTAATGATATCTGACAGAGACTTTAACGGTCGATTGTTTGCACTTAAAGCTATTTTTCCGCGCTTTCCATTATCAATTAAGGTATCTACAGCTTCCTGTAATAATCGTTTTTCATTTCGAATAATTAATTGAGGAGCATCAATTTCTAACAATCTCAGCAATCGATTATTTCTTGTAATAATTCTGCGATAAAGTTCATTTAAATCAGAAGTTGCAAAACGTCCACCTTCTAACTGAATCATTGGTCTTAGAGCTGGAGGAATAATTGGTAAAATAGATAAGATCATCCACGCAGGTTGTGATGCAGTTCCAATTAAATTTTCTAAGATTCGGATTCTTTTAATAGCTTTTTCACGTATTTTATATAATCGATGTTGTTCCCACTTTCTAAACCAATGCGATGCATAATACAATGGTTCCTCTTTGTTTAATACTTTTGTACAAACTAGGACGAAACAACGTGTTCGGAAAATTTCAGATTCAAGATTAAGTTTTTCTAATTCTCTTTTAATTAATGGAGCACCGATTAAAAAGCTTGGAGTAGCTTTTAATAAATATTTCGGTGTATGTTGACGACGGTTTTGGGGTTTCGGATATGGTTTTAAAGGATAATTACTTCGACCTAATTCTCTACTTCGACGATATTGTTGGAGATCCCAATGTAAGCCATAGAATGAAATTTCATCTTCCGCAATAAAATACGTTAATGATGCAAGTTTAATACGTTTAATACGCTCATCCCACAAACTAATAATTGTCGAAGGAGTTAACTTTAAACCATTACATGTCCAAGAATAATCGAAATTTGTTAGTTTAAGTTTATTTTTACATTTCTCTGACTGACTGGTATAGCTAGTATTTAGTCGTTTTTCAAATTCTTCAACTTCTAGAAGAAGGGCCATAAAGTTTGGTCGACTATTAATGTACCAAACATGAGTCACTGGATAAACTAAATTAATATACCCCATTCGATGCCGGCGAACACGTGATTCTGTTAATTCAACTCCACAGCGCTCACAAATCAACCCTTCATAACGAACACGTTTATATTTTCCACAAGCACATTCTAAACTCTTACTTGGGCCAAAAATACGCTCACAAAATAAACCATCCATTTCAGGTTTAAATGTACGATAATTAATGGTTTCTGATTTTTGAACTTCACCTACAAATTGACCATTTGGTAATTTGCGGTTCGACCATTGTAAAATCCGAAAAGGTGATGCTAATTTTATTTTGATATAATTAAATTCTTTTACAAAGTTTTTCATAGTTTTTAAAATGAAATATCATTTATATTTGAAGTAGGTAAAAAAGTTTTAGACAAAGCGTTATATTTTTCAACAAGATTAACTTCAATTTCATATTTTTTTGAGGAACTAAATTTCTTGATTTTATATGTACTCATATCTAAACCAATAGAACGTAATTCTTGCAATAACACTTTAAAAGATTCTGGAATTCCAAATTGTGGAATTTGTTGCCCTTTCACAATTGCATTTAAAGTTTCATTTCGACCTTGCATATCATCTGACTTGATCGTTAAAATTTCTTTTAAGGTAAAAGCTGCACCAAATCCTTCTAAAGCCCATACTTCCATCTCTCCAAAACGTTGACCACCATGCTGGGCTTTACCTCTTAAAGGTTGTTGTGTTATTAATGAATATGGACCCGTAGCTCTGGAGTGCATTTTATCATCTACAAGATGAATAAGTTTTAACATATATGCATTTCCAACCGTAATCGGGTTTTCAAATTCTTTTCCGGTTCGACCATCGATTAAAACCATTTTACCTGGGGCATATGGATTAAAAATCCAACTTTTATTTTTTTTAATAGAGGCTTGACGAAGTTTTTTATTGATTAAAATTCTTGATATTTCTAAACCATACATTTCATCAAATGGTAAAATTTTAAATCGACAATTTAATTTGTCACCTGCAAATCCTAATAAACACTCATATAATTGACCCACATTCATTCTTGAAGGAACACCTAAAGGATTTAAAATAATATCAATTGGTGTACCATCTGGTAAAAATGGCATATCTTGACGTGCTAAAATTCTGGAAATAATACCTTTATTACCATGTCGTCCAGCAATTTTATCTCCAACTTGAATTTTTCGAATTTGTGCAATAAAGACATAAATTTTTTCAGATTTATATGTCAATTTTGTCTTACGATTAAATGTAACGGTTTCAATAACTCGGCCAGATTCACCGTGTGGCATTCTATATGAATTATCTTTGACTCCTTTTGCTTTTGCACCAAAAATAGCACGTAATAATTTTGATTCTGGTAATTGTTCATAAGTATTCGTTGAAACAACTTTTCCAACTAAAATATCACCTGATTTAACGAATGTCCCAACTCTGACGATTCCATCGTCATTTAGATGTTTCACTTCTGATAATGTTAAGTTTGGAATCATTTTCATCGTTTGTTCCGATATTTCAGTATTTCGGTTTATTTCAATTTTGTAGCGTTCAATATGAATAGACGTAAAAATATCATCATAAACTAAACGTTCACTGATTAAAATAGCATCTTCAAAATTATAACCTTGCCATGGCATATAAGCAATTAGAGTATTTTGTCCCAATGACAATTCACTACTTGTTATTGCTGGTCCATCACTTAAAATCTGTCCAGATTTAATTTTTTCTCCCTTCCAGACAATCGGGCGTTGATTAATGCACGTTTGTTGGTTGGAACGTAAATATTTTTGTAATTTGTAAATAACTTTTTTATTATTACTATCTTTAATAATAATTTTATTTGCTGTCACAGAATTAACGATACCTGATATATGTGCGTTTAGTGTCATTCCTGAATCAATAGCAATTTGGTTTTCTAATCCTGTCCCAACAATTGGTTTTTGAGGGAAAATTAAAGGAACTGATTGACGTTGCATATTTGAACCCATTAATGCCCGATTTGCATCATCATGCTCAAAGAAAGGAATTAATGAAGCTGCAACAGAAACAACTTGAATTGTGGAAATTGAAATAAAATCAACTTCGGATGGTGTGACATTAATGAAATCTTGTTTGTAGCGAACTGAAATAATATTTTTTATTAAATAATTATTTTTGTTAGTAGCAATATCCGCTGGAGCAATTTTGTATAAATCTTCGACTTCTGCGGTTAAATAAATTGGATTTCCAGTTTTTAAAACTTTTCCGTTGATTACTCGCCAAAATGGTGTTTCTAAAAACCCAAGTTTGTTCACTCGCGCACATGTTGTTAATGATGCAATTAGACCAACATTCTGGCCTTCAGGTGTTTCAATTGGACAAATTCGACCATAATGACTTGGATGAATATCACGAACTGAAAAACTAATATGGTCACGATTCAGCCCACCTGGTCCTAAACCACTAATCCGACGACGGTGAGTTAAAGAAGATAATGGATTGGTTTGATCAAGATACTGAGATAATTGACTTGACCCAAAAAATTCCCGAATTGTTGCATTAATAACACTAAAATTTAAAAGATAGTTTGACTCAATTGTATTCGTTTGGTTTCGGAGTTTCCGAACTAATCTTTGGAATCCAATTCGGAATAAATTTTGTAATAATTCTCCAATAGACCGTACTCGTTTATTTTTAAGATGATCAATATCATCTGGAATAGCTTTTGAGATTGTTAATGAAATTAGTTTATCAATAATTGCAAAAATATCTTCATAGGTAATTATCTGAAGACGGTTACTAATTTTTAAACTTAATCGATTATTAATTTTTAATCGTCCAACTTTTCCTAAGTTGTAGTAATTAGGGTCAAAAATTTGTGAAAATTCTGAAATATTTTTAAAATACTCAAGGTTGGAATCAAAGCGACTAATCGGTTGCTTAAAATATGTTGAATTAATTAAAAGTGGTTTATTAAAATAGAAAAAGTCTGAATAGTATAAATTTTGATAAATTTCTAGATCCGTTAACCCCATTTCTTTTAAAAGTATGAGAATAGGTTTTTGGGTTATTTTATCTAATTGAATAATAAGTTCTTCTTCTTGATTTTTAAGAGGATAATTGTAAGCATTTAGCTTGGTATTTTTTTGAAAATTAAATCGAATCCATGACCCATATTCTGGAATTAACGTCGCCGTATATAATTCTTTATCTGTATATTTTTTATGGTAATTTGTTTTTACTTCATGATCTTTTTGATAAAGAAGTAATTGTGTTTTACTCTTTAAATATTTATCTCGCTTTTTCAGATAGTTATCATGTCTTGCTAACTCTTCTTTTAATACTTTTTTATCTTTTTTTAATAAATCCTTTTCTGCTTGAATCACAAACGTCGTAGCATCGTTTTTAATTAATTGATCTAATCGTTTCGTTCGTTTGCGAATATTAGTTTTATATTTATCAAATGGGGTTGAATCGATTTCATAGGGTGTATGAATTTGACCAAAGAGATATTTTAATTGATCTTTCAAACTCGTTGAAAAATATAAAGTTGGTCGAAAAGCTGCAAATTGCGTAAATTGATTTAAATTTGCTTCTTTTACTAATGATTTCTGAATATTTTGTTTTAAGAATGAGAAATTCTTAACATCCAAAAACCAATTTATTAGATGTTCTGTTACTAAAACTAGTCTAGAATTTAATTGAAGCTGAACCGTCAATTGTGAATTCACAATAGTCTTAGTGTACAACTTAATAATTGTTTTGATTTGATTGTCAGATAACTCTAAGATTGGTTTGGGGTTTAATGTTTTATTAGATACTGACGATTGTAATAACGTTTTATTAATAATTTTATATTTTGTTAAAACTTTTACTAAAAATTGAAAATATCTCAATAAAACAACAATATTTTCGTTAGTAAAGTTAATTTTTGTATTGGTTGCTGTATATTTTTGTTTCAACCATTTTAAAAATAATAAACGTATTTTAGAATTTGTTTGGAATTTTAGTGTTTGCGAGACTAATACATAAAATTTAAAACATTGAAAGAATGAGAAAGATGACTCTTCCTTAGATTGCTTTAAAAATTCCAGAGAATAATAAGAAATTGGAATCGAATTATGTTCTTGTGGCTTTGAATCATATGTTTGATTTTCCCAAGTCGTAAAAATTTTTTTGACTCGTTTATTTTTTAAAAAATCAATAATTTTATCATCTGTATCCGTAAAGTTGATTCTTGGTTGGTCCAATTGCGGTTTTGAGAAAAATAAATCAAATTCGGAAATAAACGCTTCGCCAGATGGTAAAAATGTTCGTAATTTGTGTATATCTGCTGACAATTTACGTTTAAAATGGTTTTGAATTCGTTGGTTTTTATTTTTTTCAAAATAAATACCAGGACTTCGAATAATTTGACTTACAATTACACGCTCACATCCATTAATAATGAATGTTGCATATGTTGTCATGAGAGGTAAGGTAATAATTGGAAATTGGTTTTGATAATGAACTTGGTTAAGTACTTTATTTCGTACTTCAATAGGAATAACGAGTTGGGCACGATAATTTCCGCTATATTTTTTTGCGATTACTAAATTATACAGAGGTTTAATTAAGACGTATTCTTGACTAAAAATTAAATATTCAGTATTTTGACTAAAATCATAAATTTTTGAGAATAACGCTAATTCTTCGGTTAAACCTTGAGTAATGAACCAACAAAAACTTACTCTTTGCATCGCAAGAAAATCGGGCAAAGCATTGATATAATTAATATTTTTGTGCATGATTTTAGTTTATGCCATAAATAATTTATTAAAAGAGAATTTTAAGTTAATAGAATAAGAATATACATCTAAGGAGCTGAGACATTATTGTAAATTTAACTACAATAATGTCGAGATAGACTATTTTATTACAATCAAAATAAAAATCTAATTGTGAGACAAATCAGGTCCAATTTTTGACACACTATCTTTCTGATATTCTAGTTTAGCTGTTCGTAGAAAGACTACGAGCAAGTCTTGCTTTTTGGCGAGCTGCCGTATTTTTATGAAAGATATTTTTTTTTGTTCCTTTATCTAAAAAACTATAGATAGAATTTACAATTGTCTGTAATTTTTCTTTCGATTGAGGAGTTTGTTCGTTTTCAGTAAGCTTTAAATTTTTAAAAAAAAGTTTTGTTAACGTTCGAACAGACGTTTTATAATAACGGTTTTGTAAACGGTTTCGTTCGTTGGTTCCAATTCGTTTTCGTGCAGATTTATTATTAGCCATATTTTTAAAAATAAGTTATCAAGTAATATTGAAAATAAAAGTATAATATAAAATTGTAATACAATCATTGGAAAATTGGAAGGTTTTTTTCAGAAAAATTTATTAATTTATCATTAAACCTTGATAAGATGAAAATTTTTAGGCAATATAATAATTAAAATTATTAAGTTCAAATTTCTATGGCAAAAAATAAAGGCGCTCGAATTTTAATTACTTTAGAATGTACTGAATGTCGTTCCAATTTAAATAAACGTTCACCTGGTGTATCTAGATATTCGACACAAAAAAACCGTCGAAATAACCCTGAAAGATTAGAGTTAAAAAAATATTGTCCAAATTGTAATAAACCTACTACACACAAAGAAATTAAATAAATTATGGCAAGACAAAAACAAAAAGTTTCACCAATTGGTCTAAATCAAAAAATTGGTTATAAAGACATCGATTTATTAACATTATTTGTTACAGACCAAGGAAAAATACTTCCACGTCGTGCAACAGGTGTAACTGTTCAACAACAACGAAAATTATCAAAAGCAATCAAAAGAGCACGTGTCTTATCGTTATTCCCATTTGTTGCGTCAGATCCAATTTAAAATATTTTGAGTTATTATTTTAAAGAATAATAACTCACCCTAATTTTTGGTTAATTTATAAGGAGAAATTTACTTTATGGGAAATTTTATTGATAAAACATTTACAGTAATTGCTGATATATTATTAAAAATTTTACCAGCCAGTAAACAGGAAAAACAAGCTTTTTCTTATTACCGTGCAGGGATGTCAGCTCAAGGAAAAGGACGTTATGCAGAAGCATTACGAAATTATTATGAAGCATTACAAGTTGAAGAAGATCCATATGACCGTAGTTATACGCTTTATAATATTGGATTAATTTATGGAAATACAGGTAAATATACGCAAGCATTGGAGTTTTATCATCAGGCATTAGCATTAAATTCAAATCTTCCACAAGCCTTAAATAATATTGCGGTAATCTATCATTCTCAAGCTTTACGAGCACAAACATTTGATGACGATGAATATATTGATTTATCAAAAGAATTGTTTGATAAAGCGGCTGAATATTGGATTCAAGCTTTAAAAATAGCTCCAGACAATTATCCAGGTGCTAGAAATTGGCTAAAAGTAACGGGTCGATTTATGGATACTAATTCCTAGTTTCTTTTAGTAGAGAGTCTTTGAATCTCATTGTATTCAATAATCATCTTAGATTTGCTGTATAATAAATAATAATTATTAATAGTTAAGAATCCTTGGAAATTAGAGGTAAACGTTTGAAAGTATATTTATTCGAAGATATTTTAATATGTTAAATCAAAATGGTAAAAACTAATTTAAATAAAGGTTTCGTTACTCAAATTATTGGTCCTGTATTAGATATTGCTTTTACTGACGGTAATTTACCACCTATCTACAGTGCACTTAAAATCGACTTAGAAGATGGAACCTCAACAATTGTTGAAGTACAACAATTATTAGGTGATAATAAAGTTCGTGCAGTTTCAATGCGCTCGACAGATGGTTTAAGACGTGGTGTAGAAGTAGTTGATTTAGGTACTCCTATTTGTGTACCTGTTGGTACTGTAACATTAGGTCGTATTTTCAACGTAATCGGTGAGCCGGTTGATGAGCAGGGAGACGTTTCATTTGATGAAACATTACCAATTCACAGAGATGCACCAGCATTTACAGAATTAGAAACTAAACCATCAATTTTCGAAACTGGTATTAAAGTAGTTGATTTATTAGCACCATACCGTCGTGGTGGTAAAATTGGTTTATTTGGTGGTGCTGGAGTAGGTAAAACAGTATTAATTATGGAATTAATTAATAACATTGCTAAAGCACACGGTGGAGTATCAGTATTTGGTGGTGTAGGTGAACGTACTCGTGAAGGGAATGATTTATACGAAGAAATGAAAGAATCTGGTGTAATTAATGAAAGTAATTTCCCAGAA
>Ga0115005_10000952_pt1 | contig 22746 bp, 18 predicted proteins | sample ArcOceMetagenome_FD_87163 | JGI IMG/M metagenome (GOLD analysis project Ga0115005, IMG submission 87163) | Marine eukaryotic phytoplankton communities from Arctic Ocean - Arctic Ocean - Greenland ARC118M Metagenome | ecosystem: Environmental > Aquatic > Marine > Oceanic | place: Arctic Ocean...
GACTCGAGAAGGGAAGCTCTTGAGGATAAACTATCAAAGGTGAATAGAATTGAGCTTTAAATATACATCAATCTACAAGTGCACAATATGTACACCTCTGCTGTTTGTAATTAACAAAATTCTATCGTAACGTTCTATTCTAGTTCGCTACTTTACTAGCTAGCATCCATGGTATGGCGTGCGTGATATACTGTTATGCTGCTCGACCGAAGAGTGACATGAGTGGTTTATCAATCCTCAGAGCCCAAGCCCGTTCATTGTGCCGACCTCCTGCAAACTTTTTGTATTCATACTCAACCCCTTTGAGATCCAAAGCCAGCTTCATAGCATCTATTCCCGGCTGTAAGCTGCTGTCAAGCCACCAGTATCCCGGGTTCCACCAATGATTAGAAGACAAATGATCAAACGGATCCAGGAAAGGTACCTTCACATCATCTACATCCCCGCCATTATCAATATAAATAGTCTTATCTAACAAAACAGACGCAGGAAGAGTAGCAACCGATGTCAAAATTGACGGTTGAAATGCAGGCGACATGCAAGCCGCCTTCCCAAAAAGGTCTGGATGCCTAAGTAGCAGATGCAGCGATGCCTGTCCCCCAAGACTAGACCCAATCACTGCCGTATGCTCTTTCTCGGGCATGGTCCGAAATTTGGAATCAATCAAAGGCTTGAGCGTAAGCCCTACAAAATCCGCATGAGACTGCGCAAAAGTTTGAGAAATGTCTCCATATTCCAAATGCCTTCGTGGGACAAATGCAAGATTGTCCTCTGCACATGGCATGAGAACGACGAGTGGCGGTGCACAAATTTCATTGGTTTGCAAAAGCTGTCTCTCTGCCAAGCGTGTCAATGCACCTGCGAGCCTCCACGAGTATCCGGTCCACGAAGAAGAATCTTGAACTGCATTCTGCCCATCGTGGCAATACAGAACAGGGAATTTCATATCTGGATGTTTATCATACTCGGCAGGTATCCAAACTTTGATATCTCGTGGTGGCAAGATGAAGGAATTTCCGGATTGATTGTTGTTGTTGCTCTGTTTATAATGTTCGCTGGGAGGAAGAGTCACCAGCCTTCCACCATTTAACCCATCTGGGAAGGGAGGTCGGAGCTGTCTCACTGGAGTGTTGAGCTGGTATATGGTGCGTCCAGTGCGCTTGTTAGTTGCAGGTGCCATATTGACAGTAGAGGCATCTCTGTCAACAAGCGCAGCATTCATATCTTTTGCCCGTTGCAATACCTGTGCCTGCCGAGATAAGCGACTGTTATTCCCACCATCTTCATTCACTGCGTACGCATTGACAGCATCGATAAGGGAACATACACAAATCACGAGAACGAGCCAAAGCCGAAAGACACTGCAAGTATCACATTTGAAGATCTTAGTCTGGTTGGCATAAGATTGTGAGGTTAGCATTGTGCTGGAGAATGAATGGAATGTGGAAACGTCTGGTTGTACTTTCGTCCTGCCCCAAGCTAATTACTGTGCTGCCTTTGGGTATTCAATCTGATGCAAAGAAAGTTAATGCGAAGATAATAAGTTGATTGCTTCAATGTGAATATAGGGTGGGATGCTATTCACCAAATAGTGACATTTTGAATTTGATTTGGCATATGTTGTTTGGCATATGTTTGGCATATGTTTGGCATATGTTCCGTATTGTCTTGGTGTCAGAAACGGCGAAACCAAACGGCGAAACGAAAATGAGCGGGGGGAGAGGAGAGAATTATAACGCCTCCTACAATAGTGAACATTTAATTGCCGTTATGAAAGAAAGCCTGATCTGCGCGATAAACGCGCATGCGATTAACAACATCGGTGAACCTCCTCTCCACCAAGTTCAACCACAGCGATACAACACACGTAATACATACATTCTCTCTTCACACTAATTACATTCACATAGCTCTACAACATACAACCTCATACTAATCCTCTCTACATTCAGTCGCCAGAGTCCAAAAATAATAATCTGGAAGCCATTTCAACTTTTGAATTCAATAATGGCAATCTCATCAAAAGATTTATCAGCCCCGCACACAGTGCGATCATGGCTCGCATCCAATCATCCCAAGCAAATTGCACTATTGGATAAATTCGAGATGGAACTCCGCCTTGGAAGACTCTCAGCCTCTTCCAAAAGCAAAAAAACAGAATCTGACGTAATTTCCAAAAGCTATGGCGGCGTTTCATCCAGAGACCGTAGGCAAGTAACTTTCCGCACTGTAGAACTGCTCAGGACACTCATTGGAAACACCAAATGGAAGAATGCGGCACAGCTCATGGTACTTCTTCAAGGGGTCGGGAGTGAATTACACGCAGCTGGAGGAGGAAAGGAACCCGCTATTGCAAATATTGTCATGAGGGTAATGTGCGCTGTAAGGGACGAAGTTGCCACTGCGGAAGCAAATGAACTTGCTGCAGCCAAGGCCAAAGCCCAGCAAGAGAAACAAGCCTCGAAAATGATGGCACCCATTGAAGAACATTCGGATGAAGCACTTGTAAAATCCATGGAAAAAAGGGCATCTATATCTTCTAAAGCAAAGTCAAATCAAGGGACCGGCTCGACTAGAAGTCTATCTCTTTCAAACATGCTTTGGGCACACCCTCAATTTTCCTCTACGAATAGTACTGCAACGAGGACAAAGCGCAGCGATTCATTCTCCAGTGTTGACTCATCTTCTGATCCATTGAGCAACCTTTCCAACGACGATTGTAAATTGCCTCCTAGCTTTTATGTCAATAGGAATCAACTCCGCCCTGCACTCATGGAGGCGATCCAGGAGATCATGCTTGATCTTGAGGATTTGCATAAAAATATCGATGATCAGGCATCTGCACATATCCACGCAGGTGAAGTCATTCTGACTTATTCAAGAAGCAAAACTGTCGAATCGTTTCTCAAAGCGGCTGCGAAAAAACGTCAGTTTCAAGTCATTGTATGCGAAGGAGCTCCTCATTACGGAGGACACAATATGGCAAATTCTCTTGCAAAGGCTGGGATTGATACTACCGTCATTCACGATTCAGCAGCATTTGCAATTATGGCGAGGGTAAATAAGGTCCTCTTACCGGCTCATGCGGTGTTGGCGAATGGAGGCCTTGTTGCTCCAAGTGGGGCTCATATGCTTGCGCTTGCTGCTGCACATAATTCCGTTCCTTTGGTTTGTTTGACGGGTATGTTCAAACTGTGTCCTATGTACCCTCATGAGGGACAGGATACGCTCCAGGATTTGGTATCTCCTTCCAGTGTCATTGATTATTCTGAAATGAGTGATCAGGCAATGTCAAAGGTTGAATTTATTAATGCAGTGCATGATTATATCAAGCCAGATTTGATCAATCTGTACGTGACGAATATTGGTGCGTTTCAACCGAGTTACATTTATAGATTACTAGCTGAATATTACAGCAGTGACGATTGGGGATCATTTGACTGAATCGAAAATGGTCAGAGAGTTGATTTTCCTTTTCGCTCCAATTAGCTAGTTTATATAAATATAAAATATCGAGAGTAACACTTGCGTGTAGTGTTGTCAAACAGTCGAGCTAGTGTTCGCAAAATTATAGACATTTGAGATATCATGCAGTCAAGTTGTATTTTAAAATATAAGTTTGTTTCATATAGGTTATCATTTGTTTCCTGCAACATCTTCTATTTCGACGGGCACACATCCATCCACTGGCTCATCCAATGTGAGATGACCCCAGGACGATCACTTGGAGCTAGTTCTCCTTCCTTGATGTAAGACGCGTCACCTACCTCAATAGCATGGTGAGAAAAGTGTATCGCACGCTTTCCATTCGTGATTTCACAATCTTCAGGAGCCCAGTCTCTCCCTAGGAGTACATACTCCCCGTTCATAACTTCGTCCACTGCAATGTAGGTGTTTTCGAACCTTAAAGCAATCAATGCAAACATGTCTGTAATGTGACTCTTTTCATCCTTCTTCATGTTGACCGCTGCTCCTAAAATCTTCATTGCCAAACGCGTCCATTCGTCTCCTCGAGCAGACATCAGGCATGGTACTGCGGCATTCTGGCTGTCCGGGACGACACTATAAACAGTGAAGTCGCCATTATTCGGCAATGCAACAGATGGAGGAGTTGCAAGATCACCCGTTCCATACCCCAAAGGAAATAGATCGTAGTCTGACATGAATCCACCTCCAACCGAGGCCATTGCAAGCCAACGGAGGAAACAAAGTTGATTATACATACGATTATTGCCTTTTCCACTCACACCATCCATGGGCAAAGACGCTAATCTGTCCACGTAGTGGTCATAAGAAGCATGCTTTTTCGCGTCTTCTAGAGATAAAATACGAGGTTCCCATCCTGCATTCTCCCAATGCGTTTTCCAGAGTGCTAGTAATTCATTGTCACTCTTATCATCCATTCCAGTTGACCGTTTACCCTTACCTGCACCACCAGCTTCGATGCGATCATAAAAGGTATACATGACGGGACGAGATTCACCGGCAGAAACCACAGAACTGGCGGCAGGGACTTCCTCAGGAGCTAATTCCTGTGCCTGCTTTTGCATTTGACTTTGGTCAGAACCATCCATGGGAAGTGTTTGCATTTGGCCTTCATTTTGGACAAACTGCTGCTGTTGCAACGGATCAGGGTTCTGCATGGAGAGCGTGGACGACTGCTGAGCAAGAGTATCATCTTGCATGGGAAGAGTTCCTACCTGCATTTTGTCCATCTCGGTCGTTGCCGAAAAGGACGCAGGAGTAGCATCTTGCATGGGAAGAGTTCCTACCTGCATTTGGCCCATCTCGGTCGTTGCCGTAAAGGACGCAGCAGTAGCGTCTTGCATGGGAAGAGTTCCTGCCTGCATTTGGCCCATCTCGGTCGTTGCCGTGAAGGATGCAGGATTTTGTATAGCTGTTTGCATTTGGCCTCCATTCTGAAGAAACTGCTGTGGTTGCGACGAATCGGGGCTTTGCATGGAAAGATTGGACGTCTGCTGAGCAAGAGTAGCATCTTGCAGCATGGGAGGAGTTCCTGTCTGCTTTTGGCTCATCCCAGTTGTTGCCATTGGCGTTGCATAGGACTGAGACGATTGCATTTGAGCACGGTCTTGCATAGCTGGTTGCGCCTGCATCTGACCTCCATTTTGCAAAGAGCCAGCACCTGCCTGCATTTGAGAGTCTTGGTCAAATCTCATTTGATTATTTTCTTGCATTTGACCTTCCATCTGAGCAGCAGGGGCAACTGCGCCCCTATCAAGTCCTGTAGTTCCGTACATAGTTTCTTGTCCACTAGCGCGAGCCATGCTATTATATGCAGTATCAACATTCAATTGTTGAGGATCTTGGCCTGTTTTCATTGAAAAGGTATTTCCTGCACCATCCTCAACCAAATTTATAGTCGGAAGGCCGCCTCCGAGGATCTGCTCGCTTTGATGATCCGGAAAGTTGATATCAATGTGGATACGAGGGGGTTCATACGTACTCATGTTTTTCATCTGTACGCTGTTGAAAGAGGAACCTCTCAGCAACTTTTCTTCACTGCCGCTATTTAGAATGACCAGGCCAAGTGCCATTCCAATACCAAGGTACGTAAATGGTTTCAAGCACTCAATCAATCTGATAAATGTAGGTCCATCGGGTAGACTTAAACTACTAGTTCCAATCCCATGATTCTCTTTTGTTATTGTCACCATGGTGTAAAGTTATATCAAAGGGCAATTGAGGAACGAACAATGAACGAAATGAATAATGAGCGAATCGGCTATCGGCTATGAAAAATATGTTCAATGTGCTTGTGATTAGTGATTAGGACTTTCTCCGATAAAAAAGGTCTCATTTTCCCGCTGTCATTTCAAGTGGACATTGGCGGCCAATCTATCATCAAATGACTAAAGCAACCACCTTCTTACACCCACCCTCACACTTTAAACGACACAATGCATAGTATCCCCATGCACGCTGGAAGAACGCACTCTGCACTCTTTCCATATCAACGAAGTAATAATCTTTTGAACCATGGCGCCAGCTAGATCTACTCATCCTTTTTTATGCATGTGTGCTATTATGGGAACAGTGATGTTCCTTAGCAGTGGAACTTCGCAGATGAAAAGTTCTCTCAGAGCTACCTCCGCCGAGAACAATAACCTCGACATGGCACCAATCATCCGACTTGATGGAACGTTTTCTGGGAACCCCTATGAAGCATCTGATAATATCCCCGTAACTGCAAAAGAAGGTACGATAGTCGAGAGCGTTCGCCCAGTAATGTATACATTCTTCCACAAAATCGAGGATGGACTATCATCGACGGGCATGGACGATGAAAGCGATAGCATGCTTTTGGGGACTTGGAGTGAAAAATGGACAGAAGCAGGGTGGCAAACTAAGGTTCTGAATCTAGATCATGCAACGCAGCATCCGCGATACGCAGAATACATGGAAAGACTCCAAAATGTCCCGATGAATGGTAAAGACGGTTCAGGAAGAAATCGTAGATACAACGAACTCTGTTTTCTTCGTTGGCTGGCTGTTGCTGCAGTTGGCGGGGGTTTCATGTCAGACTACGATCTTTTCCCTTTTGGATTTGGATCTGGGTCTACCGCACCTCAACCCCTTGAATTACCGAACAAGGGAGATTTTACTGTCCACTCTATTGTGCACGGCAGTAAAGGAGCTGGAATACCTTGTCTCATGTCTGGAAAGGGTAGCGAGTGGGAGAGGATGGCATTTGCAATTCTTCGCAATGGGGTAGGACATGCCAGGGATGAGAAGCATTGGACAGACATGTTCGCCCTTATGGATCTACGATGGTCCGGTAAAGAATACAAATATGAAGACACGGTAGTTGATGGTAAGACTGCCTTGTTCGGTAGACACTGGGAAACTAAGGACTGTAAAAGGACGAAGGGAAAACGTGCTATTCATTTTAGTCATGATGCCGTAGCGAGTGGAGATACATCCCACTTGGGAGGTATCACTGGTGATGCTAAACAACGTGCCATTGTTGTCAATTCCTGGATGCACCGTTGGAATGAGGTCTGCAAACACGTTTAAATAGATTGAAGATGGCATCTGTTTATAATTTTTCATTATTTCAACCGATGATCAATTTTCTACACACCGAAAGTTCCAAATAGGTTTCCAATTTGAAATTCAGTGCAGAGTACAGACAAGCAGTAGTAAATATTTGATTCTCTAATTATTTTTAGTACATTCAATCTTGATTCAATAATTCCTAAATGCTACCCCAAATGAATTTAGAACTTGACAAACAATTGCAAATCCAATTCAACTTCTTACCAAAATGGGGTAAGACCATCTATTTGCCTGTCCGACGAAGGAACACGGTCGCCGTCCACAGTGAGGATATTGATGACATCTTCATCGTTTTCTCCTCCCTTATGTATGATTTCAAGGACTTCTGGCGAGCCATTATTGACTCCTCTTGAAGCACCGACGTCAACTCTCCATGCCTTTCCTTTCAGCGCGGCATTGATTTTACTCTGAGGAGTATGTCCCATGACCATACGTTGAACATCATGTCCAATTTCATTCAAGCACTCGTCAATCATCGTTTGGGCATCAGGAGACTTGGGCACAGAATCTCCAGGGTTGCTGTAATCTCTCATCCAAACTGGAGACGCAGGTCCAATCCCACCACCGAGACACTCTGGCATACTCTTTGACGCTAACCTTGCTCTCAAATTCGCGTTATCAATAACTTCTTGAACAGTTTTAAATCTGAAACCATCATCATTCCTCAACTCCTCTGGGTATTCCTGAACAAACCAGTCTCTAGCAGCTTCATTCATGTTCTGAATGTTCCCATAAGAGATCATATGTGCCTTTGTCAAACCGGCATGTACAAACACAGTCCTGCCGACAACAGCAGCTACATGCATATTACTGTACAGAGGCTCAGCTAACCAGCCATTAGGTTCAAATGCTGCCCATCTAGAGGGTTCATTCCCTCCGTATTGAATGCGCCACCTCTCACTTCCATCGCTTCTCTTTGCATCAAGTGCCTTTCCCAGAACTATCTCAATCTCCTCATTCCCTCTACTGTCAGCATAATTAAACAATCCATTCGCATTCAGCGCTTCATGATTTCCATGGAGCAACAATACTCTCCCACCATACTTCGGCGCCTGCCTCGCAAGCGAAGACAAATATCTGAGACAAAACAATTCCTCCGAACCACGATCAAGGATATCTCCACACTGTACAAGGATTGAATCTCCTCCATCCCAGATAGGATTGGTAATTGTTGATTTAGGATGCAGCAGTTGAGATGCTTGCAGGAATTTGTAGAGGGCGAGAATATCTCCGTGGACGTCACCGAAGCTCACAATACGAGTGCCCTTTGGTAAATCCGCGAGAAAATCATCTCCCTTTTGGTAAGCTGGTATTGCGTAAGAAGAAGGATCTGCTACGTTATCATCAATGAATGGAGCCGATTCTGGTCCTGAGTTGTTGTCTGGCTTAACATTAACAGAGGTGGAAAATCTTCGTGTGCATTTTCGAAGAGATGCCTGGGTGGTAAAATAGGTTGGGGCCAGAGATCCCGATCGAGAGTGCAAAGAATCAATGGCAGAAAACTGCTTTTCGGCAATGGAAGCAAAGCTTCTAGCTGCACCTTTGGATCCTGGAGCGGCTGCAAAAGCTGCGACATGACGCGCCTGTACGATCATCACTTTGCATGAGTTCATGATAATTATCAGCTGGACAAGGACAATAATCGAAATGGGAGTAAATGCTGTGTTGCGATTGCGATGACGGGTTGATAACAATTTCGTGCTTTGACTGGTAATTTTCATGGGTAATCTAATCTTCCTTTGATGATACAACTCTTGGATCAAGTATGTGTAACGACTAGTGATTTATATGTTGAATAGGACCAGTTGTGTGGTATGTAGCTTGGCTGGTAAATGGAATGAATTCTCTGTTTTGGTGAGTGATTCTTCAGTAGTCTTGTAGTTTTCACCTCTTGCACTCTGCCTTTTTGCGAATGTGAAATTGTAAAGATCAACGTGAGTGTTACAGTAGACAGTACGGGCGGTATTCTGCAAACAAAGTTGTAATTTTTAATGCACAACAGGAGGAAACAGGAAATGCTGGAAGCAGGTGACGCATGACGCAGACGGGAGGGTCGTGTAGCGGGGGATGATGATGAAAAATAACAAGAACAATTGGCATGATGTTCCAAAGATATCCAAAAATGTAGAGGAGGGGGGAGGCTAACCGGGGGGGGCGCTGTCATGGAGGTGAGGGAGTGAGCTGTCAGAAATCAAACCCTGCGAGCCTACAAGAAGCCCGTAGACGGACAGACGCTCTCACCGTTGAACATGGCCAAGTTAGCACTATCAATGTTAATTAGGATAGTCAGAATTCAAATTTGGTACAACTCTAATCTGTAAGTAGAGTTACTAGTGTGCCGGAAAACTATGCTTTAGTTATTAGTTTTGTGGTATCTATGAGAAGTGATTGAACGAGAGTGGGATGAAGGGATAATACCAAGCACTGTTTGGCACTTCACTTGATCCTGAAATGTAAATGGGAGAAGAAGCCTCTATTTTCAATTTGAATATTTGCATTGATTGCAGCACTACTGTAAAAGCCTTGTGGCTTCCACATCACTTTTGTGTTCCATGTAATCCCTTACTTACATGGATATCTAGGATTCCTATTCTTCTCTCGTATTCGTCTTCGCTTCGAGCATTTTGGCTAAAATAGTCAATCAGTGATTTTTTGTCTGGAATGGAAGAAGAAGAAGAGCGAAGCCTTCTGAACTTCTTCCAAACAACAAGGAAGACAACAAGCAACAAGCACAGCACAAAAAGTACTCGTACACGTGTTTCCAGCACGTAAATTGTAGTTGTTGACCGGGTCAACAAACTCAAATTTGGACCTAGAAAGAACCGAACGAAGGCTTTAACAAATAGTAGGGCTACCGTACGTACATCACCTCATCTTTCGCATCCGAGCAAAAGTCGCTCAATTTGAAATCTCTTCCTGTGTCCAGCTAGCTACACACTTTCATTACATACAAAATACAAATGGGATACAGATTATCATTTTCAACGCCAAAGTCGGCAGGTGACCTGGGCATACTGGCCACCAAGAACATTCATACTGCCTCGAATGGAATGAACCCATATGCAGCTCTTGGAGTGGCCCTCACCACTGCAACTGCGGCAACTATCTTTATGCAAAATAGAAAGAAGATTTCCAATGCGTTCTTTAACGATTTGCCAATGTACATTCTCACCGAGCATAGATCTGCAGTTGTCACCATCTTCGGTCTCCCAACTTCCCTCTTATGGGATGGAGCACTTCAGCTTCGTTCATATTACATCAAGTATTTCAAGTCTGCCCCTCATCTACACGATGCTCGTGTTGAGGTCATTCAGGAACAAGTGAAGAATAGAAAAGATAAGAACGCGCCGCTGTGTACGGCTAGACCAGGATGGGCGTCTGTTTCCCTTTCTTACAGAAACTACAAAAAAAAGTGGAATGCAATTGAGATGCCTCTCTATGATATTCTTCATGTCGACACGGATAACCTTATTGTTAGAGTCGAACCATTTGTTTCCATTGGACAGCTCACTCACGCCCTCAATCCTATTGGATTTACACTGCCCGTTGTTCCAGAAATGGATGATCTCACCATCGGAGGACTCATCAACGGAACCGGAATTGAATCATCGTCTCACAAATATGGGCTTTTTCACGAAATCATCACCGAGCTTGAATTGCTTCTCGGAGATGGAACTGTAGTGATTGCCACTGCTGATAATGATTATTCAGACTTATTCCATGCCATTCCTTGGTCTTACGGAACACTTGCTCTCTTGCTTTCTGCAACACTAAGATTGATTCCTTGCAAGGACTATGTGAAGCTCACATATACCCCTCACCACAAGATGGATGCCTATGTAGAACATATGCGTGAACTTTCTGGTGAGTACGATACCACTGGAAAAGTAACACCCATGTTCATCGAGGGTCTTTCGTATTCATTGGATACAGCGGTTGTAATGGCGGGTGAATTTATCGAGTTTAAAGACGTGCCATGGGGGAGTAACGCAAATCGCTTGTCGTTATGGTGGAAACCTTGGTTCTACAAGCATGTCGAAAAAATGCTCTTTCAAAAGAATGGGGAAAATAGCACTGATGTAATCGTGGAATACATTCCTCTCAGGGATTACTATCATCGTCATTCTCAGTCACTCTTTTGGGAAATGGAGCTTATGATTCCAATTGGGAACAATGTGATCTTTAGATGGCTGTTGGGATGGCTCATGCCCCCGAAGGTATCGTTCCTCAAGGTTTCGCAGACAGAAATGACGCGTCAGTTGGTGGAGAAAACGCATGTTGCTCAGGACTTTTTGGTCCCTACCCGTAAAATGTCGGAGCTTTTGGAATTGTGTGATGATGTGTATGATCGTATTTATCCTCTCTGGTTGTGCCCTCACGATCATTCTCCTATGCCCGGGTCTCTTCTCAAGGATCCTGTCAAACCAGGTGCGAATGGACACGAAATGTACATTGATATTGGAGTGTACGGGTTGCCCAGATGTATACACGAAAAGCGCGAAGATGAGTTTGATATGAAGAAATCTATGAGAAAGGTATTAAAGGAATTGGTAGGAATGGATGGATTTCAAATGCTTTATGCAGATGTCTTTAACACCAGGGAGGAGTTTGAGGAAATGTTCGACCACACAGGGTATCGCGAGCTTAGAAAGAAATACAAGGCTGATGGTGGAGCGTTCAAGGAGGTGTATGATAAAATGAGTGTCGTGTTGTAGGTCATTTCTTTTGAAACCAAATATATTTCAAATGTTGGGACGCACGATTCATAATAGTTTATAATCATATTCACAAGAATTGCCTGTGAATTAGCATTAGTTTCCATCATTCAGTGCAACTGCAACTACTCTCGATCCATCTTTTGTGAGTCCTGTACGCTGGTCATAATGAGTTGTGCTACATGGTCTCCTTCCGCTTCTCTCAAAATCAGTCTATGGTTCATGACATCACCACCGCCATACCCTCTTATTTCGATGCCAACAATATCCTTGCCAGGTGCGCAGCACATGATTCTCTCTACGCACGGTGCAGGAACCCCTGTTACGTCCACATCTGCGACATATGTCAAATCCACATTGCTATTGGAATATTCATTTCCGCAGCAGATGCCACATCTAATTCTTCCAATCCTAAAAGGCTTCACAGTTTTAATCTTGAGATGATGGCCTTGAAGTTTGTAAAGTGAGGGGTCAATCGGGCAGCATCCACAGAGAGTAAATATGAATTCAGAGGTATTGGAGTAAAACACTCTCTCTTCACCCTGCCAAATGCACCTTGTCTGATTCAATATTCGGGACTTTGTCTTCAAGTTATTCACAATGATACGAAATCTCAACCTGTCGCCAATGCACTTAATTCCCATCTCTTTTAGATCCAACTCGCTCAAAAGAGGAGCAAGCTTTCCAGTGATTTTATGGGAAATGATGCAACTTTTGTATTCAGTCAAACCTTGGCCTGAAATGTAGTTAGCAAATTGATCGGCACTCCATGATTCATAGGAATCTGAAAAACTCTCTGCCGTATTTATCTTTCCGTTTAGGACGTAGTCTCCCATTTTTGTACACTGTACTCTTCTCACTTTATTTATTACTTTGAACTTGCGTTCTGTGCTACTAGCTCTCTAGAGAACCGATTTCGGCGATCAGATTTGAGTTAATTTTACATAATTTTTGAATTTGCGAAGGCCGTTTTTGACGGTTTTATGACGAATGAGGAATATTATCTAACGCTCGCGATACTGTACCTACCACCACGCTCGCACGTGCCCTAACTTATGCCCTCATTGTTGGTCACCACCACCCACCACCCTTTTTACTCATACAACAACAACCTGAATAAGTTGCACTCTAGTAGCCGCCATGAATAAAAGTAGCAATCCCATCATCATTATTGGCTATGCATTCATCTTTGCATTGCAAGGAATATCTCCAGGGTACTGTTTCTCACCTACAATGCCTCCTCGGTTTGATAACTTTTGTGAACAAGTAGTTGGGTCATGGGGCGTAGCAATCGACTCTGAAATCGAGAATGTTAGAGAAGTAGAGGAAGTTATGAGATCGTGTGGAGGAGCTGTGCAAGGAATCAAAGAAGTTTCGCTCATTGATGATTCAACATCCATCTATCACAATCGCGCTGACGATGGATTTGTGTTCTTTGACTGCGGCAGTTATACACAAGGACCTATCCAACTAAAAAGTGATATAGAGGGGCCTCTACCTATTCCTATTATGGCAAGCTTATCATTTTCTACAATACCGAAAAGCTGTGTGGCTTTTGACTGTTCCGTCAACTCATGGCAGGCTCAGGTTCGGAGCATAGGTGCTAAATCATTTGAATCGAGCGATTTGGAACAAACACAGACATCGCAGGAATTTGAGATTCAATGGGGGAAAGAAACCGTATGCCGTATGGCAAGTGCTAGTCAACCATGGATGCTGCAAAGAGCAAAATGGGCGTCTTCATTGGAAGGGGGAATACTGCTTGATGGCAAGAAAAAAGTGAACTTGAATGATCTTGAGTTGAGAGGATGGCTCTATGATTGGGATATGTCAAAAGAAGGAAAAGCCTGGGAGAGCGACGGTTTGGATGCTCTATTGAAAGAAGAAACTTCACGAATTGTTAAAATAGTCGCTGCTTGCGTAAATACAGGAGAGGCAAAGTCTCTCCTTCGATGCTACGACCACAAGGATATGTTAAAGGCCATCGTTCTTCAAGAAGGACAGATCAAATCAAGCGACTGTTAAAAACTATAATGCGTTATTATAGCTAAAACTGCTGATACAACGATCCATGTTCAAATTTGCAACGAATCTTGTGACAGAAGCAAAACTTTCGATCGCAGTGAACAAACTTCCGTGCATCCTGACTGTCTACAAGAGAAATGATCCCTTCCCATACTTCTACAAGTTCCCTGTGAACTTGTTGCAAATTGTCATCACGTTCTTCTTCTGTCTCGCCTAAATCGAAATCCAAGTATCTTGCTTCTCCATCGTTACTAGTGAGATACATCAGTCTCAATAAGCGCAAATCTTGGGCTGAGATATTCTTCAAGTTGCCGCTCTTGCTGTTATTCTTTCCATTTGCAATCATTTCTCTCAGTAAAAGTGCGTAAATCTTGAGTTGCCACATATTTTCGCTCGCAATTCGCTCATTCGTAGCTGGTGGGTACTTGAAATCTGGAGCTTTTCCAGTTTTGTAATCAACAATTCGAACGGCAGTCCTTTGTACCTCTCCATGTTGTTGAGCAAAAACATCTCGTGGCGATGGAGGAATTGCGATAAAATCAAGCCGATCTACAATTCCTCTCATGAGAAATCGATCTTCTCCATCATCAACATTAGCATTGAATGGTGTAGGATCACTGCCTGTCGAACCCTTGCTGGGATCCAAAGCAAGCTTTGTTTGTACCCATATCTCTCTCTCGATGGGATTAGGCTGTGGAATCAGACGGGGATCCTCCAACTGAAAATAATTATCCAGAAGTGCAAGAGCTTCATTTCCCCATTGCCTTTCTGCGTCCATATCTCTGATAATTCTTCCAGTCCCCTCGTCTTCACTGTCAAATAGATGCTCATATTGTTCAGACGTCCTATCTTTGGACCAGTTCTTACGAAACAAGTTGTGTAAATTAGAAATTGTTCGCTGGCCAGGTTGTAAATCATATAATTGTTCCAAAGCACTGTGGCAAACGCTTCCCTTTGCAAGTGGCAATGTCGTAGGCTGCCGTATTCCATATAAGTATTGGAACAGATAGCTTTGAGGGCATGCTTTGAATTCAGCCGCAGCTGAGGGCGAGAGTGCTTTTGGTTTTGGGATTGTTCCATCGGAGAGAGCCGACGGATGTAGGGCACCGTCTGCTTGAATCAATATATCTGCATAGGTCATTACCGACCGCTTGCTCGCTTTGGCATAGAGATAAGAGACTCTAGATCTGAGTTTGTTCGACGAATTTGAGCCTGAACATGTGCCAGCACGCAAGGCAAATGCATGTGTTGAATGTGAAAGTAATATCATGGTCAAGGTTGCACAGATAATTTTTGCATACAGACTCGGCGTCTTATCCATATTTTCTGAACTATGGAAATCAAAAACAAATCTTCTTCTCAGAGAGTGTCTCCGTATGAAAAGTCTTGATTGGGTTATGTTGGAATAAGGTTGACCATTGACCAAGTACCTGTTACGTGGTTAGACTACAGAATACAGAAAGCGCATCACGGATCACGGGCGAGTGGGTGGCGGTGGTGCAAAAAGCGGTGCAAACTTCACAAAACAGCTTGAAAACAGAGCAGCCCCGCGAAACAAACGATAGGGACATTAAAAATATCCGTGTATCCCTCTTATAATTGACGCGCTGCAATTGGCGCAGATAATCCCTGAAGAGACGACGTGACAACGTGTGACAAAAAAGGTGACAACTTGAGTTTCACTTAACTCGCTCATTTCGTTTGCAGGATCGAGAGGAGTGCTAAATAGTGCACGAAGTCTCAAAAGTGAGTTTTATCCAGGCGAGGCGATTGGATATAAATCATTCAATCTCCTGGAACTCATAGACACCATAAAAGACTAGAGCATAGTTTTCACGGCACATTACATTATCATTGCGTTGGATTACATTTGAACCCAAATCGATAGGGTTAGTTCCAACTCTGCCATCCATCATGGAAACAAAAGCAGTCCCGCGAAACAAACGTTATAGGGACATTAAAACAATATCCGTGTAAATCCCTCATAATTGATGCGCTGCAATTGGCGCAGATAATCCCTGAAGAGACGTGACAACGTGTGACAAAAAACGTGACACAACAGCTCACCTTGAAGATCAAATTCTGGTTTCACTTTCCGAACATATTTTCAGAACTTTGAGGCTTCACCATTCACCAAACCAACGGTAATGCAGTCTTTATGGTGCAGTACCCGAGTGCCTCCTTCCAGCCGGAACTTTGAATATTCTGAACTTTTCACAAAGAATTGATCATCATGAGCAACAGCAGGACCAGAAGCGACAGCTTCGTCTCCCAACACGTTCCAGTTCTGTCCAGAAATGAATTGAAAACAGCAAGAGTCCTGGGTTCAGGAGGTTTTTGTTCTGTGTCGTCTATCCGAAGGTTGACGCCTCAGAGTGAACAGGAAATTAATCTAACCACAGACGAAAAGGCTGCTAGGCGTCTCCTCTCTAAGCGATTCGATGACTACGAAGAAAAACATTATTCAGCCAATAGTATTGTTGTCCCTGGACACACACCTATGGCTGACCCTCTTGAACAGAAGCCGCCAAGAATTGCTCTGAAAGAATTGAAGTCAAGCCTAAAAAACGAGAGATACAGGATTGGCGTCAAAGATCTCACGAATGAAATTGCAATTCTAGCCAAGTGTTCACATCCCAATATTGTTACTCTGTATGCTGTTGGGTGTGACGAGGATAGTACTGGTGTTTTGCCTTCGTCCATCATCGCAGACCGCAAATTGAGTTTTGCAATCATCGACCAATTGAGATCAACACTTAGGAACAAAATGTGCAAATGGAAGGATGATAGAGGAGTTGGTCTCATCAAATCGAGAGATGCCCACAATGTTCTTTGGCTTGAAAGGCTTGTTGTCATGATTAAAGTTGCGGATGCCATAGCTTACCTCCATTCAAAGGGCATCATGCACCGAGATTTGAATCCTGACAACATTGGTTTTGCTGATGACAATGTAGTCAAATTGTTCGACTTTGGATTAGCAAGATCGTTGGAGCACGAACATGCTTTAAGATTGGATGTAAAGCAAGAGGAAGCATTGTCGTGTAATGACAACGAAATGTATGACTTGACAGGCACAACTGGAACTTTGAGGTACGACCAGGAATAAAGAATGGATTGGTTTCTATTTTGAGTGTAGTACATGACAATTTCTAACTTCCGCGTTCCTTTCTTTACAGGTACATGGCACCTGAAGTTGCACTTGACTTACCATACGGGCTGAAGGCTGACGTTCATTCCTTGGGGTTGATAATGCACGAATCTCTGTCTCTTACAAAGCCTTACATCTTTGTGCAGCCTAAAAACTTTATTCAAGAAGTGATGGTGGAAGGGTTTCGTCCTTCCATTGACTTCAATTGGCCCACGGCTGTCAAAGAATTGATTTCAAGCATGTGGTCGAGTGATAGTGCCAAGAGGCCGTCGTCCAAGAAAGTGGTTGAGACCTTAGGGGCTCTCCTCAGAGGTCACGACAACGACTTGTATCCATCCAAAGGGAGTTGGAGGAAGAGCATCGAGGCAAAGTTTATGCAGTCACCTGTTGAACAGGCACGATGACAGGGAGGAAAAAAATTTCTACATGGAATGGAATGAATTATACTGATAAAAGAAGCTGTTTATACTGACAACAATGCGCGCGAACCCACGATTTGTAATTACTGTCGAAAGTGGAATCGAGATAGACCTACATTATATGTATATTTGGACTGAGGTTGACTCACTGTAACAAACTTAATACGGATTGACCCTCTTTCCCTTATCATCTGATCGTCTTGTGGTTATTGGCCTCGAAATCGTTGTTGTGCAGAAACAAACAACCACATAATTGCAATGGGTTTTGGATTTACGACAGCGTGTTGCATTGGCCTCCGAAGTGAAAGCTTTTACTCAATTTTTCCTGGTTCCTTCTGACTTCACTCCCTTACTTGCCTGTTTCAGAATCTGCTCAGGTAAATTGTTACTTTCTGCGTTTTTAATTTATTTCTTCTTTCTTCACTTTCGAACTTGCCAATCTTCTGTTCAGGCGAAAGACCTATCAATACTTGTGAACGCAAGATTTTTTCTGTTTAGCGGAGTTGTTCCCTTTTTGCAGTCTCGAATTTGTCGATTTTCTTCTATCTTCTGTCCCTACGTACCTGATCAAGAATATGTAGATGAATTGCTTTTGCTTTTTGCGTGTTTTACTACTTTGTCTTGATCCACCCAGAGGTCTGAGAGAGAACGAAATAACACCCTCTACTGTTGCTCGCTATTAGCATTACTGATGGGTTGTTGTCGTTGGATCAGCTAGCTCAAAGTTTTTTGCTTTCCTTCTTCCCCTCTTCAAGAACGTGTTACGTGTATGAACCTTAGACCTTAGATCATTCAAATTTCTCTGAGATTTGATCACTATTTGATACCACCAATTTCAAAAAAAACTCTTCTGACCGTCAACGGACAGTACCACTGGTGCACACCACCATAACCACCACCAACGAACCAACAATACATAACCTTATTACTTGGAACTCGAAGACCAGCTCTAAGTCTTGCTTTGAATGTCACTTGGATTTATTACACAACGAGCTACAACTCCAAGTATGTTCATTATCCTCGTCACTTTGGCATGCTCTGCCTTATTAATAACTTCGGTAGCTGCTGTTCAGTATTTACCAGGTGAAGTATTCATAGGATTGGGAGTACTGTTGGCTACAACTCTGGTTTGGATTCGAAAAGATCGTTGGGCGTGCGTTCGTAAGAATAGGTTTTCGCGAGTACGCCTCATATACAAATATGTTGCAATTTACCATTTTGCGTGGAAGTTGGATAGGGCATATGCGCGATTAACGCCACCCTTGGATGCGATGGAATCTCTCCCTGGATCTTCTATCCTGTTAGACGAAATTCTCACAACAGGACCTGATACGTATCAAAAGAAAGTCACCAATCGCCTGCAGATAGAATCTTTATTGGAGTGTGTGTGTGATTTAGTCCATCACGTGAGGGGAAGAGGTAGAATTCCCCTGGTGTTGGATATCGGTGCAGGGAAAGCGCTCTTTACTCGAGCAGTCTACGAGGCCTTGGATCGATCAGTAGCTGTGATAGCACTTGACTCGCGAAAACCAAAGGCGGCTTCCCATAAAACAGGCGATATGTTTTACGACCCTCTGACAGTGAATATAGGTGACAAGTCATATACTCGCCTTGTTGCTGATGTGCGATATTTAGCTTCCAAAACTTTGCTACCACTTCGTGAAGCAAAAAATGGTGGAGCTATAGCGATCACAAAACATCTATGCGGGGGCGCAACTGATGGAAGCATTATTGCTCTGTGTAAGGATCCATTAATGGATTTTGTAGGAGCGTGCTGTTTTGCGCCTTGTTGTCACCAAAAGACACGGAAAGATCAGTATTGTAATATTCCATTCCTTGAGTCGATGGGATTCTGCCAAACCCATATTGGGCTCCGGGGCGGTATCCAAGACACCGACTTCAAGAATTTTGGGATGCTTATTTCAATGAGCCGTGCCAAAGATTTGCAAGATTGGGAGTATAAAAAGTCGCCTCTTTTAGATCTGTTAGGATTTGCCAAAGCATCTCAACTTGGACGTAAAGCGAGGCGCCTATTTGAAGAGGGCCGTTTAAGGTACCTTGAAGATCATGGATTTGAAGCGAGATTGGTTCGTTATTGCGACGATGCCATCACCGGTGATAACTTAGCGATTATTGCCACAAAACGAGAAAAGTATAATGATTGATTTTTTGGAAATGTATTGTAATCACTTTCATCTGATAAGCAGCAAAATATCGAAATCGTTCAAGTTAGCACCATCCTCCTCGCAATCAGATTCTTTCACTTCCACTTCAGTAACGCTCTTCTGGTTCTTACTTGTCCTGGTAATCAAAATACAAATGACAAAATAATCACCAAAAAGTATCCTATCATTTGCGCCGCCTACGCTCCAAACAACACACATTCAAAATGTGAAACGAAATCAATAAAGATAATAAACATGCAACTTCATCAATCATTGGCATTGTCACAAGAAGTATACTTGCCCCCCTCCCCCACGTTTTCCTGATCATTTTGATAATCTTTTCACGGCACAAAAGGCGCGCCATCCCACGATTTGTTAATCCTGACGAAAGTGGAAACCTTGATAAACCTGCATTGTACATATTTGGACTGACTAACTATCAAAATTAACTGCACATTGACACAAATGTGAAATGACGCACACTCAAAGGTTGTCAGCTATTGTTCTTGTAGTTGCAGTATTTAGTTTGCTTCATCAACGTGTCCTTGAGCCGTATCTCGAAAATGAAATAAGCGCTGTAAATGGGCGCTTGTACTCAGCCCCCATCGTTGCTCATACCGCAAGTGGGCAAGAAAACAATGATTTCCATAGTCAGGCAACTTCATCTGTATGTGGAAGACGCATCGACATTGTCACACACAATGTTTTACCCTTATCATCTGATCGTCTTGTCGTTATTGGCCACGACACCTTTCATCATGTGCAAACAAACAACCACATAAATGCAATCTTACATGCAATGGACTTTGCATATGACAACAACGTTACCTTGGCAGTGTCAAGAACAGGATGGGCTGTGGATGTTCTCCGTCTCTTCTTCGGAGGTGAAGATACTGTGGATAGAATGGATTGGGAGAAGCAGATTAAACGCCATCTCAATGTGAACTTTCTCGATAATCATGGTGTGAAAGCTGAAGACACCAACTTTCAAGTAGTGGAACACAAAACAGGTGACGAAATGTATTATTATCATACTATTCAAAGTATATCAACTATCATTGAAAGGCGTGTCCCTGTCCTCAGATATCTCTGGTCGCATCCAACAACGAACATAGCTCTTGACGCCACAGGGGGCAGCAGGGATATGTGCTCTGCTATCCTCCCTTCTCTGCCAAACAAATATGTGGTGCTACATAGTCGATGGATGAAAAAAGATGGATGTTTGAATCGCTTGGGGAATCTTGCGCATCGCATCAAAAACAACACAGACATGGACATCGATTGCAAGTCACCTTGCTTGTTACAACCAACTTATATCGAAAGAATTTTGCGATCCTCTAATGCTTTGGATTATCCAATATTTATCATATCGGATGGTTTAAATCCTGACATTGTTCATCAACTTCAACGTCATCCAATCTTTGGTGACAACGTGATGCAGGTCGAACAAAATGTGAGCTGGGTAGGAGGTGATATGATGCTTGGAGTTTTTGCTTCCATTTTCATTGGAACTCCCATCAGCACATTATCTGGAAACATTGCGAGAGCTCGAATGGCTTTGGGGTTTGATCCTGGGACCAATTATCTGTTCCCCATGAAAGACAAAGACGCGTTTGCCTGCACCGACGGCAAGTGTCTTTACGATGTTCAATTCTTGAATCACTATGTTGGATAATGGTCTCACGTGGGACATTATAAACTAACAGGGTACACTGGCAAAAAAAACATTGAATTAATACATTATTATAAAGTGGACTACTGTACGAACTTGAAACGATTACAACTCGGTCTCGTCTTTTGCCCAACTAAGATCCACTCCTTGCTTCTCATCCTTATCACCATCATCACCCTCATCCGAAGAAACGTCCCAGGGAGTCGTTCCCGTCTCAATTGCACCGTCAATGGGAGCAAAGCCTACAGAGGCAGAGGAAGATTCTCCCCCTCCCACTTCTTCATCCAATGCACTTTTATCAGTTTTCTTTGGCGATTTGAAAACTCTCGACATCCAACTGCCTCCACTGCTCTTACCATCTTCGAACGAATCAAAAGTACTCGTATCTTGATCATCAGCTGGTTCCTCCCACCATGAAACGTCAGAATTTTGCAAAGATGACTGCTGCCGAAAGGAACTATTCGCAGAAGAATCATCACGACCCTCAAAATGATCCGAAAGGAGCGGTGTACCCAATTCACGCGATTCATCGTGGGGATCTACGTCCCAGCTCCTCCTTGCAGCAGCTGCATTTTGAGCATGGGCACGAAGCATATCTCTCCTATGTTCATCGTCGGAAACAGCCAGTTTCTCCTTGAGCCTTTTCAAAAAGTAAAATCTCATTCCTTCCACTGCAGCCATGATAAAGATAATGACAGAGAGCTTCCCAATGTGCTTTTGAACAAATGCCAATTCCGTATCTGATAAGTATAACGCATGTTGTTTCTCTGCAATGTACCTCAAGATGGAAGATTTCTCCACTAGAAGTATCAAGGCTAGTATAACGTTCCACGCGAAAATAATTGGAGCAGTCCAAATACTAATCTTAAGTGAAATTCTTTTGCAATTGGGTTTGGATAATCCCATTGTTCCCATGGAACTAGCGGCTATGAGTAGTAAGGCATATAGTTCCAAGATAGTCGCAATTCCATGTTGTGGATCGGGTTTATGAAAGGAGATGGCAATGGCATAGGATAATGCCGTTATCCCAGTGAGGAATTGCAATGCATGTATAGTGCTTGTCGTGATGAGCAATGATTTGTGGATGCATCCCAGTTCGATTTCTTGGACTGGATCGTGGATGGGGAAGGGATCCGGTGGTGAAGAAGGTGTCATGTCAATATTATTCATCTTCATTTTGGAGCGAGCAGGAAGAATGAAGAGATATATTTTCTTTTCAATGTTGAGAGTCTCAATTCGATGCGTTTGAATGCGTAGGATCCTGATTCTTCGAAGCAATATTTTGAATTTGGCTCTGTCTGATTGTATACTATTGTAGTTTGTAGTCCAGCCAGAAGCCGTGCAATAGAATAGGAAGAAGTAAGTTTTAGGTGCTTCGTCGTTCGTCGTGTTGATGATGATTGATGATGCTTCCTTCTTGTTTTGCAAAAGCTTCAGAAATCCAGAAGCTCAAAATGAAAATATCCTCTCATAACCTATAGAGGGTACAGATGTCAGTTGGAAAGCACTTCGAGACTACGGA
>Ga0115005_10000954_pt1 | contig 22722 bp, 17 predicted proteins | sample ArcOceMetagenome_FD_87163 | JGI IMG/M metagenome (GOLD analysis project Ga0115005, IMG submission 87163) | Marine eukaryotic phytoplankton communities from Arctic Ocean - Arctic Ocean - Greenland ARC118M Metagenome | ecosystem: Environmental > Aquatic > Marine > Oceanic | place: Arctic Ocean...
TAAATTCTGACAGCTATTTTTTATCAAGAGAGTAAAATGTCTAAACGTATTAATATTTTATATTTGCATGGTTTTAATTCATCTCCACAATCGATGAAAGCACAAATAACGAAAAATTATTTTAATGAAAACTTTCCTAATGTACATTTTTTCAGCCCCCAGTTAGCATCAACACCAGAAGCTGTTATTGAACAGTTAACGTCATTAATAGCTTCACGAAGCGATGAAGAAAATCTTTGGTGCTTTATCGGTTCATCATTAGGGGGATACTTTTCAACGTATTTATCGGAAAAATATCAAGGGAAAGCCGTATTAATTAATCCTGCCGTTAAACCTTTTGTGCTGTTGGCTGAGTATTTAGGCGAGCAAACTAACCCTTATACCGGGGAAGTTTATAGAATTGAAGAACACGCTATAAAAACGCTAGAGAACATTAACCAAGTAATTATTTCGAAAAATAATTACTTGGTCATGGTACAAACGGGTGATGAAGTGTTAGATTATCAAGAAGCTGTTGATAAATATTGTAACTGCCAAATAATTGTACAAAAAGGTGGTGATCACAGCTTTATTGATTACTCGAAAATGTTACCTAAAATTGCGATGTTTTTTAACTTATAAAACATTTTTTATCATATTAATTATTAGAATGGTTAAATGAGCGAACAATATAATTCAGACTCCATTGAAGTTCTCAGTGGTTTAGACCCGGTACGCCACCGACCTGGCATGTACACAGATACTGCCCGTCCAAATCATTTAGGCCAAGAAGTTATTGATAACTCGGTTGATGAAGCGTTAGCTGGGCATGCGCAAAATATCACGGTAGTACTCGATAAAGACCAATCATTAGAAATTATTGATGATGGTCGAGGTATGCCAACCGATATTCACCCAGAAGAAGGTGTTTCAGGTGTAGAGCTTATTTTCTGTAAACTTCATGCTGGCGGAAAATTCTCTAATAAAAACTATCAATTTTCTGGTGGTTTGCATGGTGTTGGAATTTCAGTCGTAAATGCACTTTCAACGCGAGTAGATGTTTCTGTTCGTCGTGACAGTAAAGTGTATGAAATGGCTTTTGAGCATGGCGAAAAAGTTGAAGAATTACATGAAACTGGCACCGTTGGTCGCAGAAACACAGGATCACGCGTAAAGTTCTGGCCTGACCCTAAATATTTTGATACCGCTAATTTTTCAGTACGTCGCTTAATTCATTTATTAAAAGCAAAAGCGGTTTTATGTCCCGGTTTAACCATTAAGTTTCATGATAAAAATGAAGACAAAAAATATCAATGGTTTTATGAAGATGGTTTAGTCGACTACCTTAAAGACTCTCTTAAAACTTATGTTTGTTTACCGGAAGAACCCTTCGTTGGGACTTTTACTTCTTCTCATGAAGCCGCTGATTGGGCTGTCACTTGGCTGTCTGAAGGCGGAGAAGGTGTTGGCGAAAGTTATGTTAATTTAATTCCGACGATTCAAGGGGGTACACACGTTAACGGTTTGCGGCAGGGTCTATTAGAATCAATGCGTGAGTTTTGTGAGTTTAGAAACCTCATTCCCCGTGGCGTTAAGCTAACTCCTGACGATATATGGGATAAATGTTCATATATATTATCGGTAAAAATGCAAGAACCGCAATTTGCGGGTCAAACTAAAGAACGGTTATCTTCCCGTCAATGTGCTGCATTTGTTTCTGGAGTAGTCAAAGATTCTTTTAGTTTATGGCTGAATGAACATACAGAAATAGCAGAAAACCTTGCAGAGTTTTGTATTTCAAATGCTCAGCGTCGTTTACGTGCAAGTAAAAAAATTATCCGCAAAAAAATTACACAGGGGCCCGCTTTACCTGGGAAACTAACTGATTGTGGCAGTCAAGATATTGCGCGAACTGAATTGTTTTTAGTGGAAGGTGACTCAGCTGGTGGTAGTGCAAAACAAGCGAGAGATCGTGAATTTCAAGCAATAATGCCATTACGTGGTAAAATTCTAAACACTTGGGAAGTAGACTCAGGACAAATACTCGCATCGCAAGAAGTTCATGATATTTCGGTCGCATTAGGAATAGACCCTGATAGTGATGATTTATCTGAATTACGATATGGAAAAATTTGTATTCTTGCCGATGCTGATTCCGATGGGCTTCACATTGCTACACTTTTATGTGCTTTATTCATGCAGCATTTCTTACCGCTTGTGCAACAAGGGCACGTTTATGTTGCTATGCCACCTCTTTATCGAATAGATATAGGTAAAGAAGTTTTTTATGCGTTGGATGAAGAAGAAAAAGACGGAGTTTTAGACCGCATAGAAGCTGAGAAAAAACGCGGTAAAGTCAATGTTCAGCGTTTTAAAGGATTGGGAGAAATGAACCCTTTACAATTACGTGAAACGACTATGGATCCTAATACTCGACGGTTAGTGCAATTAACGGTAGATGAGCATTCTGAAACGATGGAACTTATGGATATGTTGCTTTCAAAAAAACGTAGTCCAGACAGAAAAACATGGTTACAAAGCAAAGGTGATCTGGTAGATATTTAGCGATATTATCACCTTAGTCATTTATTCATCAAAAAGTCATATTAAAAGAGTATGGTTTCGACCATGCTTTTTTATTTTCAAAGTGGCCTTTCTCAGACATCCAGTCTTTCAAGGTATTAGTGCATGCTTACACGTCAACAGTTATGATTTTTTCAGATCAATCATAAGCACTTTCATCCATAGAGTGAATTACGCGTTGGCTTGGATGCGAAATAACTGTATTTGTTAAAAGATTTAAAAATTAGGAAATGTTATGACAATCAAAGTAGGTATTAACGGTTTTGGCCGAGTGGGACGTTTGGTATTGCGCGCTTCATGGCAATGGCCAGAAATAGAGTTTATTCAAATTAATGATCCTGCCGGTGATGCTAAAACACTCGCGCATTTATTAAACTTCGATTCAATCCATGGTCGTTGGAAATTTGAAGCACAAGCCAGCAATAACCAAATGACCGTATGTGATGACGGTGGTGAACATACCATCAACATGAGCCAAAACTTAACGATTGGTGAAACTGATTGGTCACAATGTGATGTTGTGGTTGAAGCTTCAGGGGTAATGAAAACCACTAAACTATTAACCGCTTATTTAGAGCAAGGTGTTAAGCGGGTTATGGTGACAGCGCCAGTGAAAGAAGATGGTATTTTAAATGTAGTGATGGGGGTTAATAATCACCTCTATAATAAAGAAGAACATAAAATAGTTACAGCTGCTTCTTGTACTACAAATTGTCTCGCGCCAGTTGTTAAAGTATTGCAAGACAGTGTTGGCATAAAGCACGGCAGTATGACAACAATTCACGATATTACTAATACGCAAACTATTCTTGATGCGCCTCATAAAGATTTACGAAGAGCGAGAGCTTGTGGTCAAAGTTTAATACCAACCACTACTGGGTCAGCAACCGCAATTACCCATATATTCCCTGAATTAAAAGGTAAGTTAAATGGCCATGCTGTAAGGGTGCCATTAGCTAATGCGTCAATTACTGATTGTGTTTTTGAGCTAAACCGTGCAGTAACTGTAGAAGAAATTAATCAATTAATGGCAACGGCTGCGCTTGGCGAGTTGAAAGATATTCTCGGGTATGAAGAACGACCTCTCGTTTCTGTCGATTATAAAACGGATCCACGTTCATGTATCGTTGATGCATTATCAACAATGGTCGTTAATGATACGCAATTGAAAATGTACTTGTGGTATGACAATGAATGGGGTTATGCGAATCGAGCTGCTGAGTTAATGCGTTTAGTGGGACTTTCAGATACTAATAATTAGTTTTAAGCCATTATGGGATAGATACTTCATCTGGAGTAAGCCACTATTGAATACGCTGGATGATTAATTAGACTGTACTAACACCCATCGAAAATGCCATTACCGATATACTTATGCTAAAAAAAATAACCGCACTGCCTAGTGCGGTAAAACAATATTTATTGATTACTTCTAATTATTGGTTTTTCACGTTAACCGATGGTGCACTTCGGATGTTGGTGTTATTACACTTTCATCATTTAGGTTATGCCCCACTCGCCATCGCAATGTTGTTTTTATTCTATGAAATATTTGGTGTTATCACTAATTTAGTTGGGGGCTGGTTAGGTGCGCGTATTGGTTTGAATAAAACCATGAATATTGGTTTATTTACCCAAGTTATTGCTTTGCTAATGCTAACGGTCCCAGAACAGTATTTAACTGTAGTATGGGTGATGATGGCGCAAGCAATGTCGGGGATCGCTAAAGATCTTAATAAAATGAGTGCTAAAAGCAGTATTAAAACACTGGTCTCTTCAGGTGATAATACTCAACATCAAACGGGACTTTTTAGATGGGTTGCTTATCTCACGGGTTCAAAAAATGCGTTAAAAGGTTTAGGTTTTTTTCTTGGGGCATTTTTACTCAATACGGTTGGATTTTCAGTCGCTATGCTAATTATGGCGAGTATCTTAGCCATTATTTTATTGCTCAGTCTAATTTTATTGCAAGGTGATTTAGGTAAAGCAAAACAAAAAGTTAAATTTAAACAAATATTTTCTACGCATTCATCTTTGAATTATTTAGCGGGCGGGCGTTTATTTTTATTTGCAGCCAGAGATATTTGGTTTGTGGTTGCACTGCCCATATACTTGGTGAGTAATTTGGGATGGGAACACACAAATGTCGGTATATTTATGGCGCTTTGGGTTATTGCTTACGGCATTATTCAAGGCTTCACCCCTAAATTTTTTATTAAAAATAATAAACATAATATTAACGGTCGTTTACTTTTTATTTGGGGTGTTATTTTATCAAGCGTCACTTTAGTAATAGCGTTGATGATGTTTTATGCCGCAACATTAAATCTGAGCGCTGAATCGATTATCATCGTTGGTTTGTTTATTTTTGGTGGAGTATTTGCTGTCAATTCAGCGCTACACAGCTACGCTATTGTCGCGATGGCTAAAGAAGATGGCGTTTCTATGGATGTTGGTTTTTATTACATGGCTAATGCGTTAGGAAGGTTGTTAGGTACAGTAATGTCAGGAGTTATCTATCAATTTACTAACCTAGCAACATGTTTAATTATTTCTGCAATATTTGCGGTACTTTCAGCATTTCTTATTAAAAAAATTTCAATAGCACCGCAAAAAATCTAATAACGTACTGCTAAGTCATCTAACTGAATATTCCCCAGTAACTGTCCATCAACTGTGATGGCTTGCGCGCTTTGCTGAGAAACTTGTGTTACTTTAACAGTGAAAGGGCTAACATTAAATCCAGCATAAGTTTTCCCCGAATCGGTGATTATATTGTCCAAGTGCAATAATGAAAACTCATCGCCAACTTTTACACCATGTCGTTTACCTAAATTAATCGTTAATGAATTACCCGCCAACTGTACTATTTTTCCACGCGTTGGCTGACACATCATATTTTCGTCTATATCAATGATCATATCGCCTAATACTTTTTCTATGTTCATCCCGTATTGGCTTTGCCAAAATACTTCGCTATGAACATCAACGTTTTGACGCTTGCCAAACTCCCAAGGGGCTGAACTGTGGTAATTTTTACTAAAAACTGATTCTCCGTTACTGCCGTTGTATATATATAAACTTACGCTAAATTGTCGGTTGAAAATATCTTCTTGCCAAAATTCCCATCCGTTAGTTGCTGCTTGTTCAAAGCTTATATCATTGATTTCAGAATACATTACATACTGTGTATCACTGATATTCGATAACGACATTGTTAAGCTTTTTATGGCTTCAACTTGGAGACTATTGTTCAAACGAGAGAATTGAGCTTTTTCTCTTGTTAATAGTTTTGTATCGAGATAAATTCCTTCGCTGTTAATCTTATAAGCAAGCTTTGCCATTAACTTACTGTCAATAGGATAAATATTACCTATATTTGCTTGTTCTCTGTGCATTAAGTTACTACGGGTAATCAGTAATGATTTTCGGTAGTCAGAAGAGAAACACTGCTTATTTTGTGGAAATATATCAGCACGAATTGTCACTGTTACTAAATTTCCTTCGTATGTTTCATCGACAAGTTCGAAAGAATTGACGGTGCCACTTGCGCGAATATTGATTTCATTTTGTGTCAATAATCCGTTAACTGTTTTTTGAACACTCGACACTGAAGCGCCCGCCACTAATAGCGCTTTTTTTAACGCATTCTCCATTGCTAATGTTTTTGCTTGTTCACTGTTTCCTTGCATTATTACTGACTTTCCTTGGGCTTCATACCATTGAGCAACAGCTGATTGAGTCATGAAAAATAAAAGTAGGGCTGATATAAATAAGCGCATATGAAGTCCGTCAGTAAAAAAGGGTTTAATATTTGCTTATGAATATGCAGTTTCTATGCCCACTTATTTTTATCGCGTAGTGACTTTATATATTGGCGCGATTTGTGCTTTATTTTTGTCATATACAATTTAATGTCGATAACCGATATTATTACCAGACTTACTGTTCGCTTTTAATAGCGATTAAGGGCAGCTCAATGAAAAAGTGGCTTATTACATTATTTATTCCTACGCTTATGTCATGTTCATCAATGAATTTTATGAGTGAAGAAGATAATTTTTATAAAGTAAAGCAAGAAGTCCAAGGCGAAATTGATAGCTTTGATTTACCACGGCATGCAATTGCAGATGTCGTTAAAGGACTTACATATCAGATGCTTGAGAGTAGTTCTTTTGTGAGCCCTAAGACGCCTATTGCGGTTGCGTCTTTTGTTGAATTAGAAAATCTTGAATCAACTAATTGGTTAGGTAACCAGATATCAGAAAACTTTATTCATGAGTTACAACGTCATGGACTAGTTGTTATCGACTTCAAAACCACAGGTCACATTCGTGTTACCTCTGAAGGCGATTATGTTTTTAGTCGTGATTGGAAAGAATTGCCTGAACGTCAGATTATTGACTACGTAGTGACTGGAACTATGATGGAACAAGAAAATGGTGTGATGATTAATGCCCGTATGATTGGTATGCAATCACGTGTTGTTGTTGCAACGGCGCAATCATTTATTCCAAGTTGGGTGATCGGCGAGCAGATCAATCAAGATGAAAATGTCCGTATTAAAGACGGATTAATTATTAGAAACAGCGTTATGTTGGCTGAAGACGATCGTTCGATCGAAATCGTTAACTAGTGTTATATACAACTTAATATTAACGTTGGTATTTATGATGAAAAAAATTATTCTCAATATATTATCTGTCTGTGGGGGAGTGTTTTTGCTTGCCAGTTGCTCTAGTGTTTATGACAAACACGTACAATGGCAAAGTGTGAAACCTGAGACCTTTCCTGTACTTCGAGCAATAGGTCAAGCACCTATTAGCTTGCAAAATTCACAACATAAAACACAACGGATGTTGATGGCTATTAATGCGTCAAAGCTTGCCGCTTATGCCGAACTTGCCGAGCAGGTATACGGACAGAAAATAAATGGCGAAATGACAATGTCACAACTCTTACTTGGTAAAAATGAGGTGTCTGCTTCGGTTCATGGCATTATTCGCGCCGCTAAAGTGGTCAAAAGTTACCCAGTAGGAGACAGCTACACCACTGAGTTGAGTTTAGATTTTGAAGATGTGTACAATATTTATTTAGCTTCTTCGCCAAAGCGGGAAATAAAAGAAGTGACGTATTATTAATTGATAAGACGGCACAATTTAAAAAGAGTATTGCAAACTAGCATAAAAGTAGGCGCCGTTAACACCGAAAGGAGCTGAGCGGCGAGAATATTTGAAAACGCCATTGCTATCAACAATTATATTACCTTGTTGATCTTCAATTTTGCCACCTCTAGAGTTACCTATGCTATTTTTATCAGGCATAACATCGAATAAATTATGACTACCGAGCGTGACAGATAAACGCTCTGAAAACGAATAGTTAACACTCATATCTGTTAAAAACTTTGCGTCATAAGTTTGTGTACCACCATCGGTTATCGTGTACTGACCATAGCGGTTGAGTAATACATTTACTGACCAGTATTGATTTGTGTAGCGTGTATTTAAACTGATTTTGTTACGTGGCTGCCATTCTTCAATAATAGAAATATCTTGTCGAGAGAAAATGTCTTTAACCGCAATTGTATACAAGGTGCTATTGTTTGGAGTGAATAAATTTACTACTTCTGTATCTGTGAAGTTTGCGGCAAAAGTAACATCGATATTTCCTGTAAAGGCTTGAGTCTGCCAAGTTGCTACAATATCAGTACCTCGGGTTGTTGTATCCGCCCCATTTAAGAAAAACTGCCCTTTTGTTGCCATCGCTTCAGTAAAAGCTTGATCGAGTAAAGGAGATATCCCCATGCCTAATTTACTGCTGATAACAATACGATCGTCGATATTTATTTCATAAAAATCAATACTAATATCAATGTTTTCTATGGGTGTATAGAGTAAACCAACACTGAGATTGTTAGACTCCTCTTCTTTGAGTGTGGGTACACCAAGAAGAGTCGTTAAGGTGCTATCATTTCTAAAGGTTTCAACTTCTTCACTTAATAATGAGCCGCTTTCGTCAACAATAAATTGCGTACTAATATTATTAAAGTACATTTGTTGCATAGAAGGAGCGCGAAAACCTGTGCTATATGCGCCACGTAAAATAAAATTGTCGCTTACCTGCCAATGGGCTGCAATTTTAGTATTACTACTGTTACCAAATACATCATAGTCGTCATATCTAATCGCCGCACTGAGCTGTATAGAGTCATTTACTTGAGTGACTGACTCAGCAAAAAGTGAAACAACATCACGGCTTTCGTTTACTGCAAGTTCAGGTGAGACACCTGGAAATCCTTGTATACCACCCGCAGCATCGGTCTGAAATAATTTAAGATTGTTGTCGGTATCATAATCTTGGTAACTGTATGCTTCGCCCGGTATTATTTTGTATTTATCATGTCGAAATTCAGCGCCTAAAACGAGAGTGTAATTCTTATACTCCTTACTGAATAATAAATTTACAGTTTCCAGAGACAACGACAAGCCATATGCAGATGCAGAGGTTGGTAGTGCTTTACGAAGTTCATCTGATGATAAGTCAGTTGTGTGTAATAGATAATTAGCATAGGAAGCATTAAGTGACTCACTCGTCGTATAGTCAATTTTATTTTTTCCATAGGTATATGAAATATCAATAGCGGTTTCATTACCAAAAGATATTTTGTAACCTAAATTATATGAAATATCCTGAATATCTGAATTAATTTTAGGTAAATAGCCTTGAGGAATAGTTGCACGGCCATCTGATAACAATGGATTTTCATTAGTATTGGCATTGTGGCGAAAAAAAGCAGCTGATTCATTTTCTCTATGGGAATAAGTTAAAAAACCGTAAAGTTGTCCGTCGTTAAGTTCGAACTCACTATTTGCAGCAAAAGAAAGTTGTTGATAAGACGGATCTCCAATGCGAAATGTTTCCCTGTTAGCGGAAATTTCACGGGGATCGGTCGTTTGCCAATGCCCAGTTCCTACTTGAACACACTGCCCAAATTGACAGGCGCCATGTAATCCTGATCGATTAGTACTTTCATGATCAACTACATTTAAAGTGGCGTTAATAAAACCAGACTCACCCAGCTTTAGCCCTTGTGTATAAGACAACTGTAAATTTTCGCCATCCCCTTGTTGATAAGCACCAAATGATGTCTCTATAGTTGCTTGTTCATTATTATCATTTAGTATGATGTTAATAACGCCAGCGATTGCATCTGAACCATATTGCGCGGCTGCACCATCGCGTAAAACTTCAATTCGCTTAATAGCTCTCACTGGAATAGCGTTCATATCTGTTCCTGCAGTACCTCGCCCAACCGAACTATTTATATGAATTAAGCTCGCTTGATGGCGACGTTTTCCATTCAATAAAATGAGTGTTTGATCGGGACCTAACCCTCGTAAAGTCGCCGGCTGTAAAACATCACTTCCGTCACTAATTGCAGATTGAGAAAAATTAAAAGAGGGCGCTAATGCCTGCAACATTTGACCAAGGTTTGTGTATCCACTATTACGTAATGTATCTCCAGAAATAATATCAACAGGAACGGGTAACTCCTTAACTGTTCTGCCATTAATATGACTACCCACTATCGCTATTTGCTCAATTGGCTTTTTTTTTGATATGCCACTTGTAATATCTATGGGTTCTGCATTTACGAGTTCTACTCTCTTATTTTTTTGTTTAATCGACCATCGTCCCTTGTTGTTTATTTCAGCAATAAGATCTGTATCTTTTAGCAACTTCCTCAAAGCCAATGAAACAGAGTAATATCCATTGATCGCTTTACTGTTAAAAGTTCGGGTTAAATCGTAAGAAAATAAAATAGTTTGATCTGCTTGCTGAGCAAGTGTTATTAATGCTTTGTCAACGGGCTGAACCGCGACAGTAAAATGCATTATTTTTGGTGCAATTGTTTGCGCTTCAGCTTGACAACTTAAGCTTAAAACTATCGGGCACAGCATTAACGTCAAGCATGAAGATTTGGGGATTCTTCTTGCAAAAAGAATACGATATTCCTTAAATATTCTTTCCCTAAGGTGGTTGGATAGTAAGGTTTTTAATCGCGTACTGATTATTATAAGTGAATACAGAACTACACCCTCTATTTATAATGTTTATTCATCGTATCTCTCTAGAGCATGCTTGAGGCGGTAGGACCTAGAGTTGAAGCCTTAGTCGCTTTAGTGATCAGTACGTTGTTATGATTTGTCTTTGTATAATTGAGTTCGAAGTTAATGCTAATTGAAGCGAGTAGGGTTTCAACATCGCCAGCCTTAAAGTAGCCCGACACTTTTTTTTCTGCAATGTCTTGATCTTCAATAGTGAAAATCACATCAGTATATCGGCTAATTTCATCAAGTGCTGTTTTTAACGGTTCGCCATCAAATATAAGCATACCTTTTTGCCATGCGAGTTCTTGAGATAAAGTTTGTGGTGAAACCATACTTTTTGGTAATTGTACTTTATCGACAATGGTCGCCTTTTCACCCGCAACAATAATGCTATTTAATTTGTTGTTTTTATCTGTATTTGCTATTTTTTTGGTCAATTCAGGAAGAGATTCATTTGAGTTAGCTATGAGCACTCGTCCTTCTGTAACAATTAACTCTAGACGGTCATTATCACTTTTTTGCACATTGAAAATTGTACCTAAAGCGGTAAATGATTTTTCTCCTGAAGTGACACTAAACGGACGTGATTTATCTTTTGCCACATCAAATAAAGCTTCGCCTTTTATGAGGTTTAATTGACGATAGTTATCACTGAAACTGATGGTAAGTAAAGTGTTGGTATTGAGATGAACAAGTGAGCCGTCAGGCAAGTTGAAACTGAATTGCTCGCCAGTTTTTGTAGAAAACTGTTGGTAAACGATAGCGGTAGAGGTTTTAGGTAAAAATGAGGATAAGCTCTTGTTTAAAAAAGCTTCATAGGTAAGGATACTAAAAAATATAACACTGGCAGCTAACGAAAATTGAGTAAATAATTTTTTATATTTATTTGTATCTTTCTTTTCTAACGGGAACAAACCTTTAAAGTCAGCAAGTAGTTTTGACATTTTGGCTGAAGGCGAATATTTGTGAAGTGCTAGGTGATGATCATTTTCTTGGTTCACCCAAGCAACAAAAGATTGTCGTTCTTGGTGCGACAAACCTTGCTCTATACGCCATAGCCAATATTTGGCTTGCATTTCTATTTCATTAGGACACTGTTTTTTAGTCATGATATATATCTTGTGTTAATTCAGTTTACGCAAACATCGATATATTTATTCGACCATTTCGAGCATCCTTGCATAATATAAAATTATTCTTTTCTAATGTTAATCGTACTTATTTTAGATAAATCAAAAGTCTAAATGATTATCGATGAGCACCCAATGAGAATGCTCATTTATATTCTTTTACTCTACCTTTATTTCTTTTTATTTGCACGCTTTGCTTGTTTTTTCGCCTTCGCTTTTTTCTGTGATTTAGATATTTTCACTTTTGGCTTTTTCAAAGCAACTTTAGATTCTTTATATTGTGGCTTCAACCCTGGAATATTTCGACGTGCCAGGCGTTCATCCATGTAGCGTTCAATTTTAGAAATAACAGCCATGTCGTGTGCTTCAACTAAAGATATCGCGGTACCTTTATTACCTGCTCGGCCTGTTCTGCCAATGCGGTGCAAATAAATATCGGCTTTACGTGGCAAATCAAAATTAATGACATGGGTAATGTCGTCAATATCTATACCACGTGCCGCAACATCTGTGGCAACTAATACTTTTACATGTCCTGTGCGTAATCGGTCAATAGCACTATTGCGTTTATCTTGATGCATTTTACCTTCAAGCCACGCACATGGAATTTCTGCTGCGTATAATTTTCCTGATAAATGCTGCACAGTTTCTCGTTTATTGGCAAACACAACCGTACGCTCAAAACCTTCTTGTTTTAACAAATTTTCTAACAATTGAAATTTGTGTTCTTTGTCATCTGCTAAATGAAGCCACTGATGGATTTTTGCTTTTTCTTTACGTGATGGATGTGCTTCTAAAAATACAGGTTCGTTCAGCATTTCTTGCGCAAAACGTAAAACGGAAGCACCTTCAAGCGTGGCTGAAAAAAGCATGGTCTGTTTACGCCAGCGCGCTTCACCAACGATACGGTTAATCGCATCAGAAAACCCCATATCGAGCATACGGTCGGCTTCATCAAGCACTAAAATTTCAATATCACGCGCTTCAAACTTTTCTGATTCAAGATATTCAATTAAACGACCCGGCGTAGCGACTAAAATATCGGTATTTTTCGTTAAAACATCAATATGACTATCGTAACTAACACCACCGGTAATTAACCCTGTTTTAATGTCGGTCAATTCTGTTAATTGAGTACATTGCTCGCTCGTTTGAAGAGCAAGTTCACGTGTGGGTGATAAGATAAGTACACGTGGGAAGCCAGGGCTTTTACGAGGGTAGTCTAATAGGTGTTGAGCTATGGGTAAAATAAAAGCAGCTGTTTTACCTGTGCCGGTCGGCGCGGAAGCTAAAACATCTTTACCTGTCATGGCCACAGGTAGGACCAACTCTTGAATAGAGGTTGGTTTTTTATAACCGGCATTTTGAATGCCGCCTAGTAGTGCTGAATCTAGGTCAAATTGCTCAAACATAAAGGATAATTTCGCTCAGGATAATATTGCGTGAATTATAAAGCGAAAAAGGGGATTTAGCTAAAGCTATTTAAGATACTCCGTGTTTATTTGTAGTTTCTATTCACTTTCAATAATTTCAGCTATTTCATCCCGAATTTGTTGACACCATTGCGCTATGCGTTCATCACTCTGTTCGTATTGATTATCTTCATCTAAAGATAAACCCACAAATTGACTGTTATCCTCGGTTAGCGCTTTTGATGCTTCAAATTCATATCCTTGGTTAGGCCAATAACCAATCACAAAACCATTTTGAGCAATAACTTGTTCATGTAACATCCCCAAGGCGTCTTGAAACCATTCGGTATAACCTATCTGGTCGCCCATGCCATAGAGAGCTACAATTTTTCCTGATAAGTTTAACGTCGCAATATCTTCCCAATGACCTTCCCAGTCTTCTTGAATTTGACCGTAATCCCAAGTAGAAATACCCATGATAACGATGTCAAAATCGTCAATATTACTTAAGGCTGTATCTTTAATATTAAATAATTCAACGGTTAAATCTGGTTTAACCATTAAATTTTCAACAAAGTTCTGCTGAATTTTTTCTGCTGCCATCTCAGTATAACAAGTGGTAGAACCGTAAAATAAACCAATTTTCATGAGTGAACCTTTCTAATGTTATTCGCGCTAAAAAGCGAAATATTAACAGGCTAAAATTAAAGCAGCCATTTTTGCGAGAGTTTATCAGATAGATAATTTCAAGCCAGTAAAAAATATAAAGTATCTGTTTACACTTATTAATTGAGGGATATGCTCAGTTATATTGCATTTTCACCCAATTCCCTGTAATTTTAGTGTCAATTTAACGGTCATATAATATAGCTGAGTCAATCGAGTAGAATGTCTTGGATTGATGATGATTATCTGGTTATAAGCTCTACTTTTAGGAAGTTATTAATGTTTAAGAAAATCTCCCTTGCCTTTTTGGCGGTTTGTGTGACTGGTCTAGTGTTTGCTGTAGAAGGGCCTAATATTGCTGATAATACATCTGTTATCACGCCTACTAACAATGTGTCTGCAAATAGTGTTATTAAAAACAAAGCGCCTGAAAATTTTGATGCTACAGCGTTAAAAAATAAATTAGCATCGATGTTAGGTTTGGAAATTGAGAGAGTTAGGCCATCAGCCATGCCAGGTTTAGTTGAGCTGATTACAAATCAAGGTTTATTTTATGCAAGTGTTGACGGTAAATTCTTTATTCAAGGCAAACTTTATGGTTTAGGCGCTCAGGTAACCAATTTTTCAGAAGAAAGTTTAGCGCAGGTGCGTGTAGATGGAATGGATAAATTTTCTGATGCAATGATCGTTTACCCTGCAAAAAATGAAAAGCATATTGTTACTGTGTTTACTGATATAACTTGTGGCTACTGTCGTAAAATGCATGAGCAAATGGATGATTATAACGATAAAGGTATTACTATACGTTATTTAGCTTATCCTCGTTCAGGTGTTAAAGACCGTTCTGGCCAATATTCTCAAGGCTTTAAAGATTTACGATCGATTTGGTGCCATGAAAGTCCTGTAGAAGCATTAACTAAAGCTAAAATGGGATCGAATGTTGCACAGCGTATCTGTGACAAACCTATTGAAGACGAGTTCAACTTCGGTCGTCAAGTTGGTGTTAGTGGTACTCCTGCGATTATATTCGAAAATGGCATGATGTTACCTGGCTACAAAGAGCCTGAAGCGCTTTTGACTCTTCTTGAACAGGTTAAAACTTCCGGATAAAACACACAATTATAAATTGTTTGATAATGGCAGGCCTTGGTCTGCCATTTTATGTTCAGGATGAACGGTGTGTCATGATCACATGGATGTGACAGAATGACGATGTTTACACTCACTGAAAATAATTTTTAGCGATAACAAATTTATGCAAAAGCAAATAGTACGCCGTACGAAAGTTGATGATAACCACCTTCCAAATCATCTCCACCCAATTATAAAGCAGATATATGCTAGCCGTGGTATTAAAAGTGCAACCGAACTTGAACTCAACGTTAGCCAGTTGTGTTCTATCGGAAGTTTAAAAGGAATTAACCAAGGCTGTCAGGTTTTACATCAAGCACTACTCGAAAATAAAAATATAGCAATCATTGGCGATTTTGATGCTGACGGCGCTACGAGTACCGCTTTAATGATGGAAGCTTTACGACTGTTTGGTAGCGATAATTATCAATTCATTGTCCCAAACCGCTTTTTATATGGTTACGGTTTAACCCCTGAAATAGTCGAGATAGCAGCAGAAAAAGGCGCTGAGCTATTAGTCACTGTTGATAACGGTATTAGTTGTGTCGCAGGTGTAACAAAAGCAAAATCATTAGGTTTAGGTGTCATTGTTACTGATCACCATTTACCCGGTATGACCTTACCTGATGCTGACGCTATTATTAATCCCAACCAAGTTGGCTGCGACTTTCCGAGCAAAGCGTTGGCGGGTGTCGGTGTTGCATTTTATTTTATGATGGCAATGCGCAAATATTTACGAGAAAAAAACTGGTTTGTAGATAAACAAGTACAAGAACCCAATATTGCTCAATTACTTGATTTAGTCGCACTGGGAACGGTTGCTGATGTTGTTTCACTTGATAATAATAATCGAATTCTGGTTGAACAAGGTTTAAAAAGAATTCGTGCAGGCGTTACTCGACCTGGAATTCAGGCGTTATTAGAAATTGCAGGAAAGGACCAGAAAAAAATAGTAGCAAGTGATTTTGGTTTTGCTTTAGGACCTAGAATAAATGCAGCAGGGCGTTTAGATGATATGTCCTATGGTATTAATTGTTTGCTCGCAAAAGATCTTGCTTCCGCGCGAGTGATGGCTGCAGATCTCGATGACTTGAATAAGTCACGTAGAGAAATAGAGCAGGGTATGCAACAGGAAGCTGAACAAGTATTAAAAAGCTTAAATTTTTCTGATGATAATTTACCTCACGCCATTGCATTATTCCAAAGGGATTGGCATCAAGGTGTTATTGGTATTGTTGCCGGACGTTTAAAAGAAAAATTTCATCGCCCAAGTATCGTCTTTGCAGGGACGAGTGATGATAACGCTGCGGACAATCTCAACAACTCTACTGAAATAAAAGGCTCTGCGCGTTCAATTCCGGGTTTACATATTCGAGATTTACTTGAGCATATCGATACGCAACATCCTAATATTATTATTAAATTTGGTGGACATGCTATGGCTGCTGGTTTATCAATAACCGAAGGGGATTTTGTAAAGTTTGAGCAATTATTTAATCAATATGCGCAGCAATGGTTAAGTAGTGATGATCTAAAAGGTACGCTTTCTTCTGATGGTGAATTACCAACAAACGAAATGACGTTGTCATTTGCTCAGTTATTACGTGAAGCTGGCCCTTGGGGGCAAAACTTTATTGAACCGCTATTTGATGACAAGTTTACTCTGGTTCAGCAACGTATTGTTGGTCAAAAGCATTTAAAGCTTGTCGTTGAAAAAGCCGGGCAAGTATTTGACGCTATCGCTTTTAATGTAGATTTAAGTCGCTGGCCTGATCATAAAACTCAACAAGTTCACCTTGCTTATCGACTCGATATTAATGAATTTCGTGGGAAACAAACAGTGCAATTTATGGTTGAATATTTAGAATAATAGGTCTACAAAATTACCACGTTTAGTCTTGCTCAAGCGTTTATTTACGTTAAGAATTACGCTACAATGCGCGACTATTTTATTTTATTCTTTCGGGCGTGCATCGTAACGCCAAATTAGCGACGTAAAATTATAAACTATGCTTGAAGTTAATCCGGTAATAAACAAAATTAAAGACATCCGTGAGCGTACAGATATGCTTCGGGGGTACCTTTGACTACGACCAAAGGTCAGAACGATTAGTTGAGGTTGTTCGTGAGTTAGAGTCACCTGAAGTGTGGAATAACCCTGAACGTGCACAAGCATTAGGCAAAGAGCGCTCTTCACTTGAGGTTATCGTTGAAACCATTGATGAAATGGACCGTGGTTGTGAAGATATTGAAGGGTTAGTTGAGCTTGCTGTTGAAGAAAATGATGAAGAAACGTTTAATGACGCAGAAGATGAAGTAAAGGTTTTAGAGAAAAGCCTAGAAAAATTAGAATTTCGCCGGATGTTTTCGGGTGAACATGACGAAAATAGCTGTTATTTGGATATTCAGTCGGGCTCTGGAGGCACTGAAGCTCAAGACTGGGCTGAAATGCTCATGCGTATGTATTTACGTTGGGGTGAAGCGCACGGTTATAAAACTGAAGCGATTGAAATTACTGACGGCGATGTTGCAGGGATTAAAGGTTGTACGATTAAATATACCGGTGAATATGCTTATGGCTGGTTGCGCACTGAAACAGGTGTTCATCGTTTAGTAAGAAAGTCACCGTTTGACTCTAGTGGTCGCCGTCATACCTCATTTGCTTCGGCATTTATTTATCCTGAAATTGACGATAATATTGAAATAGATATTAATCCAGCTGATTTACGTATTGATACCTTTCGCGCCTCGGGTGCCGGTGGTCAACATGTAAATAAAACGGATTCAGCTATACGTATTACCCACGAACCTACAGGTGCAGTTGTTGCTTGTCAGGCTGATCGCTCTCAGCACAAGAACCGAGCAACAGCGATGAAATTGCTTAAAGCCAAGCTTTTTGAAATGGAAATGCAAAAGAAAAATGAAGGTAAACAAGAATTAGAAGACGGAAAATCAGACATCGGTTGGGGTAGTCAAATACGCTCATATGTTTTAGACGACAGCCGCATTAAAGATTTACGCACCGGTGTTGAAAACCGTAATACACAAGCGGTTTTAGACGGCGATTTAGACAAATTTTTAGAAGCTAGCCTTAAATCTGGTTTATAAAATAATATGTAGGTCGAACCTTATGAAACGTGGTTCGATAATCAAAACTTAAAAAGTTAACGAGAAACAACATGACCGACCAAGCACAAGTAAATCAGCAAGAAGAGAATAAATTAATCGCAGAACGTCGCGGTAAATTAGCGAAGATTCGTGAAAACTGTCCGGCTAATGGCCACCCAAATAAGTTTGACCGAAAACACTACGCTGCTGATTTACAAGCTGAGCATGGCGAAAAAGATAAAGAAACACTTGAAGCTGAAACCGCTACTTATAGCATTGCTGGTCGTGTTATGGCTAAACGTGGTCCATTTCTTGTTCTACAAGATATGTCTGGACGCATCCAAGCTTATGCACATAAAACGGTGCAAAAAGACATTAAAGAACGTTGGGGCACACTAGATATAGGCGATATTATCGGTGTTACGGGTACTATGCATATGTCAGGTAAAGGCGATTTATATGTAAATATGGGCGAGTATCAATTACTGACTAAATCTTTACGTCCATTACCAGAAAAATTCCACGGTTTATCTGATGTTGAAACAAAGTATCGTCAACGTTATGTTGATTTGATCATCAATGAAGAAACCCGTAATACGTTTAAAATACGTTCTAAAATCGTTGAAGGTATTCGCCAGTTCCTAACTGTACGTGGTTTTATGGAAGTTGAAACGCCAATGCTTCAAACGATTCCTGGTGGCGCTACAGCTAAACCATTTGAAACTTTTCACAATGCTTTAGATATAGATATGTATATGCGTATTGCACCAGAGCTTTATTTGAAGCGTTTAGTGGTTGGCGGTTTTGAAAAAGTATTTGAAATTAACCGTAACTTCCGTAATGAAGGCTTATCTTCACGTCATAACCCTGAATTCACCATGATTGAATTCTACCAAGCTTATGCTGACTATAAAGACCTAATGAATATTACAGAAGATATGTTACGTACACTTGCTGAAAATGTAATGGGCAGCTCTGTTATTCGTAATACTGTTAAAAATAGTGATGGTGAAGTAACAGAAGAAAAATTCTATGACTTTGGCAAATCGTTCACACGTTTATCTATGGTTGATGCTATTTTATTATATGGTAACGACTTAGACGAAAATATTTTACGTAACCCAGAAGCAAACTTTGACGCACTTAAAGCGATGGCTAAGCAAGTTGGCGTTAAAGAAACTGAAGCGTCTAAAGTTTGGGGTGCAGGTAAATACGTTTGTGAAATATTTGAAGAAGTCGCCGAGCATATGCTTGACCAACCAACGTTCATTACTGAATACCCATGGGAAGTTTCACCATTAGCACGTCGTAATGATGACAATGCATTTATCACTGACCGTTTTGAATTTTTTGTTGGTGGTCGTGAATTAGCCAATGGTTTTTCTGAGCTTAATGATGCTGAAGATCAAGCCGCTCGTTTCAAAAATCAAGTTGCCGGCAAAGATGCAGGTGATGATGAAGCAATGCATTATGATGAAGATTATATACAAGCGCTTGAGTATGGTTTACCACCAACAGCCGGTGAAGGTATTGGCATTGATCGTTTAGTGATGTTATTTACTGATTCACCAACGATTAAAGACGTTATTTTATTCCCACATATGCGTCCTTTAGCTGAGTAGAGTTTTTAACTACTCCTTTTAAAAGAGGTCATTCAATAGCAAAAAGCCAGATAAGTTATGACTTATCTGGCTTTTTTATGTTCAGGATGAACGGTATGTCGTGGTTGCATGGATGCCAGTGAACGTATATGTTCACTGGCCTCTTTCAGACATCCTGTCTTTCTAGGCATTAGTGCATCCATGCACGTCAACGGTCATTTTTTTTGTTCCAGACAAATTATAAGTACCTCCATCCATGGAGAAAATAATGTGATGTCATGGATGCCAGTGAACTTATGTGTTCAGGATTAACAGGTATGTGAGTGAACTTTTATATATCGGTTAAGCCCCAAATAAAAGCAATAACACCGGTAAATCCAATCAGAAATATATAAGCACTGCCAATGAAAGCATATTTAATAAAAGTAAATAAATACCCTTGCTTATAGACACGTTTTTGCATGATGAATAAATAGATAGGAATCCAAATGAGTAATGCTTTAATGGCAAATTCAATAGTACCCGTAAGCGATGGTAAAGCTGTTTCACTGTAGTCGTAAACAATATCGAGTAATTCTACGAGTAATATAGTGATAAATATAAAACTATGACTATGCAGCGCCACAGTTAAATGCTCCATATATAAACGTTTGGAAAAAAGGAACATTATTTTGAGTAATAACGCAAAAATTGGAAGGAGTATAAACATCAATTGAGGTAATTTACCTATGGCCTCTTGAACTAATGGTGTCGGATCTGAATGAAAGGTTTTTTCTGCTTTCTTGACCAAAGATTTTACAAAAATATTAAGCTTTTCATTACTCTCTTTACTTAGAAAGTCGAAAGATAATGTACCATCAGCATTATTTCCAAAAGTAACCGGTTTATCGACGTCAGTGATTTCCTCTCCATTTTTAACGTTGGTAATGTTTGACTTTAGTAACTCGTAGCGTTTTTTTAGTTCTTTTGAGAGCGCTTGATCATTGTTTAATTGCTTTAACTCTATTTTTACTAACTTACTGGTAATATCTGCTAACGTTTTGTTTTTATCAATACTATAGTCTTTATTCATGTCATCTAAAAAAGTTTGGAATTTTGATGTTTCACTGCTTATTTCTAGTAATTCGTTCGTATTACGAGGTGATTTTTTTATCGCTGAAAGCCTACTAGCTTCAAGTAAAGTAAGGTGTTTTTTGATTTGGGTTATTGTTGTTTGATTGTTATTAACAGTTAAAATTTTGTTGTTTTCTAAAGAAACTAAGAAATTCAACGTTATAAAGAAAACAATACTGATGAACAAATATAACCTAAGTGGTGGCACAAAATGGACGCGTTTGCCTGCGATATATTGATTAGTTAAAAAGCCAGGACGAGTAACCAATGGAAATATAGTACGTGTAGCACGTGAATCGAAACTAAAAATATCATCAAGTAAATGCATGATGACCACCCAAAAGTATTTTAATGTTGACTCTGCTTGTTGACCACATTGTCCACAAAATGGACCCATAAGGGGCTGATGACAATTTTCACAAGGTTTACTAACAGTGGTTTCGAAATTATCAGGTACTTCAGGTAACGTTGGAGTGACAACAAAGTTGGTATTTTTTTCAACTAACTCATTATTTGGCATAGGAGTACACGAAGGTAATTTCAAACAATAGAATAAAATCATAGCATTATGTTTATAAGATGTGTGAATAAAAAGTTATAAATTTTTACAAAAAACTTGAGTTAACTGCGTGCTGTCTGCGTAACTATCTGTTAAGTTTAATTGAGTTAAAATAAATCTAAGAAAATGTACTATGTTTATAATTGCGCTAATTAATAAGATTTAAGCAAAGTGTATAAATAGAAAAGCCAAATACAGGAGAATTATAATGGCGTTTGAAGTGAAATTTGAATTAACAGAATCAGACTTAGACCACTTTCGTAATGTGATGCGTCAAGCACAATCAGGAGCTTCAGAACTTAGCGAAGCCGTTATTTTGAGTAACGCTAAGAGCATCAGCCAAGATATTAAGGGCAGTGTGCCAGAATTTGTTAGCGAACGTATTCAAAAACTAGAAACTTTAGTTGCTATGATTGAAGATTCAGAGTGGAAAATTCCTGAAGAAGAACGAAGTGATGTATTAAGTGCTTTAGCTTACTTCAGTGACCCAGAAGATTTAGTACCTGACCATATTCCGGTCTTAGGCTTTTTAGATGATGCAATTATGATTGAACTAGTTGCTGAAGAACTAAAAGATGATATTGAAGCATTCGAAGAGTTTTGTGCTTATCGTAGCCGTGAAGAAGAACGTATGGGTGATGCAACTATTACGCGTGAAGAATGGTTAGATTCAAAACGTCGTGAACTTCATAGTCGTATGAGAAACCGTCGCTCTACACGCAGAGGCGGTCGTTCATCATTTCGCTCTATTTTTTAAATTATTCATTAAAAAATATCGATGAAAAAAGCTTACTCATATTATTGAGTAAGCTTTTTTTATGTTCAGGATGGCCTCTCTCAGACATCCTGTCTTTCAAGGCATTAGTGCATCCATGCACGTCAACGGTCAACTTTTTTTTCTGACAAAAGCTAAGTACCTACATCCATGTAGGCAATGTCATGATCACATGGATGTGAAAAAATGACGATGTTCAGGATGGCCTCTCTCAGACATCCTACCTTTAAGGCATTAGTGCATCCATGCACGTCAACGGTCATGATTTTTGTTCCTGACAAATCATGAGTACCTCCATCCATAGAGGCAATATCATGATCACATGGCTGGGAAAGAATGATGATGTTTAGGACAATGGTAGTTTCTTTTCAGAAGTAAGCTAGTTTGTCACGAATAGCATTAGTACAAAAAAAACAATCAACACTGTATTGAAACCGATAATATAAGCAAATCCTTTTACACCATCTTTAACACTGCAGCCTTTTGCTTGTAAATATTGCCACCAAAAAAGGCACATGATAATTGGGAGAAGAAAGAACAGTTTGATCATA
>Ga0115005_10000956_pt1 | contig 22702 bp, 23 predicted proteins | sample ArcOceMetagenome_FD_87163 | JGI IMG/M metagenome (GOLD analysis project Ga0115005, IMG submission 87163) | Marine eukaryotic phytoplankton communities from Arctic Ocean - Arctic Ocean - Greenland ARC118M Metagenome | ecosystem: Environmental > Aquatic > Marine > Oceanic | place: Arctic Ocean...
ACAAATACGACTTTCGGTGAATCTTTAGGATATCTTTAGGCTATTTAGTTACCGTTGGAGAAAAAACATACTGGGCCCCGTAGAAAACTACGTGGTGTACTGTACGTTAATAAATTTTCCCATATACATACGTGGGGCCGCCGTACTTTTGTAACAGCGAAACTTACTTCTTGTAGATACCTTTTTAGAGCGAACTACTCATTACAACGCAATAATGGGCCAATCTCAAATCAATGGGCAATGGGAAATGGCTTATGCATCCTCCTGTATCCTGTATTCCAACTCTAAAGATTATCGGTGTCATAGACAATCCTGTTTCTTCCAGAAGCAATCGTTCGTATGGCACCTTGGGTGCCAGTGCCAGTGCCAGTGCAAACGAATAACACAACTGATTTCAACATGATGACACCCACAGACAAGAGAGAAGATCCCTCCGTCCCAAGATTCGGGAATCAATGACTCGACTCGACTCGACTTCTCGATCCATCCAGTCACTCCGTCGTGTACTGTCGCACACCACTGTTAAATACAAAGTTCATTACAAACGTGATAAAAAAATCAAACAGGAACGACGTCAAAGACAACAACCATGACGAATTTCCGTCGAAGAAATGCAATTTCTGCGTACTCCACATCCAACGAAGCTCTAGCCCTCGTAGCATTTTCGCGCTTTCTTCAAACTTGTCATCGTCATCGTCATCATCCTCGCGCCAGAGGATCAAGATTGGCGTTCCAACAAGATTCACAACTTTTGCTTTCTCTGGGAGCAATAACGGACACGGAAACACAAACACAAGGGCCACAAGAAGGACACTTGGAGATTGTTCAGAGTCATTTTGCTCCTGCGGCATAATTCGTTGCTTCATTTGTCATAAAATGAATCATCTGACTTCTGGACGCCATCGAATCGGTCAGCAGCACCAAATGGGGAATTTAAGGAATCCAAATGAACATGACAAAAAGAGAAATAACACCTCAGTCACTGAGTCGATTGAACGAGGGAGGGCAGCTATTGCTGAAGCAGAAGGGCATATTCACATGTTTGAAGAATATTTAAAATCTTCTATTGAGAGTAAGGATGCCTTTGCACGGACCACCAGCACCAGCATGATCCATTGTGAAACCATGGATTATTATAATAACCTTGATAATATCAGAACGAATTCTTCTCTGGAGGAACTTGAACAGGAACCCTTCAACCCGCAAAATGATCCAATACTGTCTCGACTGACATTGACAATGTCACAATCAACTAGCGGAGAGATTATGGGCAAAACTGAGCTTATCGATCGATTAATGAAGGATGGCGAAGCGAGGATGAAAAGAGATGAGGAGATCTCGTCAGCGCGAGTCCAGGGCAATATCAATATCCCACTTGGAATCGGAGGATATCATCCAAAGAGCACAGCCCTAAACAGTAACAAATCAACCCTCAAACGGAACGAAAAGCCAAAATTCGACCCAAACAATCTATCAGCTGCCAGAAGAGCCATGGTCAAAGAGGCAAAGGCCGCAGATAATATGAATGTTGCCTCTACACGTAGACAGGAATGCACAAATTTGAAGGCGAGGCCTCTTCCTGGCGGAGCACGAGTGAAAAATAATCCTTATGCGTTGACAAAAGCTGCCATTGGAAAAATGAATTCTGTTAAGACCACTTGTTCGGATGTCGACACTACACGTATAGATCCTTTGAACTCAGGGCCATCGCATGCCAAGACCAGATTGGATGCATCTATTCTATTAGGCGATGATGCATCTATTTCTTCCGCGTCGACGGTCTTGACTAACAAACAGTGCACTTCCAAGAGACGAAAGAAATTAAAAATCCGAAATGATATTTACGTTGCCACGACAAATCTGGTTACGCAAGAATTCAGCAGTGAGGAAGAAGGAGAACCACAAGTATCAGCATTCGAAGATCAGGATTTAAGTGGATTGCACCAGCAGATTGCAAGATTAAAGGCCGAGCTAGAGATTAAACGCAAGCGATGCTCTGATACAATCCAGGCATTAGAGGAAGAAACACAGTGCGAAACAATCAATGATGTGGGAATACCAGAACTAGAGAGGAGCTTTTCCAAAAGCGATCAGAGTTCGAATGAACCGGATACGTCTTTCTCATCTGAAATATCTATTGCCGGAACGTGTAGCACACAACCGAATAATAAGCGGGCAGGCGACGACCTTTGCAAAAAAAACATATATACTAGGCATAAGGTATGGCTTGACAATCTGGAACAAAAGAAGAAGGAAACAAAAGAAAAAGAAGATAGCAATGAAGTGAAGAATATCACAGGTAGACCCGATCTAGAACTTGCCAAAGAATCATGGTCCAAAGCTAAGGAAGAACACGATGGACTCTTCAAATCCATTCAAGAGAAGGAGAAAATGATTCAGAGGGAGAAGCTGGAGAAAGATAAGCAGAAGCATTTGATTCGGGTGAAGGAAACGGAGAAGATACAAGCTCTTGCGAAAGAAAAGACGAAGACAGTGAAAATGGGTATTGATCGGCGATCGCAAAATGAATATGCGGATAAACTTTCGAGACCTAACAACCGCGTGCGGGTAGAACGTGTTTCGAAAGGGGATACAGCGACTCGTGCAACTAAGGAGCCTGGTACAGGGACAGGGAAGAAAGAGGATGCAAAGAATGATTTAATTGAGAAAGAGGAGAATCATACAAAGGATAACGCTGTATCATTTGCAGATATGAATGATAAAGAATTCGCGAAGATGATAAAGAAAATAGAGGTGCTTGCAAAAAAGGAAATCAGAAAGAAATTACCGTCACTCATGCCGAGTACTAATGTTGGAGCGATGGGGACGAATCCGAATGCTGCCGGCGGGAAGCAAACTTCAGCAACTAGTTCAATGAGTAAACACTCTCGTAGAACTATGAATGCTAATTATTCACCCTATAAAAGCAGACACAAATGAATCAACACGAAGAGTTCACGTGTATGTGTACACGTAGGACGAAGTTGAAAGTACATATGATTATCTCTGAATTTATGTTTACGCTCTGTACGTGTGTATACCGTACTCAACTCATAGCTGGTATCACACCGGACTACGGACACGTGGGCGTAGGATTACTATTACATTTTTGCAATTCAAGCACCCTATGTAGGATGTTGTCATAAAGTTCTCGTGTTCTATCATGTTGACTCCCATAAATGAATATGAGCAAATCACAAGTACATGTACTTGTACCGGTACTTGAATAAATCTGTTTACTATTGGCCAAGGAATTCATGATTTCTGATCTAGCAATCACATCCACCCTGGCTGTGATATTTGGATCAACGAAACGCTCATTATCAACAAGGATGGAAACACTGCCTTTGTCTACTCCGTCTTCCTTTCTTTCGAATGCAATAAACTGACATTTCCTCGTTGTCGCCAGCATGAGCATCGTTATGTCCTGGGAACGCAAACGAAACGCTCATTATCAACAAGGATGGAAACACTGCTTTTGTCTATTCTGTCTTCCTTTCTTGTTCGAATACAATAAACTGACATTTCCTCGTTGTCGCCAGCATGAGCATCGTTATGTCCTGGGAACGCAAACGTACCAGATCTCGTATCATTACTCGTACCGGCAAGAAAAGCCCCATTAAAATTCACACAATTACCTTGAAACGACAATCCTCCTACCTCTAGAGAATAATACATTTCCATGTATCTTTCGTGCACGTGTACGTGTTCTATTGTATCTACTCCACCAAAGGCAGTTCTTGTACCATTTCCACTCTCGTTGTCAGCATTAGCATTAGCATTATCAATGTCACGACAGTGGCTACCAGCAGCCATGCAGCACCTCCCAGCAGCCATGCAGCAAATACTCAATGCAAGAAGCCTGAATCTGTACCATGGCAGCTGGGTTCTCCACATGTTTCTTCCCCGGAACATTCACAATACACCGCGTCCCGTCTGCGAGCGCTTGAATGGTGGCACCCTTGGGCCCAATGAGAAATTTACGATGGGAAGGAGGGATTTGAAACCGGACCTGGCACGTGATCCCCCCCCCCTCTCTTTTTGCGGTTGAGTGTTGTTGTTATTGTTGTTGTTAGGGTTCTGTCGCTGATGGTTGGGATTGTCGTTTCCTTGTTGGTGGGAGCTTCGATAGGGGAATCCTCCGAATCCTCCGCCTCCTGATCCTCTTGTGGAATAGCTCATGATTTGCCTTTTAGTGAATGTATGTGAATATTAGTAAGCATGGTGGAAGTCTGTAATCGAGTGGATCGAAATTAACAGACAGAAGTTGCTTTAAAACGATCATACGAGGAGTACAGAGTACCATTACAGTCAGAAAACACAAGAAGTTCGAGGGTCTGTTGTTGGGCTTCTGGATTTACCTAAAATTCAATTTGAGTGTGGGGGGGCGAGAGACGCCCCCCCCTCGGTCAACAATTTACAGGAACTGTTTTTATTTATCTGTTGTTATGTAGGTCTACAAGATTGAATTTTCATTTCAAAGTCATAAGAGAAGGTGCTTGTTCATATTCTCCTCTAAAATGGATACTGAATACCCTGAGCCCTTCTAGCGGCGGGCTATTTGTTTCGCATGAATAATCTTTAAACCTTTTTCGGAGAAAATGGACGACTGATAAAAGGAATAATAATAAGTAACATACTGTAACACAGCTTCTTTTTAAAAATAATAAAAATGTGTTTCACGGCTGTAAATTCCCAATTTCAAATTACGTATCTGAATGAATGAATGAATCAATCAATCCGCCGCTTTTTCGGCTTTTTCGGAGAAAATCATTTCGAATAGAGGATGTCTTTGCGTTTACAAGTTGTTTGTTGCTAAATAAAATGATACACACGAAAATAATTCTCTTTCGTGTGTAAAACGAAATTGTGGCTTTTTTGTGGCGACCGAGAAAAGAATAAAACATTCTTATACGACAAAATCGAAAAAGCAATGACTGATAGACTGATAAAGGTATCATTAAGTAAAACACACTTGAATGTTTTAGTTAGCAAGCAGCGCATGAAATCGAAATCAGCCGTTCCAACATAGAGAACAATTATGGTTCCGGGCGAACCGCCCAATCTCATTAATACTGATATGGGAACGCTCCTTTCACCGAAGCCTCACACTACTATTGAGCAAGCACTTGATGATAACATGGTGCCGAATTGCCGTTTGAATAGACGCAAGGATCGTGGGCTGTTGGGGCTGGAAGAGCACCTCTCTGCTGTACCGTTGAAAGTCGGTCGTGCACCTACTGCTAACGGTGAAGGTCCCGCTGTTAAGAGGATCCGAAAAACCGAAACTACCGCCGATACTCATAACCCGTCCAAGGTCTGGAGTACACGTACTTTTACTGATACAGTTAGTAACTACGCTGTCAAAGAAGAAGACGCACTCGGTACGTGTACTGATACCTTCCACATAGCCGACCTTCCTGACGAAATATGGTTCCGCTTCTACTCGTTCCTGCACACGAAGGCCCATTGGGAATCCCTGTCTTTTAACGAACTCTTCCGATCCATGAGCTCTGTATCAAAAGAGGGCAACGGCCGCCTTATGCGCTATGTCCAGCAGGTGCCTCAAGACTTTACTTACGAAGAGGACAATGGAAACCTAGATGCGTTGCTCTGGGCCTGTCGGAACCAGATCAAGTTGGGCAAGGTAGACTTCAGGTCCTGCGACTCTTGTTTCGAGTTCAACCTTTGCTTGCTCATGCTCCGAAGGTGCAATATAACAGATATGCATATATTGAAGATAAAAACCTTTTGGTTGGCTAACGATGAATTTAAAAATATGGGGATTGCGCAGAAAGTGATCGAAGCTGGTATACCCGCGGATGAGATCCTAAAACCTATGAGTCCGTTTGACTTTCAGAGAGAGCTTGCGAGCTGTGTTCAAAAACGCTCTCGCGCCCTTAGGAAGGTTGCCGTGTTATGCAAACACAATGAAATATACATCCCCTTCTTCACCAACTTTTCACAGACGCTAGTAGACGTCACATTGAAACTATTTGAGGGTATCGATGCTAATAGGTCCTCGGGGAATGACCTTCAAGCATTTACTAATGTTGTTACCAACATGCCAAAACTCAAGAAGCTCAAGATCAATGCATGCTTGACAGCATCCATTTCTGTAAAGTCTGACTCTTTGACGAAAATTGACGTCAGGAGCAGTTTGGGAGGCTTTTTGATTGACGAATGTATCTGTCCTTCATTGGGACTATTTAGGTCTAGTTATTTCGTCAAAGATAGTAGTTGGAACGGAGTCAGGCCTGTCGCCAGGATTGACGTCCAAGAGGAATTGGAAAAGAAATACGCAGAAGATAAGCGTGTCATAGATATGCAGGTGCGTTCCAACCCATTCCTAGGAATGCATGTGCCCGATTCCTGCATTGTCAGACTATATTTGCAGAAGAAAAACTTTTTATGATATGGTACAGCAGGTACGAGGATGATTGATGATTATACGGTTAGATTGTAAAACTAAAGTGCGTGTTTACATACACTCAACATACTGCTTATTACTTATTAGACCCGTGGTGTCCGTCCTAAAAATCGGCAATCTAAATCTAAAAACAAAATGGAAAAAAAAGCTCTAGATAAATATATACGGATATGAATAAAATTATACTCAATTAGATTGTGGTATCGGACTCACTCGTCCATCCATTATTATTTTCAAGCCTAAATCTAAAGGAAGGCCGCTTTTCGGCGGTATTAGCCCAGCCCACCCACCCACGGTGGTACACACGACACACACGGTTCCGTTCCAGCCAACATTCTAACTAACTTACTTCAGACGGTTGCTGTGACAAAATCCTACCATTCAGTATCAACTCTTAGTGCAACTTCGTTCTTGTATGTGTTAGATAATGGAAAGAAATCTGTTCGTTCGTTCACCTCATCTATATTACCATTAATATTCTATTATGGCTTCCAAGTTTCTTACTTGTTGTACTTCATGCTAATTTTTTACAGAGTTCCCCACCAGCTAGGTGTTGGTCGAAACTACACATCACACATTTGTCTAGTAAAACTAAAACCAGAAATAAAGGCAGGAGCATGGTGGCAGATTCCGATGATAGTAAATATCTACCATCCATGATAGTATTCGATCTAGATTACTGTCTATGGACACCAGAAATGCACGAGCTGTACGGCATGCCATCCATTCCTGTTCAAGGAAATCTCGTTCCAGATGCAGCTAACAATGATAACGATGTCTCTGCTTCGAAGAAGAGCCTTCCAAATAGGACAGCCAAAATGAAATATAAAGGAACACATCATGGCGATATCGGGGTTACTGGAATGAAGGTACCTGGCACTAGCCAGACAGTTTATCTTTTTGATGGAGCAAGACGGGCACTAAGGGAAATTGCACTTGATCCAAAATTCAAAGACGTACTCATTGCGGTGGCATCTTCATCTCTTGAGCCTACTTATTCCCAGGCATGCCTGAGCCATATTGAAATATTACCTGACCTCACAATGAGGGACATGATAGCATACGATGAAATTGGAAGAACTGGACATTTGACATCGAGGAAAACAACTCATTTTATGGCTCTTCATAATGCGAGCCAGGTACCCTATGATGAAATGTTATTTTTTGATGACTGCAATTGGGGAGACCATTGTGAAGATGTTTCAAATAGTTTTGGCGTTGTGAGCCAGAGAACACCAAATGGATTGCAACTAAGCGAATTCCATGGGGGTTTAGACAAATATCAAAAACAAATGAAGGATAAGGAATGAATTAAACTTGACAAACATACGCTGTCTAAATACAAGTAAAAACCTGATATTCTAGTAGGGTACGCTCACGAACAATATTGCAAATGTTAATGCAGTAAGTTTGAACGTGTAGACAACGAATTGAGAATGTGTGACAATTTTTTAGTTAAAACTTCTGTTTTGTGGCAGTAAGGTTTACGAATTGATTTGTTTTCTCTCCAACTTCAAACTGAGGAAAGACATTTTTCTGAACAATGTATCCACCTCAAAGTCCTACCAACAATGAGTTTAGAGTGTATTGATGTTGCACTTTCCACTGGGAATACTCATCTGGCACGCCTTTTGTTTTCTTCCGTTAATATTAACGATGCATGTTCCGCAGTCTCCAGCTTTACAGTTGTAACTGATCTTTACTCTATTTTGCGCTGCAACGACACTGACTTTTTGACCAACTACTGCCTTAACCTTTTTTCCATTCAGGGTTACACTGTCATTTTGTTGCGGTCCCTGAATGATGAATGATGAATGATGAATGATAAGAGAATGTAGATATGAATGAGCTTGATGTTTATCCAGAACTTGTGTCATCAATTCATTTCCTCCGTGGAATCTTAGACTTACATTAGTCAAACCAGCATTTTGAGCTTTTCCTAAGTCATCGTCGTTGCCAAAGGCATTCTTGAGCGCGTTTCCAAACATGTTCAAACTAGTTGAGGATCTCACAGCGTTTGACGACTTTACGGTGAACGCTTCTGTTGATGCCAAGAAAATGACCAATGAGGTGAAAGTGATGAAGCGAATGGAGATCATGTTGAATAGATGGTTTTGAATATGCTTGTGAAAATGAATATGTTTATCGATTTCAAGTTATTGCAGAACGGTATGTGTTCGTTCCATTGTGCTGTTCATGCATGTCATCAGTCATCATGTGTCGAAAAGGTGGAAACCACGTATGCGAAGCAACCAACCACAATTGAAAAAGTGCGGGAACTCAAATATTTGATTGTAACGTGAAATACTCGTAATGTCTTTTCTTTATTGATATGCAAAGAAACGTTCAGGAGATCTCTTTCGTCGAATGGCACGACTTTCACAAACAGTTACCTTGATGTGCAAAGTTCCAAAGTGACCTTAATATGCACTCGAAAGTAGTCTGGATTTTTGCGTGTGCCGATGTCGTAGCTTCGTGTATCCATCTGTGAAACTTCACGCACCCATTCAGATAGTAGCAAATAGCAAAATATTGCTCCCTGCTTCATTGTATGTACTTGTCTACTACCTGTAAGAAAAACAAGAATCTCGAACATTGATGCTGAAGTATCTGAATGGTCTTCTTTCCTACACGTGGTACTACGTGGGTAATGTAGTGTAGGCTCTTACATTTGTTCATTGACCTTGTTTTAGTGGATCTGAGCTGTCATAATTCCCGTCGTGTACACGTACCACTTCTTATTCTTAGCTGGCGACTGTTGAGGTCAATAGCAGGAGAAGGCACTGGCTGGTGCAAAGAAATATCAAGTCATTTTTCTAGATTTTTTGTTGTGCCGTGTATCTGGCCGCGCGGGAAGATGAAGACAAAAATGTCGCCCCCTTTTGGAAATCCTTACATGATGTGGTTGGTTGAATGGTTCGGTTTTGCTTGAGTTGGGTGCGTATTTCCTCATGGGATGGTCGATGACTGGAAGCTACGCAACCCAATGTGACTAGTTAAACTTCTAACATACATGTACTACCGACTTATGAACCTTTCCTAATCACCTTGAAAGGAAGCTGCACGGAAATACAAAACCCCAGAGATAAGGCAATGGTCTTTACAAGAAGTCAAAAGAAAACAATGCCAGGATCGACTTCAACAGATTCATCCGGTAACGGTCATTTTCATGTAAATGGAACACCACAAGTGTCCCCCGCCTCGACGTCTCAAGTCGAGAAGACCCCTGCCACCGCTACCGTTACCGCTACCACTGCGGCTGCAGTTGATACATCTGAAGAAGTTCCAAAGACACCGACTATTACTATCGTTCTGTTTTCGATAATCATCGCCATCAGTTATTTCACACTTCCGGACAGTTTACAACCGGTTGGTCGGCCAACCCTGCAGCATGTGTGGTACTTTGGATGGATTTCGGCTCTTAGTACTGGCCTGGGGGTTCTGCCCTTAATTTTCTCCCCGAAACTTGATTCTTATTGGATTGGTGTCACCAATGGTGAGTCTTTTTTGCTTCTTTTCTGTGACCTTTTACAGGAACACTATTGTAGATGAAGATGTGACGATTGAGTTCGAGTCCTGACTTTTTAGTTCTTGTGTTTTGTTGCACTCAAATTTGAACCTATCCCCTACGTAAAGCTGTTGCAGCTGGTATGATGATGGCAGCTAGTTATTCCCTCGTAGTAGAAGGAATCGCATTCTCAGAACCAGACGATACCTCTACCATCAGCAGCACGACGCGCACAATAATTGGAGCAACCTTAGGCCTATTATTCATCCTGAGCACCAAATCATTCTTAGAAAGACACGAGGATTTAAAAGTAGGCGAGCTAGCAGGAGCAGACGCCCGTAAAGTCCTCCTCATCATCTTTGTCATGACGCTCCATTCATTCTCGGAGGGGATCGGGATTGGTGTCAGCTTTGGCGGGTCGAACGGTAGCGAGCTTGGTGTTTTCATCTCGGCGAGTTTGGCGGTGCACAACGTTCCAGAGGGACTTGCTGTGGCGATTGTTCTGCTTCCCAGAAAAATATCAAAGCTGACTGCAGCATTGTGGTGTATAGTGACGAGTCTTCCACAGCCGTTGATGGCTGTTCCTGCGTTTTTGTTTGTGCATTCTTTTATTCCATTTCTGCCGGTCGGGCTTGGGTTTGCAGGTGGTGCTATGGCCTGGGTTGCGCTGTTTGAACTTTTGATGGAAGCGATTGAGGATACGGATCTTTTGACGACTGGTATGGTCTCGACGATTTCCTTGATGGCCATGCTTAAAATGCAGGGGATTATAGATGAGGGTTCGAGATCGTGAACAGGTGAAAGAAGTAGGAAACGTAATTTTGGAGGCAGCCTCAATTTGAGAGACTACGAGTACATGTAATCCCTTTCAATTATTACTATTCATAATATTAAATCCAATTGATTGTTCAATCTATTCCCACCTTGAACAACCGTTCCACCTGCGCTTGGCTTGCCTTTGAGCTTCAAACGCCTTTCAATTATTACTATTCACAACCAATTGATTGTTCAATCTATTCCCCCCTTGAACAACCGTTCCACCTGCGCTTGGCTTGCCTTTGAGCTTCAAACGCTGTTGTGCCGAATGAAATCTTTTGATGCAGAGATTTCCTCAGCATCGTCGTCATGCATTACAGTACTGGTGCGTGTAGTTGGTGCTTCCATCGATCTAGGTGGTGCTTCCATCGGTCATGATTGAATGGCTCGACTTTCATAGTTATCAGACGAATGAATCAATAATAATAATACACAAAGATTACTGATTCAAACTATATAAACCTCAATGGCGAAATCAGTCCCAATAGGAGGGTTTTAAGTCGTCTCGTAGCACTTTACTGGAAAGTGCCCCATTACAGGAGCCATTCAATTTCTGCAGGGAGGATGTAACTATGGTTGAAATAACATATCAAGATTCTTCCTTCTGTCATACTGACAATAGAGTATGACAATGGGGAGCATATTCTTTGTCAGAATTCCCCCCTGTACACGTAACTAAGTTCGTTGGACATTGGATTTTCAACATTTACCAAAAGCTTTGAAATAGCCGAGCCGGGCCGCGCCTCCCAATGATTACTGCAGGCCGTGGTGACTCAACTTGCGCGTGGTGTTGTACGTTGCACATTACGCGAAGTGTAAAAAATAGAATATCAATACTGTACACTTTGCGATGTAAAGAAATACAAAATATGCTGCGAATTCAAGTTACGATCTCAAGAAAGAGAAGAAGTCCTTTTTTATTGAAAGAGAAACATCAAATTATTTCCAATACACGTGGTGTGGTGCATGTGTTGATTGTTTAAAAAGATCAGATTCAAACACCGGGCACATTAGTCATATGATTTGATCCCTACCTATCCCTCCTGACATGATCATCAATCAATACTAGTAGATATGATCTCTTGGCTCTTCGGAGGTACGAGTATGATAGTAGTATACGTGCACGATGCGTGACACGTGCCCTTCTCCTTTTAAAATATGATCCAAAAGAATGAAATACTTTATCTACACTACACTACCTTTTCTTGCTCGCAATCATCCCCAAGACACTCAAACCTAATCCGATGGCAGCAAGCCCAATGGTACCCTCCACAGCAGCCCTCTTGACCTGCTTATCCTTCGCGACTTCCGCCCCCTCAATCGCCGCAAGATGCAATTCCGCAGTATTAATGTTATCCGGACTAACCCTCAATATCGCCTCGCACCTCGTTCTGGCGGCATCAAAGTCTCCCAGCAAATAAAGAGCCTGCGCCGCGCCGTACATGCAGTCCACCTGATGTTCGTATTCCTCCTGCACCAGTCCGTCGAGGATGCTGATGGCGTACTTGAGTTCCTCGGCGTTGTCGCTTTTGGAGAGGGCGAATGCATATTGGAAGGTGCTGTCTTGCGACGGTTTGGAGGCGCATGTGACGGAAAGGGATTCGAGGAGGTCCCGGGAGGGAGTAGAGAGGCGGAGTTTCTCGTCCACGGATTGTTTTGCTTTTCGTTGTGTTCCTTTGGTCTTTCCCATTGTTATGCTTTCAGTTTGTTGTTCTGATTGGATCGGATTTATGTGTGTTTTCTAATTCAAAAAATTATGTTGAGTGGCAAGTATTTCAATAGATAGTTGTGGAAGAGAATAGAAACATCAAACATCACTGGCCGAACATTTAGAGTTCATTATTGTTCCAGTTCGCAGCAGTTCGCAGTTCGCAGTGTTGCGCTGTGATGTGGGGGCGGGGCAAGGCGGGCGGTCGTATCGTGGTGCTCGCTTTGGGGTTTGTTGTGTCAAGTCTTTCCTCTCCTTCCCTCCTTGCTGTCTCCTTTTCCCCTTTTTTGTAATTTTCTCAGATAAGATCCTTGGGTTGAAGTGCAACGTGCAACACGACGATCATATTTTCAGTTTCATCTCGATCATTTTACTCATTATTCCACACCAACTTTAAATAAATGTGGTTTCATCCAGTTTTACAAGGGAACAAGATGCGGTGGGAGAAAGTTCACCTACGGGAATCCCCTGTCCTACTGCTTGCGTTGTTATGCATTGGATGTATGATAGAATGTACCTCATCCCTCTCTGTCAGAGGAGGACGTCGACAGGGGGTCATGCTTTTTCCTTCAGCACCAACGAGTTTGCTCCTGCCCAGATCATCCGCTTATTGGAACGCACCACAAAAGCAGAAGCTATGGACAGCAGTTTCGGACGAAGGAAATGATTCTTCACCAGACACAAGAAAATCAGCAGACGCATACGTGTACGTAGATCGACTGAAACATGATGTACAGCTTCTTTCCAACGGCGACGAAATCCTCAACGAAACAACCGAATCACAGATTAAACAATCGATACAAACCGCAGCTGATGAGCTTGACCATATCTATATAGACAATAAGGACGACGATAATAGCAAACGCTTCGAACCGCTGTTAGGATTGTGCAATGTGTCTCACGTCCAAACTGCCAACAAGGGGGATAATCCCGTGGGAGGAAAATGGACAAGGAAGAATAAGCTCGCACAGCAAATATTCAGCACCCGTCGGACATATCAGCATCTGTTGCCCACCAACTCCACTGGCTTGGGTGCGAGCAGGGAGACTGGGGATGTGGATGTGGTGGCAGAAGCAGTCAATGTTATATCACTCGATGCGTTCTTTAAACTGGTGAGGCTCAATATCATATTACGAGGCGATGCCGTACCTCTGACGGTGGCGGAACGGAATTCTCCAAAGATGGCGGGGAAGTTATCCAATTTGGCCGTGAGGGCTTTTTTCGATGCGCCCAGGATTGTCTTGGGGAAAGGCAGATGGCTTAATCTGCAATTAGGGCCCAGCACTAGTGTTGTTTTGGATACGACTTATGTGGATGAGAAGGTGAGGATTGGTAGAGGCGGGACGTCAGGGACGAGATTTATATTCTTCAGGTGCAGCAGTGATGAAGATGAGGAAGCAATGGAATTCCAAAGTTTGTTGCAAACAAGAAAGATGCGCACTTCAAAGGTATTGGCAGTGATTGGTGCTTTTGGTGTTTCGGGGGTATGGGCTTCGCTGTCGAGGGGGTCGAGGGTTGCAGCTGGTGTGATTGGCGTGATTTCAACTCTATCTGCTTTAGGAATTGGGTTTTCGACTGGTGGCGTGGAAGATGATGGTATGGATGGGAATGTTCTGGATTAGAATGAGGCAGGGGGGAGGGAAATAGGGCAACGCAAACATGAATTGAGACAGTACACGTACTGTACTGTAGATGGAGTTGATAATCCTGTCAAATCCCTTTACGTCAAAATTCATATGTCGAACCACCTCAATATTAAAAACAAATCAAACTAAACATAGTTCCACAAGTACGTGTACGTGTATGCAATATGCATGTAATGGAAACGAGCATTTCGACGTCAATTTACAAACCTGGATGAGTGAGAACTGTTGTTTTGTTTTGTATTTCAAGACAAGTTTTTACATATCATTCCAAGGTTCAGCAGGGAGACGTAGTTTTGTTCCTACTATTTGAAATACGCGCACATCTTTGTTATCTCTCGCGATGTAATTTTGAAATTAGAATCAAGCACCCCCAGCAGTTCTCAAGAAGAACAGTGATGTGTACTCGTAGAAAGAAAATCACATAATAGGAGGAGTAGAGACTGTTTCACCACTCAAATTCAATCGCATGGATGGGTAGATTCAAGATCCAGGCAGTACACTAGTGCAATGCAGTGTAGAGGTTCGAAGGTAAGGTTTTGTTGATTTTTCAACTCCTGAACAATCGCGAAACAGGCTTGTGTTTGTTCTTTTGAGTCGATGATTTCAGTTTCAAGTTGGCAGCTGGCTGTTCTTGGAATATCAAAACCCCAACAGAGTTCCGTGGTCTTCTCCTCATGCGTCTTTGAGCAAATAGCTTCTCATGTGTATTTTTTATCGCATCTCAATGATATATATATTTTTAAGTAACTTTTTAAACTTATTCTTTATAAAAATAATAAAAAATTTCATGATCTTTTTTGGTTGATGATATTTTGATGCTTGAAACTATGTTTGTAAATGAGGACAAATATTAAAAATCTTGCTTCTGCTTATTGGACATGTTTACTGAAATTTCTAGATGTCCACCAAAATTGAAGCAGATGTGGATTACGTAGCTTTTCTGATGTGTGGTTTGAAGGTAAATTGGTACCTGTGCTGTGATCACCTAGTATCAAAACTGCTGACATAGTCTGGTATTCGCTGTTGATTATCATCACCACCAAAATTCTCAGCCTTGAATTCCTCCCTCTACCGTAATCTGGCTGAGTGGTGGCAATATTGCTGAGGACAGAGGGATGTCTTGTCGTGGGCGGTAAAAGCTTCCATCATCCTTCATTTTTGCCCCTCTCTTCGTTGATCTTTCCATCATGACATTTATGCTGTCATTCAAACCAGCTAGTAGTGAGCTGCTGCTTTGCTCCTTCTCGTTTCGTAAACAATTACCCATATTAGATTGTTGTATGGAAGTGGAATTACTAAAAAAGATTAATTGAAGTCAGTTGAGTCAGTTTGAAATCCGATCTACAGAAGTTCATAGTAGATACAGAAAACCAAAAGGGCATATTTTCACCTACTTTGCGTGTCAGTCCATAAGTAACAGTTGGCGCGGAGAACGGTGACATCCAATCAAATCCCTGTTTTTGTGCGACGTCAGTCTGCGACGTCAACTCGAGCGCGAAAGAACATCTTTGGAATTCTGCCACAACAACCTCTTTCACACAATTTTGATGAGAATTTTTACAAGAATTCGCATCAACCAGACCGGCCAACCGACTCGACTCACTCGAATCTCTCATCAATAAAGTAGAAAGACAACCCCAAAGAAAAATCCATCATGCAGCAAGTACCACTGGGACCAAAGAACACCGCTGACGAAAATGCATATTCTCACGAGAACAACATCGACGGGCCAGCAGTCATTCTCAAAAAGCAACTAGACGAACACCACCAGCCTGTCGAACACCACGCATTGCCTCCACCATCTCAACAGACAGAGGCTAAACACGTCACCCCAACTCACTCTTCCCCCTTTATCAACAAACAATACACCAACCTCATCTCCTCCCGTACATCCACCGTCCTCTTCGCCACGGACGAATGGTTTGCCAGAGCCGAAAACCTGCTGTCCGACACCGACCCAGAATTCATCTCAGATCTATACTGCGAACAGGGAAAGGTGATGGATGGGTGGGAGACGAGGAGGAGAAGGGTCGAGGGACACGATTGGTGCATTGTCGCTCTGGGAAATGATGGCGGGAATGATTTGTACGGAGTGGAGTTGGATACTGCGTTTTTTACGGGGAATCAGACTCCGAGAGTTAGCATTCAAGTTGCCAATTGTCGCGCAGGGAGTGATTGTGATGATGATTGTGATGAGGGGGAGGAGTGGAAGTATACGTGGATGCCAGGAGCTGTAAGTCGCATGGCTCGCGGTGGTGGAGTTCAGGGCACGGGAATGAAACCCCAACAGGTGAAGAGGGCCGAAGCTGCGGCAGGAAATTTCAATTGGACGGAGGTCCTTCCCATGACAGAATTACGTCCCGGTTATGAGGAAACGAGGATGCACTATTTCCATGTCAATGATGAAATTCGCGAGGAGGTGAAAGGATTTACTCATGTGAGGGTGAATTATTATCCCGATGGTGGTGTTGCTAGATTACGTCTTTGGGGACATGAAGTCAAAGAGGAGAGTGATATTGCTTGTACACGAATGTCGAACAAAGTCGTAATAGATGAATTAGATGCCCTCCCTAGTGCTAAACCGTATCCCGAACCTGAATTATCCTGTGAAATCAACGGTGGACAAGGCCTTGCATGTTCGAACAAACACTATGGCGTACCATCCAACCTCATTCGCCAGGGATATGGAAAGGATATGGGTGACGGTTGGGAGACCGCGAGACACCCCGATCGTCCTCCTATCCTTATCAAGGACCCAGAAACTGGTCTGATTGATAGCCCTTTGATGGATTGGGCAATACTCAAGCTCGGCATGGGAGGATGTAACGAGAATGGAGTCAGTCGGATCATTTTAGATACCAAACATTTTAAAGGAAATTTCCCTGAAAGTGTAAAGATTGAAGCTTGCGATGCGTCATCTTTGCCCTTGAATTTGGACAATGAAACTGGCGAAGAGAAAAAGACTTGCGATGATGGTACTTGTGGAGAGGAAATACTTGAGTTGAAATGGTTTCCATTGCTTAACAGATCTCGGATGGGACCAGATCGAGAACATGTTTTTGACAGAAATTCCAAAGCGTTGGTGAACTCGAAACGGAAGATGACTCACATCAGAGTTAGCATCTTTCCCGATGGAGGGCTTAGCAGAGTACGAATTTATGGTCAGCCGATGGAGAGCTCGCTACCTTTTTAAAAATGAATTCCTTCCTTCACTTTTTGCAAAAAACTAACAACACAAGCGACTCACTCAACGTGTGATTCTTTTCCGAATTCATTTCGTTGGTACTGCGATAGCCAAATAAAGCTAGAACGTGCTCCCCCAAAAATAATGTGCCAAAAAGTAAAGCTTTACAGCATCCATGGATTACAAGAGGGAAAACAAGTAGGGTCAAATAATCATGCAGAATGGCTGATTGATGGGGGTTCTGCCTGCTGTGGCGATCACTAGCTACGTGTAGTACTACGTGTAGTTCATAAAAGTTAAATGAAGTGCTTTCACCTAGTACGCTCGTTTGTCAATTCAATTTACATTCGTTTCCTTAGTTGCTTTTACTCTTTATCTAAGATTGGTCAAGTGCAGCCTCATTGCATTTCTTTCGATGATTTTTCTTTAGAATGGGCTCGCCAGGGCCAGGAAATAGAGCGTGCTTGTTTGCATTAGTCCATTCAATTTTGTTCAGTCTCGTATGGGGCAGAGAAGACTCGGTAACAGTACGTGAAATACCAGCCTTGCACGCAAATGACAAGAGGGGGCGTCGCAAGCTTGGTTTTCTACGGGCATCAACAGATTGCATCACTTCATTTCCAATCTTGGCAAGTTGCAGCTGCTCTGCTGCTGAAGCCACAGATGGTTCGGCATTTGGCATGATTGTTCGTGCAATACCCATCGAAAGCGAACAAAGAGTTTCGTCTAGTTTGTATTTCTTAGTCTGTTTGTACTGATTTGGATCTTCTTTCTCAAAGAATCGATTTATCATGTACTTTTTGAGACTCTCCTTCTCGATTTCTTGAATTACAGGCGTGCGCTCCACAAAATCAAATATGGCATTCTTTGCATCCATGTGATAATCATCTAGATTTATGAGAGAATCAACAGCCAATGTCCCCACCTCAACGGATTTCTCATTGGCGGGATATGAGGTCAAAGAAAGTTCAATTGCATTGATTGCTCCTTCTTGTTGGCTCTGAACTTCAATTCTTTCGTCAGCTTCGGGAATCATAACATATGGTATAACTTCGTGCACATAAGTTGGTACCACAAACCAACAGCACCTTGGTACATCAGCAATGCTGAATTTGGATTCTTCATCTCCATAAAGAGCTCTAGCAACTACGTCGTCAACTATATACGACCATACCTTTGTTTTTCCATCAGATGTAATCTTTCGGAGCAAAGGATGAAAATGATGAAACATGATTTTTGAAGGTCTAGTGGTGTCACATGGGTTTTTCTTCAGTTCAAAATGAGACTTCAACAATTCTCCAAAGCTAACAATAACTTGATTGGATGCATCAGTATTCGTATGTTGCTTAGGCCTGGGGACATGTAAGAACCCATGGCATCCTGCTGTCTAGCTTTCTCTTGGCAAGCTGATTTGACGCTGTTTTTTGCACAATTCACAGATCAACTTACTAGCTCTATCGGTATCCTTCCAGAGAAGAGGTAGGGAGAAATCCGTGTTTTTTCTCCGAGATAACTGACCTGGAAAGTACGTGGTGTAGTAGATCTCGACTTGATTGGAGCTGATGTCATTGGTGGTGCAACTGGACAGCTCAACACCATCACCGTCAAGAGAAACAGCATCAGACCTACCCATCGCTTGGTTAATGACAGTTGCACTTGTTTTATCACCAATATTTGGAAATCTTCAGGGTTACAAGAATAAAATTCGAAAATGTGGGGTATGTGGGGCTCAAAACGGGACCGGACCGATGTATTTCATGATGAAGTCGTGTACACGTACGTGTATAAAATTTCCTCTTATCAGCTCTTTATCTTATTTTTTCATGGTGGAAGCCAAATCAGATCCTAATGCCTCTCGTTTGTTTGGGGAGAGGATGTAAATGAATTTCAAATGAATTGCTCTCAGTGATTGATTCTTTTCAACCCAGGTATGAGTGCCGGAAAAAGTGAGATGCTTACTTCGGAAAGTCGTCAATTTTGGATGAAATTGGCTCTGAGCCGACTAAACTGGTATGACCAAAGCCGATCGCTGAACAGCCAGGGAATCAGTTTATGACATATTTACCCTGTAGTATCATAGTGCTATGCTGCTGAATGAAGTTGTTTGGATACAAACTGTGCACACACATTGAACATTTGAAGATACAGAATGGAGTCCACAACTACAACAGATAGCAATAGAAAACGATGCCGCGACGATGACAATTCCGGAGGGCTGTTATCAGCGTTTGAACAAGAAGCAAAGAGAAGTCGAATGGTTTCACAACAGACAGTCAGTACACCACATTGCGACCCAAGAAGCAACAAGAGAAGTGGTTCTGAAAACATCGGTGCTTCATCAAGATTCCTCATTTGCCACTTGAAAATGCTGCGCTCACTATATCGTCACAATCACAGCACGAATGATAGTATAAGTAATGATAATGATGACCCTGCCAGTACGTGCAGTCAAACGAGCACTGATTTGCTAGATGAAGATGTTTGGAATCAAATCCAACAATTCATTTCTCATCGGAAAACCCTCCTCTCAAAGAACCAAGAGGCACAAAAGCTACAAGGGATCCTCGCCGAAGCAAAATTTATTTCCCAAAAGCCACCACTTACCGCTCCTCTCAAGCGCATGAACACTTCCCTCAAATCACAATCCAAACTATCCTTCTCCTTCATCACACAATCACAGCAGATGCAAATACACTCCCTTACCCTCAATTCGCCCAGTGCGTCAACCATTCGAGAGGTGGACCCATCCCCGTGCCGCTTTGTGCAGAATAGACAATCATATTCAAACAAGAAAACAAAAATGAGAACGTTTAATTCCATGAATCTTGTAAATGCTCTACTGCATAGGAAATATACTGCGGCAGTTGACGCGGCGAGGAAGGAACGTGACCCTTTTCTACCATTATTGGAAAATGTACAGAAAGTTATTCGATTGCTGACACGGGAGATTGTTGGGTTAAAAGAGAGGCAGCAAGAAGAAAGGAACGTGCAGTGTCTGACGGAAAAAGAACTTTGGTTGGCGGCGGAGGGAATCGAGAAGGAGGAATACGAAGAATGCGGTGACGACGAAGAAATAGCGGTCCAGATAAGTCGAATGGGTCTCTGGAAGGCTTTGGAAGGTTGTCTGGCAAGTGTCCTTTGCGATTAATGCTTCCCCATCCCATGTGTTCTCATTGACGCTTGCAACCCTACGGCTGCAAACATTGATTCATACTATTTTTACGTTGCTTCGTCAAGCTGGCAAATACGTATCGTTAATAAAAAAACACTTAGTACAGTTAAGATAAACCCCTTGAACTTGATAGATACATAGCAGTCCGAAAAATGTTGCACTTTTTTTTCAAATATCAACATAATAATCGAACGCGAATTTATATTTCCCGCTCACTTCCATCATTGCGCAATCCTCCTGTCCGAAGAGGAAGATACCCATCATGGTCATTGTCAGTAACAGCAAGTCGGGCATATACATCGCTCTCGGCAAGTTGGAGACCAAGACCCGGACCAGCCTCTGATGACAATACTGAGGAAGCATAAGAAACATTATCAACTACTGATTTATAAATGTCGGATCTCTCATCAAAAGGAATCAAGGTGTTGGTGGTGGGGTCAGCATTCATAACTTCATAGCTCGACGATTCGGGCTTGGGAGATCCACTATTATCACCCCTAGTTGGCCCTGATCTCAAGGACCGAAAACTTGTCAGGCCAGAAGTAGCTCCCGAACCCAGATTGATACCATGTGTTGCATCATGATGATACTCTGGCACCGGATCACGATATCTCTCACGCCCCCGTCTTTGCCCAGTATCTTCCCTACTTGTACGCGAAGACTTCGCATTCAACCGAGCATCATCATTCATATCCAAACGGCCCATCACATGTCCTAGGCTTTCATCCTGACTACCCGTTTCTTCACTTACATTGGAAAGACCGCTGTTCAAATGACTAATCGTACTCTCCCCCCCCTTTACGCTGACACCTGCAAACGTCCCGTCTTCCTCGGAACTATCATCTCCTTGACTGAATAACATTCTTCTACTCACGCCCGCTTGGGATCTTCCACGCGCAGAGCGATTATCCTCGACCACATACTCATCGACATTCTGTTCCCAAGCACACATCTTTTCACCATCATCCAAATCCCTCAAATCAGCAGCACAATTCATAAATTTCCCCATGGTATCTTTTGCCAAATTAAATACCTGAAAGGATCCCCTTTTGATCATCTGGAGGTTGACAACTGTTGCGGGGGAAGTAGGTTTGGACGCATAAGTTTTGATAGCAGTTTGTGTTTCGGTGGTTACGCAGGCGCATTGATTGATTCCAAGCACTGCGTCAATTATTTTTTGATCTTGTTTCTTTTTGGTACTTGTAGTTCGATTCTTGACGTTGCGATTCAAATTTTGGGCATTGCCATTTCCATTGGCATTGGCAGTATTTGCTTCTCGTTCAAAGGAAGAGCGTATAGAGTGCGAGCCCGGGGGTATATCTTTGGCATGTTCGCGTGCTAGATTGTGCAGACGGGCCATTGCTTTAATTTTGATTTCGTCGTCTGTTTCTTGCCATTCATTGCTGCGTGGCGTGTGCCCGCCTTTGCGATTCGTTCGTGTAGGACTTGGAGTTGGGGGCATTGTCTTGGGAGTGAATACTGACGATGGTTGTTGATTATATTCACTAATAGTCTCACGGATGCCAGTGCTAGTGCCAGTGCTGCTACTGGTAGGTTTCTGCGTTTTGGCAGTATTCTTGACAGAAGGCGGAGTAACTGGTGCTCGATGACCCTTATGTATCAACGGATGATTCAATTGAGCAGCACCAGCACCATTATTCTTGTAATCGAAATTGGAATTGCTTCCACCTAAACCTCGACCTGAGTAGGTATTTGCTTTTGTGGAACCATGAGTACTGGAACTTTGCGTACGGGGAAGTTGATGTTGATGGCTTCCACTGCCACGGGAAGCAATGGGGGCAAAACCGGTCTCCAATGCCATTTGTGCTGCCTTTGATTTGCCTCTGTGGCGCACATTCAGAGTGGTAGCAGCGTTGCGTCCGCTCTTGCCTTTCATGTTGGTCTTGGCTGCCTTTTTGGTGCCAGAGTCAATACTGCCATTGTCCTTTTTATTTTTTCGCCAGAAGCGTAGGTTTCCCTTTGTTTTGTCTCCCATTTCAATGCTTTTTAATGTATGGGTATGAAAGAATCGTTCCTTTCCAGCGCCCAGGATATCGCCTATCACTAACTAAGAGGGTGTCTATTCTACCTTATTAAAAGAGAGGAGAGGAGTGTCATGATGTGAAGCACAGGCACAAATTCAGAAATTTCGACTCAAATTTGTTGCAAAGAAAGTTTAGGAGGTTTAGCCGTGAAGGGCTTATCTCAAGTTTTTCAAATGGCGACAAGTAACCCGGG
>Ga0115005_10000958_pt1 | contig 22683 bp, 13 predicted proteins | sample ArcOceMetagenome_FD_87163 | JGI IMG/M metagenome (GOLD analysis project Ga0115005, IMG submission 87163) | Marine eukaryotic phytoplankton communities from Arctic Ocean - Arctic Ocean - Greenland ARC118M Metagenome | ecosystem: Environmental > Aquatic > Marine > Oceanic | place: Arctic Ocean...
CATTGATTCGGAATAAAGGACGTACGAGTATGAATCATCTGATATTAATATCTCTGCAGCAAATATTGAAATTGCGCGGTATCATTCAAGTATTATAAAATAAATGTTGTGAATAATTGTGTGCGGCAAATTACCAGCTATTACAGTATGCCATAGCCATATTCTTTCTTTTCCTCCCTCGAACTAAAAAACCTTTGAAGAAGTTCGAAAGTTGAAAGTTCCACGCGATTTGTTGTTTGAAAATTATAATAGTTGCTCACCCGTTTCACTCTTTTTTTCATCCAATCATTGAATTCCTTAGAATGAATCTCCCATTCGAAACAAAGCAAAAATGAGGTTGGCTGAGCTGAGCTGATTTCAGATTTGCCTTTCCGATCGCTAGCTACACGTACTCTAATAGTTGCAGACCAATACTTGTATGTGATAAAGTTCCTACAAGTAGTACGTGTACACGTAGCTCATGAAAAATACCTATAAATGTTACAACTCCGCAGGACGATTTCTTCAGGGTGACTCTACGTGATAAACCAGCTTTTTACCGTCGATCTTGCACTCACGCGTCTCACCTCAGTTTCGTATAAGGTCTCTTCTCCTTCACATTCTTTCTCCATCTGTAAGGCATACTATCAATGATAAAATGGCCATTGGATTCATCTATTGCATCCGTTGGAATCAACTCTCTATACAAATCTAGTGGAGCCGCTTGGCGAAGTTGAAAACATACTCCAAATGATACTTGGCCACCTTTACAACATTGATCAAATACCTCACGGATGAAACGAATGGCGTCATCATCGCCTGGCGACATGAGATTTGCACATGCTTTGAGGACCGTTCCATACGTAAAGTGATCTGGCTTAATATATGATTCGGGACAAGTCAAGTCCTTGTATAAGTCCTTTACAATATTCAGAGCCAAAGACTGTGATTCACTCTTGTCCGTCTCTTCTATTTCTGAAACTGACTCATGGTGATTTCTCTCTGAAGATATGACCCCATATGTTGTAGCACAGGCATTGAGCACACTGTTATAAGTAACAATCGTTGGTTTGGCTAGATCGTTCTCTCCCGATGAATAAACGTGTTGCATCCTTTTCAATACCTTCAAGGCAGCGGCAGCTTTGGTGTCCATATCTTTTGACTTTGCGTGAGCATTGATGACTGTTGAGTAGGTGACAGTGTTTGGTTGTATCGTTCGATCACCAGTCTCTTCGAATATCTTTTCCATTTCATCGAGGATAGCTTGTGCACGTCTTGGAGCAGTGGGGTTTTTCGACCGACTCCACGCGTCAATGACGGAGCTGTAGGTCCGAATATTAGGCTCCGCATATGACTGATTGATGTTTATGTAATCAACGTCACTACTTTTTGCCCTGGCTGCTTGTTCCTTCATTCTCCTGAGAATAGCCTCGGCCTTACGCCCACTTTCTTTGGAACCACATCTAGCCCAAGCATGGATACAGGCATTGTAGCTAATAGCATCGGCAATCCCTTCCCTCTCCATGGTATCCAACAGCTTTAACGCTGTTTCAGCTCCGTGCACAGTACCAGTTTTTGCCCATGCATTAATGACACTATTGTAGGAAATGACATTTGGCTTGAGTTCCTCGTCCCCCGTCGATTCATACAGAGTCCGAAGACGCTCCAAAAGAGCTTGTGCCGAATCCGCCCCTTCCAGATTTGAATTCGACGTTCGAGAATAAGCATCAATAACACTGGAATAAGTCCTCACATTTGGTTTGACAGTGATGGACGGGAATATTTTTGCCCCCTGCTCCACGTCAAATATCCCGCATTCTTCCAAGAGCTCTTTATGGAGCAGACGTCTTTCTTCTGCATTCCCATCGCATTGGCTCCATTCATTCATCCTCTCCATTTGCCTCTCGTAGAATATTTCCATCCGATTTAGTAATTGTGCTGCCCGATGTGCACTATCCTGCAGAGAAGATTTCGCAAAAGCGTTAATGACGAGATTGTAAGTGATGGTATCTGCCCGATTCAACTGCTCGAGACAGTTGAGTATTCTCTCAGCCTGGAGGGCATTATAAGCGTGATGGGATGATTTGAAAGTCTCATCGACGAGTTCTTTTATTTGGAGGTTGGCTTTGTAGGTGATGTCTTGGATTATCTCGCCATGTTCGGTGATGGCTTGAAAGTCAAAGACATCGCTCAGGAATTTGTTTTTGAGTATTATGTCGTCTTTCCATTCTTGTGACTCTCTCTCTCTCTCGCTTACGATTTGCGCTTGTGTTTTATATATTTGTCGACGTTGTTGAACTTTGGAAACAAGTCTGTTTCTGTTTCTGTTTGGCCTTGCATTTGCATTATGTCTATGCGTACTTGTAGTGTGCCGACTGCTGTGGCTGTGGCTGTGACTCCGTGGAAACGTTAATGATAATGGTGACGATATGGACCGCAGATACAGAGAAGATCCAAAGGCCTCCACATGATGTGACTGCATCAGTATCAGTATCAGTATCATCGTTATTGCTAACACCACTTGTATTGACAGTACGTGTACGTGTCGCCGAGGGACTTTGACTTTCAATCTCATTGTTTTATTATTCTGATGCGTGTAGGTTAAACGTATTGAAGAGCAAATCATCTCGTGGTGGGAAATTCTTTGCTGCTCCCTTTCAATCTTTATGCAATGTTAAAAATTTACTCCCACCGGTTCTAATAATAGAAGGTGTAGGTAGTAGTCCAGCAAAGGTTGTAAATGAATTTTAGATGGAGAGGAATGTTTGTTTCTGGCCTCTTGTTCCTTGTTCCTCATGTTCAACTCTGCTCACATCACTGTACATACTATGCTGCCGGCCGTTCGCGTTCGTTCATTTTTGAAATCTTACCATCTCTCTGTGCCACTCAATCTTCAAGGAGAAGGAAGCTGTCTGCCTGTCTGTCGTTCTGTCGCAAATTGAAAATGGGGCTACATTATTACTTCACAATTGCCCTTTTGACATAGAGCTATCGATAGTAGTAGTCGAAGAAAACGAAACCTCACAAAATCTCACGGAAGCGAACCACAGTACATATTCATACATACCCTACAAACATACTATCACGAAGAGGCAATGTTACGAGGCAAACCGCGAATAATGGATTCCCGAGAATCCGAATTCTGACACCTGGATTCATTCCTAGGAATTCCACATCGGCTTCCTACCGGTAGGAATCAAAATCAGATTCCTGGGGATTCCTAGGAATTCACATCGGATTGTGGCACCCTCACGAGGTGTTTCAAGAACGAGAGATCCATCGAATGCATCATAATGACACAAATTCGCACAAGAAGTCACGAATCTTAGCACTACACGTACGATGGTGAACAAAGACAGCGAAAAGAATGAAAGGATGGCGAGAGTAGCCCCTGAACTAGAGTCGTCATGGGCAGCATATCCGCTCAACAGAAAGGATTGGCTTGACAATGCTGCAACACTGAGTAATGAAGATGGTTCAACATCGCCAGCCTTTATCCCCTACGAAAAAGATCCAAGCTTCCCCACCCCTGCACTGAAAGCAGATTACGTCTGGGGTTTCGGACCGCAAGGTTTTGGGTATTACCATCTACTTACAAGGGACGCGTACAAAGTCCTTACTACGAGAGTGAAAAATAAAGGTCCACCGCTACAATGCTGCTGTTTGGGGCCCCCATCAGATTCAAAATTTTCCTCGGAAGATTATGATGTTGTGTTGGAGATTGTTTACAATCGTTCTATTGCTTCTACCCCTGATGACATGTTGGCTCATAAAGAAGCTATCAATATAGCTAGGGGTCTCACCTCAGTGCGAGAGTGAAAAATTAAGGTCCACCGATACAATGCTGCTGTTTGGGGCCCCCATCAGATTCAAAATTTTCTTCGGAAGATTATGATGTTGTGTTGGAGACTGTTTACAATCGTTCTATTGCTTCTACCCCTGATGACATGTTGGCTCATAAAGAAGCTATCAATATAGCTAGGGGTTTCACCAAAGAATAACTACTAGCAAATTTCAATTTAAGGATTTCTACAACGCTGGTGAAGTGCGTTCAGTGTACACGTACGATATATTTTATTGTGCATTATGTACAATTCACCACTTCCATCTTGCTCGTTCCTTCTATGTCAGTAAGACCATGGTCAAAAATTAGTAACAGAATCATGCTTTGAACTGACATGCAGAGGAAGAATTGGGCACCAAGCAAGCAAGGGGGGCAGATGCACAGGAAGCACTACAACTTCTGTTGGACGACAATGGATTTCTCAAGCTTGATCTCCTTGTTCAAGCACATCAAGATTTCGTCAGGGATCCAGTCTTTCTCGCCGCGGCTGATTTGGTTTTGGCCCAGAAGGCAAAAGAGTTTGCTACGTGTGATACGAGCTGTAAGTCTATTTGTGCCCAATGTGGGCACCAGGGGAGTTTTGTCCATTTAGCGGAGACGCTGAGGACTGCCAGAGATAATAATATAACATCATGTTGGCCAGAGCGCAGTGGGGCTCGTGTATCACCATACTACGAAGTATTGTTGGAGACTCTTTGCTGAGTACGTCGATGAAGATGACGATGATACATCTTGTTCCTCATGTTCAACCAAGCGATTCAACTCTCACGTTCATTTTTGAAATTTTACCATCTATCTCAGGAAGGAAGCTGTCTGCGCTGCCTGTCTGTCGTTCGCAAATTGAAAATGGGGCTAAATTATTACTTCACAATAGCCTTTTTAATCATTGATGTACGAAAAGGATGTGAGTGAGTGAAGCTTGGCATGGCGCAGAAAACGAAACTTCACAAAATCTCACGGAAGGAAGGAACTACGAATGAATCGAACAACAAAGAACAACGCGAAGAGGCAACGAAAGATCCGTCGAATGCATCATAATGACACAAATTCGCACAAGAAGTCACGAATCTTGATACTAGTGTAATACTACGATGGTGAACAAAGACAGCGAAAGGAATGAAAGGATGGCGAGAGTAGCCCCTGAACTAGAGTCGTCATGGGCAGCATATCCGCTCAACAGAAAATATTGGCTTGACAATACTGCAACACTGAGTAATGAAGATGGTTCAACATCGCCAGCCTTTATCCCCTACGAAAAAGATCCAAACTTTCCCACCACTGCACTGAAAGCAGATTACGTCTGGGGTGCCGGACAGCGAGGTTTTGGGTATTACCATCTACTTACAAGGGACGCGTACAAAGTCCTTACTGCTAGAATAGTAAACAAAGGTCCACCGCTACAATGCTGCTGTTTGGGGCCCCCATCAAATTCAAAATTTTCTTCGGAAGATTATGATTTTGTGGCGGAGATTGTTTACAATCGTTCTATTGCTTCTACCCCTGATGACATGTTGGCTCAGAAAGAAGCTATCAATATAGCTAGGGGTGAAGCAAATATGCATTATAACATGAGCCAGAACGTACAGCTTGTAATGATGTTGTGATATCTTGATTCAAGAATTGATCCAACTAAAGAACAAAGCATTCAGTACTAGGTGTGATGTAACGGTACGTGTGGTGTACACGTACACGTAGTTATTCTTTCTTGAAATGATTATTATACAATTATAGAAGTTACAACGATTCAATTTGAAATTTTAGCAAATTTCAATCTACAACGCTGGTGAAGTGCGTTCAGTGTAGAGGAAGAATTGGGCGTCCTACTTTAATCTTGTTCTACCCTTTTAAATGTCATGACTCGACTCGCATCTAGTAGAGCGGCAATCGCGCCGTCAAAAAAGGAATCTATTTACACAATGCTGAACATACATTACGTACAGGAGGACTTTGATCTACTCGTTAATTCTCGTTAATTATGAGCCCCACTGCGCTCTGGCCAACATGATGTACTGTTCTTATCTCTGGCAGTCCTCAGCGTCTCCGCCAAATGGACAAAACTCCCCTGGTGCCCACATTGGGCACAAATAGACTTACAACTCTTATCACACGTAGCAAACTCTTTTGCCTTCTGGGCCAAAACCAAATCAGCCGCGGCGAGAAAGACTGGATCCCTGACGAAATCTTGATGTGCTTGAACAAGAAGATCAAGCTTGAGAAATCCATTGTCGTCCAACAGAAGTTTTAGTGCTTCCTGTGCATCTGATCCCCTTGCCTTGATGTTCCAAGCAAGCTTTTCGTCACGATTGAGGGGAGCAATCAAAACGAATGGAGTTTCATTTCGACCGTGTCTTGCAACCTCTTCTTCCTGCATGATATCTCTTGCAGTGATAATATGCCTCGCACAAGAGACATATTCTAAAGAGTGTATCTCCCCCCTCCATTGAATCACAGAGTAGTTCTCGTCCTTGATACCTGCCTCCTTGAGAATCATATCAACAAAGTCATATATTTCTTGAGTAATGTGGAAGTATTTCTTTCTGATCTTATTAACAGTAGGACCTCCGCCGGGTATCAATGGGCGTCCCTTGAACTTCATATTGTACCATCCCATCCTGAAGTATCGTCCTTGAAGCTGCACGACTGTTCGTTGTGATTGGGACCTTGCAACAGCTGCTTCTAACGAGGGGCTTGAAGTATTTGCATATTGATTTAGAACACCTTCACCACATCCACTCGAGTGCTTATGTTTTGTATGACAAATACGTTGAAAATGTGTTGAGTTATGTGCATCATTGGTTTCACTTTGAAATACTTCATGTGATACAATGAGAGGATGAAACTCTTTCATCTTGTCCATGCTGAATATGTCACTTAGTTTGACATTATGGGATTTACTGCAGCGTTTCAAACGACCTCTCTGGATACATGGTTCAACAAATGTTGCATTTAACGCTTTGGCTACGATGAGTATTTCTGAGACGGACTTCATCCAGTTTGCCATTCCTTCAGCCCACGATTCAACCTGCGTGGCACCATTTATACAGTAGGGAAATGGTGTTAGGATCTGAACTGAGGTGATTCACTCAATCATAAGGTGTGATAAAGGTTACTTTAAATACGCAATGCTTACATAAATGTAGAGAACACCATCATCGTTGGCATTGGAAACGGCAAGATCCTCTTCGTTTCTTGATGACTTTGCAAATTGTGCTCGTAACTGCAAATTACTATTTGTAATATACAAGCCCCAAATACCACTCAGTACGATCGCAATGATCAGTCCTTGCACAGTAGGCCTAATTGGACACATAGCGCGCTTTGCATTCTGTACATGTAGCAGTTTTGCGAATCGGGTGCGCATTGTTGCTAGATAAAAGTGATGATACATGAGGCTGATAAAGCTAGCATAGCAGTGAGGCGAGGAGGCGGCAAACCCGTCTTCGAAGCAACGTGGGTACTTGTAAATTTGGCGAAGATGATGAGGACTGCCAGAGATACATAAGCAAGCAAGGATTGTACCGTGAAAGATGGAGGGTCGCAATTTCATCCAACAAAGGACCACTTTTGAAATTAGTGAAGGACTAATTTCCAAATTTGAACTTACTATTACTAAATGACTGATGATCGAAGTCCTGTAAATTGAACTATGTTCAGTGTGTAGAAACAGGCATGATTACCATCACTCACACGATAGAAAAGGGTAAAAACATGACGCCATGACGTCCAATTGTTTCTCCGCGGTGTAAATCTGAAATAGTATATTTTTACATGGGGTCTTCCTTACATAAAAGGAATGAAAAAAGATAGCTAGTACATGGAATGTAGTGGTGGTGTATTCGCTGTACAATCAAAGTTAAATGTATACTCAAGTTCAGCGTTATTGATTAAAATTGTATCATGATACTCAAAGAGAAAATCAAACATCAAGAGGCTTCTGGAAGTTGCCCTCCAATTTTCGAGCAATTTATTTATTATTAGTGTGTACGCTTTCTAATGGCGTAGCATGGATCCGTATCTTCACCGTTTTTATCAAGGTTAACCTTGTGTCATGTCATATCGGCAGGCCATACACATTTGATTCATTCCTTGTTCTGGTAATTGAAAACCAGCGAATTGACGAAGACTGATGAGAACACCAATTTCAGACTGACGCGAACTCAAATGACATGCACATTGAAAATGAATCAAAATAATAACGATTTGCTGAAATGTCAGATGCATCTCAAGCCGAACGTGAACCTGAAATGGATTACCCAACCAGCAAGCTATCCGCAAAGGACCTTACAACTCTCACTGAATCCATGGGGTTCACTATCATCCGTGCACAAAAGGGTCTACTCAATAGTACTAGTCTTGAAGGAGCCATTGATTGGATCCTGAATCATGAAAATGATAACGATATTGATGATCCCATTTCTATGGTTCTAAAATCATCTTGCAAATCTGCTGATGCAACACATCCCTACAAATGCAATGAATGCGGCAAATTTCTCGGCAATATGACAAACCTTGAGCTCCACGCGGACAAATATGGTCACTCCAACTTTGAAGAAACCGGTCAAGGAATGCAACTCTTGTCTGAAGAGAAGAACACACAACTCCAAGAGATAAATTCCTCTATGGTGAAGAGCAATCACCTGGGCATCAGGGATGGGCAGGACAAACTTCTAGATTTTGAACGAGAAAAACAGATGTGGGACGAAGGAAAGAAATCTGCTCAAACCAAAGAAGAAATGGAAAAAGAGGCTAGGTTAATAGAGGCAAAAGTGATGAGAAAGAAGAAGCGGGGAGAATGTATGAAGGAAAGGGCAAAGATCAAGGCAGAGATCGAGCGGGACCGTCTGGAGCTTGAGGATCATCAAGGGAAACCGACTTCTCACCTAAAGACTAATAGGTATAATCATGATCATGATCATGGTAATCAGCTCGAAGTCAATTCACACGGGAAGAAATCCGCTCAAACCAAAGAAGAAATGGAAAAAGAGGCTAGGTTAATAGAGGCAAAAGTGACGAGAAAGAAGAAGCGGGAAGAATGTATGAGGGAGAGGGCGAGGATTAAGGCAGAGATCGAGCGGGACCGTCTGGAGCTTGAGGCTTATCAAGGGAGACCGACTTCTCACCGAAAGACTAATAGGTATAATCATGATCATGGTCATCAGCGTGATGCCAATGCCGACGAGAAGAAATCAGCTGAAACTAGAGAAGAAATGGAAAAAGAGGCTAGACTAAGAGAGGTAAAGTTGCTGATGAAGAAGAAGCGGGAAGAGTGTACGAGGGAGAGGGCGAGGATTAAGGCAGAGATCGAGAAGGACCGTCTGGAGTTTAAGACACTTCAATTGAAACCGACTTCTCATCTAAAGACTAATGGGTGTAATCATGGTCATGGTAATCAGCGCGACGTCAATGCCGACGAGAAGAAATCAGCTGAAACAAGAGAACAAATTGAAAAAGAGGCTAGGTTGATAGAGTCAAAGTTGCTGATAAAGAAGAAGCACAAGGAATTCATGAAGGAGAGGGCGAGGATTAAGGCAGAGATCGAGAAGGACCGTCTGGAGTTTAAGACGCTTCAATTGAAATCGAATTTTGAACCAATGGTTGATAGGTATAATCCTGATGGTAATCATGCCAAAGTCAATACCAATGTTGCCACACGAAGGCACCCACACGAGCCTGTTCGTAAGAAGAAGAAAGGTGATGTTTCGAAAATTGACGAGTACATCCAGAAGATATCTTCTTATAAAGCCGGGGGATATGGAGGCAAGTGCCTCAAAATTCTATTGACATACATTACGAATATTGTGGACAAGCCCTTTGAGAAGAAGTACAGACAAATCAATATGGACAACAAGATTTTTAAGTCAAAAGTGAAACCTTTTGTTGGTGCGAAGATGCTTCTCCTTGCAGTTGGGTTTTCGCCAGATATGGATGAGAGGAATACTGCATTAGTGCTTGTGGACAATGCCAACGTGAACGTTTTGGAGCAAACCAAAGAGAAACTGGAAAGAGCTTATGCTTCCTACTCTATATCTTTTAATTCGTGGATACCAGCTTAATCTTGGTAAAGGCAAGGTAAAGGCCAACATTCTGTAAATATTAATACACGTATTGCGATTTTACGCGTTGGGTTTCGATCATGCATGAATTAAGTTAGTGTACACTTGGTGTACACGTACGTGTACTACTCGATATGTACAAGTTTTGCATCTACACGTACATAATATGAAAAAGACGCTTCGTTGTTAAAATATCGTTCATCAAGTTGAAAGTAGTCAGTTTTGCACCTTGCGATATCTATAATATCTTATTGCTTATTGTACTCTTCTATCTCTTCAAACCATTTTGAAAAGAACCTTAGCAATAATTTCTTCAGTGTAGTCTTCTCCGTACAATCTCGTCAACATTGGTCGCGCAGGATCGTTGTCTCTTCTATAATTAAGATAATCAACATGACCCCCTTTAATAACGTCTTTTGACTCAGTACCAACAGAGGATGCATCGCAACTTGAATCGCTTTGTAAATCTTGCATGATTTCCAAATACAAATCAAAATAATCACAGAATGCATTATATACCTCGTTTTGGATCGTGCTGATTGCCTCCTCCCCTTGGAGTCTTGTCCACAATGCATAAGGTGAAAAGAATCGTTTCGCTTGAGGAGGGATATCCCCACCCCAAGGCAATATATCACTTTGGTTCGAGACATGTTTTTCATATAGTTTTTCAATTCGTTCTTCGTACTGTGCGTATTGTGGTGGGAATAGTGCTGCTGGGGGATGCGGATCAGTGTCATCACCATCTCCTTTCATATCGTCGATTTCAATTTGAGGCGGTGGAAGAATAGGTTGGAAGTCAATGGCAATGAGATTTTTGCCACCTGGTAAAGTTACAAGATCCATTCCAAGAACAGGAAGTGGTAATGAAACATCAGGAAAAAGTACAAGATTGAGAACTTGAATTGCATTAGGCACGGATACGAATTCATCGGAACCTTCTTCATTCAGATTCGGAGTGAGAGTTTCCAACAGTGCATATCGAGCCAATCTTAGAGGCAGGATTTTATCAGAGCTTCCTTCTACAACTTCTACAGAAGCAGCGGATTTAACTTCAATATTTACCGTGGTGCCCTTGGGGCTCTTACCCCCCTTGGAGGGCGAGGAATTGAACGCCAAATGATCTGGTACAGGTGCTTCGTTCTCTGCGACAAGTCCACTGGACAACAATTTTTCCCACGCATACATTGCAAATGGTCTGTAAGTTCCTCCTTTGTCCTCTTGACTTTCTGCTTCACCTTGCCCACCACTCGATCCCACTGTGGATGCCATATTCAATCGAGTCTCTTGCGCAACAAAGCCTTGCGAAGAAGACGTCAGAAATGGTGTGAAGCTTTCAGTTTTCTGGATTAAGAGCGCACTGCACCACGCAACGAATATGCTCATTGATGAAGTTGGAGACAGCATGGTGACGCGATAGCAAGTTTGCTAGCGATGACAATTATATTTAATGTGGTAAGTGTAGAAGAGTTGTTGTACAAATGATGTTTGGTGTTTGTTTGTTGATAACTTGATAACTGATAACTAACTGATGACTGGACGGAAGATGGTTTTTGTTGATCAAAATCTAGGCTATTTCTGATTTCGACGACTATTTGCCTATTTCACAAAACCAAACAATGAAACTGGTGGCGATACGTGTACTTGTAGTGTACTGAATGAATCTTCTTCCATTAACATGTTTTCCATAGCTCCTACTCTTCATAATTTATATCCAGAAATCATTGAAAAAAGTGCCCGCGGTCTATTGTTCATGTAATAAGTTCAACTCAAATGAAGTTGCAGTCAGAACAACTGAATGAATGAATGAATGAATGAATGAATGAATCATTTTGAGAAAGTTCATATCTTTGCGTTTTTGGAACTCTTGTGCTCCCCGTTCGAGTCGAGAGAAAATATTATCCATCGTTCATCGGTCATTTCCTTTCCAAAATGATCCACATCTGCTCATGAATTCAATTGGACTGGTGCCGTTCCCAAACACTGGCAATAATACAAGCAGTATGTTCTTGTCACCGATCTTATGAAGAGGCTTTTCCCGGATTCCTGCAATTTTATAGGTGTCTGTCCAATGGCAAAATGCCCCATGATATGGCTTTAAATCTGAAGCAATGTTGAGCCCATGCAATGAATGCATGATCGACTGTAAGGTTGGTTGCAATTCAGATACTGGCTACACGTAGTCAAGAAGAGGACAATGCAGACGATTTTTCTTCAGTAGATTTTGCCACCTTCTTCTGTGCTTTCTTACTTTTCAGAAACCAGTTGACAATTATTGCAACTATCGCAATAGTACCGTGGAACGAAATCACCCCAATCACTGCTCTCAAAACAGGATCAACCCCCTTCTTCTCGCCATTGTTCTTCTCCGTTATTTCATTGCCACGTGTACGTGCAGTAGAAAGATCTTTATCAAAATTCTTGTCTTGATTTTCGGCAAGTAAAGTGCTATTAGAATTACAAGGCACGTTACAAGTGACTGGGCACTGCCATGCAACGACCTCAATTGCACATTTTTGTGTTGTGTTTTTTCGAGCAGCCCAGTGACAGTGCCTAGTCCTGCCAGCAGCAGCACCTTCTTCAATACTACCAGCGACAAAAAAATTCCCTTTAGAATCATTAGAGCAATCCATAAAGTCAGAGTTCATGATTCTCAGTGGTGGTAATACTGCGACGGGACAAAAGCGAGGTCAATGGATGAATGCTTCAAAGTGTCTCTCGTGTCAATCAATGAGCGATGTCTTCAGAGCTACAGTAAATAGCTAAATAGACAGAAATAGAGCTAAATAGCGAACAATTATGAAAGTTCAACGCCCCTTTTTGATTTGTTAGTTTGGAAGGAGGCGGCGCGCGTTTTTTACACTCCCTGGATGGCGATGGCCACCAGAAATAAAACATGCAAGCTTGGCAGAGAGAACAGAGTGGAGGAAGGAGAAGACAAGCAGGCCACACTAACTGCTCACAAGAATCAAAACCAAAAGGTAAAGAATCGCGACACTCTGAACTTGTGAGCAAAATAAAAAGCAGCAGATGGTATTTGAAGGTCTTTTCGCAAGTGCGAAGGAGAAGAGCAAAGGGGAAAGTCCCTTACCGACAACAACAAGCTCGTCCTCTGGCAACACTGGAACCAAAAGTAAAAGAAAACATTCTCGTTCAAAGAAAAAGAAGAAGGCAGCTATTATTAATACCAATACCAGCAGTAATGAAAGTAAAAGTGCTGCCATTATCAGCACTCAGCCTCAACAGTCTCAGTCGCGTCAAAATAATAATAATGGGAGTCGGAAAACAGGACCCTCTGCCATCAGCACTCGCACTCAGCCTACACGTATGCATACAGAGTCGCGTCAAAATAATAATAATGGGTTTCGGAAAAGAGGACCCACTCCTGAAGCCATGCTACTATCGTCCAAACTGAAAGAATTTTCAACTCAGAAGCGACTTCAAGAAATCCTTGAACTTTATCACGACAGAGCGAACGACTACATTAGAGATGGTCACCATGCATGCATAGTCGTAGACTGCTGTGCTAGATGCGGTTGCATTCAAAAAGGAGAGGAGATTGTGGAACAACTGAAGCAAAGTGGAGACGAGATCAGTGTTCAAACTATCACTGCTCTTCTGAAGGGATATGCTCATTCTGGAATGATGGATAAAGCTGCAGCACTGTATATTGCAATGACCAAGAAAAGAAACAATAGAGATAAACCAAACATTAGAACATTGAATACAATGTTGAGGGGGTGCATGTGGGCTGCTGCTTCCTGCAAAGTTAACGGCATGAATCATTTAACAAGCGAGTACATATGGCCTTCGCCTTCGAGCAATAACCACAATCATATTATTCCGGATACGTCCTCCTATGAGTATTCCATATCTGTTTTGTCACAAGCATTGCGCTGCAACGATGCTCAAAAGAGGCTCGAGGAATTTATGAATGCATTTGGGGTGAAGATTAGTAAAGATACCGATAACTGCAACCAGAACCAGGGCAAACACTTTTCTGCAAGTGATCCTTCCGCTCTTGAAACTCTTGGAGTCTGTTTCTTCAACATTGCAAGAGCTTATGCTCTACTTGGTGATCACGCAAAAGCTATAGAATATGCAAACAACTCTATGGACGTTGTGAGCAGCGCAAGATCAACCCATCAGAGCAATAGGTCAAATGGAGCACAAAATCAAGCTGGAGGGAAAAGGGCATGGAAATCCTCCAATGATGGAAAGGACGACAGTCGTCGAGAGGGCAATGACTATTCCCGTCGTACTGAATCAAATTCCCTTTTTCGCGCTCACAAATTAAACGAGCTCGAGAGCGATGTTCGAATGATCTTGAGCTCTAGCTCTGACACAGGTGGACGGGATAAGCTTGCAGCCCGATCTTTGGCTAGGTTTCTAATTACTCGCGTGTTATATTTCTCAGGAGGAGGGACCACAGATTTATCAGCGTCAGCATCATTCGATTCCGAATCCGAAAATGCTGCATTGGATCCAAATCATGAGAGGCGTCAACTTATTGATTCTCTATGGCTTTGCTTTGGTCTTCGCGCAGCAATGAAGAAAGAATTTCCTGATCAAGTATTTGAATCGAGGAATGGTGGTTTTAAGTTCTCAAAAATTCTGAAGTCACTGAACATATCGAAATCATATGTTCTCCTTGACGATGGTGCCGTTGACTTCAACGCTGTCTTTGCAAGTGTTTCTCAGTCTGACAAAGACTTGTTGGGTGCATCTCAGGAAACGAAATCTAAACGACCGTTGAATATTGAACTCGGCAGTGGTTTTGGAGAATGGATTGTAAACCAAGCCCTAAACACTCCCAGCAGTGATTACATCGCTGTTGAGCTCAGGTCAGACAGAGTTGGACAGATGTTTTCGAAGGCTTTACTTCACGACAAAAATTCGCCCATTCAGAACCTTTGTTGTGTTGGATCTGAATGCGGATCCTTTCTTCGCAAGAGAGTGAAGGAGGCATCCATATCCAAGATCTTTGTCAATCACCCGGAACCTCCTACGCAAGTAAGTCTTTTCTTTTAGTTTATATTACGTGCACTTGTTAACAATAATCAATCTCTCATCACACCATCTTTCGTTCCTTCAGACTTTCGGCGCAAATAATTTAATTCTGAAAAATATTGCAGACGGTGGTGAAGAACCTGCTCACATGCTCAACTCGCAAACCCTTATTAGTGCTGCTAGATGTTTGGACAAGAGAACGGGTAAATTGATCATTGTTACTGATAACAGGTTTTATGCCAACTTGATTTGTGCAACATTGATAAAAGTTATGAATAAGAATGAAGGAATTTTTGTTTGTGCAAATCTGAAAGGTATGCAGCAAATCCAAGTATTCGATGGAAAATCCAAGAATGCCCAAGTCATATTGTACGAAGGGCAGCCGAACAAATCAATTGATCACACAACATCCGACGACTCACAAAAAGGGTCCACGTATTTTGACCGGTTATGGAGAAAGGGAGCGGGTAACCACGCTCAGACCCACAAGAGATTTATAATTTGTATGCATCGGTCCAAACAAAATGAAGATATTTCATACAAGAGCTCAAGGACAAGTTTAAGTGACGAGCAAAAAGGACAGAAAGTTGGCAAAAATAAAAGAAAAAGATCTCAGCTTCAACAACAGAAGCGTAACGAAAGAAGGTTAAACAAAAAATCCGGACCTGCCCTATGAGACGTTACGTCTACATAGCCTAGCGAAAGAAATAGAATGTACTGTGCAGACAGACAGTCAAACAATTTCAAGTTTCTAAAAAATTAAAGTATTAAAAAAATATCTACTGAGCTGCTTTGCATTGTAACATAGTTTTGAACTATGTGCTCGGATTGAGTTATTTCATTACGAGTGTGCAAATATATTTGAACTTCTCCACGACCATGATGAAGAGTTCTTAAAATTAGAGACGACTGAAACAAAGTTCTATCCGTTCGTTCATTTTGATTTTGGATCAAGAAGGGAAGGGGGGGTTTAGTCTAGAGCCTTTTATACAGACTAGATATTGTGTGGGTTCAACCAACCGTATCCGCCCGGGAGTTCTGGATTCAAAACCACATTTGCGTCAAGAACAAAATAATTGAAAATGCTACTACAGTGGTGCTACGTGGGTGTACCTGTTAGCTGATTATTAATACTGCAATATCTGATAATAAGTTTCAGATCATTTTAAAAATAAAGAATCGGATCTTGCCGTTCCCTAATAATACTAATAACATTCTTCGTTCTGCTGTGACATATCGTTCTGCTGTGACATATGGTATTCTTGAATTCTTGTCTGAACAATTAAAGACCATGGTAGTTACTACGATTCCCGCTGTATACAGTCGGATCTCATTTGCTGGTGGAGACGAGCTTAGTCACACAGTCCCTTTTTTTACAAAACAATTATAGAGCTTTCGTATTCTCACTTTTGCTCCCTGTTTTTATACTTTGGCGCTGAAACACCGCCGTGGGCGGTGGTATCATCACGATGCTGGCGCACTTTGTTTTCTTCTACAGCATTATTCAAGGTTGCTGCACGTTGTGCCTGCTGCTGGAAAGACAAATTGATACCTGCTGCTGGATCATACAGAGGGGGCATACGAGGAGTATCGCCAGGCAAGTTCTGATTGAGGACGCCTCCTGCTCCTTGTCGATCGGACATGAGCAAAGCTCGTTGCTGTTGCTGCTGCTGTTGATAGATACTAGAAGCAGGAAAACCAATTCCAAGCTGCATATCCCGCCGATCGAGCTGAGACTGATACCCTGCGGCCCCGGCGAAGGAATCAAACTCATTGGGATAATAAACAACATTGTTGCTCATATCTTCGTACATCAGTGGATTATTTGCCAAGCGCGCTCTTGCTCTCATCTGCCAGAGCTCGCTTTCGAGTTCTGCAATTCTTGAATATGCCGCCGAATCTGGAACCGATGGCTGATTGAAAGCCGCACCCTCTTGCAAAAGATCACCTCTACCGGCGGCTCCCAAATAAAATGAGGAGGAGGGGATGAGCGCCGTCCCACCAGCAGCGCTTCTTAATGAAACAGGAAAGACTTGACCATCTAAGACCCTAGCCTGGTGCTGATTTAGTCCCAACGGAGTGTCCTGGTAAAGGAGGGATCGGCGTAAATCAACTCCGCCGTGATATGACAGAGCATTAACTCCGCCTGCATTGACTCCAAGAAGACCATCCGAGAGTGGTGGCAATACCGATCCTCCTGCACCATATTGACCACGAGGAACACCACCAGCGCCGCCACTGCTGAGTGCCAATTCAGAATCCAATATGGAACTCAACTCGCCCGGGAATGAGGATACAATATCACTGTTCCCGGAGCAGGATATGTTTCTACATAGATTCAATTCTCCTCTCCTGAATAAAGGATGGCTATATGCCCCCTGCTTGCCTGGAATCTTGATGAAGTTCCAACGATTGAGCTGAAGTAAGAAGTGATAACAGCAGAACGGAGTTGTGAGCCTAAGGAATTTCTGACTGAAAGAAAAGATCATTTGATAAATATTCTCACCTTCCTGTGGAAACTAGAAAATTTAGCTTCTCGGAAAATAGTCGGAAGCACCTTCGCTGAGAAAGCTTGGGCCTTGTGCACTTGAAACGCACGCCCGTTTGCTGTCCATGAGATCACATCATCGTACTCTCCACATTCCAACGTATAATAAAGCTTTGGGTGTGATTTTGACACAATTGAAAATGACTGTTAGTTTGGCTTTGGTCCAAAAATTACTTAATGGCCTGATGAAGAGCTTACCTTCGTCGGAAATTTAAATGCTTTGGCATATCTCGATCTTGCACTTGATGGCTTTCCTGTAAGGAAAATTACCATCTTTTCATTCGCTTCCACAGCTTCAGCAGAAGGAGCCCTCGAAGAAGAAGTACTATCAGCACGACTCCTCTTACTACTAGTTGGGGTTTTGCCGACGCTAGAACCGACAGAATCACTGTCTTTCACTTCGTCCGTGCTGCTCTTCCTTTTTCCAGTATCACCACCAGAACTATCAGCATCCGCCATCTTTGCTTTCAACGGAACGTGGGCGTCCTCTTCGGAATTTTCATTAAGATTGTTTCTCATACTGTACTAGAATCGAACGGCGTTGTGTAGATAATCGTAAAATTTTGTCAAGTTGGACAAACGATGCTTGATAAAGTCAAAGAAATTGACTGCTTCTTTTTTTGTTGGAAAAATCGCCTGCCAGAGTTTTTAACGGTGTATGCAGGTTTTTGACGGTTTTGACTCGCTGGTAAAAATGAGTCAAGGCCTAGAATTTGTTATATGATATTTGTAATTTCTGGCTTGCCGTTTTTTTCAGCTGATCGTGGTTTTGGCACTTTGTAGGGAAAGGCCTTGCAGGTTTTACAGTCTTTACAGACTTTGTGAACTTCAACTAAAAAATATTAAAGAGAAAACGGTGCACTATATTTTAAAAGCATCATACAGATACCAAGCAGATACGTACTTCCCGAGTATGGCACCCTTCTTGAGTATTTCATGGACATACTCAAGTATGTCACGGACATACTCCAGAAGGGTGACATACCACTAGGGACCTTCCGACTTTGTACTTTCGCTCTGTACCGGTAATCTAAATATGGAGGCAACAATACCGTGCAAGAAATTGGAAATCAACAACCGGCAGAAAAGCGGGTTTCTTCTCTTTCCTTCTGTACGCACTGACGGCGTTTTTCTTGGAGTCGTAAAAAGTTGACATTCGTCATCGTTCTGAAGAACAGCACACCCAAGACAAGGAAGCACTTAGTATCGTTCGGCAAGCTCTCATTATTGGTAAAGATACTAGCAGAGAACGGCATGCCAAGAAGTCTTGCGTCTTGATTTTTTGGGTGAATGGAAGGCTTTTTCAGATTACTTTTCTCAACCACCGATGAAACATTATTTCAGCTTGCTTTCAACAAGTCTTTAAAAATGAGAAACACCATCACTTCCGGATTTCTTATTCCAAAAACGCAAATCCATTGTACCCATTGATTCAGAGCTGCTCGAGCTTCCCAGCAAAGATCTCCTACATCCGCCCCCCAAGAAGCCAATCAGTGATTGTTCAATTAATTATACTACTACTGTATGATACTACTACATAATGATACTCTGGATGATTTTACTCCACTTTCAAAATTTCACATTCAAGTATACAGAATTGGTTAAGTTTTTAAAGGTGTTCGATTTAATTGGTTAAGTTTTTACAGGTGTTCGATTTATGTCAATCTGAAATCTGCATGAAAATGAAAAATGTCTTTTTGTCATCGGGTTTTTGAAAAGTCCTTGGTAGATCCTTGACATGCCATTCCTTCTCTAGAGCTTCGGGATGGTTGAGTCAGTCAGTCCGGCAATTCCACCCCCGTGCTAGGGGTGTTATTTTTGGACCCCATCCACAAAACGCGTCTCTTACTTGCTCTCAGAATAATCGAGGCAAGAATCTTTCTGAAAAGGGTGCTGGCATTATCTAAAGTGGCGTTTTGTGGATGGGGTCCAAACCTAACACCCCTACAGTAGCACGGCACGGGGGCGGGGTGCGGCAATTCGAACTTTCATTATATCATTATTTGTTATTTGTACAGTACATCTAAAAAATTCACATCGCCAGAATTGCCATTGTCATCATCGCCAGGACACGACAATTACAGTTCCAGCCGTTGTTGCAAGCGAAAGATTATTAAAAAAAACTGAAACCGCTTTGAGCTTGCTGAAACATTTGTTCTTTTTATAAAACTGCCTGAAAAATGAAACTATTATACGACACACCCCAGACAAAACTGCCTGACAAAATGAAAGCATTGCCGGCTACGACACACCCCAAACAAAACAAAACAAGGCCCAGGCACACCAACGCACTCCCAACAGGCATAAAGGATGCACAGTTTTTTTATTTTTTTAATGGTGTAAAAGATTCATTCATGTTTTAGAGACAAGAACTGTGTCTTTCTGTCTCGTACGTGTGTACTCGCTTTTCGTGAATATTCGACATTCCAGAAACTACCTTGTTTGGAGCGACACCCTACCCTACCCTATCATGCCCAAATCGAATCTCACAATCAATATCAATTTGGCCAATCTGCTACATCTGCAGTAGGCCAAGAATCACCATCCTTGACCCAATACTCAACCACATCATCCCCACATGGCCTCTCCTCCAGCAAAACTAACCCAGCTTCTCTCAACATATCATCCGTCATCCCCGAAGGCACAGGCTCAATAAATGTCACTGGTGCCCGAATAATGATTGCTCGATCTACAACCCCTTCTTTCAGAAATTGTATAGCTGTAGCTGGACCGCCCTCCACCATGACATGATGAATATTTCTTTTGGATGATAGGTCTTGGATCATTTCAGCGGGCGATATGATGCCATCGCCATTTTTTTGGGGTATTTCCACAAGCAAAAGGTTTGGATTAGGGGTTTGTTCGTATTCCCGATTGATATCGCTGCATGAGTGGTAGACGATTGTCTGAAATCCATCTTTTAGCATTTTATAATCCTCTCCGTCGGACTCAGTGCCATCGCCATCCTCGCTCGTCGGACGACCACTCAGTATCTGTAATTTGGAATCCACCACTACCCTGACAGGCTGCTCCTTTTCCTTCCACAAATCCACTCTTCGGACTGTAAGAGTACAATCATCTCTCACGACCGTCCCCTTCCCCACCAGGACACAGTCACTATTTCTCCGGAGGTAATGCACGAGATCGAGAGATGCGGGGCATGTGAATCGCTCCGATTTGAGTTCGGATGCGTCAGCGACTGCGTAGGTTTTGTCAAATGCCATTTTAAGCGTGACTCCTTGGACCTGAACGGATTCTGGGATGAGATGTGAAGTTTCTGTATCATCCTGGGACGAGGCTTTGAGCGACACTATTCCGCTTGGACGAGAAACAAGTGCATTTCTGGAGTGCTGGTGTCTGATGTTCATGTGCGACCCTGATCCTGATCCTCGCGTCGACATGGACAAGAAGCCAGATGCAATCGCGCAGGTCATGAAAATGATGCATGCTTGCATACAATATATTGTGTATACCTTCATCTTTGTTTGACTTAACTTGACTTGACACGAAGTTAACTCCTCTTGAGTTTCATTGACATCTTTCCCTTGTGGTTTGGGGAGTGTTTGTGGCTTGTTGCTCGGTGTCGGGTGTTTCCATTTTTTTCTGTTTTTTTGTTTGGAAGAAATGAACACGTGCCGTATCTCCCAAGTCAACAATAGACAAATAACAATGCGATGGAGGCCAAAATGAAAGCGAGCCTCAAACTTTCAAACTTCCAGAAAAACTAAACGTTTCACTCATCACCGCACAAATTTCAAACAACATAAAGATACAAGTCACCAGTGATTGAAGAGAGTGCCATTCTAAAACATTTCTGTCTGGCGAATACACTAGTACCAATCAATCAATCAATCAATCAATCAATCAATCAATCAATATAATACAATGGACCAACAAGCTCAAATTCAAATTTCAAATAATCCAGAGGAAGAACTGCAGCGAGTATTGGCAGCCCTCGCCACAGTCTTTGCATTCAACACATCCGCAACAGCACCATCCACCTCTCCTCAAACAAGAGAAGCAGCAGATCGATACCTCACCACATTCCAAAAATCAAGCGTGGCATGGATCATAGCCGACCGCCTCCTCTCCCGCGAATCCACCAACGATGGAACTAGTACCCAAATTCACTTTTTCGCCGCTCAGACGATTCACGTCAAATGCCGTTCGGACATTATGCAATTAAAGGGTGATACCAATCAGCTCAATTCTCTCCGAGAAAGCCTCATGGCGCACTTGTTAAAATTCATCACTGTACAAAAATCGGGAAATGCCGGTTCAGGAGCCGGAGCGATTGTCACACGATTGGCCATGGCACTCTGTTCCCTCGCGGTACAGATGCAGTGGGACACCATCGTAACTGATTTACTGACGAATTTACAACAGCAGCAGCAAGGACAAGGACAAGGGCAAGGGCAAACTCAAACCAATCAAATGGAAATGATGCATTTGGTGCTGGAAATTGCCCAGCTCCTGCCAGAAGAAGCCACGTCCGATCGGCTCTTGCTGACGGATGAAAACATGCGACATAGATTTGTTCACAATCTCACTCAATCCTCGGAAAAGATATTTCAATTTTTACTATTTTGCGTCTCTAGCAACGATGCTGGGGGTCCATCGGTCAAAATTAAAGAACGAGTGCTTCAATGTGTGCATTCGTGGGTGAGGAACGTCCGCATCCCCCCCTTGCTCCTGGAACAGACCCAATTGTTTGATTGGATATTTGCCATCCTTCAAACCAACAACCTCGACCTATACGGGGGAGACATGTTTGACATTTCGGTCGATGTAGTCATTGAAGTACTCAGATGCTATCCATCGGATCATCGGGAGAATATGGGATTGGTCCACAAGCTCGTTCCCAAAATAATGGCATTGGGACAGGATCAGGATAGTCCTTTTCAGATTGCTGTGAGGGAGGAGGAGGAGGATGCCATGAGGGATTATTGTAGGATTTTTACGGAGATGGGGGAGAGTTATATGAGTCTAATTATGCATCATGAGGATTTGAATCAGGTTGCTCTTGTGGAACTTGTGTTGGCTTGTTCCGCTATTCCGGATAATGGTGAGTTGATTGTTGATCTGTATTATATGTTTTGAATATGTGGCACGCATGATATCGTTACGTGTACAATATATATATTCTTCACAAACAACACACTAAATATTTCAACATGACCCTCCATCATATCATATCATACCATTACAGAAATTGCAACCATTACATTATTTTTCTGGTGCAGATTCGTATC
>Ga0115005_10000959_pt1 | contig 22645 bp, 26 predicted proteins | sample ArcOceMetagenome_FD_87163 | JGI IMG/M metagenome (GOLD analysis project Ga0115005, IMG submission 87163) | Marine eukaryotic phytoplankton communities from Arctic Ocean - Arctic Ocean - Greenland ARC118M Metagenome | ecosystem: Environmental > Aquatic > Marine > Oceanic | place: Arctic Ocean...
CCTTACATTTTATTCTTCCGACTTAGAGTTAATTATTGGTAACATTCGAAATAGAGCATTATCGTGCCTAATGTAGTGATGATATAATCCAGCGAGAACATGCAAACCAATAATATAATAACCAACAGTACCCACGGTCTTATGCACTTCTTCAATAGTTTTTGCTAGATGTTCATCTTCGGCAATCAATGTGGGTAAAGTAAAGCCTAAAAATGGGATGCTTTTTCCTTCAGCACTTAAGATAAGCCAACCTGCAATTGGCATACAAATCATCAATATGTATAGAGCAAAGTGAAAAGCCTGAGCTAATAATCCATGCCATTTAGTTAAAGTAGATGGAGCATTAGGTGTGAGTGTTACCCACCTTGTGATAAGTCTTACCCACACTAATACAAATACGCTAAGCCCTAGCATAAAATGCCAAGTTTTAAGTGTGTCTCTTGACTCACTTCCTTTTGGGTAAATTTCTCGTAGTTCTATGCAGCTGTATACTGCAACGAGTAACAAGAACATTATCCAATGCAAAATAATCGACAACGTGGCATAAGGTTGCTGTTTGGTTAGGTCCATTTATACCACTCAGTTTAAATTTTAATTTACATGATCCTGACAGCTAATACATCCTGCTTTGCACCATGTAATACTGAATTAGCTGTTGAACCCAACAAAAGTTTTAGACCGCTACGGCCATGAGTACCAATTACAATCAAATCTGCATCAATCTCATTTGCTAATGTATGAATTTCCTCAGCTGCATTGCCAATGGGTAAATAGAGTTGCTTTGGAGGAATATTATTGGTTTGGCCAATTTCTTCTAATCGCTTTTTTGCTTGTTTGTGGATATCTGCTACATAATCCCCCCCTACCGCAATAATATAGGGTTGAAAATAAGTGGTCGGCAACGTCACAAAGACAATACTCAGATAACTTGGGACTTTGACAACGCACAAAGCTCTTTCAAGTACTTGATCATATTCAGAATAAATATCAATAGCCACTAATATGCGTTGATAAGTTTTCATGTTTCCTCTCCAAATAGGTGATGTATGATTACTTTTAATTCCTTTAATAAGCACTCACAAAATTGAGTTGAGTTCCAAATGTAAATATGGGGTGCAAGAACAAATATCATTAATTTTAATAACTTTAGGCACTGAATTAAGCACAAGAAAAAATACTGAATATTGACCAATATCATCTTTATTTTTAATTATCTCACCTCAGGGAAATACTAAATAATAAAACGGTGATTTTTGTTTGAATCAATTCATTGCATGCTTTACTTGTTCGGGATGTTTACGGCTCGTAAAGGGTTGTGAACAAATATCTATCGCAACACTACTTTTTAACGAAGCAAAGTCCAAAATAGACAAGTACCGAAGCTGAACTGCAATAATGTTTCTTTGTTGAAAACCAGCAAATATGCGACTCACGGTTTCTATCGCCATGCCTAAATAATTGGCGATATCAGTACGTGTCATGCTTAACATGAATTCGCGCCCCGATAAGCCTCTCTCAGAGAAACCCATAGATAAATCAAGCAAAAACCTGGCTACCTTTTGTTCGCTTGAACAGGTCCCTAAACACATCATCATCGCACTATCGCAAGCTAAGCTATGACTCATCGATTGTAATAAACTGTCACGAAAAACAGAGCTTGTTTTTATCAAACTATTTATCTCCGATTCTTTGATTAAACATACACTGCTCGTCTCGAGAAAACGCACAGTTTGTTTATGCATATGTCCATTAAAACCATCTATTCCGATCATATCTCCTGGGTAATGAAACTTAGTGATATGTTCATCTCCTTCCCTGGAGGTAATAAAAGATTTAGCCGAGCCCGAACGCAACACATAGATACCTTCAAAATGATCACCTACTGAGAATAGGTTATCTCTGCGATGAAAAACCCGATGTGAATTATGCTGATGTCCGTTATTGGAAGCGTTAGTCTTCCCAATACAAATTTCCATCAATGATGCAGCATTGTAATAATCATTTTGTGCTTGATATGAAGTCTTCATCTCGGTAATACCTCTAAATTAAGGAATATCAACAGACATAAAGCTTAATTGTCTAGCTGCCACTTTTACTATTAGGAAAAATCATATACCGTAATTGCCTCTCAAAGTATTAGGAATATCGCCTAAATCACTTCGGAAACTACTTATATTGGATGCTGAAAATGCTTAAACATGATGAGTCAAACTTTAACCAAGTGTTGTCTAATAAGCCTCGTGGTCAAGGGACAATTAAAGATGCTAACCAAAGGTTGATTGCATTACTTGATGCTGCAGTTGACGCTTTAGTTATTATTGATGGAAAAGGTAATATCGAGCTTTTTAATAGCGCAGCTCAAAAGATGTTTGGCTATTCAAAGCAAGAAGTTTTTGGTAAAAATATAAAAATGTTAATGCCTAAGCCGTTTAGTATTGATCATGATAAATATTTATCATCTTATTTAACTTCTGGAGATGAAAAAATAATTGGAAAAGGTAGGAAAGTTAAGGGCAAAAAATCTAATGGTGAAGAATTTCCTATATTTTTGAGTGTTGGAGAAGTAAAAAATTCAAGCGACATACAGTTTGTTGGCATTATTAGAGATATCTCTGAACAAGAACAAGACAGAATTGAGGCTCGTGAAAGTAGGGAACGTTTATCACATGCTTCCAGATTAAGTTCTATGGGGGAGTTAGCTGCAGGTATTGCTCATGAAATGAACCAACCTCTTTCTGCCATATCGAGTTATGCTCAAGCGTCCAAACGACTTTTACAATCCGCCACACAAGATAACAAATTAAAGGTAGTCGCTGCGTTAGATAAAATTTGTGATCAAGCTATTCGCGCCAGTGAAGTAATTCATCGACTTAGAACCTTTGTCAAAAAACGCGTTGCACAAAGAGAGTCTGTTGATCTGAATGCGCTGATATATGAAACCGTCAATTTAGCAAAGGTAGACACTCGTATCCTTGACCACGAGGTATTACTAAAATTATGCCACAATAAAAAGCCTATACTGTTAGCCGACCCAATACAAATTCAACAGGTGTTACTTAATTTAATCCGCAACGGCATTGATGCTATGGAACATCATAAAGGCGCACCACTTCTTATCCACTGTCAATGGTTATCAAACATAATGATCGAGGTGTCGGTTATTGATTGCGGCCTTGGAATTGATCAGAAGACCAGTAGTGGCATATTTAACCCATTTTTCACCACCAAAAAGACAGGTATGGGAATGGGCTTATCTGTGAGTCAAACCATCATTCATGCTCATGGAGGTAATATATACTTTAGCCCTGGTAAGGATTCAGGGTGTATATTTTCTTTTAGTTTACCCGCCACTTTCATCCGCCAAGAAGATATGGAGAAATAATATGCAAAATAATAAAACTAAACATGTGTCTTCTTCACCCATGGTGCATGTGGTTGACGATGATGAGGCGGTCTTGGATTCTGTTGGCATGCTGCTGGACAGTATTGGACTGAAAAACACTTGTTATAAGGATGCACAAGGATTTTTAGTCAGCTACAGTGGAACAGAATTTGATAAAAACAATGGTTGTATTTTACTTGATATTCGAATGCCGTTTATGAGTGGTATAGAATGTCAACATAGACTTGAACAAATGGGTTGTCGCATGCCTGTTATATTTGTGACAGGTCATGGAGATGTCCCTACTGCAGTAGAAGCAATGAAAAATGGCGCTGCGGAGTTTATTCAAAAACCTTTTAGGGAGCAGCTATTAATAGATGCTATTCAAAAGGCATTACAAGCCAATATAGAAGATCAAAAGCGTCTTGAAAAAATTAATCAAACTCTAGACAAATTGGCATCCCTTACCAATCGTGAGCGTCAAATTCTTGAGGCCATAGTATCAGGTAAAGCCAATAAGGTGATTGCTATTGAACTACACCTTAGTCAAAGGACAATAGAAATCCATCGTGCTCATGTTATGGATAAAATGCAGGTTAAATCCCTTGCCGAACTAGTTAAAGTTGTGATTGATGCCTCTCCTTCTCAATAATTAAGGCTTAATCTAGGTATAAATGCTTATTGCCGTATGCTGCATCGCCGTTAATAATAACTGACGTAAATAGTTATTCTCAAAAATATTATTATTAACAGTGCTACTGAATTTATTTATGTTGTCTAAAATTAAAGCCAATGAAAAACCAATTGTTTACATAGTAGATAGTGATCATAAATTGCTGTGTTCACTTTCAAAAAAATTAGTTCAACATGATGTGATTGTAGAGGTATTTTCTTCAGCAGAAGAATTTCTTAATACAAAATTAAGTAGTAGAGCTGCTTGCCTAATCATTGAAGTCAATTTACCTAATATGGGCGGCATAGAGTTACTTGAACATATTAATAACTTAGGTGTTAGGTTACCCACATTCATATTGTCATCAGGCAGCGATATATCTAAAGCTGTTCGCGCAATGCGCGCAGAGGCCATCGACTTTATTGAGAAACCGTTTATAGAAAACACCTTAATTGAAAAAGTAATGAGAGTTATCAAAAAGCTTTAAATGTTTGTTTATTTACTCTATTACATTTTAAATGTAGTGTGATTAATCTCGTAATTAGCCATCCTTACCATCAATACCTTGACCTGTATCAAAACAGTTCTTTCCAGTAATGTCTAAATTGATAGTGCCCCGTCAGCATCTTTTTATTATAACTACCGACAAGGTATGATGTGTGGGGGGATTACCCGATTTTTGAGGAACGGGTAACACAATATACAGAGGGTACACTCAACATAGATCTTATAGACAATAAGACTAATCGTCTTTTGTGGGAAGGTATCGCTGTAGGTAGAGTAAACGAAAACACTTACGATAATCTTGAAGCTAAAATTAATGAAGCTGTGGCATTAATCTTCAGACATCTAGAAATTAACAAATAAATACTTTGTTAATTTCTAGATGCCAAAAACATAACATTAATTCAATAACTATCTTTTACCAAATTTTATTGAGGATTGATAAATGAAAGTCGGTGTTTTCAGTTGTAAACCTTATGACCGGGAATTTATGAGTTCTCGAAATAGCAACTTTGGATTTGATTTAGTGTTCTTGGATTGCAGTCTTAACAATGAAACCGTTGAACTGGCAAGACCTTTTGATGCGGTATCTGTTTTTGTCAACGATGTGATAGATGAATCGGTACTCAACTCTCTACAATCTTTTGATATCCATCATGTCGCACTAAGATGTGCAGGTTTTAATAACATTGATCTTGAACACGCTCGAAAGTTGGGAATATGCGTATCAAGAGTCCCCAATTACTCAGCAGAATCTGTTGCAGAGCATACAGTGGCAATTATTTTAGCGCTAAATAGAAAACTACTTAAAGCTTGTAAAAGAGTGTTAGACAGTAATTTTGAGCTACAGGGTTTATTGGGTTTCAATTTACGCCACAAAACTATTGGAGTGATAGGAACAGGGGTTATAGGTAAGGCGTTGGTTACAATACTAACTGGATTTGGTTGCCGTATTTTATGTTGCGACCCTTCACCATCTGATGATGTAGTTCAAATGGGTCATCAATATGTCAGTTTAGAACAATTGATAAAAAAATCAGATGTGATTAGTTTACATTGCCCCCTGAATGCAGGTTCACAGCATATGATCGATCATGCTGCGATTCAAAATATGAAAGAAAATGTGATGATTATCAATACGTCACGTGGTGGGTTGGTGAACACTCAAGCCATTGTTTCAGGATTAAAAAGTAACAAAATTGGGTACCTTGGTATAGATATATATGAAATGGAGTCTGAATTGTCGAATGGAGATCTCATATGTGAAACAATCACCGAGGATACTTATCAAAGACTGGCTACCTTTTCAAACGTGTTAATCACTGCTCATCAAGGTTTTTTTACATCAGAATCATTACAGCAAATTGCCAATACAACACTTAAAAATCTACAGTATTATTTTGCAGGTAAAATTTGCAACGAGACTTTTTTACCTTAGACGTCGGTTGAATGGACGTTACTGGCTGAAATATTGGGTGGCATCGTTTTTTCTTAATGGGGATGATGATAATGGCTGACGCCGATGTGTCAAAGTGTTCTAAAACCGCATTCGTTGACCCTACGATGCATTTTGATCTGCATCAAAATTTTGCAGTCATTAATACTGCAAAATAGGGTTCTAATTCATCCATTACAGCTAATAAAAAGTGTGCGTGTTACGTTAACTGAATAGTTTTTTTGTTTGAACTGTCTAGAACAACAATAGTCGATTAGGTAAATGTTGATTGGTCATAATAATGATTTATATGTCGTAGTGTTTTCTGAATTAACTCATCAAAATATACTAATTATTTATAACAAAAGTTGGGATTAAAAGCTCCACCACATCCTAATGGGCTGTATGAAAGCTAAGGAAATAAAATGGAATTTAAAGATTATTACCAAATTTTGGGTGTTGATGAAAATGCAGAGTTAACAGAAATTAAAAAAGCCTACCGACGACTTGCGCTTAAGTTTCATCCTGATATGAATCCTGATGAGGGTGCAGAAGAAAAGTTTAAACAGGTGGCTGAAGCATATGAGGTGTTAAAAGATGACACTAAGCGAGCCGAATATGATGAAATGAAACGTTATGGTTCTAGCTCATCTAAAAACTTTGAAGCGCCACCTGGCTGGCAACCCTCTGGAGATTTTGGATCGGGTAATTCAAGATCTTCTGCTAATTACTCAGACTTTTTCAATTCTTTTTTTGCAGATGGTCAAAAGGGTTTTAGTCACGCAGGTCAACAGGAACCAGATTTATTCAAAGGTCAGGATCTAGAGATGGAAGTACCCGTATTTCTTGAAGAGTCTGTTTCTGGAACCACAAAAAACCTTGAGTATCTGGTCCCAGAGTTTGATGGTAGACAAACACAACAAATCAAAAAATCGCTTATTGTAAAAATACCTCAAGGCATTTCAGATGGTGAAAGGATTAGAGTCAAAGGTCAAGGAGCCCCTTGCCAAGGGGCTTTCAACAGTAAAAACACATTAAATGGAGATTTGTTTTTACATATTAGGCTAGTTCCTCATCCATTATTTGATGTGCAAGGTATTAATTTATTGTTAACCCTCCCACTTACCCCATGGGAAGCGGCTTTAGGCACAAAACTTGAAGTGCCAACACTTGATGGGAAAATTAACATGAATATTCCCCCAAACAGTTGTTCAGGTAAAAAATTACGCATAAAAGGTAAGGGTCTTAAAAGCAAAACTGCACAGGGAGATTTATTGACTATCCTTAAAATTGATATACCGCCCTCAACAACTAGCGAAACCAAAAGGTTATGGGAACAATTAAGTGAAATTGAACAATACAACCCACGCGCAGATTGGAGCAACTAAATATGACCAATATCACATTACGTATACATTTGGATGAATTATGCCTGAGTGCAGATATAAGCCAAGAAGCAATAATTGAAGTGGTTGAATATGGCATCGTCACTCCACTAGAAGGTGATACATTATCAGATTGGGTCTTTGATCTAGAAAGTGCCCACTGGATAAAAAAAGCCATCAAACTTAATCAACAATTACAGATCGACTGGTTAGCAACAGCGATGGTTATAGAATTGATGAAAAAACAACAGGAATTAATAAAAGAAAATAAACAATTAAAAGTCAGGCTAAGCCGTTTACTCTAGAAAGTGTAGTTTTAATAAACGCACTTATTTTTATACCCTTCCCCCATATTTTCAACATACCTTATTAAAGCTTGATCAAGGTCAAATCCAAGATCTGCCTATTCATCATAATGTGAATCAAAAGATGAAGAGTTCAGTGATGAATAATAACAATAACTGTCCTTGTGATGGCTCAATATTATCCGTTAGAGGTAGCGTTGTGGATGCACATTTTTCCCGTGATTTACCCCATATCCACGAAATACTCTATGCTAATGATAAAAAAATTGTTCTAGAGGTGTTGGCACAACTGAATACAGAGACAGTTCGCGCCATCGCACTGACGCCCACTCAGGGACTGGCCAGAGGCATGTTAGTCAAATCTTCAGGAAACCCACTTGTTGCTCCAATTGGCAAAAATATTATTTCTCGCATGTTTAATGTGTTTGGAAACCCAATTGATGGTCTACCTATGCCCAAAGGTGTGCAATGGCGAAACGTACACCAACCTCCCCCGCCACTGGTTGATCGCTCAACTAGTTCTGAGATATTTATAACTGGCATAAAAATAGTCGACGTATTAGCTCCCATTGAAAGAGGTGGGAAAGCAGGTTTGTTTGGCGGTGCAGGCGTAGGTAAAACGGTTCTGCTAACCGAAATGATCCACAACATGATAGGCCATCACAAAGGTGTCAGTATATTTTGTGGTATCGGCGAACGTTGTAGAGAAGGTGAAGAGTTATATCGTGAGATGGCGCAAGCAGGTGTCTTAGAAAATATGGTGATGCTATTCGGGCAAATGAATGAACCCCCTGGAAGCAGATTCAGGATAGGTCAATGTGCATTGACAATGGCTGAATATTTTCGCGATGAAGAGCATCGCGACGTATTACTTTTAATTGACAATATATTTCGATTTATTCAGGCCGGTTCCGAAGTATCGGGATTAATGGGACAAATGCCCTCAAGAATGGGATATCAACCTACTTTAGGTACGGAGTTATCATCCCTAGAAGAGCGTATAGCAAATACAAAAAATGGGGCTATCACCTCTATACAGGCTGTTTATGTTCCCGCTGATGATTTTACCGACCCCGCAGCAGTTCACACTTTTTCACACTTATCCGCGTCATTGGTGTTATCTCGAAAACGTGCAAGTGAAGGACTTTATCCTGCAGTTGACCCACTTCAGTCCAGCTCAAAAATGACCACAGCCTGCATTGTAGGTGAGCGCCACTTTGCGCTAGCCCATGCAATTAGACGTATATTTGCGCAATATGATGAGCTAAAGGACATTATTGCCATGTTAGGACTCGAACAGCTGTCTATCCATGACAGGGACATAGTTAAACGTGCTAGACGTTTGGAACGCTTCTTTACTCAGCCATTTTTTACCACCGCGCAATTCAGCACAGCACAAGGCAAATTCGTTACCTTAGAACAATCTTTAGATGGATGCGAACGTATTTTAAGTGGTGAGTTTAATCACTACCCAGAGCAGTCTTTATACATGATTGGCTCTATCAACGAGATAAAACTAGGCAATGACAAAGTAAATAATGATAAACAATTAGTCAGCGATGGAGTCCAATAATGGATCTCAAAATACTGCTACCCAATAAAGTTTTTGCCGAACATAAAAATATATTACGGATAAACGTAGAAACCCTTGAAGGCTATTACGGCATCCTCTCAAACAGAAGGGACTGCTCTGCTGTATTGACTCCAGGAATACTTACCTTCGAAACCGAATTAAGAAAAGAATCCTTTGTTGCTATTGATCAAGGAGTATTTGTCAAAAAAGGCAATGACGTGTTTGTATCTGTTCGACGTGCCATCCAGGGCGATGGATTAAGCCAACTAAGAAATGCAGTAAAAACAGAGTTTTTGACTCTAGATGAAAAGCAGCAAGAAATACGTTTTGCCATGAATAAATTAGAAAGTAGTTTTTTACAACGATTAACAGAATTTTCAACGACTTCGAGATGAGTGTGATGCAAAAAAAACCTCAAAAGAAGGGCAAAACAACAATCAAAACAAAATCAACACTATCTGAGCTAATTGACAGTAAAGCAAAACGTAAAATTAAGAAACAAAGAAGCCCTGAAGCAAGTGCTTGGTTTGGATTAGGAATGATGGGGCTAATTGGATGGTCAGTTGCATTACCCACAATATTGGGGGCGGCAATGGGAATATGGCTAGATAAGCATTACAAAATTGAACATTCGTGGACATTGGCACTGATTATTGCTGGTCTAACAATAGGTTGTTTTACTGCATGGGGTTGGCTCAGTAAAGAATACAAAGCTATGCATGAAAATGATGATGAAAAAACAGAGAAAACTAATGATTAATGTCTTATCAGGAATACCATATTCACCTTTAGAGTTGTGTTACATCCTGATATTTGGATTTGGATTAGGAAGCGCGTTTTTTTTGAGTTTGTGGTGGGTTGTTTTTAAGGGACTTACATCAGAACGACCTGTTTTGTGGTTTGTAGGAAGTTTTTTCATCAGGATAGGCTTGTGTTTACTTGGCTTCTATTTTATTACTGATGGAGGCTGGCAATCATTAGTCATTAGTCTTGTAGGTTTTATCCTTGCTCGGCCTGCAACTAGGTTATTGATTGAGCTGACGAGTCACTCTTCGTTAAACAAACTGAGGAGTAAAAATGAATCTTAGTCCAGATGAAATTGTGTATTGGCAACTAGGTTTTTTCAAACTCAATGCAACAATTTTGTTTACTTGGTGCTTAATGTTGGTATTTTTTATTGGTGCACAACTGTTAGTGCGTTTATTAACAAATAAAAGTGAGCGCACTCGTTGGCAGAATACCCTTGAGATTATTGTACTGGCAATTGAAAAACAAATATCTAGTGTTGGCTTGTCCAATCCAAGACAATACATCGGATTCCTAGGCACCCTATTTTTATTCGTTGCTCTGGCTAATTTGTTTACCATTTTCCCAGGTTACGAACCGCCAACGGGTTCGCTCTCTACCACAATATCCTTAGCCCTGTGTGTGTTTGTCACTGTGCCTTACTATGGCATTAGACAACGAGGGTTAAAGGGTTATCTTGCGTCCTACACCCAACCTACCTTTATTATGTTGCCATTTAACATTATTGGTGAAATATCTAGAACCTTTGCATTAGCGGTAAGACTATTTGGCAATATTATGAGTGGTTCTATGATCATTGGGATCATGTTGATAATAGCACCATTCGTTTTCCCCGTTGTTATGACAGCGCTAGGTTTGTTAACTGGCTTAGTACAGGCGTATATATTTTTTATTCTGGCAAGTGTTTACATCGCCGCCGCAACAAATGTTAACAATACTCAGACACACATCCCATCAATTGATCAACCCTAGGAAAAATAAACATGGATAGTCTAACTTTGATTGCCATCACATCGATTATCACATCAGGGATCACCATTGGTTTCGGAGCCATTGGCCCTGCATTTGCTGAAGGTAGGGCAGTGGCAAACGCTTTAATGGCCTTGGCTCAACAACCTGATGCATCATCGACTATAACTCGAACCTTGTTCGTTGGTTTGGCAATGATTGAATCTACAGCCATTTATTGTTTTGTTGTGACCATGATCTTGTTATTCAGCAATCCATTTTGGAACTATTTCATTGCGCAAAGTGGTAACTAAGATGCAAATAGATTGGTTTACAGTTGGTGCACAAACAATCAATTTTTTGTTGTTAGTTTGGTTGCTAAAACGCTACCTTTACGTGCCAATTTTAAACGCTATTGATGCTAGAGAAAGCCATGTTGCCAAAGTATTGAGCGACGCAGACACCATCAAATCAGAAGCAGAATTAGAGCGTAAGCTATTCGACCAAAAGAATTTTGAAATCAATGCAAAACACGATGAATTATTAAAAGAATCTAAGATGATAGCTTGTGAAAAAGGTGAACAAATAATCCTTAATGCTCATATAAAAGCAGATGATATAAGCAAAAACCGTCTTTTAGTTTTAGAAAGAGAACTACAATATTATCACGACAATATTGCTGTTAAATCATTAAAGGAAATATATGAAATAACGCGTAAAGTGCTTGCAGACCTTGCTGATGTTAAGCTGGAAGAAAAAATGTTTGAATGCTTTTGTAAGCATTTACAGAGTATAACTCCTGAAGAAAAAAACAATCTGAATAAAATTATCGAATCAGGTAAATCAGGACTTATTTTATATAGCGCGTTTGAACTAACACCTGCGAAAATAAAAAAAACAAACGCAATATTACAACAAGTAATATCACCTAATATAAATAGACATTACCCACTAAAACATGAAATAAAACCTGAGCTTATTAGTGGTATTGAACTTCGTTCAAATGGATGGAAAATTGCGTGGAACAGTGAAGATTATCTTAATGTACTGCAAACAAATATTAAACAACTGTTAGATGAACAGCGTGAAACAATAAATAGCAAAAATAAACAATTGAATACTAGTTCTCACACCGCCAAAATTTCAGTATGACATTCGTTGAATCAAGTACAGTGCAATTAACTTTGAACTCCCTGTACAGTTCACTAAAACAAGGACGCCTAGAAGTCGAGGGAAAGTTAATAGTTCAAGAAATTGGAACAATAACTAGCATCTCCACGGGCATAGCACTGGTAAGCGGATTACCCAATATTGGTTACGATGAACTCTTATTTTTTGGCAATAATTTATACGGAATAGCATTCAATCTTGATGCGGATGAAATTGGTGTAGTTCTACTTGGCGATGCTTGGCGCTTAAATGTAGGTGATGACGTTAAACGCACAGGCCGAGTAATGGATATCGCTGTTGGCCAAGAATTACTAGGCCGAGTTATTGACCCGCTAGGACGACCGCTTGATGGCAATCAGACACCAGCATTAACACAACGATTGCCTATTGAACGACCTGCCCCTGCGATTATAAATCGTTCTCCTGTCACTGAACCATTACAAACCGGCATTAAGGTTATTGATGCACTTTTGCCCATAGGCCGTGGTCAACGTGAATTAATACTGGGTGACAGGCAAACAGGTAAAACAGCTATCGCCATTGATACAATCCTGAATCAGAAAGGAAAAAATGTCATATGTGTTTATTGCGCAATAGGCCAAAAAGCATCTTCTGTTGCAAAAACATTGGCCGTATTAAAAAATAAACAGGCTTTAGATTATACAGTTGTCGTTGTTACCGAAGGTAATGACCCTCCGGGACTTGATTATATTGCGCCTTACGCCGCCACAAGCATTGCTGAACATTTTATGGAAGCCGGTGAAGATGTATTAATTGTATATGACGACTTGACTCAACATGCACGTTCTTACCGTGAGTTGTCATTGTTATTGCGGCGCCCTCCGGGAAGGGAGGCATTTCCCGGCGATATATTTTACCTCCACTCAAGATTACTTGAACGCTCGACCCATTTGAACTTAAAAAGTGGAGGTGGTTCTCTGACTGCATTGCCCATTATTGAGACAGAAGGACAAAATCTGTCTGCTTACATTCCAACAAACCTGATATCGATTACAGATGGACAAATATATTTATCACCAACTTTGTACGATTTAGGCGTCTTGCCAGCTGTAGATGTTGGAAAATCAGTATCACGTGTGGGGGGTAAAGCTCAGCGAGGCGCCTATCGAAAGGTGGCGAGTGACTTAAAACTTGCTTACGCTCAGTTTGAAGAGCTTGAAAACTTTTCTCGATTTGGCGCAAGACTGGATGAAAACACCCTCAGCACAATAAACCATGGGCGGCATATTCGGTCTTATTTAAGTCAATCTGAATCAGAACCTGTCTGTGTAGCCGATCAAATAGTCTTATTATTAGTACTTAGCCATCAGTTACTCGATGCAGTGCCTTTAAATGACATGTCGAAAGCGCAAGCCTGCCTAAGTAAGGCATCCAAAACCATGCCTGATTCATTAATAACACGGCTCGAAGATGGCCAAAACATCTCTGATAAAGACAGCCTGTTAATAATCAGTATGGCTAAAAAAGCGTTAGCCCCCTTTATCAACAAAGTGTCAGATAATAATGAACATATCGAGAAAAAAGTATCCTCTAATCAACAAATATTAAACAAAACAAATGTTGATGCAAATAAACTATGAGTAACTCTCTGGCCAACTTACAACACAAAATAAACAGTGCCTGCGATTTACAGTCAGTAGTGCGTACTATGAAATCTATGGCCGCAGTCAATATCACTCAATACGAAAACGCAGTAATTTCCCTGTCCGATTATCATCAAACCGTTAAATTAGGTCTAAACGTGTGTTTTCATAAAGCGAATTCATTAGGTTCTGAACTCCATTATAAGGTGAATAATAATCACAAAAATATTGGTGTTATTGCATTTGGTTCTGACCAAGGGCTGGTAGGTCAATTTAACAATCTGTTGTCTGATTTTTTAATTGAAAAAGTGCAAACCTATCATGGCGAAAAGTATCTTTGGGCTATTGGTGAATGCATACAACCCTTATTATCAAAAGTAGATATGCATATAGAAAAAAGGCATCGTCTTCCTATTAGTTTAGATACAATACCGGATCTTGTAGGTGAGCTCATTTTAGAAATTGAGAACCAGAGAGAAAAAAAAGGTATTAACCAATTATTTATTTTTTATAATAAACCAACATCCAAATCCTCTTACGCTCCAACGTATCAAAAGCTGCTGCCCTTTGACCAAAGCTGGAAAGATGGACTTTTGATAACTCAATGGCCATCAAGAAGTTTACCCGAACTTCTGAATGATAAAGAAACCACATTTAAGGCGTTGATTAGTGAGTATCTATTCGTATCTATCTACAAAGCCTGTGCAGAGTCTTTGGCTAGTGAGAATACTTGCCGGTTAGAGTCAATGCTACGAGCTGAAAAAAATATTGAAGAGTTATTAGATGGGCTAAACCAAAATTTTAGGCATAAACGACAAACGAGTATTGATGAGGAATTATTCGATCTAGTTGCAGGCTGCGAAGCTTTACTCGAAAAAACTTATAAAAAATGAATTATTTGATATTCATCAATATATATCATTAGGTTACGTGGATAAATATCAACTCCTGCTGAATAGAGATTTATTATGTTTGTCCCAAACTCAATGTTGAAACAGCTGTACACCCTTGGAAGTTTAAAAAAGACTCAAAGTGGATTGAGCTTTTCATTAAAGAACCGGATTAAAAGTGCACACTTTAATCAAATATTACACTTATCTATTAATGAACAAAGAGTCGATAGCCATAAAATAATGATTTCGCTGGATTCAGAACAACAAATGAGTCTTCATACACTTCAAAATAATCAAGGTGTCGAGTTTCCACTTGGCTCAATATTAAATGTATTTGTTGAAGGCATTTTTGTGTCAGAACTGAAAATCGCCTGTATTAATATTACTCTTTCCACCCAACCTTTTGGTGATATTCACTTAAAATTGGAAGATAAGGTGTCAGTTTCCGCTCCTGCTTTAAATGAAATTCCTCGCAGCATAGAAAATGATTTACACCCAGAGATGGTTCAAGCTCGACAAAATTACGTATCAGGATTAACAGGAGTTACACCCACAAGGTTATTTAACATTGATGTGGATCTTCCATCTTTACGAGGAAATATTGAACATTTTTGTGGTGTTGCACAAGTACCTCTTGGAATAGCGGGACCTATAATGGTTAATGGTGAACACGCTACAGGAGAGTTTATCATTCCTATGGCTACCACCGAAGGCACGCTGGTGGCTTCGTATAATCGCGGTATGAAGCTTCTGAATAAATCAGGAGGCGTAAAAGCAACAGTGGTTGATGATGCTATGCAACGTGCACCCGTTTTTGTATTTGATGATGCGAGAAAAGCCAGAGATTTTGGCGCTTGGGTAGCTAGTAATATTGATGAAATACGACGTCAAGCTGAGGCAACAGACCCTTTTTTAAAACTGCGTAATATTGAACAATACAAATCTAACAAATTTGCATTTCTAAGGTTTAACTTTACTACCGGTGATGCAGCCGGTCAGAACATGGTTGGGCGCGCAACTTATGTGGCCTGTGGTTGGATTCTTGAGAACTATGGAAATAAAAATAACACAGATATCAAAAATTTTTTCCTCGAGTCAAATATGGCAACAGATAAAAAAGCATCGGCTATCAACATATTGAATACGCGTGGTAAAAGGGTCACAGCTGAAGTTACTATCAAGCGGGATGATCTGATTGAGGTCATGCGAGTGGAACCAACACAAATCGAAAAACATCAGCGAGTAGCTTCTATTGGCTCATTTCTAGCAGGTGTTCAAAACACAGGTTTACATTCTGCAAACGGAATTACCGCGATGTTTATTGCCACGGGTCAAGATGTGGCGAACGTTTCAGAATCATCCTCAGGTATTTTTTATTCTGAAATTACTGAGGAAGGAGATCTGTATATTTCATTAACGTTACCCTCATTAATTATCGCAACCTGTGGTGGGGGTACAGGGCTTGGCACACAAAAAGAGTGTCTCGAAATGTTACACTGCAGTGGCCCAGGTAAAGCATTGAAGTTTGCTGAAATAGTGGCTTCTGTCGCCCTTGCAGGTGAAATATCTCTGGCATCCGCTATATCATCTCTAGACTGGGTAACGTCTCATGAAGAACTTGGTAGAAATTAATGAAGAAGTATAAAGTAGCTAATAATCATTAGTATTGAATTGATTACAGCTGTTGTAAATTAATCACTGTATATAGATTACCTTTAATCCATTAGTGTAGATTGACTTTACATATAGCAGCCAATACTCCATTGGCTGCTTCGCCCACCAAAGCAAATAAACCGACGCATTAATCATTTAAAAGACGAGATGAGGTTTCACTAAAACAATATTAAACCTATTTTTAAATGTTGAAAAAGATAATAAAGGTTCGGCTCAATTCTAAACAACAATCTATTTGAAACTGTCGATTGTTGTGTATTTAAACAAGATAATGAGTCTTATATCCTTCCCAGCGTTCGTTTTGCTCATAGGATGGCCAGCGTGTCAGCAACTAAATTGATTAATATAATTAAGTCAAAACCATTGATAAGTTAAATCTTTATTAATGAGTCTTCAGTTATGTAGACAAACTGGTTTGTGCAAAATCAAATATCATTGAATTATTACGTAAATTATTAACGTAATAAAACAATATCCGCCAGACCAAATAAGCCATATAAGATGGGTTGATGTACTAAATAAATAATCAACGAATGTTGACCTAAAAAAGCCAACCTGTTTGAAAAAGCACTAGACTTAATATTGATGTTAAAAATCTCTTTATACATCACAAAGACACCAATCAATACCACACCGATCCAAGGGAAAAAGCTTACCAAGTCAACTGTTTGTGTGGGTATACCTAAATGTAAAACGCCCCACTTCCAAAAAGGATATAAGTTTAAAATACCCATCCAATAGCCCACTATACATCCGGTCCCAATCACTAAGGCAATGTAAGGCGCGCGAACAAACAATACCGATATGGGCAGTGCTACGGTAATAAAATGTATAATACCAAAGTAAACCCATGTACTAGGGTGCATAAAAAAGCTGCTTATAGAAATAAACAGAGAAACAGAAAGTAGTTTCCCCACAGTCTTAGTGAGTTTCTTTTTATTGAACGATTTGTGATAAGCCAAATAACTGCTCATGCCCACAGCCAACAAAAAGCTGCTTACAATAAACGTTCTAAATATTCTCCATTCAATATCTTTAGCAGTGCTAAAGCCAGCCCAACCAAAAACCGTTAAGTCATAGCTAAAATGAAAAGTAACCATAAGCACAATAGCCATACCTCTGAGTACATCTATCTCATAATTTCTATTATTACCATTGATTGAAGGATGACTCATATTATTTATTGTGATCCTTAAGCCATTCATTTAAAAGCTTAATTTGTCCACATTTATAGGCGGCATAGGTTATGCGTAACGCATTTGATAACATTTCACTGTCTGTCCATTTTGTTTTATCAGATAACTCTTTGTAACAATCCATAGCCTGGGGAGTAACATATCCCCTCACTTGTTTTTTACCTTTATCTTTTTGTTTATCACGAAAACGTTTTTGTTTTTCAGCGTTAGCACTGCGTTTAATTATGCTCATATTGTTCTAATATTCATTATTTAAGGTTTAAATTGGTCAAAAGTTAAAATATATCACTGTTCAGAGTTGTTAAGCTTACAACTGTTCGCTAAATTACCCCCCTTAGTTTATTTAGGCAGTATATAGAATGACAGATCAACAAAATAGTTTCACAAAAAAAGAACTTTTATCTTGTAGTACTGGTGAGTTATTCGGTCCAGGAAATAGCCAACTTCCAGCACCAAATATGTTGATGATGGATCGCATAGTTGAGATTTATGAAACCGGTGGTACCCATGATAAAGGTTATATAGTGGCAGAACTTGATATCACTCCTGACCTCTGGTTCTTTGCATGCCACTTTCCAGGTGATCCTGTCATGCCTGGTTGCCTGGGGTTGGATGCTATGTGGCAATTAGTTGGATTTTTCTTAGGTTGGTCTGGTGGACCGGGTAAAGGAAGAGCACTAGGCGTGGGTGAAGTTAAATTTAAGGGGCAAGTGTTGCCTTCCGCTAAAAAAGTAACTTATCGGATTGACCTGAAACGTGTAATCAAACGAAAATTATTTATGGGATTAGGCGACGGCACTGTTGAAGTTGACGGTAGAGTGATTTATGAAGCTAAAGACTTGAAAGTAGGTTTGTTTCAAGACACCAGTAACTTTTAATTAAACTCACTCTCGCAAAAAATTAAAGCCCCTTGTGGGGCTTATATTTTAACGACTGACGAGCCCTATACTTCTATCCCCGATAGCTTCTCGCCATCCTCCTAACCATTGTGACTTTATATTGATTGAATGAAATGGACAATGCTCTTTAGAGCGTCCTGTAATGCCTGCTTGGTAACCTTTAGAACGTGCTCTTGAAAGTTTATCTCTCTTTTGTCGTTTCATTGAGTTTCCTCTTTTGAATAATTAATTATTTGTAGTACATAAACACCACGAAATAGAGATAGTTGAAACGGGGGTTGAGTTCAATAGTAAATTACACATTCTTCACTTTATATTATTTAACTCATTGAATAAAAAGATATTTATGCTTAAACTAATTTTTCATATAAATGTAAGTTTTTAATTTATTTGTAATAAGAACACTTATTTAGATAGGAAATAAAAAACCCGCATCAATGCGGGTTAGAAAATTGAATTTAGAAACTTTTAAAACGCCTCCAGCCAAATAGTACAAATCCTAATCCTAATAACCAAGAGAGGCTCGCTCCTTGCCTCTCTCTGTTTATCTGGTTAGGTGGAGTATCACATTTTTCGTCTAGACCACCTATAATAGGCTCTAGCTTGACAGCAACCACTAAGTCAACAATGATCTCGCTACCTGTAGAGTCTATTATGACATCACCACTTGAATCTCTTGCTGGCCCCTTATAAAGAGCAGTCGCAACAATTTCATTTTTATCATTAATACTGTTGGCTTGCACTATTGAAAATGGTGAATCACAACTGATTAGGTCTCGAGCACCATAAAACTGTTCGGCCTCATGATCATATAAGAACCCTTGAGTTCGACGCCCAGTTAAAGAAGCATCTATATCACCATATCCGACAACTAAACCATTGTTATTAATATCTAGAGCAACACTTGATGAACCCAAGAAGAAGTCATCTGGAAATGTAAACTTTTCTAAGTTCATATCGTAAACAAAAAACTTAGTTCTATTTGAACCATTGACCGACTTAACCTGATAACCCACGACTAGATTGTTGTTATTGATATCAGCTGCCGAACTAATAGTTTGTGAAGTTCGAGCTACGATGCTGTCTGGCTCAGGAGTGAGATTAATGATTTGATCATCGTCGTAAATAACACCAAAGTTTCGAATCACAGTAGAACCATTTTCTGTGTATTGTCCGTTTGAAATCCCGACGGCAATTCCGTTGTCATTTATGGCTAACGCTTGACTACTATAATTAACTGTATCATCAGCTTCTGGCTCAAACAGTAATCCTAATATTTTAGTATCTAACAGGTTTCCTTGGCTATCTAACTGCCAAATTAGGCCTCTGAGTTGTGAGAATGTACTGATCGAGTTTGAAAATGAATCAACAACAGAACTGATGCAGGACTCAATTGGTACGTCTCCTCTTAATGGGAAGTCAATCGTATCTGGATCTTCGTCATCGATTAACTCTTCATTTTCACAGTCAGATAGGGCTGTATCTAGTGAATCGGGTATAAATTCGGTCGTTCCAAAACCTACAACTTGATGACTCTCATTGATCCCATATGCATCACTAAAGCCACCTGCAATCTTCGCTGGCGCTGGCAAACCAACAATATTACCATTATGGCTAACAAATCCTCGCGTACCGAATTCATGTACAACAAAGATTATCTCTTCACCATTTTCGGTTGTATAGTTAACTTTAACGTAGGCTCCTTCGCCACTGCCAACAGCAAAATCAGAGTTATTAATATCCCTAACATTAGTATTTGTACCAATTGAAAATTCGTTACCTTGGTCAATTAATTTATCAAAACCGGAAATATAATTAACTTCTATTTCTGATGTTAAAAAACTGATCGTATTAGCGATTTGTTGTGCGCTTTGTAAACCGTCGCCTGATCTTATTAACGACAGAAGTAGTTCATAATCAGCACTGTTGAAGTCTCCGTTCCTGGCAGACTCAATGTCCGTTAAGTTATTAATTAACGTTTCCGATTCAAAATCTAATAATTCTAGATCAATCGGTATATTATAAGGAGTGCTAACATTTACCGTGATGTTACTGTTTTCGTTAATCGCGCTAGGGAAACTACTTTTTCCTTCTGCAATAACAGGTAATTCAACTACTCTGTACTTAGCGGCTTGGCTAACAGGTGTTACCAAAAGGGCTAAAGATAATGCGGCGTACAGCCTTGTTTTAGTCATGTATAATTAATCCTACTTACTGCTAATGTGTTAATTTGTAATGTCTATTTTTAGTTATTACTATTAGGACATTCCTTCGATCTCGTCCCACCTTTCATACGTTTGTTTTAGCGTTTGTTCTGAGTCAGCTAAGTCTGATAAAACAGGGTCTGATTTTGATGCTTCTTGTGTAAAAAAATTGGGTGCGTTTACTAATTTTTGCAAACTTTCAACTTGAGTTTCAAGAAATTCAATTTTCAAAGGTAACGATTCTAATTCAAGTTGCAACTTATATGACAATTTTTTAGTTTTTACTTCAGGCAAACTGGTTTTAGGACTCTTTGTTTGTGATTTAGTTGCAGTGGGTGTTATTTTTTGTGATAACTGTTGAGAATACCAATCACTGATATCGGTACAACCGCCTACAAACTCTCTTACCTTACCATTGCCTTCGAAGAAGTAACTTGATGTCACTACATTGTCAACAAATTCCCTGTCGTGGCTAACCAAAATAACCGTACCAGGATAATTGCATATAGTATCTTCCAGCAACTCTAATGTTTCTACATCTAAGTCATTTGTCGGCTCATCCAAAATAAGCATATTGCTTGGTTTAAGCATCAATTTCGCTAGCAACAACCGATTTTTTTCACCACCTGATAAAGACTTTACAGGAGAGTTCACCCTTTCTGGCGTGAACAAGTAGTCTTGTAAATAACTCATGACATGTTTTGTTTTGCCATTAATTGTCACTTCGCGTCTTCCATCAGCAATAGCGTCAATGACTTTAAGTTCACCATCTAACTGGTCTCGGTGCTGATCAAAATATGCCACATCAAGCTTTGAGCCTGATTTTACGATACCAGAGGTTGGAGATAACTGGCCTAATAACAGTTTAATTAAGGTACTTTTACCACAGCCATTTGGACCTACTAAGGCCAATTTTTCGCCTCTTTGAATAGTAGTGGTCAGTGATTCTACAATCAGCTTATCGGCAATGATGTAATGTAAATTTTCGGTTTCAAAAACAATCTTACCTGAACTCTTTGACTCACTAACACTCACCTTCGCCGTACCTAGCTTGTTGGCCCTTTGAGAACGTTCAGTTCTTAGAGCTTTTAGGGCTCGTACGCGCCCTTCGTTCCTGGTGCGACGGGCTTTAACTCCCTGTCTAATCCATGTTTCTTCAATACTTAGTTTTTTATCAAACAGCGCATTTTGAGTTTCTTCGACTTCTAAATCATGGGCTTTTTGGTCAAGGTAGGCCTGATAATTACCGGGATAACTGACCAAATTCCCTCGGTCTAAATCGATTATTCGACTGGCAACTTTTCGAATAAATGCCCTATCGTGGCTAACAAATACCACGGCTCCAGCATAACCAATAATGGCATCTTCAAGCCACTTGATCATTTCAATATCAAGGTGGTTGGTAGGCTCATCTAATAAAAGAATATCTGGCTCACTAGCCATAGCTTTCGCTAACGCTGCTTTTCTTCTCCAACCACCAGACAAATTACTCAGCTGTTGATTTGGATCAAGCTGCAGCTTAGTCAATACTTGCTGAATACGTTGTTCTAATTGCCAGCCGTTATGGTGATCAAGTTGTTGTTGAAAGAACTCTAATTTTGCCATATTAGCATCAGAAGGATCCTCCGCTATTAGATCCGCTTGATGAAAATAACCTTTAAGATACTCTCCTACCTCTGCCAACCCTTCTGCCACATAATCAAACAAGCTACATTGCACACTTGCAGGAGGGTCTTGTGGCAAACGTGAAATTTTCACTTCTTTGTTTACTAAACGTTGACCGTCGTCTAGTTTGATATCTGCTTCAATCACTTTAAGCAAAGTAGACTTACCGCAACCATTGCGGCCAACTAAACATAATCTTTCACCGGGATGAATAACTAGTTCAATACCATTTAATAAAGGGGGATGACCAAGGATGATACTGGCATTTTTTAACTGCAATAAACTCAACGTAAAAACTCACCTAATTGAAAAAAATCGAATGGCCAAG
>Ga0115005_10000964_pt1 | contig 22577 bp, 17 predicted proteins | sample ArcOceMetagenome_FD_87163 | JGI IMG/M metagenome (GOLD analysis project Ga0115005, IMG submission 87163) | Marine eukaryotic phytoplankton communities from Arctic Ocean - Arctic Ocean - Greenland ARC118M Metagenome | ecosystem: Environmental > Aquatic > Marine > Oceanic | place: Arctic Ocean...
TCACCTCCAGATTCGAAGTCCATTTGGCCTCCTCCTAATTCGAAGATAAGTTAGGAATCACAATTATTATAATATATCTTTCTGCAACCCAGATTTATTTCGATGCTTCTCGACAGCGCAAGGTAGATGCCGAATTACAGTTTAGCATTGCGTCATGTTTGATCATACCGGCCTATACATTGTTCCGACTCCGAATTCTTCATTCTTATCAAGATATTGGAAACCGCCTCTCTTGTACATTTCGATAGCCCCAGAATTGTCATTTTCAACACTAAGTAATATCATTTGAGGTCCGGATTCGGCTCTAGCGTACTCAACAACTGCGTTCAGAAGCGCAGAGCCAACACCTTTCCTTCGCATTTGGTCGTCAACTCTCATGTTTGCCAGGTACACATGCTGCGGTAGAACAACATCTAAACTAGTTATATTGGCAATGGTCTCTGGTGAAACAATCATTGCGCTATCCTGAAAACGAATCTGTGCGCTTACCACTCCCATTACTCCATTCTGTCTATCAAATCGTTTCGACAACAGTGCATCTTCCTCTAATCCAACGTCGTGATGATGTATCGCAGCAAATTGAGCTGCACGCGGATGGGGTGATACGTGGTTAATATAATTTCCATAATCATCATGTCCCGGCATGAGGATATCGATTGCATCTGTCTCGGTTAGATTAGTAAGATCTCCATCGATGCATTTTTCAGAAATGTATTCTGCTGGTGATATAGTAAAGCCACGAAAAATCTTCACGTCCAGGGATCTCTTCTTCGTAATCACCCTTTCTATTATCAAGTTCTGTTTCGATCTTGAAGATTGATCCATTGTGTTGGAATCTTTAGAGTCTAAGCCACTAACTGTTGATATGATTCTCGCAGAGGGTGATATTTGCGTGAATGCATGACAAGTTGGACGAGATGAAACGACCGCGACTAATAGTAACATGTATCGGTAGAGAGAAGAAAACATTCGCGCCCAACTGTTGAAAATGCTTCTTTCGGTAATTCACACCTTGGACAATTTATCCTTGGCTCGTGGAAGCTTAGTTCTTTAATAAAAATCAGTTCTTCAAAAATGCAAATTACCGGGTAGGATGGGATTAACTAAAAAGAATGGATGACACTTTCAAACTTTTCATCCATTCATTTTGTATGTTACGGGCTATGATGGTAGTAGACGGACTTTTGTTTTCTTCCTCTTTTGTGTCAGTGTCTGCCAATGCCTCCGCATACGTCATTGTCGTTTGAGGCCTTTCCGTGTTTTCTTTATTTTTCAACATGTCAAATATTATTCTTTCTCAAAATGATGCAAGCGCAAGCGGTTTTATTTTACCAAGGATGGAGAAAAAAATGATAATGCCCCCAAGGAAAAAGAACCGTCATGAATATATTTAAAGATTGAAGACCACGAATAAAAAGTTACCATTCAGAATAGTACCGGGACCGGAGGTATTCTGGTAAAATACTGTTTAATAGCTTTGGTACAACCATTAATCAAAGATTCAAATGAGCTCTCTATGTCTTACATCATTGATACTTGATATGAATGTACGCATGGGTCCGCCATGTTTACGAAGAACTGTATTTTGTCCTTGAAAACTTAAAAGTTATAACATCATAGAGGACTACTCGGAGATTCTGCGAAATACGAATCTCATGCGACATGCGTACGTGTACTACTTTGAACTGATATTGTCACATATTCAATATATGACCAAGCGATATGACATTGAACATATCAATAAGGTAGATGGTGTAATTTCTAATGCCGGCATAAAACTTGGTTTGGAGCGTTTAGACACAAACCGAAGTACTAATGAATGTTTCCTTGATTCTGAAATGGAAGAAATCAAGCGCTTAAAAAAATGATAATGCTTTCTACCGTACGTACTATGCCCAATAACTTTGAATTTTCAATGATGATGCAGTCTCGGATGAGACAACTAAATTATTAATATTTAGTATTACACACTAATCTGTGTAACTTCATTGGTTGTAAAAATTCAGTCGTAATAGTAACCGGGGAAAAAATTGGAAGTAACCAGGTTTGATGGTGTCAGGAATTCCAAGGGCAATAGTAATAATAGCCTCATTTACATAAAGTTCTTATGCTGACATTTTCAATTTACTCCACACTTTTGAAGGAAGAAGAAGGGTAGAATTTTTTTGAGGATCGATGGTTGGCTCTACTGACACCTCTTGACATCCACGACGGAACGAAGCCAACACATAAAATCTAGTGCAACGCAATAATGCACACCAATATTTCAACATCCAGTAGTGCGTACAATACTCAGGTATCATTGCCTGATATTTTACCACAGTTCTCATCGGTCACGCTTACTAATACAGTCAAATTACATGCCGTACCAGTGAGATGCATTCGTCCTCTTCCGAGGGGGGCGAAGACATCAAGACACGAGCCAATCATCCAATCGTCATTGCCCCCATCGAGCTCTTGGAAGATTGGGAACAGGATCTCATCTGCCTTTATCCCAATTTCTGATGGTGGAGAGCAACCCCACTCCTCTGTTTCTGGAAATTTTGAGACCGGATTTCAATTTTCCTCTATCGAGAATGATGATGATAGTTCCTCTAGCCCTACTAGTGCATTCTTCCTCCTTTCTCCGTGCTATGACGAGATGTCTGACCTAAGCATAGTAGAAAGACGCAGGGCAGAAATCAATTCAAGGCCAGCTATCAATTCCCATTCCACTCGAGCTCAAATAATGAATAAGGATGAAACTAAATCTCCAAGGAAGACCGGCCCATTGACAAGAACGATGAGGAAACACAAGCCATTTCTACAGCCCCGGTTAAGGAAGAATACTTTATTCTTTTAAGCACAATAGGGGGATCCCTCGTGATGTTGCATTTGAACCCAGATTTTCAATCATGGAGTTCGTGCCACTTGTCCAGCCCTACATTCCTTCAATGTTTTACATTCCGAATTCCGAATCACTCCTCACGGAAGCTGTGGAAACGCAGTAATTGATGCATTGTCTTCTACCTCCACAACAGTTAAAGATAGACTCACGCTCTACACAGGCATCTAACTATTTTACTTAAAACTAAATGCCAAACTACAATACTTTAGAATTATTTTATTCGACAATCGTACATCTCATGAGAATGGTCACGACACTTTGAATACGGTTCCTTAACTTGTACTCATTTATATGCTCGCCTTTGAAAGCGCCTACATTCACTTTTTCATTGCTTGTTTCAACAAAATATTCTACACGTACTCGTATTGCTATTACGGCACTGGTAGTGACGTACAAAGGTGAACAACTGAGAACTGGTGAAGTTGTGACACAAAGACATGAAATCAATGTCCCACTGAGGAGGCACCATTTATTTTGATGGCATTCCAATAGAAGAAGAGTCCGTCGTGAATGTGACCACCCCCAAACAGACGTCAGTTTTTGTCTTTTCTGAATGAAGGCCTATCCGTATTTTTGCCGCACAACCGCAGTTCGTTATCCCTGATAAATCACAAGGGATTCTACATTGTGCTCTATGCTCACCCCACTGATGAACAGCAGAAGACACAAACAGACGTCAGATAGGCCGATCAATATTTTTGCCGCGCAACCGCAGTTCGTTATCCCTATTAAATCCCAAGGTATTTCACCGTGACGTGAGTCAGATACAGTCACTACTCTGACAACAACGGGACACATCATTTTTTGAAAAGCCAGCAAACCACCACTGGTTCAGCTTCTGATCGCAGAAAAGAAAAAGTAAAGAACATAACATCGCACTATCAAAACATCGGTCGTAAAACCCAATACTATACTAGACAAGAAATAGAATACACCGCATAACACTCACTGTAAAATATGCCTTTCGCACACAGAAAAATTGGTTCAATTGCGATTGCAGCGATATTCTTTGCAACACTGCAAACCTACGTCGTGACAGGTGAGTAAGAAACGATGGATATATATGGCACTGCATGCTATTGTCTGATGATTTGAAACTACTAACCATTCTCAACAACTGAATTATATAGCCTTCGCACCTGCTTTTCATACTATGCGCATCAATACCAAGATGTACACGGAGATAGAAGATACTGCAAAAGATTTGTTCTATGCGGAAGTGGGAAAGAAGGACCACCTTGGACCAGACTTCCCAGCTGCTGATCTGCCCGCAGGTGAAAATAAAGCAGTGGAGAAGAACGAAGGAAAGAAGAATGGCACGTCTAGCAATAAGAAGAAGAACGATCCAAAACCTTACAAGAAGAACGGACAGCCTGGCGATCGCAATATCAAGAACAAGAATGGAAAGGAGCCTGCTACGAAGAAGGTCAAGGCCAAGCGTGAACCAGCTCTTCCCCTCACTGAATTGAAGCTCGGTTCAAAGGTGGAAGGACGCGTCGCGGCATATACTGACTTCGGTGTGTTCATAAGAATCAATTACAAGTTCAAAAATAAAGGAAACGGTGGATTTGCCCTGCTACACAACTCCCAAATCAGAGACGAGCCTGTTTTAGATGCAAAGAAGTTATTTCCCATTGGAACTACTGTAAAGGACTTGCGTGTTATTACTGTGAACCATGCGAAAGGAGAAGTAGGATTGAGTCTCCGTGACAAGAGAGGCAAGCGCAAGAGTTTGTCAGAGTTTGAGGTTGGAAAAGAGTACACAGGAAAGGTTGCCAGAGTTGTAGCGTATGGAGCCTTCATAGATGTAGGCGCAAAGGCGGATGCACTTTTGCACATATCGCGAATCAATCAGAAGAAGATTGAGAACGTAAATGTGGGTGATACTGTTAATATTCGTCTTATTGGCAAGGACGAAAAGAAGAGTACTTTGGCGGCCTCTATGCTGGATAAAGATTTGGATAAAGGAAAAGGAAAGAAGAACGGCACGTCTGGCAATAAGGAAAAGAATGATCCAAAAGCGTCCAAGAAGAACGGACAGCCTGGCGATCGCATTGGCGAGAACAAGAATGGAAAGAAGCCTGAGACGGAGAAGGTCAAGCGTGAACCAGCTCTTCCCCTCACTGAATCGAAGAACAAACAGACCGGCGATCGCAATATCAAGAACAAGAATGGAAAGGAGCCTGCTACGAAGAAGGTCAAGGCCAAGGGTGAACCAGCTCTTCCCCTCACTGAATTGAAGCTCGGTTCAAAGGTGGAAGGACGCGTCGCGGCATTTACTGATTTTGGTGTGTTCATAAAAATCAATTACAACTTCAAAAATAAAGGAAACGGTGGATATGCCCTGCTACACAACTCCCAAATCAGAGACGAGCCTGTTTTGGATGCAAAGAAGTTGTTTCGCATAGGAACTGTTGTAAAGGGCTTGCGTGTTATTACTGTGAACCATGCGAAAGGAGAAGTAGGATTGAGTCTCCGTGACCAGAGAGACAAGCGCTTGAGTTTGTCAGAGTTTGAGGTTGGAAAAGAGTACACAGGAAAGGTTACCAGAGTTGAAGCGTATGGAGCCTTCATAGATGTAGGCGCAAAGGCGAATGCACTTTTGCACATATCGCGAATCAATCAGAAGAAGATTGAGAACATCCGTAATTGGGTAAATGAGGGTGATACTGTTAATATTCGTCTTATTGGCAAGGACGAAAAGAAGAGTACTTTGGCGGCCTCTATGCTGGATAAGGAATCAGATGAGTTTCTCAACAAGAGAACTGCGAAGCTCAAGAGGATGAGAGAAAGGTCAGATGAGAAGAACTCAAATTTGTCGGAAGTTGGCCAGTTAAAATCAGAATTGGAATACTTCAATGATGCAATAAAAGAACTGGAAGATGCTTTGGGATAATCAGTGCACGAAGCTGCCATCATGAACCTTTCAGCGAAGTATGAGATAGTGTGGATACAAGACTAACAGATATAAATAATACCGGATAATACATTACATCGTATTCGCCATTATTCATTTTCAAAACCAACGGCGGCTAAACCGTTAGCCCCCGGTCGTCTGTTGGTATCCTCATGTTGTCTTGTCTCTACCTCACCTCCCGTACTAGCCCCCGTTCGTCTGTTGGTATCCTCATGTTGTCTTGTCTCTACCTCACCTCCCGCACAGGTATTATCTCGGATGATAGGTTAAATTTGAAAAGTGTTGCGTACTTGATTCTAATTCTAGAAAGGATGGTATTTATTTATTTCTTACATGTGATTTTTAAGTTACTTTCTCTTGTTTTCAACAACAGGCAGATTAGTAAATTCATGGCTTACAGCATGGAATTTCTCCATGCTCTCCTTCCAGTCCTTGGCTCCCATCTCATCAGGAGAGAACATTTCTTTTCCGCGTCTGGGCTTTCCTCCTCTTTGGGGGCGGTTCTCCTCCTCCTCTGCTTTGGTGATCATCGACAGAGAAACCTTGTTTCCTTCGGTATCAAGACCTCTTACACGGATCTGAACCTTGTCTCCGACTTTAACGAGGGCTTGGACAGAAGTAGCACGTCCAGCAGTAAGGGCGGAGATGTGAACAAGTCCATCAAGTTCTCCAGTAACGCCCTCAGCAAGTTGACCAGCATCGAATCTTACAAAAGCTCCAAAGTCAAGAGCACTAACGACCTCTCCCTCAATCATCTTGTTATCGTCGAATCCAGCCTCAGCAAGAGAATTCATGGTTGCAACCTGAGCATTGCGGTCACCACCAGAACGCTTGGGGCGCTCCTTACGGTTTCCACCACTGGTGCGAGCAGCCTGTGCATTTTTCTCGTCCTCCTCGGAGATCATAGAAATAGCAACCTGGTTCTTATCAGCATCGACATTTGCAATACGAACATTCACAGCGTCACCTACTTTGATAACATCTTCAACGTTGGAAACGAATTCCTTGGAAAGACGAGAAACGTGGAGAAGAGCATCAGTGGCAGCTCCAATATCAACGAAAGCTCCGTAAGAAGTTACGGTCTTGACAGTTCCATCAACGTAAGATCCAATAACAAGCTCTCCGATGGGGGTCTTAGCTCCTCCCTTGCCCTTGTGCTTCTTAATTCCAGAGTCACGTGCAGGGCGATCTGCGTTGTGAGCCTCCTCCTCGTCAGCAACTCCATCCAAAGCCACTACCTCAGTGGGAACGTCCTCTACCTCAGCAGCTACCTCAGCGGGTGCCTCCTCCTCTGCGGCGGTGGACATGCGAAGAACGGTCTTCATCCCACATGCAAGGCATGCGCATCCAGCCTGTGATGAGAGAAAAAAATGTATCAGTCAATTTATTGTAAAGGAGGAGCAAAGTATTAGTGAATTGTGTAAAACTTACAGTGTGAGATCTAACACATGATCCACAAAGGCAGTTAGCAGCGTGGGTGCTTGCACAGGAGCCACAGGGGCATCCAGCAGAGTGAGCAACGCTATTGGTAGCAGCACGGGTGCTTACGAAAGCAGCTCCGGGTGCAGTGAAAGCTAAAGTCAAGTGAAGGTAATGAAAGAAAAAGTGAGTTTGGCCGCTGTGATATGATATGCTTGCTTGTTGTGATGTACGTATAGCTGATGTTTGAATCAGAGTCTGCACCACATATTTTGGAGAAAGCTGAAAGGTTTCCTTTGTAACAGATGCAATGTTTGCTTATGATAATGCCGCATGACATGTTCAATGTGTCTCAACAGCTTGTTACAAGCAGCATGAGTTCAACTAAACTATCTCAATTTCAATTTCTCCATAGCAAAAGGATGGAGAATTTACATTATCATCCACAAAACCACATCAATCGAGGCAATCTGATTCTTCGTTGATAGCCACTAATCTTGAAGCCCAGCAAGTGATGTGTCAAATCACTTCAATCTTCGCCCCTCTATAGAAACGTACCACTGACTGTGAAAGATCCAGCAGTGAAAAAAACAGCGGCGATGGCAGAGGTGGTGAACTTCATCTTGAATAGATTGGGTATGATGTGTGTAGCTGGATGTGAGGAGCCTTCGTGGTATAAAAAATCGCAGATGCTTAGTCGCTTCGAAAGTCAAGTCAGAGGCTGAGTGATGGAGCAAACAACGGGTTATTTTGATGGTTGGTATTCACAAAGTACGTCAGATGGCTGGACCTCCGGTACAATTGAGTAAAAATAGGAGGAAACTCCCAGGTGGACTGGTGGATGGATCTTATGTTACCTCTAAGCTATTATAGACTGCCGTTCTGTATAATTCTTATTAAAATACTTATTTAGCTTCCAATAGCGAGTTCACCGTCACAAATTTGATGAGAAAAATCAGTTGCGTCCGTTGAAGTAAAAACGGAACAGCATCCTGATCAATTAGAGAATATAGCCCTAACACTAACCTTGATGGTCATCGATATCAATTCTTTCTTTAGATTCTACGATTGTGTCCATTGATTTGACTTAGGATTGTTGTACTGCGCTGCAACCTATCCACTACTGTGCAACTTTCCACGATCATAGAATACATTTTTCCACGCCCCTATCCCCTATCCTCCTCCACTTTTGAGAATATCCAAACATAAAAACAACAACAACAACAACAATAACAATAATAATATGCCTCGACCTAGATTCGACGAACAGAATACCAGCGAGCAACCGCTCGATCTATTGTCTCACGACTCCACACATGTCCGCCTCGTCATTGAGGCAGAAAAACAGTCCACCATTGCGAGAGAAAAGGCAATGGACATTCTACAAAAGTATTCCAATCAAATGGGAGAAGTTGAAAACAGAGATGATACATATCCAGGCCAATACTCTGCGAGTCCGTACATTAATTGCAGAAATCAATATGAAAACGATAACGAGAATAATGATGATGGCCAAGAGAGCAACGATGGATCGCAGAAGCAACAACGACATGGGATCTTTGATGAAAACTTTGATCTGACGGAAGAAGATTTAGAGCAAATAGCGCGCTGTCTCCTGCCACTCAGTCCAAAGGGGTTGAAGAAGAATAAAGCGAAGCAGGTCTCGGGGAGATTTGAATTCAAGAGGATAAACACTGGAGCAGTGAGTGTCGTGAAAAGCCATCAGAAGCTTGATGTTATGTCACCGGAGGATCTTCCATCTCCGAAAGAGCGTGAAGGCGCCGCAAAGCATGGGAAGCAAAAAGATTTTTCACCAAAGAAGGGTAAGCGAGGGGGGTTAAGGAGGAGATTTTCGTTTAGTAGTAATAGATCGAAGTCGGGCAAGGATGTGGACTCAGGTATACATACTGATGATGCTTTATTTCATGGCTATGAAGAGCAAGAGCAGAAACAAAAATCACCAACGAAACAAGGATTGGATAAGAAAATAAAGGCCGGGGATCTACCACCGAAACCGTCACCACGATCAAAACCGAAACGTGAATTGTCAGAGTCTGTAGGAGCTCCCTCCTCACGAGCGACGGCAAGTGATATTGACCATGAAGAAGTGATTAGCGTTGAATCAGACATGAGTGATTTATCAGAAATGTCTATTGCTGAGAAGGCAAAAGAAAGAGGACCAATTGTGTTGACCGAAGCCATGCTTAAGACTGCCGTCATCCCAGATACTATTTGCTTGAAGAAGAATGTAAAATTAACAAAGATGGAAGCTTTGAGAAGGAAGTTGTCCTTCAGCAAAGGGAAGATCTAAAAATAAGTTCAGTTCTGTCTCATGCATCCGCTGAGTATATTGATGAAAAATATTGCACGATAATGCATAGTCCCCTTCTAAGAGCTAAGAGAATTTGTTTATAGTAGTTACTATACATGTGTAGATTTGGTTTTTTAATCTTTTGAATGAAATGAGTGCTTGCAAAAAGGTGTAATTTTGCTTCTGCGGCCATTGATAACTTGACGGTTTTGATATGGACACATCAACTTTTCACAGATAAACTACACTAATGAAACGATCTCGTTGAAATTCAAATAATCATTGCTAAAACGTTAGTAACTACACGTTTTCCGCTCACCATCACTTCTACAACAGACATCTCTCCTAGTCCGGATCGCCCTCATGAATGCTTACGATTCATCTTGATCCAGATAAAAGTGTTCCTCTTGGTATGCTTCTTCTTTGCCATTGCAGTGACATCTCCCTGTGTATCTTCTACCGGCTTTTCATTTTCCTCCAAAACCTCATACACTGCAAGTCTCACAGATTCAGTAAACCTCGAGACAGTAAATTGTCTAGCAATGGGTACTCCAACAACCTTCCACTTCAAAGGATTGAACCTCCTGTTTTTCATGCTAAAAGTGTATGTACTTCCCACATCAATCTTTTGCTTTAGCTTGAAGAAGTGCTTACGGCGCTGCACGTCACTAGGCATGCGCTGCAAGTGATGTCCAAGCGGAGGCGGTGTCTCACCTGGAGGCGTCACAACCACTCGGTCGAAAGAATGGAATGCAGGTGCTCCCATGTGAGGAACTTCTCCATTTCCTCCGTAGGAAAGGTGGACGTCTTTGTGCCCCATAGCCTTCATCAGTTGAAGACATGCTTTGATGACGAGCTTCATGGGTCCCGTTACCTTGTATTTTTCTTTCTGGGGTAGTTCCATTGCAAGGTAAAGTGGTCCTTTGATTTCCCTCTTGAATTTCCCCTGTGAGAAAAGATAATATTTATTAGAATGCGTTCTTTTTGCAAATCTTTTCATTCTGGTATGTAAATTGTGGATTCGGCCAGTCATTCTTTCATTCAGTTTGGTCAGAGATAGGAAACAACCTAACCCCTAACCTAACCTAACCTAAGCTACCGTGCAACCTACCTGTATTTGAATTTCCCACAAAACTTCCTTCTCTCCGTCAAAAGTATAAGTGTTACCTGGAAGATCTCTCATCATAATATGAACGAGCCCCTCGAATAATTCATTATTGACAGGGAAGGGACTCTGTGTTAGATCAATATTGGAACCGTCAAATGACTCTTCTACTTCCCCACCTTCGGGAGAAGGAGTCTGGAGCTGCGTGACGAGCTCGCCAAAAACTAGGACCTCGTCCCTTTCTTCCGACCCAGTAGTTTTACTTGTATTAGCAGAAGATGTTTCATCTGCTTCTGGCGAAATTTTGCTTGCGTTGACGGCTGCGGCGGCGTTGCTCATGTTGAATTATTTCTGTTGTGACACTTAGTCCCACTCTGTCTTCTAGTTTGCCCGCTCCCCCCTCCCTCCTTGCTACGAAGCTGTTCTTCGGTATTTTGGCGACGAAGAACAACGAAGAGGCTCGCTCGCTAAGAAAAGATTCTACCGCGCGGCGGTGGGTTGTATTATTATATTATTGTGTGCACCTGCACGGTATTTTTTATTCCAATTAGAGTCATTTAGCTACAGAATCATAGTTATTTGTTATTTGTTATTTGCAGGGTCACATGTTCATTAAAAAAAAGTTATGAACATGTTCACAAACAACAACCGTACACAGACGTGTGGTGGGGGACTCCCACAAGGGAGGGTTTGGCCGCCCTATTGCGAGTAATCCTTCGAACGTCCATTCCTAGGAATTCAGAATGGGCGGTTCCCAAACGGCCATTCGTAGGAATGGGCGCTCGCGCTCAAAGGCATCCTTCGAATTTGACATTGAATATTCCATCGATAGTATCAATTAATCATTTGTATCTGAGTTTGAGCCGTTGACAATGATGAGAGAATATGATGAGTTTAGCTAGATTGAGCCTAGAGCCATAAGCGCTCATCTAGGAAGGAATGACAAAGGCTCCACCACACCACCAGAGCATCTCGTCATTCTCTCATCGATTGCTCCCGGTGCACCACTAATCCTCTGACTGAACGTTTCTTGAGTTATGACAGCACCTCTTAGGTCCTAGTGCTCTATCTTGTAGAATAGATGACACCTCTTAGAGGTCCTATTTACTCTTTCTGGTACTAGAATAGAGAGCATATTGAAATAGAACAGAAATGGAAATATGGAAACGGACAGGCTGAGACTGACGCACTCACAGAACAGCTAGATTATACCAAGCAACACACAACAAATGCCAGAAACAGTAGGCACACCCATACCGATCACAATAGAAAAGATAGGGGCAACAGCAGTGATATCATCAAAAGGAGGATACAACACTGGGGAGGATCCCAGCGACGACAACGACACAGGATGGATACTCCCAGCATTTAACACAAGCAATGAATTTGGGCTGAAATTTGTGAGTGACATCAAAACTCAAAAAGGGAAGATAGTCAGTGACGGATCATATAAAGGTGGACACTCTACAGCCGGTTTTATCATGGTAGGCAGCAACGTAATTGCAAACAGAGGAGCAGATGTCCAGATGGATAACAGGACGATAGTACATGGACAGATGATGCTCCCTGCTTCCAACAACAAAAAACACAGCTCCTACAGAGGCGAGTTAGGAGGGATTCTAGCTACAGTAGTATTCACAAACAAAGTATGCAGCAGGGTACATAATATAACCACAGGAAAGTGTGAAATCGTCCTAGACAACAAGGGAGCAATAGCAGCAGCATTCGGGTGGAAGAGGCCAAACCCACGGTGGTCATGCTACGATATAGTCAGTATAAAAAGATATCACATCAAAAACTCACCAATCACATGGGCAAGCAAGCATATTAAAGGGCAGGACGATGCAAAGAAGTTCGGTGAGCTTGATGAAGAATGGAGTCAGGCAAACGTTCTAGCAGATCAACTTGCAAAGGAAGAACTCTGTCGATACAGACCAGTCCTGCGAGAGGTCTACTACTGGCAGGTCAATTGTGGAGACTACGCTGTGGAGAGATCGAAAGAGCAGGAGAGACTGAACGACAGATTTGGAATGCAATTCCTCCTCTCGTCCAATTTTTCAAGCATTGAGGAACCGCCACCACACTGAATTCCATGTGAGATTAGACCTCATTGAATCAAGAGCACAATTAGTACATGGATTATTTCTGCCCGACAACGTAGTAGTACATGGATTCTCGACAATTCTGTACTAGGGGTGGTTATTGCGGTTACAAAAATGCTGCATGTTGAAGCCTGCTAGTACTACTAGATCCAGAAATGTAAAGAACTTTCAGCATTCTACCAGCATCCTCATCTATACTTGGAAGTCTTTTGGACTCCGAAGAATGGCTGGTACTTCATCTTCCTCCGACTCGGACAAGACATCCCTTTGCCAGCAGCCGCACTTGAAGAAATTCACAATCCTCACACAAGCAGGAGGGGAGCACGGAACGACACTCTAACAAGAACAAGCCGCACCAGCAGCACCAAAGAAGAATTCAAATGTGGTCATCGATGATGTCGAAGATAAAATCTTTTGGGTGTCATTGCTGGTAGCTGCCACAAAAAAAATCGAGGCTGGAGCCTGGAGGTTAGTGGTCAGACCAGCTCGCACCTCGTTAGTAGCAAGAAGAGTTTTCGTATTTTTGGGTTACAATTTACAGTGCAGCTTTCTCGACGCTTTTAGTTACTATGTGGAACTAGTCGCGCAAAAGGCGAACGATGTAGCCGAGTAGCCATCTTATTTCAGATCAGAATTGTAAGTTTTTGATACTAGAAGAGCATTTCAATCTAAGATATCCTTTCTAGGGCACATCTACGATTATCCATCAGAACAAGCTACGGATGCCGTGTGTCACGAAGGACTAGTACGGTGGGAGAACAGTATTGGCATCTGGGACAAGACTGAGGATCATTGGGACCAGAGACGCGCTCCTCCAAGAAAGCAGATAACGAACGAGTATTGAAATAGATATCATGCTCGTAGAAGTGATAGGGCAAGTACTAATCAGGCAACCTCTTCCAGTTACAGAAAGGTTTTTGCAGGAAAGACGATTGAAATTTTACACACAATACTTTGTAATGGATTAAAGACGCTACAAATACCAAAAGTTTAGAGATGTGCAGGTACATTTGTAGAAATGAGAAGAATCAGTGGGTTCATAATTGGGTTGCTAATGGGAGAATATCAAGGATACAAAACATTATAGGATACAAAACAGGAGGAATTTATAAAATATAATCGCTATCATAAACACAAGGGCAAATCATGCAGATAATATTGTGGACGGCCAGCATCACCAGGTACAGCTCGAGAATATCACATTAGGTCTTCCACCTTCAGGTCGCGCCTATATGGACAGTCTGGTTCGTCTAGTCTTGGATAAGTTAATAGTCAGCACGTAGTACGTTAAACCAGAAATCGGCCAAGTTTATGAATTTGGACTCTCCAGATGGAAATGTGCAATTTTGATCAAAGAATGGAGAGAGACTACTTACTTGTTCGAGATTCTCCGTACGAGGTGAGCATGGAACTAAATGTAATGACTTGTACTTTGATGTTTACCAGAGAATCTCGTTCAGGACGAATGTTCAGTATTCAGTCGTGAATATTCGTAGCTCGTCACGAAAATAGATTAGATACAGTGAACTAAGTCATTCAGGACAGTAGCAGCTCTGGCGTTATAGGAGTGAATTTTACATCGGATCAATGTAATAAACTATATAAAATTCCAACAGCACATTATTATTAGCTTGGGTGCTTCTATAGCTCGGTGTGTGCGGTTAAACGTCGGCATCACTTAAAGCTTTCTGCACCTACTTGTGTGACGTTATCAGAGTTGTTTCTAGTAGAACAGTGCTTTTGAGATTCCAGAGTTTCTTCTTGGACGGGGTGCAGGTAAAGCGACTTCGGCGTTTTCAACTTGCAATCATAAAAATCGGCGTCCTCTTCGTCATCGTCATCATCGTCGCCTCCTATGAATATCCCGAAATCAGTGGTATCTTTGCTGACATTATTGCTCGCAAGCGACACAGAGCGATCGTGCATATCTGGCTGGAATCCACCTGAGATATGAATGATACTCTCCACAGTTGATTTTCGTAACGAATGCTTGGTCAGTAATTGATAATTTTCAACTTCATCCTGAGGTTTCTTCAGAACCTTGAGGTAAACGATGACATTGACTAAGCCGGTACTTGTTGCGCAAATGGCTGCTACGAGGTCATACGCGAGACTTTCATCTCTCCAGAGTCTGTTGCACATAATGCTTGCAATTGTATAGATAAAAAGGTGTAAAGTACACACCAAGAGATATTGCTTAGACTTCTTTTTCCGAGCAGTTTCCATAAAGAGCCGCTTTCCATGTAAAGAACGATGAAGTCTTCGCTTCTTGCTTTCGATGCCAAGCATAATCAGTAGGAATAAAAATCCAATTATGAAAGAAAGTAGTGGTATTACAAAAGAGTAAAACGCTGATGACACTTTGAACTTAGATGTGGGCATGCCATCATCTCGACATCTTTCTGGGAATTGTCGAACATATTCAGGAGTTCTGCACGCTTCGAATGGGTCAGATACCAAGCATCTTATCCCTGCGTAGTGATAAGAAGAGAATGAAAAGCGAGATGTAAGGTATAGATTTGAATAGAATTGTTGGCAGTTGAATTACATATAGACATTCTTACGTTCAGGCCCTTCGTGATTTGAAAGGATGAGGGCGCATGCAGCAACTAGAGGTATGAGATTGCAAATTATGTGAATCTTCAATTCAAGATTTACATATTTGGTTTCTTTGAAGTCATGCTTGATTGCCAAGCACGAAGTCAAGCAAATAGCGGCAACATATAGCAATGCTCCAGAACTAAGCTCCGCAAAAAAGGCTTCAGTTTTGCACGTAGCCACGTTTCCTATATTCATGAAATAACCCTCAAGATTCGACGGGATCGCCCAAGTCCCCACGAGGAACGTAAGGTTGCTAAGAATAGTGTGGAATGCAAGGCCGAGGAACATGCGGTGATACATGCATTGGAATCTACTTTTACTCCGGATAATTAGTTGCGCGGCATACGACATAAAGACGACCGAAATAAGGGCGGTGAATTTAGGAACAATTGAGGCACTGCTAGCTTGCAATGGGGTATACTTTGACATGACCCTAATATATGCTTAGGCTGTGATCTGAATAAGACTTGCTCGTAGCAAATGGAATGACCTTACTTTAGTGCTGAGTTCGTAGTACTGGTGGTTGAGACAATAATAAGACTATAAACTGAGAAGGGGAAGCCTCGAACTCCTAACAAACTTCATTCCCTAATGATGCGACGGGCACCATGCTTACGTATGCCTGAAGGAACAGCTGAAAATGAAGAGGCTATTTTCGTGTCGCATCGATTCGGACATTCGGAGACTTTCCTTATGGTGTTCTCGAAACAGAACATTTACTTTGTCCGTGTGGCGTATGTTTCTCCTAACTCCTATTTTTGAATTATTTTGAAGCAGCTGCTGTAAGTTAGAATGTCTCTCTCTGTTTCATCATCCCGATACGAATTAATATCTCCGGCGGAGATTTGAAGATCGGTAGATCTTTTGGTCCTCAGCAAAAGAGAAACGGAGTACTCATTCAACCGCATTCAACATGATGTTTAAAAAGTAAAGCCAAAATGAGAGGAAGAGAATTAATAACACCGGCGGAGATTTTGGAGATCGGTAGATCTTTTGGTCCTCAGCAAAAAATACACTGAGTACTCATTCAACTCGTTCAAGTAAAGTAAAGCCAAAATGAACAACCACAGAAATCAAAGTACGAGAAAAGTACGTTAGAAAAAGAGAATTGTAAACATCATCCTCCACAGAGGTTTCACGTTCAACTTTGATGTTTTTCGTTCGACATTAATTTGATTTTAGAATCCAGAGTTAGAATCATGCACTCGCTCAGGACTCGACGATGACCCACGTGTTTTTTAACTTGAACTGATTGATGTTTGACACATGACACATGAGCCTTTACCTCTTGATAAAAAAATAAAGAACAAAGACTGATTGATTCATTCTCCGTTTGACCTCGTTATCATTTTATTCGAATATACGTTGTCTACTTTTGCGCAGCATAATTGAATTTGTATCTTTCAATTTACAGAATTCGGGAGATCCCAGCTCTGCTCTTGAACCCAATCAAATGAGTGAATTTGGTGGTGATGAAACGTCTCAGTTCTTGAGCAGAATCGAAGAGTCTGCAAGAAGCATCCTTCGAAAAAATAATGCGATTGGAGGAAATGAGGTTCTTAGTAGATGCGAACAAGAAAGTGGTATCGATACGTGTGGTGCCACATATTCAAAAAGTCAGCGCATTCTTTTTAATACTAAGCTCGGCAGTAACCCGCTTTACAAGTGCAACTTGAATGTGTCGATGAAAGAATCGATGCGTGGTAGATCGTTAGACGAGGAGTCCAACCTTCGATTGCACCCATTTGGACCAAGCAGAAAAACTTTAATGAAGAAGGCGTTGTCAAAAACCAAGCCTGAGGAGGTAATTGCGGATGTCAAGACACTGAGAAAGTGCTTTCGTTGTGACGAATATCTAATCTTTTCCAAGGGAGATGCAAGTAATACAAACAAGGGAGCTCTTCGAACTTCTGGTGGTAAGAGAAATAAAGATCATACGATTCAATATCTAATTGCAAATCATGTGGCTGCAATTGCGGCAAAAGTTGACTTAATGACGCAGAAGGGGTTTTTGTCGATGCGGGCAAAGTTGAGAGATGGGTTTCTCAATGAAATGGTCAAAGAAAGAATGCAACGTGGGGAAAAGATTGTGAAAGACGGTGAATGGGCGGAAAAGTTGCAAAATCATCATACACGGGATGGATCAAAGGCAGACATGGTGGGAACGGGACCGAGAATAGACAAGGCATTAAAAGAAGCGCTGGTTTCGTCAGTCCGTGAGGAAGATTCGGCTGTGGAATTAGTCAAGTCGAAACGACTTGTGCCCGTAGCCCCACCTTCATACTGTACAATAGTAGCGCGAGAAAGCATAAGTAACTACAGTGAAGTTGATAACTGTCGTCTCTTTATTCATCGAATAGGCGGGAAAGGTGTCCACTGTTGGACGATCGAGTTATTTGATCGAACTGAATGCAAAGAGAGTTACATCCTCTATGACAATGAGATAACTTCTCTGGTGTCGTCGCTGTCTCGATTCATCCCTGATGATATATTAATTGAAGAAGATTTCAAATCTAATAATGGGATCCTTGTTCATCAAGAAATGATCAAGATTGTTGGCAAAAGCGATTTAAATGCTGACGCTCGTATTCATGTTCATCAAAGAGGCCTGTTTTTGGTAGCAGTGTTGTCTTTCCAAATTGTAGAAGATGAATCAGGTAATGGTGGTCTTTCAGTGGAATTAAGTATACCAATATATGAAGTCATTGCAATGTTGGGATTGCACCAATTATTCGAGGCGCTTGATGCAGAATTTTGGACATCCAGTAGCAACGAAGCGCATTACATCTGGAGGAAACTAATCTGTAGAATTGATGTTGAAATTGATCTTGAGGTGAGAAAGTTCTTCCGTTAAACGTCATTTCGCATTTGATACGATTGCTCGTGTTTAAATGTGTTCTTTATTTCTTTACAGGGCGATCGGGGATTGGTTCTGACCCCCCGCTGGATTGTAAATGAGAAGTACTGCGGGGATTTGTCGAGGGCTACAAGTAATGATAACCACCGGTACAAGGATATGTTAAATGTTGGAAATAATATATTGTATTTAATGAGAACAGAGAGCGGTCTGAGAAATGTTGCGGATGCTTTGAGGGAAGAAAGGTTTCAAGACAAGGTTCGAATTGCATTAAAAGTGCAAATGAAAGAAATGATAGATCATGGCCGACCTCTATCATTGCAACTGACCCAACACCATCTTTACAACGAGTCGCTGATCCCTGGTGCTTGCTCCTTTGGTGAAGTTGGTTCATCTCACGCTTTTGCAACAACTCCAAATAATGTGTTTGACAGCGATGTGGATGTTACTGACTCCACGCAGGCAGTACTGCTCTTCGATCGAAGAGGGGATTCAAGCATTGTGACCATTCGCCTTGCACTTGAATCACCTGTATCTGCTCCCATATTCCATGTGTTTGATCCGTCACCGCGTTTACCTGAACCATCCTGTGAAAATCCTGTGCGGGGTCCAATACCTCTTACAATGGCTCAATGTGGCATGCTATTAGAAGAAAGGTTGATATCTCCTGTAGACACAAGAATGCTGCCAGGAATCATTTCTATTGACGGTCGAGCAATGAATCCATGCGAAAGTGAGGAGATTGACGATTGCTGTTCCTCCACAAGCGGCCACAGTGTTTTTTTCACCAAAGAATGTTTTAGGATGCTCTGTGTGGCACAGAGAATTGATCACAATTCTCGATTTCCTTTGCATAAGTTTGGGATATCGCATGACGGGCTGCTGCCGAACGCAACTGGAGTGAGTGAAAGGGCTATTTGGTTCTCAGAAGAAGTGTGCACGCATTTGCTCTCAGAGGAAAGAGGATCAGAAGACTTTTTCCGCATGATGAAGCATGAATCCTCTGGAAAGGATGGGGGGTCGCCAAACGATCCACTGATCTCAATAATTCATATGGAAGCCTATAAAACAAAGGAAGTGAAAGGCATCAAGATGAAAGAGCATCTGGAAAGAGAACGGCAGAAAGCCATGTATGAGGAAGAGAAGAAATGCCAAGAGATCCTTGAATTAAAATTGGAAGCGGCGGACTGTATTATGTATAGACGTTTGGCCAAAATTGGTTCCAGTGTGCAATCTATACAACCCAAGGAAACGTCACCAGAAAACGTCGAATCGTCAGTATCAAAGGGACGTATACCGCCTACGGATCAGCAACATGTAACTAAAGGAGATGAATATCGAGATCTCGGAACTTCTATAGTAGGGATCAATTTCTTTGACTTGGGACTCTGTAAAGTTGGACAGTATGATAAAAGCGCACATCTTTATCAGCCGAACAAGCCCAGGATGGTTGGAGTTATAACCGCTTCAAACGCGACAAGTTACGTGTTGCCGGATGATCGATTTCAAACCAGTACAAAGACTGAATTCGTTGATAATTTGTTGGCAGATAGATTCCACCTTTCTCATCAAATTGAGACGGGTCGGCAGAGTACAGATATTATACTGAATGCCGAACAGCAGTATGCTCTTGAGCATATTTTAAAGGTTCCTCTTCAAAGTACCGCCAAGAATTCGAAGGTGTCAATAGAGATTGAAGAGAACTATGGTGTACCGAAAGGTAGTAGTGCGCTGGAACCAGGTGATGTCAAAAACATGAGTAATGAGGCGTTGACCATTCAGGCAACGAGGCACGCAAACTTTGGAAAGCTAGAGGAAATGCTGGACGACCTCGGGGTCGATATTGACACAGCAGATGAATACGGAAATACGTTATTACTTTTGACAGCACAACAAGGAAACAAGAAGTTATGTAAATTTCTCTTGCGTCGAGGTGCATACATCAACGCTCAGAACCATTCTGGAAATACTGTCTTACATTATTTGCATAAATATGCTCACCTCGACCTAGCCGATTACACGAGAAGAAAGGGAGCTGACGATTCTTATCTCAACTCGGACGGTCTCACCTGTTATGAAGTCTCCAACGTATAGGGATGCCGTAATTTCAATAGGTCGTTTATTAACTGAAGGTCCACTTTGGCAGCAACTGAATTTCTGAAATGCAATTGGTTTTATTTCTGCGCCTCAAGATCTGGAACAATGTTTCTCCACTCGCTGTTGAATTAGTGGTTGAAGTCCATGACAGAGCCATTCCCAGTCCATGGGTTTTCAACTTCGTATCTCTTCCGAGTCTTTATTTAGACAACTTTTGCTTGACCATCTTGTTCTTCACATAAAAAAATGGTCTGACTGCAAAAGAAGGGGGTTTACCAAATTCAATTCAAAGAAGCTTCATTTCGTTACAAAGAAGAGATGACCAATGCACATCTATTGAGGAATCGTATGAAAATATGTTTCGTAGCAGTGTGCCTGATGTCTGATGTGGGCGTCGTCGCTCCAGATGCTGCATTCATATCTTCCTATGCTGTTCAATTCCCTTCACTTCATATGGTGTACGAACCATGCAAATCATCAGCCCACATCATCCTGGAAGAGGAAAGTGGATTTGCCCAGTACGTAGATTGACAACTTGAACAATGCGAGAATTAATTCAAGACAGCCATTGATATTGAGTCCACGAGAATTGATGAGCTATCGAGTCGAACTCCGAAATTGTGTTTATTCTTCGAGAAACAGCAATGAATTGTACCGAAGATGGTACTTCCCTTCAGAGCTCTGTAGAAAGTTGGCTTTCCGTTTCCCAAGAGATACCCACAAAAAATGATACATGTGTTCAGTAAAAAATAAAGAAGCTATAATCTCTGCAATATACGATTTCAATTCGTTAAGATCAAAAGCTGTGTCTGTATTTTCGAATTACTTTACGGGTGTACAAGTATTGGCATGTTAGTGAAGTTCAAATACCAAAAGTTGATTTCCTTTCGAAATGAGCAATGGGCGTCTAATCATTTCATTCTTTACCAATCCAATGATTGGAACGTTTCTTGGATCAATCATAACTTTAGCAACAGCAGCAATCATCATGTCAGTTTATTTCTCACTATACGCAGAATATAGGAATGTTTGCATCCCTTGAGGCAAATGGTACTTTCGTCGGAGAAAACGTGTATTCGTCTGCTTGTAACTTTGCACACCGCGAAGGAAGTTCATCTATTTTGAAAGGCACGGACCAACTAGATATGCTAAAAGCAAATGCGTGTGGTTCCATGCATTTGTCTTCTGTGAAGAAGTATAATGAACATTTCATTAACGCAGCTTCTAATCCCAGATAATCTCTAGAATTGGTAACCAAATAGGTATACTTGAGCGATGTATAGTAGAAACCGAAATTTCTGATCAGCAATATATTGCGGCTTGCGGCGACCATAAAGGCTATAGTGGCTGCAACAATGATGTGCCATTGATGCTAACATGCCCTTTGGCTTTAAGGCAAACACCTGCAAAACCATATGCTATGCTCCTCCAGGTAACCATTTGTTGCTTGATATTATGTGATTATACGCGTACGCACTCATCGACCCCCTTGAAATGCCTACAGGAGAGTACCTATCTAGAAGATCTTATGATAATGATACATATAGTGTTCAGTGGAGGTTAGAGTAGGCAATTTTTGACTGCTCCGCTAAACCTCACTGTGATATCACTTGTCCCGGTCCCAACCAAGGTAGACTTCGAAGGATTACCAAAGAATGCAGTTGTTTGACGGAATGGTTTGTGCACTCTTTATGTTTTCCGTTGGCTCCTATCAATTTTTTCATCTTTGCTTTGATGAACTCGTCGAGGGTTATTTTCGTCAATGGACTCGCGAAAGTGATCTGGAGACGCCTGTATCATGGAACATTGCTTGTGACGAAAATGGTGCCATCATTACAGAATTAGAAAGCTACGATACAAATGAGGAAGAAGCAGCAGGATCACACCTCGACAATAATAGCAAATAAAATCGATGACAGCCATTGAATTGAACTCATTTAGATTTCGATGAGGTGGTTTTGCAGCTATGTTCCTCGCAGCCTTGATAAACATGTCATGGTTCTTGTCAGTTACAAATGCGCCAGATGCTTCCAAACAAGTCAAATGGCTGTAATATGCTTCATCCGAGGAGGGTCAGTCATCAACATCTGCACAGTTACTGTATCAAAGTATTTGATGATAAGCTTCACCAACAATAACAAACAAACACTAACACAAGATCATCTGTAAATACTAATCATGTTATTGCCTGTGCAAATGCAATACTCTGCGTGAATATATCAGTATTAGTAAATATTATCCATTGTTATGTTCAATGCGTCAGCCACGATAATTATGCTAA
>Ga0115005_10000965_pt1 | contig 22567 bp, 16 predicted proteins | sample ArcOceMetagenome_FD_87163 | JGI IMG/M metagenome (GOLD analysis project Ga0115005, IMG submission 87163) | Marine eukaryotic phytoplankton communities from Arctic Ocean - Arctic Ocean - Greenland ARC118M Metagenome | ecosystem: Environmental > Aquatic > Marine > Oceanic | place: Arctic Ocean...
ATGGCGTTTTGTTGATGAAACGGTGGGTTACACAGTATTTTGGTAACAGCAGGTTTGTATGTTCGCTTTAGTAGTGTTTCTAAACAGTTACTTGCAACAAACTCGCACTGGTCTATTTTATCAGGGAAATTATTGAGTACATTTAGTCTGGCACTTTCTAACGCCATATAAGACTCATCCACAAATATAACCTTGGCATCCGGCGCGAGAGAAAGCGCGTTGACGCCCAGTACGCCGTTGCCGCAACCTAAATCTACCACCACGTCATTAGCACTTACCGACATGTGCTCTAACATAATACGCGCACCGATATCTAATGACTGACGTGCAAAGGTGTTGGCTAGGTTATCTATGGTTAGCGTTGTGCCTGTTGTGCTTTTGCACTGCCAGCGGGTGGGATAAGGCGAGTCAGCGTGTTTTAATGACGCTCGAGGCGAAGTGAAAATTAGCCGCGATTTCTTTTTGGCAAGAGAAGTGGTTGTGGGGCCAATATACCGTTCAAAAAGATTGAGCACAGATTTTGTAATGGCTTTTACTTTGCCCGTCGCGATAATCTGAGTGTCAGGTGTAATATATTTCTGTAAGTCAATCAGCTGCTGTTCTAGCAGCGCAAGTGCACGTGGGACTTTTACTACAATAATTAGGGGAGCTTTTGCTGGAGTAAACGTTGAACCTTCAACACTGGTAAGTGTTTGAACAGGGGCCGTTTTTAGCTCATCTGGTTTATCAGCATCTGACGTATCTAATAATTGGTTAGCCTTTAGGTTCTCGTGTAAAGAACGCAAAGATATGTAAGAGTCGGATACCCAGTAAGGCGCTAAATGCGAGAACCAGCAGCCTAACGCACCAAAATCATCGTTAAAGATCATCATTGAGCCATCACTTTCACCGGTACCGATTGGAAAAGCTCCTTCACTCAATAACGATTCAACGTGCTCAATAATGAGTTCATCGGCACTATCCCAAGCCTGAAGGCTTATATGTTGGTGCTTTTCAGGGTAGCGAATAAGTGAGAATTGTCGGTCGGCAAAAATAAATTCTGTATTCATTAGCGTCTGTATTTTAGGAAAGGCTCACGACATTCACAAAAGCGAATGTGCATTTGATGAATTATAAGTGTGTATCTTATCATACCCTCGGTAGCACTCTAGCCAATAACTGCAGCTGTTTTACTGAAGCATGCCGGAATGAAAGACATTTCCTGAATCAGCGAAAGGGTGGGAGGTCAAAAAATCAATCCACTTAAGGGGTGCTTGCGTATTCAGCAGCATAAAGTTAAGCATAGATAACACTGGCTTTCATTATTAAGTTAAGACTAAGCACCAAGGGAAGCGAAAAACGTACACATGCAATATTCTCTATTCGAGGCACCCCGAAATGAAGCGTCGTCTTATAAACTGCCATTATCCGAGGCTGACGTTGGATACTTTCCCAGTGCATTGTCGCAAGATGACGCAGATAGCTTCTTTGCCTTGTTAAAAAATGAACTTCCTTGGCAACAGGACACGATTAAGTTGTTTGGAAAGTCGGTAAAAATACCGCGCTTACAAAGCTGGCATGGCGACCCAGAGTGCACCTATACCTACTCTAATTTAACCATGGCGCCAAACCCATGGACGAAGAGTCTTTCGTCAATAAAAGCAAAGTGCGAGGCACTGTGTGCACAAAGTTACGGCACACGGTTTAACAGTGTTCTTGCTAACTGGTATCGAGATGGTAAAGACAGCATGAGCTTTCATTCTGATGACGAGCCTGAGTTAGGCATGAACCCTGTTATTGCTTCAGTGACGTTAGGTGAAGCAAGACCGTTTGTCTTTAAACATAAAGAAACAAAAGAAAAGTATACGCAAGTACTTGAGCACGGCAGCGTATTGATTATGGCAGGAGCAACACAAAGCCATTATGTACATGGTATTGCAAAGACGGCTAAGCCTATCGGTGGTAGAATTAACCTTACATTTCGACATCTTATTCAAAGAGCAAGGTAAGCCAAAATGCAAGTAAAAACGTTTCTTGAGTCAACTATTGAAACAGCACTTAGCCCGAGTTATTTAGAAGTGGTTGATGAAAGTTTTATGCATAATGTGCCCGATGGGGCGCAAAGCCACTTTAAAGTGACAGTGGTGAGTGATGCCTTCGAAGGAAAACGACTGATTGCCAGGCATAGAGAAATCAACGGCCTTGCTGCTGAGGCGCTACAAGGGCCGGTACATGCGTTAGCACTTCATACATATACACCCTCCGAGTGGGAAGCGCGTGGCGGACAGCCTCTAACTTCTCCTGATTGCCTCGGTGGGAGCAAGTACAACAAATAGCGCTTTTTATCGTAACGATTGGAAGTGGAACAGAATGAGTGAAATGGAAAGCAGCGATATGAAAAATAGCGGTACGTTTGCCCCGTACGTCGATTTTATTAAGACCCCAGCCATTCAAGTATTATTCTTGGGAACTGGTTTTTTACTTGTGATGCTCTTTGTTTATATGGGCGTGCTAACGTCTTTTGACAACCGCGTATTTGAAGCGCTTAGTACCCTTGGTAGTGTGGAAGGCTGGCGGGGCGATGTGCTTAGAGATACCACAGCGCTAGGCAGCAATACGGTGCTTATTTTCGTGGTGGCATCAGTCGCTGGAGCCTTGGGCATGGCGGGAGAGAAGAAAAAGGCGTTAACGTTTGTTATTGCTGTAGCAGCGGGAATTGCGATGACATTTTTACTAAAAGCAGGTATCGATAGGCCACGTCCATCGCTTACCATGCAGCATGTTGATGTGTACACGCAAAGCTTTCCATCGGCGCACGCTACGCTATCTACCCTGGTATACTTCTATCTGGCGAATTTACTCACGCAATTATCGCAAAGTACGAAAGTGCGAGTATGGATTTATGTTGCCACCGCCTTCCTGGTGTTTTGTATTGGGCTGAGCCGCGTTTTACTCGGTGTGCATTGGCCGAGTGATATTATCGCAGGATGGTTTGCCGGTGGAAGCATGGCGGCGTTTTGCTTTTATGTTATTAAGTGGAAACGCAAACTGCGTATCAAACGTGAAGCCTAAACAAGATGAGTTGTGTAAACGACTCGGTGAGATAATCAAGCGCGATCCCTTTAAAGTGCAATGCCTTCGCGCCTTACGTTCCCTTGAAGTACCACAAGGGTATATTGGCGCAGGGTTTGTTCGAAATGCCATTTGGGATGAACTGCATCAAAAGGTTTCGCCTACTCCACTAAATGATATCGATGTCGTTTACTTTTGCGATAAAGTTACTATACCCAACAGTAGCGCTGAATATAAAAGCACAAAAGAATCACTTTCCCAATTAGATTTTTACCATGAAGCGCTATATGCAATTAAGTCGCAGGAGCAATTGTTTCAACATGAACTCTCCCGCCTCGTACCACACGCTAACTGGCAGGTTAAAAACCAAGCGCGTATGCATCTGGCACATAATCACTCTGCTTATCGAAGTTGCCATGACGCCATTTCATATTGGATAGAGAAGGAAACCTGCGTAGCGGTTCGCCTTTTAGCGAATGATGATGTAGACATAATCTCCCCCTTTGGCTTAGAAGCAAACTTTGCTGGAACGATAAGTATTAATCCCAAATATCCAAGGTCTGATGTTTTTGAACAGCGAGTAAGGTCTAAAAATTGGCTTAAGACTTGGCCTTTGTTGAAGGTAGTTAAAAAACACATGCGAAATTGTAAAGGTCTACTTCAGCGAAATGAATGAGCGAAAGCCACGGCTTTTCCTTTATAATCTTTATATTAGAAAGGCTGCAGCCTGTTGATTTATTGCATATTATGAGCGTCAGTAAACGTTTTGTTTAACGTGGCTATTTCGCTTAAGTTATTAGGGTTTTGTATATGGCTAGAATGAACTATCACCACCTTTACTATTTCTGGCGTGTAGCAAATACCGGGAACCTCACTCAGGTGGCAAACGAGATTCACTTGTCTCAGTCTGCAATTTCAGCGCAACTTAAACAATTCCAAGAGAATTTAGGTGTAACCTTACTGAAAAGAGAGGGGCGAAAGTTAATACTTACCTCTCAAGGGAAGCAGGTTTTAGAGTATGCGGATGAAATATTTTCAAAGGGAGAAGAGCTAGAAAACCTGATAAATAAAGGTATTCCCTCTCAGTCCAGCCATGTGGCTATTGGTGTTCTTTCTAACTTATCGAGAAACTTTGTAGAAAGCTTTACTTTGCCATTAATAAACGACAAATTTACCACTTTCTCGTTGCAGACGGCTGGCTTAAGTAATCTTCTTGACGGTCTATCTAGCTTTCGCTTCGATATTATTCTTACGAACCACAATATAGAGCTAGGTCAACAAAAAGGCATTTGGCACAGTGAATTGGTCTCTCGACAAGCTATTGAAATAATTGGACCGGCAAAACCCCGAAAAGCAAGAAAATTTCCTCAGAGCTATGCTGATGCCTCGTGGGTCCTTCCTTCGCAAAACAGTGAAATACGCTCGGCCTTTAGTATTGCTTGTGCTCGAGCACAATATACGCCCAACGTAAAAGCTGAAACTAACGATATGGCAATGCTGAGGCTTCTCGCGAGAGATAGTGGCGCTTATTCTGTAATGCCGTCTGTTGTTGTTCGAGACGAAGTTGCCAATGGTCTTCTTTATGTTCAGCAGAGTTTACCAGATGCATACGAGCATTTTTACGCTGTAACACTCGCTAAAAAGAAAATAACACCCCAAGTTCAAAAGCTCATTGATAACGCCAAAAGCGACATCAAGGTTATGTCGTAATAGATAGAACCGCTATCTAGCCACGACTCGGCCTATTCGATTGTTTATCGCTAACCACGAGTTATCGCTAGGCGTTTCCTCTAAATATATACAGCGTAAACTCTGCATATCGAGTTGATAAAGAGACGAGTAGAAATGCGCACTGTACTTAGCGGGATCTCTAGGAAGTCGCAATACATTGCAGTTTTTACTTTTCACATTTACTGAATCAGCCGTGTGGGAAATCACCCCTTCATCAGCACGAAGCTGCATTTTGGACAACGCCTCTGTTGAAAGTAATTGCACTGGGGTGTTCGGCTGGTAGTGTTGTTTGGCGCTACCGGGTACGGTCACACCTAAGTTGTCGGCATACTTAACAGGCTCGCTCAGCGCTTGCTCTATCATCAAATCATCGATAGGTCCGGGGCGAACAATAGTGGGAATGGGTGTCGTAATATCTAAAATAGTCGATTCGATACCAACACCTGATTGGCCACCATCTACAACGGCAGCAATACGTCCGTCTAGTGATCTCAAAACATGCTCTGCACAGGTGGGGCTAATGAATTTATATTTGTTAGCAGAGGGGGCTGCCAAGCCTTTTTTCGTAGCCCGGATTAGCGACATAAAGTTTTCACTTGCAGGAGCTCGAAGCACAATAGTGTCGTGGCCGCCCGTCACTTTATCTGATACCCAATGCTGCTTTTTCAACAACAAAGACAAGGGGCCAGGCCAAAAAACGTCTGCTAACTTGTACGCAATATCCGGTATGTCTTTGGCCCAATGTGACATGTCATCAACGCTTTCAATATGCACTATCAACGGGTTATCAGCAGGTCTACCTTTTGCTTCAAATACTCTTCCAATTGCATCTTCGTTCGTTGCGTCGGCTGCTAGCCCGTAGACAGTTTCGGTTTTTAAAGCAACGCATTCACCTTGCCTTATAAGCTCCGCAGCAGTAGCAACGTCTTTTGGAAAGCGCAGTACAGAAGTTTTGTAATTCATGAAGTTCTCAGTAGTTTTTTCTAAGTGCATCATGCAATGTCTTTAAAATTAATCAAAATGGATTATTTAAATAAAAATGATATATATTTTAGAACTATAAAATTAACAAATTCCCCTAATTTTTTGAATATAAATGATTTTATCCGTGAGTTAATTTTAACAATTAAATTAAATAGAATGAATTTGTTCTAATTATATATTTTTTATAATTAATTGGGCGTGCTCTACTTCAAGGCAGAAAAAGGAGGATTGCATGTCGTCTCAAACGAGTTCATTTTTACTAATTTTACTACCGCTATTTTTGACTGTCATATCATGGTTCAGCGGCTCGAAGAACACAGTATTTTCAAAGCTATACGTTGAGCGAGTGGCGATTTGGGGCACCATAGCACTATTTTCGCTCTCTCTTCTGGTGGGGCTATTTTCACCAGCCTCACCCAGCCTCGATAGTATGATAGTTACACTCTCGCCAGTGAAATCCGCAGTTATCTTAACAGTAGTTATCATTGGTGTGATTTTAATGCGATTCTCAAGAAACTATTTTGTGGGCGAAGCATGTTATCCTCGATTCTTAAAATGGATGCAGCTAACCTTGGCATCAGTTGTGGTAACGATATTAGCTAATCACTTTGTGATCTTTTGGTTAGGTTGGCTCTCGGTTAGTCTTTCTCTGCACAGGTTGTTACTTCTTTATCCGGAAAGGTCGCGAGCAGTTGTGGCGGCTCACAAGAAGTTCATACTAGCTAGAGCATCCGAGTTGCTGATGGCTGGCGCGTTTATTCTTTTATATAGCGCGTTTGACACGCTATATATCAACGACATTTTTACACTTATAAGTAATGCCTCTGCCGGTGAAGCAAACGGCGTTGTCGCTTTAACTCTCAGTGCGCAGCAATCCTCTTATTCACTATTTGCAGCATGCCTTATTTCGTTTGCCGCACTAATTAAGTGTGCCCAATTACCTGCACATGGGTGGCTAATTAATATTGTTGAAGCACCAACACCTGTCAGCGCATTACTTCACGCAGGCGTTATTAATTTAGGGGGATACCTCTTATTAGCCTTCGCACCGCTTATTTCACTTTATTCTGAAGCCCAGTGGATATTGGGAATTGGAGCAGGCCTAAGCGTATTTTTCAGCGCATTAGCAATGACTACCCGCGTCACGGTTAAGGTTCGCCTTGCGTGGTCAACGTCGTCACAAATGGGACTAATGCTTATAGAATGTGCCCTTGGGCTTTATGCGCTCGCGTTAATTCACCTCATTGCCCACTCCTTTTATAAGGCATACGCGTTTTTAAACTCAGGTTCAGCGGTTTATGAAGCACTTGAGCATGATATCAGTGCACAGCGAACGCCTACATTTGCAGATTGGTTAAACGCGCTGTTCGTTACCTCGCTGATAGTACTAGCAAGTTTCTCACTCACCGAGTATCAAGGCCCTGCAAGCCCGTGGGTTCTCGTTACCTTGGCGTTTACTGCTTACATTGCCATGCGAACCGCAACGTCGGATCAGACTCAGCTCTATATCCTAGTGGGTGTTTCAATTGGCTTGGTTACTCTCTACAGCTACGTTAAAGCCTTTGTTGCTGAAACGATTCTTTATCGCTACCCGCAGCCAGCTGACACGTTCTCACCCGTTGATACATGGGTGGTGAGCATTATTGCAGCACTTTTTATTATTCATTTAGTCATGCTTTCCTACGGGCACAAAGAAACAGTGCAACAGTTTAAGCAATTGCTTTTCGGTGGGCTTTACCTTGATGAATGGTTTACCAAGATCACACTTAAAATTGCCCCAGTTACACTTAGGCAAAACACAGGAAAGCGTCAGAAATCAGCGTCAATTACACAGATAGGGAGCAAATAATGGCAATCGTATCTCTCAATACGTCGAGTCTTGATGAAAAGCGTATCCAGCGAGCGGCAGCAGAAGCCTGTGGCAGTGTCGCGCCTAATTTTCCTCTCGATAAGCTGATTGCGGTAAACCCCTTTTGGAAGCTTATCGACAAGCCTTTTCAAGATGTATCGGCAAGGGTTCATGCACTCACGGGTATTACTGCATTGATGCCCGCATCTTACTGGCTTGACCTTTATAAAGAAGGCGCTATTTCAGATAAAGCCATAGAGCATAGTTTGGCGCAATATGATGTTGGCGTAAATAAAGATATATTTATGGCGTCAATGGAAAATGAACGCTCTGCTGTGACCTTACCTTTGCTTACGAAACACTTCGACGCTTATCGCAGCAATAATGAAATGACATGGGAAGAAGAATGTATATTTCAGATAAGTCAGTTTTGTGCTGCCTATTTTCAGCACGAATCACCGTTAGTGCAAATTGAGGGAAATACTCCTGCAAATACCCTTTATAAAAGCTGGTTGAACGGCCTTAAACACGATAGTGGTATTAGCGTTTTAATGAATACGAAGAGCCTGAAAAAAATATTTAGTTCTTTGCCCAGTGACGTTGATACGCTGTTAAAAGAAGCAGTAGATGAGCTAAACATTTCTTCACAACACGCTAAAGATTATTTTTATGCGCTGATTATGAACCTAAACGGTTGGTCCTCTTATATCGCATATAGAACGTGGCTTAAGGAGTGCAATGAACTGCAAGGTTTATTAGCTATCCGTTTGGCGTGGGAGCTCATTGTTTATCGCTATTATCGTGAATTTGATAAGGATAAAGCACAGCAGGTTCATGTACGTTTTGGCTTTCTCATTAGACAGTTAGCTTCACGCATAGCGCGGCAAAAAGAGGCCGAGCGGGGGCTTTGGGTGATGATGTATGCCTATGAATATGAGCAACAACAGCGTCTTCAATCTAAGCTAACTTCTGCGTTACCAGCAAAGCAGCTTGCTCCAGACACGCAAGCAATATTTTGTATCGATGTACGCTCAGAGGTAATACGTCGAACGCTCGAATTAAAAAGCCCCACAATAAAAACGATGGGCTTTGCAGGCTTTTTCGGAATGCCCATTTCTTACGCACCAAAGCACACTGATGCCGAAAGACCCCAGTTACCCGGGCTTCTCTCACCGCAGCTTAGAGTGAATGAGAAGAATGTGGTTGCCCATAGAGCTGAGATGACGCAACACCGAGCGATGTGGCATAAATGGAGTAAGTCTCCTCTTGGCAGTTTCTCTATGGTTGAGTCAGCAGGCTGGTGGTACGCCTTCAAATTGCTGAAGAATACCTTGCTTCCATCAAGCAAAGAAAATCCTATTAACGCCCTAAGTCACCATTGCGAATGGGAAATTAGCAATAAAGAAGGCCCCATTGGCCTTGAGGATAAAGTTGCTATAGCGGCCGGTGCGCTAAAAATGATGGGGATATCCACATTTGCACCAACGGTTTTACTTGTTGGTCATGGGAGTAAATCAAGAAATAATTTGCATGCGGCTGGCCTTGACTGTGGCGCGTGCGGAGGTCAATCCGGCGAAGTAAATGTTAGAGTACTTGCTCAGTTGCTCAACGACAGCGAAGTACGTAAATCGCTGATAGCAATGGGCTATAAAATTGCTGGCAATACACGATTTATTCCCGCTTTACACAATACTACAACCGACGATATCGAGTGTTTCGATAGCCCTGTTCCAGAGAAACTTAAAAACTTGCTTATTGATGCAAAGCACCAAGCGCAAAAGGAACGCGCGAAACACTACAGTAAAAACCTGCCGTTTGAGTCTGATAAAAAGCGTAATCAACGCTTTCAACACAGAGCGAATGATTGGTCACAGGTTCAGCCCGAATGGGGGCTTGCTGGGAATTCCTCGTTTATTATTGGGCCAAGAGGCAGGACCCGTGGCGTTGATCTTGAAGGGAAGACCTTCCTTCATGACTATGCGTGGCAAACTGACCGAGACTCATCGATACTGGAAACTTTAATGACGGCGCCCATGATTGTGACGAATTGGATTAATAGCCAATACAACGCGTCTGTAGCAGACAATAACAAGCTGGGCAGCGGCAATAAGGTCCTGCATAACGCACTTCACAATAATATTGGGGTTTTCGAAGGTAACTCCGGTGACTTGCGTATTGGTTTGTCAAAACAATCGCTTTACAACGGTCAACGATGGGTTCATCAGCCTGAACGTCTAAGCGTTTACATTGTGGCCCCGAATACGAAAATTTATGACATTGTTCAAAAGCACAAAATGCTGCAGGACCTTATCAATAACGACTATCTATATCTGTTCAGTTGGGAACACCCTGCTGTCATAGAGCGCTTATATAAAGGGAAATGGTACAAGTCGCACGGCTTGAGTATGTAAAAAAGTATTGTGTGTAGGAGTAGTGACAAGGATGTCTTTTATCCTATTATCTACCTTTTTCGAGGCCCATTTGCTGAGGGGCGTTGTGCGCTTTTGGCGGCAATATTTACTATCTTAGCGGCAATGGCCGCGATGGTTGTATTTTCGCTCATGGCTTGTTTTTGCAGTCGGCGATACGCAGTGTTTTCGCTTAGCTCAAATTGCTCCATCACGACCAGCTTTGCTCGGCTTATCAGCTTCTGATCTTGGATTGCTCGCTTAGCTTCTTCGAGTTCTCGTCCCATGTCTTCTATGTGTTGGGCTTGTGAACGCAGTAAATCATAAAAAGAGCGGTGTGCAGATAACGTTTTTGTCTGCTCGCTGAGTGAAAGCGTTTTGTTTTCGTCTTCTTTCGTGTCTTCCGCTAAGCCCGGCATGCTTGGGTCGAACAATAAGGTAAGTGGTGAGCCATCAGTAGCATGCTCATCATTGAAGCGCGTAAGGAGTTGTTGGTGGTTCGCCATTTCATGTTTTGCCTCGGCTACTTTATTGTTGGCCTGCTGTGTCAGGGCTTCGGTGAGCGCAACCTCGATAGTCTGCATTGCATCAATACGACGTGTTGCCACATCAAACCAAACTTCTGATATTTCACCGGCAATGGGGCTGCCGTCACTAAGTTGTGCAATCATATTTCTAAGCTGCGTGATATTAATTGTTGCAGGGCTCTTGTTTAACGCATCGAGTGCGTCTTTGTGCGGTTCACAACTGAACTCACTAAAAATACTGAAGTGTTGGTCTTGGGCCTGTTGAAGTGCTGTAAGCTTTTCGCACAGGCGCGCATCAAAATGGGTTTCCGCAAAACCTATTGCGCCCCACGCGCGTTCTTGCCCTGCATACTCTTTAGCCTGCATAAAATTAAATAAGGCAACCAGTAAGCGTGTAATTGTCGGGTCGCTCGCGATATCCGCAGCTTCAAAAATAACAGTAAGTAAACTAGCCACCAGACGGCTGTAAGCGCGCGTAGATTCAAGCGGTGTTAGCTGCTGTTTGCTCACTTGCTCTCTCAAGCGAGGCAAATAGTCTGTAGCCTGCATAGCGAGTGTAATGCTGCTCAGCAAACGCGGGTTACCTGTGATGATCTCATCAGTCAGATACAAGGCTTTTAATTGGCTTTTCAGCATGGATTCCGCTTGTTCGCTGGCAGTAACATATTGCATTCGCTCTCTGCCATAGCGCTCGCCTTTTGAAGCAAGAAAGATATTGCTGGCCCCGCGCTCTTTTTGTAATTCATGAATGAGTTCACGAACCGCAATGACAATACGACAGTTGCTAGAAAGCTGCTCAAGCACGGTGATTTCAGCGACCTTAGCCGCTAACAAAAAACGCTTAGTCGCGTCGCTACAAAGTGCAATGGTCGGTTCAGGTTCATGAAGCATATTAAGGCCTGCTGCTTGTTGGCAAATACGTTTCGCATTTATCTCGATAGATGCGTTTTTATGCGGAAACCATGTTTGAAACTCTTCGTTCTTCAATTTAAGCAACAAGCAACACTTATGCCCTGTTTATTAGAATTAATGAAGATAAATGCCAGAGTGAACAAAAACGCTCTGAATGCTGATATCTAGCGGCATCCGGTGTGGCTGAAACTTTTACTTAAGGTAACTTTATAAGGGGGCGGGAAGGTGAAAGACGTCGGGAAGAAAGAGGCTGCGCCAAAATGGTGCAGCCTTGCAAATTATGTGGTTTTACTTCCAGATTAGTTTCTGACTACGCGAAGAAACCAGCCCACAAACAGCGAAATCAAAAAACCGAAGAAGGCAATCATTGTGGTGATGGTTAACATTTGCCCAGAAAAATCAGCATTCTCGCCAGTGTGCTCGCTAACCAGCATTCCTGATGCTTTAAAAATAAACAATGCCGCTACAGAAAATAGTAAAATTACGGCGGTCGACATGATAGTGGCTTTCCAATAAGCCTTCGGCGACATCCAATGAATAGCGCCTGCCACTAGCACGCACAAAATAGTCAGAATATAAGGTACCACTTTAACTCCTCGTTGAATAAGACATGTGCCTTATTGCGACGTCTTATCGTAGCCCCGTATTAGAAATCGAAGCGTATTGAACGACGCGGTTGATAAAAACTATTATACGATGCCATGTACGATGCAATTTGTCAGCATTCGCTATTAAATTAAGCCCTGAAACCGTACATGAAATATTGACAAGCTCACAGCATAAGGAAGGGGGCAAAGAGCCCTGCGCTTATCACGTAAATGCCGAGTAGTTCGGGCTGGGGCCTGTTGATCTTTGCTGTACATCAACGTTCAACAGGCCCTAGTAACAATCTATTAAAAGATTTTAAGCGACAATGATGATAGAATCGCCGAAAAAATCTCCTACCTACTTGGTGTTCTGCTATAGCGCGGTGTACGCCATGGTGGGTTGTTGTGTTTAACATCTTAGCTTCTGAGAGAACATGTTCGATTTAATTACCAGTAAAGACAGCAACGTTAAAAACGACGTGCTATCAGGTATTACCGTGGCGCTTGCCTTGGTCCCTGAAGCCGTAGCATTTGCATTTGTAGCCGGCGTAGAACCAATGATTGGTCTTTATGCGGCTTTCATGATGGGCTTAATCACTTCCGCTATTGGTGGGCGACCAGGAATGATTTCTGGTGCTACCGGCGCCATGGCCGTTGTAATGGTGGCACTGGTTGCCCAACACGGCGTGCAATATCTATTCGCCGCGGTTATTTTAGCCGGCTTACTGCAAATTATGTGCGGTATATTCAAGCTCGGAAAGTTCATCCGCCTGGTGCCATATCCGGTAATGCTAGGCTTCGTAAATGGTTTGGCGATCGTAATTTTCTTGGCGCAATTAGGCCAGTTCAAAGTCACTAACGCTACTGGTGAGTTACAGTGGATGGAAGGTACATTACTTTATTGGATGCTAGGTCTTGTGGCGTTAACCATGGCCATAATCTATTTGTTGCCTAAGCTAACTAAAGCCGTACCTGCGTCGCTTGTAGCGATTGTTACGGTGACGTTGTTAGTACACGGTCTCGACTTAGAAGCACGCACGGTAATCGACTTTGTTCGTGACTTGTTACCTGCTGATCAGCGCGATAGTGCAACGCTAGCCGGTGAACTGCCTAGCTTTGCTATTCCTATGGTTCCGTTCACCTGGGAAACTTTTATGATAGTACTACCAACCTCAGTGATTCTTTGCTTGGTCGGTCTTATTGAATCGCTTCTTACCCTTTCATTAATTGATGAAATGACGGACACCCGCGGTCGAGGCAATAAAGAGTGTGTTGGCCAAGGTGTTGCAAATACCGTTAACGGTTTCTTTGGCGGTATGGGCGGTTGTGCCATGATTGGTCAAAGCATGATCAATATAAACTCTGGCGGCCGTGGTCGCTTATCCGGTATTACTGCTGCACTTGTACTATTGGGCTTCATTCTATTTGCTGCACCGCTTATTGAAATGATCCCGCTTGCTGCTCTTGTTGGCGTGATGTTCGTCGTAGTTATCGCTACCTTCGAATGGGCGTCATTCAGAATTATTCGCGGCGTAAACAAAGAAGATGCGTTTGTACTCTTCCTTGTAACAGGTGTTACGGTTATTGCTGACCTTGCTATTGCGGTTGTTGTGGGTGTTATCGTTTCTGCACTGGTGTTTGCATGGAAACACGCTCGTCATATTGAAGCGAAATCGCATATCGATAACGACGGTTGGAAAGTCTATGAACTGGATGGCCCGCTGTTTTTTGGTTCGGTATCGCATTTCAAAGACCTGTTTGATATTGCCAACGACCCTAACGATGTAGTTATTGACTTTAAAGACTCACGTATTTGGGATTCATCAGGTATCGATGCACTAGATACCCTTGCAGATAAATACGAAGAGCAGGGTAAAAAGCTTCACATTCGTCACATCAGCGATGAGTGTCGTTCACTGCTTCGCAAGGCGGACAAATTTGTTGAAATTAACGTAGTTGAAGACCCTCGCTACCGCGTAGCGACGGATAAACTCGCCTAAGTTATTTGATAGCGCTTAATGCACCAAGTAAACACAGTTTTGCGTTTGTTTGGTGCAGTTGTGAAGTCTGAATAATGCTTATTTTGTAGTAAATCAAATAAAAACAATTGTTTACGGTTTTGGCACTGAACTTGGATAGCTATAAACGTAAAGTGTGTTTTGGTGATTAGTGTCAATCGCTGAAAATTGTGTGATTTATAACACTCCGTAAAATGTGTTAGCTAGAGTATGCTGATCTTAAGTGTCAGTACTAGCAAAATAGGCAACGAAGCCCGCATCAACGAAAGTTGAAGCGGGCTTTTTTTTGTCCCGAAAAAAGGGGAATACCATGACTTCATTGGACTCAAAAACGCAAATTGTCGTCGTAGGCAACGGCATGGTGGGGCATCATTTCGTTGAGCAGCTTCACCAAAGCGATGCCAATGTAGAAATAACCGTTTTATGCGGCGAGTCACGCCTTGCGTACGACCGCGTTTATCTGTCGTCTTTTTTTAGCGGCGCGAGTGCTGATGACTTAGCGCTCACTACACCCGCTCAGTACGCCGAGTGGGGCGTAAACGTAGTTACCAATGCCTTGGTTACCGATATAGACCGTGACCATAATAAAGTTACGACTTCAGAAGGGCAGGTGTTCAACTACGACAAGCTGGTTCTTGCCACCGGTTCTTATCCTTTCGTGCCTCCCATTCCCGGGAACGACCAAGAGCATTGCTTGGTCTATCGCACCATAGACGATCTGCTCGCTATTGAAGCGTCAGCAGCGGTGAGCAAAGTAGGTGTTGTCGTAGGTGGCGGTCTTCTAGGTTTAGAAGCAGCGAATGCCTTAAAGCAAGCCGGTCTCGACACCCACGTGGTTGAGTTTGCCCCGCAGCTTATGGCGGTACAGCTAGACCAAGCAGGTGGTAACGTTCTTAAGGACAAAATTGAAGCATTGGGTGTTACGGTTCACACCCAAAAAGCAACCCAAACTATCGAGGCCGGTGATACTTGCCGCTATAAAATGGTGTTTGCAGACGGCACTGCACTAGAAACTGATATGATTTTATTCTCTGCCGGTATTCGACCTTCTGATCAGCTCGGCAGAAAGTCAGCGCTAACACTGGGTGAGCGCGGCGGTATTGTCATTGATAGCCACTGCTTGACGTCTGACCCTAATATTTACGCGGTGGGCGAATGTGCACTGTGGGATAACAAAATTTTTGGCTTGGTTGCACCTGGCTACACCATGGCACGAACCGCAGTAAGTCATATCACCGGCGGCGATGCCGAGTTCGCTGGCGCAGACATGAGTACCAAACTCAAGCTAATGGGTGTCGAAGTGGGCTCAATTGGCGATGCTCATGAACGCACAGCCGGTGCCCTTAGCTACACCTATTTAAATCAGCCAGAAGGCGTGTACAAAAAGCTGGTGGTAGATAGCGAGCAAAAGTACGTGCTTGGTGCTGTACTCGTTGGCGATACCAGCGACTACGACACGCTCTTACAGTATGCACTTAACGGCATCGAACTGCCTGAACATCCAGAGAGCCTCATTCTCCCATCATCCGATGCCGCACCAGCATTAGGTGCCGATGCACTGCCAGACACCGCCTCTATTTGTTCGTGTCTAAACGTGACAAAGGGCGACATTGTCTCAGCTATAGAAGGTGGCTGCTGCAGCGTTGGCGATGTAAAAGGCGAAACCAAAGCCAGCACAGGGTGTGGTGGTTGTGCCGCCCTGCTTAAAAATGTAGTGGATTGCGAGCTTGAAAAGCGCGGTGTGGAAGTATCAAAAGCCATTTGTGAGCACTTCAACCACACCCGACAAGAGCTGTTTCACATTGTTAAAGTTAACGGCATTCGCACCTTCGACGAACTACTTGAACAGCATGGTGAAGGTTTAGGTTGTGAAATTTGTAAACCTGCTGTCGGCTCAATTTTAGCCTCGGTGTATAACGACTACATTCTTAAGGCTTCACATCTTCCTCTGCAAGACACCAACGATATCTACCTTGGCAACATGCAAAAAGACGGCACTTACTCGGTTGTACCGCGTGTACCAGGTGGCGAAATAACGCCTGAGAAGTTGATTCTGCTAGGTGAAGTGGCAAAAGAATACAACTTGTACACCAAGATCACAGGTGGTCAGCGCATTGATTTATTTGGTGCGCGCGTAGAGCACTTACCTGATATCTGGGAAAAACTCGTCGCCGGTGGATTTGAAACCGGTCACGCGTATGCGAAAGCACTGCGTACCGTGAAATCTTGTGTGGGAAGTACCTGGTGTCGCTACGGTGTGCAGGATTCAGTGGGCACGGCTATCGATTTGGAAAACCGATACAAAGGCCTACGTGCGCCGCACAAAATCAAATTTGCCGTCTCGGGGTGTACCCGCGAGTGTGCAGAGGCACAAAGTAAAGACATTGGTGTTATTGCTACCGAGCAAGGTTGGAACCTGTATGTGTGCGGGAATGGCGGCATGAAGCCTCGACATGCAGACCTGTTTGCCACCGACCTAGATACCGAAACCCTTATTAAGTACATCGACCGCGTGCTGATGTTTTATGTGAAAACGGCCGACCGCTTACAGCGCACATCGGTGTGGATGGATAACTTAGAAGGCGGTTTAGCTTACTTGCAAGACGTTGTGATAAACGATGCTCTTGGCATTAATGGTGAGCTTGAAGCACAGATGGATGCTGTGGTTGATGCTTATCAGTGCGAATGGAAAACCACTATTGAAGATCCTGAATCTCGTAAGCGTTTCCGTCAATTTGTAAACAGTAGTGCCAGCGACACCAATATTCAGTTTGTTTCAGAGCGCGGACAGGTTCGCCCAGCCACGGAAGCTGAAAAAGTAGCAGGGAAGGAGCAGTTTATTCCCGTCTCTATGGTGTAGCCCATAGACTTAATGGTGTAGCCACTGGCTTATCAACCTTGTTAGGAGATACAAATTATGACAGCTGCGCAAAACATAATAGCGTCGGAACAGGCAGTGCAATGGCACCTTGTTTGTGAGACGAAGGACCTAGTGACAAACAGTGGCGTTTGCGCCCTTGTTGACTCACAGCAAGTAGCGCTTTTTTGCTTGAAAATAAAGGGCGAAACTCAGGTTTTTGCCATTAGTAACTACGATCCTATTGGTAAAGCAAACGTGCTTTATCGTGGGCTTTTGGGGTCGATAGGCGGCGCACCAGTTGTCGCTTCGCCGCTGTATAAAGAGCATTACTTTTTAGAAACGGGGCTGTGTAAAGAGCACGATGATGTATTCGTCACGGCTTACCCTGTAAAGGTAGAGGGCGAGAAGGTATTTGTAGGCATTTAAGCGAACAGCCCTTATTTGAATGCCCATATGAATAAAACCTTCTTGCAAAAACGCATTCAATTACTGCGAAATCGAAAAAGGTAATGACATGAATATGGCTACACGACAACCCGACATGATGTCTGAACAATTAAGACAAACAACATGCCCTTACTGCGGCGTAGGGTGTGGTGTAGATATCAGTTGCAACGTAAGCACGCGTGCCATAACCCTGGACACTGTTAAAGGCACGCCAGAGCATCCCGCCAATTATGGAAGATTGTGTGTTAAAGGAACCAACCTGCTTGAAACAAATGACCTAAATGGACGTTTGCTACACCCAACCATAGCAGGTCAACCGGTGGATTGGGACACGGCCACCGATGTTATTGCGGATAAGATCACATCTACCATTGCGCAGTATGGCGCGGATGCCGTTGCTTTTTATGTATCAGGCCAGCTTCTCACCGAAGACTATTACATTGCCAATAAACTTATGAAAGATTATATCGGCAGTGCCAATATAGATACCAACTCTCGTCTTTGCATGTCATCAGCCGTAGCCGCTTATAAGCGCGCCTTTGGTGAAGACGTGGTGCCTTGTGATTACACCGACTTAGAGTGTACAGATTTATTAGTCATCACCGGCAGCAATACGGCGTGGGCGCACCCCGTGCTTTTTCAGCGCATTCAGCGAGCAAAGCTGAAGAACCCAAATATGAAAGTCATTGTCGTCGACCCGCGCAAAACCGAAACCTGTACGATAGCCGACTTACACCTTCCTATAAAACCAGGTAGCGACGTAGCGCTGTTTAACGGCTTGCTAAGCTATGCAAACGCACAAGGTAGAATAGATAGGACCACCGTAGAGACCTATGCCGAGGGGCTTGATAAAGCGCTTGAAAGTGCGAGTAGCTTAACGCTGGATGACGTGGCTAGCGTATGCGGTATAGAAAAAAGCAAGGTTAAGGCTTTTTTCGGCGCATTCTGTGAAGCATCTAGTGCCATTACTTTTTATTCTATGGGCGTGAACCAGTCTTCTGCTGGCGTAGATAAAGCCCAAGCCATTATTAACTGCCACCTAGCTACAGACTTGATTGCCAAAGACGGGTGTGGGCCGTTTTCCATCACAGGTCAGCCCAATGCCATGGGGGGGCGTGAAGTCGGTGGTTTAGCTAACATGCTAGCTGCCCACATGGATTTAGAAAACCCTGAGCATATCGAAGCAGTAAAAACCTACTGGGACGCACCTGTTATGCCCAAAGGGCAGGGGCTCAAAGCTGTAGACCTCTTTAACGCAATAGAAAGTGGCAAGGTTAAATTCGTTTGGATAATGGGTACTAACCCTGTTGTCAGTATGCCCAATCGCGGGCAAGTTGAGCGCGCACTTTCAAAGTGCGAGATGGTCGTAGTGTCTGATATTGTTGAATCGAATGATACGCTTAACTACGCTCACATTGCCCTTCCTGCCACGGGGTGGTCGGAAAAAGACGGCACAGTGACGAACTCAGAGCGCCGTATTTCACGTCAGCGCGGTATATTGCCCCCACCTGGAAGTGCAAAACACGATTGGCAAACCATGTGTAACGTGGCGGCTAAAATGGGTTTTGGCGAGGCATTCAACTTTACCCATCCGTCACAAATATTCTGCGAATACGCTGGCTTAACTGGCTATCACAATAATGGTAAACGCCAGTTAGACCTATCACCTTTGCAAGGGCTTAGTGAAGCTCAGTACAATGGTCTATCACCTGTTCAGTGGCCTTTTTATAACGCAGCTTTAAATACGTCTTCACCTGGCGCTAAGCTCGAAGCAAACAATAAGCCTAATCTTATTAGCAAGCGCCCCTTTGAAGATAAGCAGTTTTCGACGCCTAGCGGTAAAGCTAAGCTCATCCCAGTAACCTATAAAGCGCCATTGCAGGTTACGTCAGATGCTTACCCTTTTGTAGTTAACAGCGGGCGAGCGCGAGATCAGTGGCATACCATGACGCGCACGGGTAAAGCGGCAAAGTTACTGGCTCATATGCCAAGTGCTTACGTGCATATCAACCCTAAAGACGCTGCTGAACTGGGCGTTGAAGACGGAAGCCTCGTTTCTCTTTCAAGTGAAGTGTGTAAAGACGCCCCTGTCATCTATCCGGTAAAAATAGATGCGGACATGCGAGAAAAAGAAGTTTTTATTCCCATTCATTGGTCTGCGCAATGGGGTTCTCACAGTAAGCTAGGCGCACTTTACGCCAGCGCTGTAGACCCTATTTCAGGGCAGCCAGAGTTAAAACACGCGGCGGTAGCTATTGCGCCTGCTCATTTCGCTACCTACGGCAAGCTCTTTGTTTCATCAGTAAACCCATCAGTACATAATTCAAAACTTAGCTCCTCATATGAAGACGCGTTAAAGCATGCGTGTGATTACTGGAATACGACACCGCTTGAAAGCACAGAGGCGTCTTCACCTGTAAATAACTCGGATGCAGCATTATCAGTATTGAATGTTGCTTCGAAAAAAGGTCGTCGAGATTTTACACAAGGGTTGATACCTCTGCTGCCGCAAAACGCGGTGCTATTGCAGTTTCATCACCATGCATACTCAGTATGCTTAGCACTTGTCGATGACGTACTCTGTTTCGCGGCGTTTTTAGGCAATGAGCCAGAAAAGACTGCAAGGGCTCCAGCAGACGCACAAACAACAGCGGCGGCAGCGCCACATTCAACAAGCACATGGTCAGTACCTAACGAATGGCTAGCCAGTCTTCTCAATACATCTATTTCCACAGACATACAGCGCAATTTATTGCGAGGCCAGGTGGATGAAGCGTTTCTAAATGGCGATGTAGTTTGTAGCTGCTTTGAAGTACGAGAAAAGACCATTACAAATGCCGTTGAAGAAGGCTGTAGTTCGGTGGCAGAGCTTGGTGAAGCATTAAAGTGCGGCACCAACTGTGGTTCTTGCAAGCCCGCCTTGTCTCAGCTTATCGACAAGCATTTAGTCATAGAAATTCAATCTATTTAGGAGCGTTAAATCATGTCAATTGCATCCAGTTGGTCGTTACCGTTTTTGCGCACCTTATTCAAACAGCAGAAACCTTTGTTTAATCTTTTTTATCACGATGCTATTTCTACCACGACATCGACGACACGCCAGCGCTTCGACAATTCGAAAACTTCCGCTAAGCATTCGTACTTAGGCAGGTGGTTGAAGTTAGCAAGCAGGCAAAATGAAGGTCATAAACAAGGGCAGGTGTTCATAGTTGGTGCTGGCCCTGGCGATGCCGAGTTACTTACCCTGAAAGCGCTTCGTCTGTTACAACAAGCCGATGTCGTGCTGTTCGATGCCTTAGTCAGCGAAGATATTCTCGCGCTAATTCCCTCTAAAGTGGTGAAAGAGTATGTAGGGAAGCGCTGCAAAAAGCATAGCTTTACCCAAAATGCTATTTGTAAGCGGGTGGTTGAATTGGCAAGCAACGGTCACATTGTCGTGCGGTTAAAAGGCGGTGACCCAGCCCTATTTGCAAGAACCTGCGAAGAAACCGATGCACTCACAAATGCCAATATTCCCTTTGCTATTGTGCCAGGTATTACAGCGGCATCGGGTGTGTCGGCCTATACGGGTATCCCTTTAACCGATAGGCGCTGTGCTCAGTCAGTAAGTTTTATGACTGCACATTTTAAAGATGCAGATCAATGGCCTGAAATGGCTCCCATGGCGCAAAATGTGTTAAAGCAAACCATGGTAGTTTATATGGGGTTAAGCCGACTTGAAGGTCTGTGCAAAGGCTTGATTCATCACAACGTGCCAACCACATGGCCAGTAGCCGCAATTGAAAATGCCACTTCGCCTCAACAGCGCGTGATTACTGGCGTGCTTGCAGATATTCATAGCAAGGTAGAAGCAGCAAATTTAACGGGGCCTACGTTACTTATATTTGGAAAGGTGGTAGAGTCTCGTCAACAGGTAAATACACTTCTACTACATTCATCTGAGCATGCAACAACCATTTAGCGAGTACATAAAGATTATTGGTAAGGGTCAAAAAGGGGGGCGCAGTCTTACCCGTGATGAGGCTTATCATGCCATGAAAATGGTATTGGCCAATGAAGTGACAGGCGATCAACGCGGCGCATTTCTTATGTTGCTGCGTACCCGTGAAGAAACACCAGAAGAAGTTATTGGCTTTGTAAATGCATGCAGAGAGCTGATAGAGCCAGAAGTTAAAACCCTCACCCCCACGTTAGATATTGGGTGTTATGCCGGAAAACGCCGTCAGTTACCTTGGTACTTATTGGCCGTAGCGGTTCTAGCCAACAATGGTTACTCGGTTATGCTTCACGGTGCTCATGAGCCAGGGTCAGGGCGCCTTTATGCAAGTATAGCGTTACCTCAATTGGGCCTGCCTGAAGTTAGCAGTATTAGTGACGCCAAACAGCAGTTAGTAGAAAAAGGCGTTACCTACCTTGATTTGTCTTATTTGCTGCCTGCGCTCGACACAATTATTAAGCTTCGTGAGGTGTTTGGCCTGCGTTCTTGCGCTAACACCCTTGCAAGGTTATTGAATCCCACCGCTGCACAATTTTGCGTACAGGGCGTTTATCATATGCACCTTGACCACAAACACTGTCGCGTTAACGAAAATTACCCATCTAACGACGCGCTTTGCTTTCGTGGCGATGGCGGAGACCCTGAAGTCAACGGCGAGCGAGAAACCGAACTGTTCATTACTCGAAATGGCAGGACTGATGAAGTAATAATGCCGGTGATTGCCGACAAATGGGCACTTAAAGACAAAGACATGAACGTTAACGACATGCTTGATGTGTGGGCGGGTAACGCGAGTAGCCTTTACGGTGAACAAGCCATCTTAAGTACACTTGCCAGCTATCTAGTACTGCTACAAAAGTGTGATGTCGCAGATGCCTTGTCGCAGGCAAGGCAGCTTTGGGCACAGCGCGATAAAAGTTCAACGCCGTTTTAACCGTTCGGTACAATATCCGTTTAACTCCATCAAAGATCACACGTCCCGAGTTTTGGTCAGATAGTCTGTGTTAGCTGCCTACTAAATAGAAGCTTAACCGCGGGGGGCGTAAAACCCTATTGGTTGAGGAAAAATAGTCAATCGTCGCATTGACTTAATCGTTGCTATACGTGTTAATAGTATGAACAAGGTTTCCTAAAACGGTGTTATGCGAATATAAATACCATGTTAAACAAACGCATCATTGATGTCGCTTTTATAA
>Ga0115005_10000970_pt1 | contig 22510 bp, 18 predicted proteins | sample ArcOceMetagenome_FD_87163 | JGI IMG/M metagenome (GOLD analysis project Ga0115005, IMG submission 87163) | Marine eukaryotic phytoplankton communities from Arctic Ocean - Arctic Ocean - Greenland ARC118M Metagenome | ecosystem: Environmental > Aquatic > Marine > Oceanic | place: Arctic Ocean...
AAGGTTCCTCCTGGACAGTGACGAGGATGTTGAACAATGTTTGATAACACTCCGAACGCAATCAGTTTCGGAGGAAATCTCGAATGTAGTAAATGTCCTAATGGCATCCAAGAAAGGTCGGAGGAAGTGGACGGAAGACGAAGACCGAATCATTCTGGAAAAACACCTTTCTACTGGGAACAATTGGAGCGAAGAGAACCTAATCCCCGGATGCACTGGGAGTCAAATTCAAAGTCGCTGGACCAACCTGAAAAAACAGGTCGCTGTGTATCTTTACGAAAAAAACATTGGCGGCGTACATACCATATTCAACGCCAATACCAAAAGGTTCCTCCTGGACAGTGACGAGGATGTTGAACAATGTTTGATAACACTCCGAACGCAATCAGTTTCGGAGGAAATCTCGAATGTAGTAAATGTCCTAATGTCAAATGCAAAAAAGAGACCTCCGTCTTCTGAACTCGGCAATGCTACGAAGAAGAAGAAGGTTGCTACGAAGAATCAGACTGCGAAGAAGAAGACTGTAACAAAGAAAAGTAGTACTTAATTATCCAAAACTTCGTAACGAAGTAATAGCGCTAATGGCCAACAACTTCACAAATAATTTGAAATTGGGAGGGTTCCAATCTACTCGTTAATCTCCAATCGAAATATTAATAATTTTGTCCCTCTTCCTGATCTGTATTTTTCTTTCGATTGTGCCGAAAAGATGCTGCATCATCAACCGTTGGAATACAGAAACGAGCTCTAGTAGTATTAGAGAACATTTTGTTTATGCTTCGTGCGATAAAGTTTTCTTATTGATACATTTTAATAAAATTCTAGTCCCTGTGCCGTTTCATGTGCTATTGTCTATAGTAAGGATTACCACCGTGCATGTCTGAACCAAGTGTACTTTCATCAATTGTCCCCATTGGCTGAGTCATGCGCCGGTTGCCACCGTTTTGATTGCCTCCGCGACCAAATCCTTTCACAGAGAAAGAATCGGTAACCTGATTCCACAATCCACCCCGGTTACTCAAACTGACGTTATTACGCTGATCAAATGTTTCACGTTCAGTGTGCGTTGAAAAAGTATCGCTACCGTTCTTCCAGAACCAACCATTCGTTTCTCTCTGATCAAGCGAGTCAGGTTCAGGAGGATGCCCATGATCATTTACTGTGTCTTTCCATCCGACGCTTCTATTACTGCGACGGGACCTTTCGTCAACTGATCCGTAGTTCCATTCTCCCTGGGGCACATTTACGAGATTCTCAGCGTCGTCCATTGTTGTTGAACGAAGAACTAAAGAATATGGATTTCCAAGGTTGTCATAAGCGGCGTCAGGATCATAAGAGACATCACTGTATCCACCACGTTGAGAAACAATATTCGAAAATTCAGTTTGTCCATTGGACATTAACCCGCGAGAATCTGGTCTTCCGCCTGATTGTATCTGCGAAACATTAACTGATTCTACTCTTGAACTCCCTCCCCTACTCTTGAAGCCCAATCTTGTCCCAAATTTCCTGCTTCTTTTCGACTTGATCTCGGAAAATTCAGAGTTTTTCGAATTCATGGAACCGATGCGATGCTTTAATTTTGGATCCCTGCCCTCATCTCTTGGAGAATCAATTTCACCTCTACTTTCAGGATCTTGTGATATATCATCGAATCGTCTCTGTTCACAGCGTTCACATTTTATAACGGAAATTAGAGACGTCCTCCTACCAATGCTTGAAATAAGTATTGATTTCATCACTTACCTGATTTGCATGGTACTCTGCAAACGTTGAATCGTCCTTGGATCCAGTTGACTTGAACCGGTTTTTCCCTTTCTTTTTCCCTCTCGGTTCAAATCTTTTTCGAGGAAGTGCAACAGGTGATGTTTTTTCAGTTGTTTTAACATATAGTGCTAGGCATGGTATGCAGGGAAAGGCTATACACGTCAGGAGTGGATGCGATAGTATTGTATCGTACAGAACTACGATTGGAGACTGCCTAATTGGTGCTGGTACATCATAATCTTCGAGGTAATTACTGTAGGAACGATGGGAATTTATGGATTCATCGAAATCTTCTGTTGGCGAATCGGCTGTCAAGGACGTCTCCGCATTCCCTCTTCGAAAAGATTGACTTTTCGAAATTCCTGAACGGCTTTGAGTTTGACTTTGACTGTATGATTGACCAACTACATCTGAACCAGTTTCTAAACCCTGAACTCGATATGAGCCTTGATTGCCCCAACGATCGCCCGTGAATCCTGATTCTTCTGTCAGTGCATCATCTGTAAATCTAGCCACTTCATTCTGCATGGGAAAAGTGTTGGAGTCCTGACCAGATTCACCGTAGGTATTATCGTAGGTGCTTTCTTCACCTAACTGAACTATATTGTACGCCGCACCCGTAACAGGGTCGTAATTACCAATCGGTTCAAATTCTTCTGTAATACTTCCCAAGGTAAAGGAATCTCCAACGCGGCGTCCATAAGCATCATTCTTGCCAAAGATTCCAATCGCATCAACTTCTGATCCATTCGTAAAGACTGTTTCAGAAAGGTCAGAAACAGCACTCGGTTGGTCGTGTGCCAAACGATCAAATTGGTCCTTTGTTTCTCTCCGTGCTTTTGTAACTTGCTTTTCCCATTTTACTTTTGATTTTCTTCGTCTGTTGAACACCATGGCTGAACCGGACAGTCCTTCAGTCGAATGGCTTTAATGGGAAGGGAATGGTCAAATTTCAGTGTGGAGCCCACCACCAAAATAAATGGTGGGAAATTTTTCCAACCGAAGACCTTTCCGTTGAATAAGGGCTATTTTAGCTTGTAATTCTCGCCAATTGTGGACTCATAACCCGCAAATTTCAAATTGAAATGGAAATATTCTACCACACACGACGGTAGATTAGATACCGAGGCGGGGGGAGGGACAGCAGGCAAATCCCCCCCTCCTCTACTCTGGCTGGAATGGAGATGAGGTCTTTTCCTTACTCTACTGTAGTAGCTACTAGTGGTAGCAAGCTAGTAGCACAGCGCGTGGAAATATCACCAAAATATTTATACCCCGCCGCGCCTACATCTCGACAGATTTGCCTGTTATGTTTTCTACGAACCGGATTTGAGATTGCAGCATGATGCTTCGTTGCCAAAAAACACTTCGTAATGTCCGAATTACGTAGTGTACGTCTGATCAAGATCCGATGTAATGTACCCGGTACCGGTATCAATATGATATATTATTTTTGTACGTGTGGTGTATTATTATTTCCCAACGAACAATCCAGCAGTCAAGATTACAGCAAATATACCAACGATACCATAAAGTGGGATGCTATCCAAGAAGTCGACTAAAGGCTTGAACTTGGAGAGAAACATTAGAACAATAACCAAAATAATCCCGCTAGCCAATAATGTACCAATGCACAATTCTGATGGACTGAAGACGTTCCCAACTAATAACGCCGGGAAATATGAAATTTCATCCAAAGCCCCAAGGGTCGTCAAAGACATGATCATCCACACTGACGGAGTAGCGCTTACATCCCTTCCTTGAGAATCATTGTCATCATCACTGCTGCTGTCAACATCCTCACCCGCTTCGATTGCTGCTGAATTTTCTTTATCTTTGTTTCTTAACAATGAGTTATCCTCCAAATGTTCCTCACTATTGGTCTTCGTCGTTGCAGCCATAGCTCTTTGCCTGCGTTTCAGCATCTTTTTGATGTACAACCCAATCGCAATGGCCCAGCAAATAATTGCTCCAGCTGACCCCAATACAAAACCTTCATCTACACCACTGCTCTTGTAGTGGACAAGTAAAAAACCCTGAAAGATATTGGAAACGAAGACACAAAGGATAGCGAGAAATTCAAGAGTTAATATAAAAGTAATACCATGTACAATCTTGGTGAAATTAGGGAGCTGCGGTGATGTGCAATAGGGAAGAAGCCATACTGCGTCGTCTATTGTAGTTGCGGTGATGAGCAATGTCGCTGGAATGATTCCTGCCGTCATTAGCTATATCGAAATATAATTTGTCAATTTATCTTCCAATCGTCTTTTTTATGGGCACTATGTAGATATTCAAATGCACTGAATGTGTATTTACCTCCTATCTTATGTCGGTGGTCGATGAGTTTTGGTCATACCGAGCTAGTACTGTACCGGGGGGTACGGGAAATAGCAATTTTGGCCAGTTCCCCCAATTTCTGACTATTTTCCAAACATGCGCAGTGACTTTTCGGGCGTGAGCGCTCTCATGTCGTGCTCAATCTCCCTCCTCACACCTCACCTAACACCACCAATTCAACTTTTCCCACAACACCTGCATACCTCTTATCATTTTTAGTCCTGCGAAATAAGAAACAAACTCCTCACAACACCAACTGAACTGTTCTCACCTGCATACCTCTCATCACCATTTTTGAATTTGCAATTTGAAATGTACGTGTAGATTGTGTAGATCTAAATAATAATAATGCACACGATCTATACACGATACAGCTAATTAGCTCATTGACAATTGAAATAAAATTTGATTCTTCCCCACATGTTATGGCACTGAGAAACATCACTCGATCGATGCACTTGCTTGGAAGATAAAGCAAATGAATACCAGACTAATCGCGCTTTGAATCAAAATGGATTCATAAATTTCGAAATTGAAATTCTTCTCGGTCCACATTTTTTTCAAAACAAAGCTAAACACATTGGTACCTGCCTGGCAATCGAAAGAAGATTCAGCCCGCCCCATGTTTTCTTATCGAGGCGACGCTCCAACGATACAATCTCGGTTATCGACTGGGACTTCGGTTGATGTGAGGCCCATGACCGCTGTTTCAGGGGCAGGGTACCAATCCAAGAATTTTGGCAAGTGAATCGAACGAAACGATATTCTTCATACGACATCAACTTCTCATACTTTGCTTTCATGTATTCGCCCACGTCGTTGCCCACTTCACAGGCAACGTGCTTTCGGAAAGAAAGTTGCCATCTCAGGAAAACACGGCGGAGGAGATCATAAAACAGATGGAGAAAGAAATCCATCAACTTTTGGAACAATCCGCACAATTGTCCGTTAAGGAACCATTCTTGGCACTTGAAAAAGCAAAAGAGGCAGCCATGAAAGACACCATTCTGTCGAAACATCGTGAAGACAGCTCTCAAGGATACGATTTGACTTTTGCATCGCGTTTTCATTTAGCAGTCACCTATGAAAAGAATGGAATGCTTCTTGATGCGATTGAAACTTATTCGTTTCTACTGAAGCAAAAGCGTTACGAGGTTTGGGCTGTTCGCATTCGTAGCAACATGGGAAATTTGTATTATTTACAACAGAATTATACTGATGCGGTTAAAATGTATCGAATGGCATTGGATCAAACAACTCCCGACGAAAAGCCATTGAGATTTCATATTCATCGCACAATCGGTAATATTTTGGTTGAGATCGGAAAACTTCGTGACGCCATTTTGGATTACGAGGCAGTCTCGATGAGCACAGATGCAGATATTGAGACATGTTTTAACCTGTTGCTCTGCTATGCACACATTGGTGATGTTGAGAAGACAAAGATGATATTCTTAAAAATGCTAACTATCTCAAATACGTCAAAGAAAGATAAACCTTTGACTTCGCAAAGTGAACACGCCGCTCGTACAGCGTCAGCAGAAGAACGAAAGCTGCACCACGAGCAAGAAAAATCAGGTAAAGATATTGTAACTCTCTTGTTCATTGTCGCTAGATTAGTTTGCTCAATGGATCATGGCGAAGATTGGAAAATTGGATACCAATGGGTACATGAGCAACTCATTGAGAAATACTACGACATGTCCCAACAGATTGAGATGGAGCAAGCTCTTCAACACTTGCGACAGAATGAATTTGAATCAGCCATCAAGATATTGAAGTCCTTTGAAAGCAAAGATGTTGATATGAGAGCTATGGTGGCAACAAACTTATCCTTCGTCTACTCCCTTGAAGGAAATCTTGCAGTAGCAGATGAATACGCCGATATTGCATTAACATCGAATCGTTTCAACCCCAATGCTCTTGTGAATAAAGGGAACAATCTTTACATCACAGAGAAATATTCAGAAGCGAAGGAACTCTACCTTGAGGCCATAGGGGTCGACTCTACTAACTTTGAAGCTATTTATAATCTTGGCCTGGCAAATAAACGATTAGGACTGACCTCGGAAGCTGTACAAGCCTTCGAGAAGCTTCATTCCATAATCACTAACGATCCTAGAGTCCTACATCACGTCGCCAGCCTTTATGAACATAACGGCGATCTATCATCTGCTATAAAGTGGTTTAACGTCCTATCTGCTTGTCTTCCCAACGACCCAGGTGTTCTTTTTCGTGTGGGAAATCTATGCGCAGAGGAAGATGGTGATCATACACGGTGTTTGCATTATTGCTTAGAAAGCTATGAACTTTTCCCTTCCCTCGATGTCGTCACCTGGTTAGCAATTTGGTTCGTAAAACATGAAATGTACGAGAAGAGCGTCCATTTCTTCAGACGGGCATCGCAGATCCAGCCGAGTGAAATTAAGTGGAATGATATGATAGCCAGTTGCTTAAAACAAATGGGAACGGGCAATGATGCTTTTGATTTATAGAACAAGCGAGGAAGAAAAACCCTCAAGGTTGGCGAGAGTGTCTAGATTCTAGTCGATTCTTGACTGTTTTGCCAATACTCGTACACTAATACGTGTACGTGTAGGTTTGTTCTGTATAATTATTCTAAATCACGTTCCACTGAAAACGACCTAAAAGATTTAATTTCTCTTTCTTAGATTCAAATACTGTAGACTGTAGGTTCTCTTTAAATCCCGTTCCACTGATGATCAAGGACCAACACGATCTGGTTTCTCATTTTCTAATGAAAAAATGATCTCACAAGCTAATTCTGATACGTGTACTGGTTAGCGAGGAGATTGCCAACGGCATGGTGACTTTTTTTCAATACACTTGGAAGTACTTTATTGATTGGATAGATCAGATGAGACTAGGTAGACCCGCCATACGACAAATCCCTGCAAGGTCAGGATTTTCCGAAAGGAGGAAAGCCCCACAATATGTTGCAACTCTGAGGAACGAATTTGCAACAATTGCCATCTCAGCTCATTTAGGTTTTAGGATCAGGTGAAGTGCTAAACCGTGCACTAGTACTCAAACGTGAGTTTCAAAAATAGAATTTGAAAAACTAGAATTTCCGGTTTTCATCTTCACTTTTCGCAGAGGCGCGAAAGAGAAAGAACAGGGGAAAGTTAGGTCTGCCCGTCAACCCCAATCGGACAGGGAACATGGACGGCCTACTTGTACCTAGAAATGACTGCAAAGTTGGTAACAACGATAGCGGCCATAGTGAACTTAGCTCTGTTACGAGAACTAGTCCAAATAGATAGATGGGCGAGTCAAAGAGGGTAGCATTTGCTACATTTGCTACCCCTCTACACACTCAATGGGGCCGAATAAACTAGTTCTGCGTTTTCGGCACCTTGAATAGAAAGTAGAGTATAGTAGTAACAGTACTTCGAATTAGTGTTGTGCTAAGCCAAGCCCGGCAAAAACCCCTACGAAATCCTAGCTACCCCCAACCTGACGAGTACAGCGCCAACTGAGTAAGAGAAAGGGGAAGGAAAGAGTAATTGAAAAATGAAAATGTTATACCTCTTTCTCTTTACTAAAAAAAAAGGAACCACCACGCAACGCTCACCATGATGGGCCGCACAATTTCAGATTAGTCCGCAACACATAGAACCATGGGAAAGTACATTCAGGTGCGTTGGAAATACTGAGTGCTTGTTCCACTGTCTTTATTCAGAAATGTTACCATTGCGTTAACATCGGTGCTAGAAAGAGTGAATTTGATGTTCTCAGAGAATTATATAAGCTCTTTCACAGATTATGCGGTCTAGCCTCTTGTTCTTGTGTCTCTTTCTAAAATCTAACACCACCAAGTAATTCTTCTTTCCCTCCCCAATCATAAATAATACACATTCTCATCATGTGCTCTTCTTGACTTGACGAAACAATTTCATCAAACCATGATTCTGCACATGATTATTCAAAATTCGACGTGGTCCTAAACGCATTTCGCTACCACGATGTGATGTCCAAATCAAACTGGAATAATACATTATTTATCGAATAACAGGCACAAAGGCAGGGTAAGTCTCCTATCTTCAAGGCGCACACCCGCACCCGTAAGGGAGCTGTAAAGCTCCGCTCTATCGATTATGCTGAAAAGCATGGATACATCCGCGGAGTTGTCAAGGAGATCTTGCACGACCCTGGTCGTGGAGCACCAGTTGCAAAGGTTCAGTTTCTCAATGCTTACCGTTACAAGAGGGACAACGAGCTTATGCTCTGTACCGAGGGCATGTACACTGGGCAGTACATTTACTGCGGAAAGAAGGCTGCTCTAACCGTTGGAAATGTTCTTCCTCTCACTTCTGTTCCCGAGGGAACCATTGTTTGCAACATCGAGGCAAAGGTTGGTGACCGCGGTGCTTTTGCTCGTGGATCCGGAACATTTGCTGTTGTTGTTTCTCATGATGATGAGAAGGGCACCACCCGCCTTCGTCTTCCCTCCGGAGGAAAGAAAACTGTTCCTTCTGGGGTCCGTGCTCAGATCGGTGTTGTTGCTGGAGGTGGACGTACCGACAAGCCTCTTCTCAAGGCTGGAAACGCATACCACAAGTATGCTGTCAAGCGTAATAACTGGCCCAAGATTCGTGGAGTAGCTAAAAATCCCGTAGAGCATCCCCACGGAGGTGGAAATCACCAGCATATTGGTAAGCCTTCCACTTGTGGACAAGCACGTCCCTCCGGTAGAAAGTGTGGTTTGATCGGAGCACGCCGTACTGGACGTCTTCGTGGAGTGAAGAAGACTGGACAGGACAAGGAGTAAACTAAGAAAGAAATATGAATTATGCTGAAACCTTTTCTGCCTGTATAAATTGTTATTTACTTTCAATCCAACACGAGTACCTTTTCTTATTTTAGAGGATAACATGCATCTCAAGTTCAGACAACTTGTTGATCCTCGTGGAACCATCCACTGCATGCCCACCTTTCCTTTGTTTTTGTGGCCAGGACTTCGTGTGGCAAAGAAACAGAATCAAACAACACAAGTGTACCCCCTAGCGGCTCAACATCCTGGAGCTCTTCTTCAATTCTAGCGATTTCACCCTCTCCAGCGTATGCTTTACCACCTTTCAAGATGTCAGAAATCCTAGACTTCGGCGGCTCAATTAATCGAAATCTCTCGGCCAAGTCTTGTCTGTCTGACAATAAAAGTTTTTTTATCAATGCTTCTGAACCAGCTAGATACATAATTGGATTTGTGTCAAATGCTTTGGAAATATATGTCTTGCTACCACCATCATCATTCAATACATATATGGCACAGTCCCCATGATAGTGCTTCTTCGAATCTAAATACACGGGGCGCTCCTTCGGATCCAAAACAGTCGACGCGAGCCAACCAATCTGTAAATCACCATGAAATGTGGCCCCAATCCTACCACATGGTCTGTGCTTTCTTTCGAAGCATCGTAATTGTCCCCCATCTCTGCGTGCATCCCAATCTGAATCGTTCAGATAAATCAACCAGCTGACGCTTCGCCTTGTAGGTTTTGACCATCCTTCAACGCCTTTAATTTCCTCGTGGTGCTCATCTAGTAGGTTATGTGACGGTTGATTGAATCGTTTCGTCGATAGAGAAACAATAAGTGTGAGGGGAAATACCAAACGCGAACGATGTATCTACCAAGGGCTTCTGATTTCGCACGAGAGCCAACTCACCTACATGACGTTTAAGGAAAGCTCCGGTTCCAAATCTGGTATAAGAAATCTCGGTAGATCCCTTGCCATACATAGTTGTAGCCGCGCCCTTGTCTAGATTGGGTCTATTCAAATTGTATGCTAATTCACTTCGTACGTTGGACATCAAAGATCCAAATCGTTGCCTATCTGCAAAGTTTCCGAGTGAATCATTTTTCCACTGTGGAAGGCGGAGAACGGCTCTGTCTTTTGCTGGATCGAATTTACCAGTTGAACCATACCCGGCAAGAGCATCTGTTGAAAACTTGCCTTCGTCCCAAAGATTCTGTGCGTCTGTGCGCAAAGGAGTGATCTCATTGTGAGGGATGAAGTTAGGGACAACTGCTATCTTCCCTTCTTCAATTGTGGAGAACACAGACTGAGAAAGGAGTGGTTCATTACCATTGTTTGTTTGCGTTACAGTTGTCAGATAAAGGCACGGCCTTTTCCTTTTGTTGGCATTTATTCTAGTCGATATAAAACCGAATACCGAAGATCCTGAAGATATTGAAACGACAAACAAAGATAGTTTCATAGTGTGAGTGGCCTTATTTCATTGTTACCTGTATGAAAAGAGAAAAGATACGTCACCGAGTGAGTACGGTTGATGGGATTTTGGGCGGGGCGGTTTGTAGAACATCGCGCGTACGAGTATCGAGCCGGTACATCCGGTACTTACATACATTCGCGTATTCGTAGCCACGAGCGACGAAACATCAATGAAACGACCAAACTATCAAATTGCGCACATGTCGAAGTTATTTAAATAAATAAAAATTCAAATCATAAGCCCTGCAAGCATGGCCCGAATAGGCGCTCGTTTGATCGTTGGGTTAGACAATCTGTACAGTAAGGATTTGGGTGCGAAAAAGTGCCCCACCAAACTTCATCCACGAGTACAAAACGATGCTAATATCTTAGGTCCTTTACAGTATTGTCTTGTGATATATAAAATGATTTCTAGGACCTGAAACCCCTAATCGCAATGGATTGCGTCTTACTTTTGTTGTTTTATATCAAGAACTATTGCCAATTTTTAAACAACAAAGGAGGATTTAGATCGTTTTGGGACATTGCCCTGAATCTGACGGAAGTGGATGGAAGATGACCATTATGATTCGAAACGAGTATTATCCGCCATCCAATATTTAATTTTAATTTCTTGCAAGCCGATCAGGTCGGGATGGAATGTTGAATTGGAAACTTTAAAAGAACGACGACGTGAGGATGGCAAAAGCAATCAGAATGCCTATCATCATAGTGTATGAAAGTATGTTCGTAGGTGCGGAGCTGCTTGACCCAGATCCACACACATCTTTGCCGGAATCAAGATACCCTACATCTTTACAGTCAAGGTCCGTCATCTTACTGATGGCAGTTTCGAAGGCGTCAAAGACAGCATCTGAGCCCCTAATGACTGGCTTCGTATTATTCTTAAAATCCAGGTTTTCTTTTATTGTCGCAGCAGCATCGGCATCCACTGCATCAATGTATGGTAGAATAGATCTAGATATTATGTAGCCTTCAGCAAATGAGGGATCGTTTGTGCCTATCGGTAGATCATTGTTTTTCATGGCGTAGTAAAGAGTGGCTTGTATCAGAGCCACCTTGGTTGTGTTGACAAAATAAAGATAGGTCCTGTCTGTAAGAAAACGAAAGTGAAAAGGGCGGAAATGTAATACTGTACTGTACACGTACCTTCAATAAATTCTCAATGTTATTCGCATAGTCTCCAACACTTTTACAAGATTTGCTTTTTAATAAGTAGCTTCCAGCGTAAAATGATGCTTCAATGCTTTGGTTGATCTTTGCTTCTCCTGTTTTGGTATCACAAGTGTTAAATTCTGCGCACTGCGACGCTGCCAACTCATACAGAAGGTTTCCATTACTGCCATCTGTTGGCCCGATGATCATTGCTGCTGCAGTATCCCACTCCCGCCTTGCTCTAAAGTAACGATTTTCATCGAGGGAACTACAACCATCTGCTGCATCGTACAGCTTCTGAAGAGCAGCAAAATGCAAAACCTCATATTTCATAGCGCTCACAACAAGGGCTCTCTTTTGTTCGATATATCCTTCAGTGGCAGGAGAATTGAGTTCATTTCTGATCAAGTCGTCAACGTAAAGAAGTCCAGCCTTATCGTAGTAATTTGTAAATGTGTCAAATGACGGAACGATTTGTCGCCCTGTTGTAACAGCAAGTTCTCTCAATGATAGAGTACGGCGTTCATTTCTTTCGGTTACGATGGAATGTTTCCCAAATGTGTAGATCTTCAACGCTGCTTCCTTCGCATCTTGCTTCATCATGATGTCAATAAATCGAATATCGAAGTCGATGTCAGAATACTGATAGGAATAGCCATTGTTCCAAAAGGGATGTGTAAGGTCAAACGTATCTAAAATATAATATAAATGATTGCTGACAAACTTACTTCTCGTATATCTGTTGTTGGAATGAACCCCCCAAGGGGATAGAGTTCTTTCCTATCAACGCATTGTGGCATTGGCAACTCCTCGAGTGTCCCAACATCGTTGCACTTTAGTCCCAGGCAGCTGTATGAGCTTTGAAGGTAGGTTATGATTTTATCAACTTCTGCAACCTCATAACTTTTAACAATCAGTTTTTCTTTTAAAAACTCAAAATTTTTTGGTGTACATGAAGCGAGAAGTGGAACCACACTATGGGCATATATTCTTACTCTGCCCCTGTCATTTTTTTTCAGATTGTAGATAAGATGCTGAATCAAAGGTACCGTCATTTGAGCCAAAATCTTATCCATGACGGAGCCCAAAGTAGAAATTATCATATGACTTTCTCCACATGCTTCATCGAAGGCTAGGTGTAAAGAAGCTTCTTTGAAAAGTTTAAGCACGTTTCTGTTTGCCCGAGATTGACTGTCATTGCTTTTCTGACCGAACAACTCTCCACCTTCTTCAGCTAATCGGTACAAAAGATAGCCACTCGTTTTGCTGCCAGTTTCTTGGCCTTCTCCTATCCAATATGCGACAGCTTCATCAATTGAATGAACCCCATCTTCGTCAGTTGTGACACCATAATTTCTACAACGATCTATTGTCTCGTAAAGTTCATGGACTATGTAACCCCAGATGACCAGTGCAACCGCAGCTTCTGCTGCTAGAGCTTTGTGACCTGAGTTGAAAATGTGTTTTTCATCAAAAAATTGCAGGACAATATTATGTGCGTAGGCATCAACATTCTCGTTCATGACGTCGCCAAGTGCGTATTGGTATAGGTTATAAATTGGTTCTTTCTCCATGTCCGGTACTGTATTGTTGCTAAGACTGGCAATGCTCCGGAATCCCAACCTAAAAGAAATGAGGCCAGCACAATAAATGAGTATCTTTGAATGCATAGATAGCAGTGAAAACCTGATGATGTCTACCAACTCACCGTTTGCCAGTTTTATCAATGATGTTTGAGTTCCACCCCTGTTCGGTGAAATTGAGAATTGAAAATGATATTTTATTAAAACAGATATTTATTTTCGCGTTGTTTTTAGAGAAGATAATTCATGAAATTAGAAACAGATTCTCAATGCATGATCGATCTTACCTCGTTGTAAACTAATTCTGCTGCTTTAATATTTCCGGCGTTGAGCTTCTCAATCATTTGCTTGACATCGAGACCAATCAGTGCTCTAAGGTGATGATGAACGATGATGAGAAATCATCAAAACAAAAGTCACTTTTTAGGTTTGCTTTTTCCACTTTTGTATCCTCTTACCTTTCCTTCACATAAGTCCCAGTGATATATAGTCCGTCTGATAGATCAGTGGATTGATCTGGATCGTAGAAACACCGCGTAAGGTTTTGATTACCTTCAAAAAGACCAACTTCGTCACAATGTACTGCACACAGCGTAAGGTTTTGATTACCTTCAAAAAGACCAACTTCGTCACAATTTACGTCCATGTCGACTAGAAGATGAGAAAACGCATCAATCACCTTCGTACTATCACCAGTGGAATTTAAAAGTAAGTTCCCTTCAATGATCATAGCATTCGCTTTTGAATCCTCGATGTTTGATAAAAATGGTAGGATGGCTTCAGCCATGACATATGCGTCGCCACGGGCAGAAGACTTTCCTGCGAAATGTATAGCCCCTTGCACCAATGCGGTCAATAGAGTTGGCACCACCTTAGTTTCAATGAGTTGCTGTAGGGCAGCACAGGAACCTCCCGAGATGAGATCTTCTCCATTGGAGAAATATCCTATGAGGCGTTCATTGGTCTCGGCGTTCCCAGAGGACGTGCAAACTTTGAATTCTTCACAGAGTTCTTTTGCGAAACCATACATTCCAACTCCGCTATACATATCATCTCCACCCCATCTAGATCCTTCAACAGACCCTATAAGGTATACCGCTCCTTCATCCCAATATTGAAAAGTGCAATCTGTCGCCGCTTTGTACATATGGCCAATAGCGGTAGGAAATAGCACAAGTGTTTGCAGACTTCTAATGACAAGGGATTTTCGTTCATTTGAACTAATACGAGTATCATCAAATGGGGACTCTTTTAGAAGTGCAAGCATTATTTGTTTGTCGGCAAAATCATCTCCATCATGATAACTTCGTAATTGATTGAAGAACGTGTTTTGTTTCCATACGGGATCTTTCGCAATGTCTCTAAGACTCATGGTCTCTTGGTTCTCTAAAGAATGAGATAAGTGGCCATATTTATAGTAAGCCAAAGCGGGAATTGTGGCATTTTCGGACAAGAAAGCCTCTATTTTTAAAATGTCTTGGTCGATAAGAGAATTCTATGATGGCAGCAAACAAAGGGAGAATTAGTCATATTTCTCAGTCGAAAAAGGGAAGGCAGAAGAAGTAAACTTACTGATAGCACATTTCTATTGGGGGTGAATCCAGCATAAGTGTTTTGCGAGACCACGGTTTTACATCTCTGATCATCGCTTCCATGAACATCACTGCAAGTGATTCCAAAGCAATCATAAGTCTTTCTGAACGAAATAGTTAAGTCATCTATATTCGCCACATCTAAGCCATTCGTAGTGATTTCGCGTGTGAGATAATAATATTCCGTCGGTTGGCAAGTCGCGACTTGCGGAAGGACGGCTAAACCGTAAAGGATAGCGTAGGCCGATCCTCGATCATTTTGGGACCCTACTTGCAACTGATGAACAAAGTTTTGAACGAGAGGAACATTCAATTTACTCATCATTGATCCGATCAAAGTGCGAAGTTCTTTTGCTTGTTCGTGAGTTCCATCGCATTCATTTGCCTCACTCTTGGCTTTTTTGAAATATTGCATCATACTTGTGTTAGCCAGTGCCTCACCAGATTCATCATCTACAGTTCCAAAAACACTTCCAGATTTTTGGGCAAGTGAATAGAGAAGATACCCGTCAGCACTACCCTTAGTCTGGCTCACACCAACGTAAAAAGCAAGTGCGTCGTCGACTTTTTTTCCAGCTACATATGCCGGTTGATTGGGATTACCGCAGCTTGTGACTGCTGCGTTAAGGAGATGTGCGACTTCCATCCACATTGTCATACAAACTGCTACTTCGTATGCTAGCTCAACATCTATTTCTGCCTCTAAAGCATCGGTGAAGATTTTGTGAGCGTAAATATTTGCGTAGGTATCATCTTCTCCCTGATTATTTTCAAACAAAGGGTCATTTCTAAAAGAGTTCCGGTAAAGATTGAAGAAAGGGTCATTTGCCATTTTTTCTTGCATGTTCAACCCGATGTCCTCTAGACTTTGAGACGAATGGGATCCCTGAAGATAAATTTGTTTCGCCTTGGCATGTTCTATGTCGACATGACCACGTAATGCAAGAAAATCTCTTAAATCTAATGCAATTTTCGCTCTACATTTGTTGCAAACAGTATTATGAGTTTCTGAGAATGATGCAAAACAAGGTGTTGACAGGAAAACTCACTTATCTAAAGCTTGTGTTTGGTTCGTAAACGTGTAACCGTCAATCAAAACAGAATTTATCTCCGTACTTGCGTCCGAGGGGGTTGGAGACTCTGTTGGCAACGGGGTGGGTCTTCTTGACATGTTTTTGTTTGGAGCAGCAGTTGGAAACTCTGTGGCATTTTGAACATAATCACAAAAAGATTTGCCTCCGAGAATTTGCATGGTATCTTCACCTAAATCTTTGCAATCAATCCCGAAGTCTGGGAGTGCAAGTATTATAGCTGTCCATAAATCTGAAGCATCAAATTCACCAGGGGTATAGAGACTATCTCCAATCACATCTACATCTGCCTTTCTCCTCACACTTATCACAGGCATGATTGCCTTGCCAAATGCATATGCTGCACCGTAATGAGACTCCTCTTCAGTTCGCTGACGTTCAGCAGAATGGTAAAGGAGCCCCTGAATAATTGGGATAACGATGATACTCTCCATTGCTTGAACTCTTTTTGTTGCAGTAGCACAGTCAGATCGCTTAATAGACTGGCGTCCAAGCTCGATATTTGTCATCATTTTTTGCAGTGATGGTGGATCTATACCTATTTCTGCGCACTTGAAATGAGCGCAGTACTTATATACCAAATTCCACCAACTCATCCCATCGTTCCCATCCATCACTACTCTTGTCGCCTCGATAGAACCCACAAGAACCGCTACACCTCGATCCCAGAAATTCTCGGCTGCATCGTTATCACCAGTGCTACAAACATCCACAGCAGCAAAGAAAGATCTAATCGCATACTGCGGTAACACCATGGCTTTCAATAAGACAGGGATTGTATGAACCGCCAAGGCTATGTCTTCAAATGCTGCCTCAGCGATATGATCAGCGAAATCTGTGGTATCATAAAATTTCTCGTACATGGAGTAAAGCCGATTATGTTCATCAATGGTAACATCTCTCAAATCCTTGTGAAGAGCCAAATCTTGAAGTGAGTCAAAATATGAATCAATATTGCCGTCGATTTGATTCTCTCCCATGACATTCTTCACATTCTTGCCTTTTCGATAGATTTCTAATGCTGAGTATGTGTTCATCTCTATAAGTAATATTGCTATTTGGTTGACATCCCGGTCGAATTTTGCGACCTGTCTCATTATGCCGTGAGACGTGAGTAATATGCGGAAAGTTGAAATTGAATTAGACAATTGCATCCATAAAACTCACATTTCGAACGTCATTATTTGGCACATAGCCAGCCAAAGGGACGTTGGGCGCAACGATCCCGTCGTCACAACCGACGCCGGTTGTATGGAAGCCTACATCCTTGCAGGTGATACCAAAGCAACTGTACATAGACTGCAAATAATCAATGATATCCACCATGTCCTCAATTGAATAATCACCCGAAGACAAGTAACCAATGTGAGTGAAGAACAATTCAAAGTAGTTTGGATTGCAGGATCTGATTTGAGGTAGTAATGCCAGCAAGTATAATTCAATCAATTTGGGATCTGCGTCAGTTGCAATGTAATGAATAAGGTTTTGGATCAATGGGGTAAACATTACTCCAACCATTTTATCGAGTAGCCTGTAAAGATCATGATATCCTTCAGGATCCTGGTCATGACAATTTTGACCAGCTGATCGCATTTCTTCCAGGATAGAGATAAACTTTGTATTGACTTCTGCTTCACCGTTATCTTGATTGAAATTTACTGCGGCACGTTCTGCCAGGTTGTACAACATTGTCCCACTTGTGTTATCACCATAAACTTGCAAGCGACCTATCCAGAAGGCTGCAGCGAGTGAGACAGCACTTTCGAATTCGTGGGAATAATAGACTTTTCCGACAGCACAAATCTTCAGAGTTTGATACAAATTGTCATAAACTCGCATCCATGAACCCAAAATCAAAACTGCTTCCTTTTCGATTCCTCTTGTAGGGGTCGACGACCCACTCTCGGCAGCAAAAAGGTCAAGTATGAGAGTGTCAGCATAATTGTGCACTGGAGAGCCATCAAAGTATCCACTATTTTCATTATCCATTTGTCCAACTTGATCGAAACAGTTGACATAGTAGTTACGAATGGGTCCTTCAATACCATATCTTGACTCTATTTCAAGCGATTGTTGAAGAGTACTAAAATGACAAAACAAGTGTATTGTTAGAACGAAACATCCTTAATTAATAATTGTCCAAATCCAAAAAGTGATGTCTACTAGATTAGACACTTTTGAACACTTACAGCCCTTGGTCTTGAGAACGACCCTTTGGAACGTGTGCGAAGATGAATCATAAGGTGAGATAAATCAGTCACAAAAATGCATCTGCTGTTGGTGACGATGGCAAATCTGAATTTCGTACTCACAGTTTTGTAAAGATCAAGCCTCTTCGAAGTATCTCCAACTGCAAATTCATACATGTACCCGACATCGATTGCAAGGTTGGCCCTGAATTTTAAAAAGGTAAAGCGGTAAGTTAGTATATTTAAATATGTTACGATGCGATATGATAACATCGATTTCCGGGTAGGGGCACTTACTCAGGCTCAACATCAACTAATAACGGCCATCCATTCGGCTCGGGTCCGGCAAGGATTAGCGTAGTTGCTGATGATTGGAGAGGTACAATCGCAAGTGGCGCAAAGAATCGCATCGTCCAAACTTCTCGTGTTGATGGCAATATATTCAATATGTGTTTAATTTGTATCGGGTAGCTACAGTAGATTGGAGATGTGTGTATAATTTCAAGATTTCGTTGCTCAGTTCTTTCTGAATGAGCGCAACGCAACGGAAGAGAGCAGATTTTTGAGAACTACGAGTAGACATGCGTACCGACCGGGGCGGCGGGTACGGTACATCCATCAACATACGGTACTATGTACTACGTACCACAAGTACTGTAACAAGTCCTACTTACAGCCAGCAACTTCGCGACTGACTTGATTGCAAGCTTGCTGTCTCTGTCTGGGAGTGAGTCGAGTCGCAGGCTTAATAAAGTCTGTAATAAAATGCGCGCCCATCATTTGACACGATCGAACGAACGAACGAATTGAGAATAATGCCGAAAGGCGATCGCTATCTCAAATCGCCTTTTCTGAAACACCAAAACAACGAAAAAATGAATCTCAACGCACGAAGACCCGACAAACCACATGAATTCGAAGCGCAAAAATTGTTTGACCCCGGGGCGTAAAAAATCTATATTGTGAAAGTTGGTGAAAGTTATGTTTTATTAAAATTAAAAATGATTTGTTGTATACCAACATTCAACTTATAACACGTACACACGTACCCATAGTTTAGTGCAGTGCATTGAAATCTAGCTCGTGAATGTACCTACCAAATTCTCGTCTCAATTTTCAACGCGTCTCAATTTTCTAAATGATTGACACCCAACCCCGTCACCAGCCCTTTACCATCTGACCCGCAGGTATGAGACTTGGAGTGATTTATGGGTACTTATGATGATACGAAAGTAAACTCTAGATGCTTAGATAGAGGTGCGATCTTTCTTCCTGAAGATGTTTTCTTTAGTGCCTGCTCGCCTGCTCCTGCGCTTGATTGACCGACGACCAACTGCCAGTTCAATTTGTGGTGTTTAGAAGTGGGAGCAGCAGAGAGATAATGAGTCTGATTTTGCTAGACACGAAGCAAAGCGACAGGATCCAGCTCGGGAAGTACTGTTCACTGTCAATGGCGCGTCCATTGGCAAGGTGTCGGAGTTTAAGTATGTTGGAAGAATCCTAGTGGAATTCGATGGCGATGATCACGCTGCCGATCGACAGCTCACACGAGCCAGAGAACGGTGGGGTCGCATTGGGAGAGTCTTAGCATCCGACGGCGCAAGCCCGAGGGTAATGGGATATTTCTACAAGGCGATCATTCAGTCAGTACTTCTGTACGGTGCAGAATCGCGGACATTAACAGAAAGAACGATACGAAGATTCCACAGCTTTCATAATCGAGTTGCCCGATATATAACCGGTCGGCATGTTCGACAACGCGAGGATGGAACTTATGACTGTCCCCCGACTGTGGAGGTTCTTGCCGATGCGGGTTTGGAGAATATCGAAACGTACATTCAGAGGCGGAGGGGCACGATACAGGATCATGTAAGGACTCGACCAATCTATGGGAAATGCCGAAGATCGAAGGCTTTGTCTACAAATGTGACCAAAGTCGTTTGGTGGGAATTACCGTAAAAGTCAAAATGACTAGAGCATAAATAATCACTAAAATAGATAACCACCGAAAGCTCTCAGCAGCAGAGAGCGTTTCCCAAAAAGGAATGAGGTACTAGTAAATAAATACATAAACACATAAAGAAGCATTCTCTAATTTATGATACTGTGGTACGTGTTACTGACGCGGGGAATTTTCGCACATATAAATAAATAACACTTGACTTGTTTGCAGATGTCGTCCGTATGAAAGGGATCACTTTCGTCAAGGAATAAATAATAAGCTGTGGTGTATTAATACGTGAAATATTTATTTTTATTCTAACCCCGCATATCGATTTAATTTACCAAGTAATTATTAAGAAATCTTTTTCTTTAACTCAGATGTTAGTGGAACATCTTCAAAACTCTTGTAGTACTGAACACCCTTGACGTCGTCTACGTAATGGCAGGTTTTCGCAATTCTCCACATTGCCTTGTACCAGGGTTGAGGGTCATAGTTATAGAGACCTTTAGGCTCAAGGAACGCCTTGATAGCCGCAGTTGCCTCATCGGCACGGTAGAAAGGCATCTCATGGAACAAATGATGAGCTACATGAGTAGAACCAATCTTGTGATGGAAAAAGCAGAAGATACCATATGGCCGATCGATGGTGGAGAGAGCTCCTCTCACCCAAGTCCACTCATCAGCTCCATAATGAGGAACAGAGGGGTCATTGTGCTGGAGCCAGGTGTATGTAACAAGCCAGAAATTTGTCCAAATGTATGGGAGGGTGTACCAGAGTAATACGGTAAGGAATCCATGATCCAAAGACAGCTTCAGAAGGTATCCTATTGTCGCAACGACCCCAAGGGTTGATGCCGTGATTTTGGCACGAATCTTGGCTGGGAACATTTTGGAGCTTGGACGGAAGTGATCAATAATTTCACCCTCGCCGAGGAATGTTCCATCGTTGGCAAGACGACCGGTGGAGGCAAGTCCTAACAGATAAAGAGGCCATCCGAGGAAGCAATGTGAGAAGATCTGCCAAGCAGCAAATGCGCCATCTCCCATGGCTTCATGCCACAAAGCATAGAAGGATTTGCGCTCTTCATTAGGACCAAGACCGTTTTCGGCTCCGGTAGAGGGAACATGACTTTCGCCGTCTACAAGATTGTTAGTGCGTCTATGATGTTTGGCATGACTGTACTGCCATGCAAAGTAAGGGACAAGAAGTGCTTGGTGCATGATGAAGCCCCAGACATCGTTGAAGGTCTGTGATGGAGAAAATGCACCGTGTCCACACTCATGAGCAAGAACCCAGTGCCCAGTCAAGATAGTTCCCATCCAGAACGCATACATGTTCCATCCAACAAACCAAGTCAAGCCCTCTAGACCCAAAAGGTTTGTGGGAACTTCAGTTGATAGAGTCGCATTCGTTGCGTACACCAAAGCTGCAGCCATTAAAGTATCACGAAGGACAAACCACATTGAATGGCCGTATGACCTTTCGAAGCATTCCTTTGGGATGACAGCTTTCAATTCTCCTTTGCTTGGAAGCTTTGGGGCCTTTGGATCCAAAGGATTGTAGGGACTCTTCCATCCTTCTTCCGACTTGGATATGTTCACGTTCGCGCGTCCTCCTTTTCCCATGGTTAGTCCTTTGTTTATTTGTTATGTTTACACCTTTCAGGTTTTGTGAGCCACGGAATGGAGAGTTCTTTGTAGTTCAGTTTTTTTCTTTCGTATGATGCATGGATCATTGCGTTCTTGGTTTTCGGCCACGTTAATCGATCCACTTCTTTATTGATGATGATGATGACTCACTCCCATATCGTAATCGAGGAATTTGAAGGGGTTTACTTGCACCCCAATTTTTGAAATTACGTGGAATACCGTACGTACGGTAGGTATGTACGGTACGCACCCAAAAAATGAGAGAGAGGCGAGGAGGGAGGGAGGGTTGCAACCAACGCAACGTGGTGGTATGATTTGAAAGTTATTACAGTACAGTACATACAGTAAGTATGCATGAACTCATGACTCGGTTGAAACATCATTCCGACATGGTTCCCTAAAACGGAGAATTTTCAACTGATGCAAAAAAGGCCGGTAATGTAATGTAAGTACCGTACTGTACAATACCGTGCCTACATGGTGTACCATACCTCAGTACCTATCAATACCGGGGTACGGTACATACCCCCCGGCGCCGCGCCGGGCGGGGGTCTAGGAATTTTGACTCTACTGTAGGCTGAGTTTCGGGCCGCTATTTATTATGCAACTAAAACTGTCTATAAGCAAAGTTCAAGCTATTTTCTTACAATGCTAGCTAATTTTATGCGCGGAATTTCAAATTGACCGAGGGGGGTCTACTAACTGTACAGTACAGTAGATACGCTATTGATTATTGATAGGAAACTTTGACTATCTTACCCGCGGTACTACGGTAGGCTCAAGTTTGGGGGGAGGGGCAAGATCCTCACCACAGCCGCATATCACGAAAATCTCAGCCGCAAAAAAAACGGATACGATTTATGTACGATTCGTTAGCTATTTTACATTGCTAAAATAACCTCTGCCGTATTCAAGTAAACTATCATTGGACACCCCAACCTGC
>Ga0115005_10000973_pt1 | contig 22496 bp, 15 predicted proteins | sample ArcOceMetagenome_FD_87163 | JGI IMG/M metagenome (GOLD analysis project Ga0115005, IMG submission 87163) | Marine eukaryotic phytoplankton communities from Arctic Ocean - Arctic Ocean - Greenland ARC118M Metagenome | ecosystem: Environmental > Aquatic > Marine > Oceanic | place: Arctic Ocean...
GGTCGTAATCACGAGATCCATTAGCTCAGTATCATTCAAGTACAGTACATCGGAAGAGAGTTCGATCGATATTGGTTGACAAGGCAAGCATTCGCTATGAATGTATGTACCAGTAAAGACGACAGCAATGATATAGAATCTCTAGCTCAGATCCGACTGGCTGTCAAGGAGAATGAAGAACCCACCCGAAAAGAAATGCAGAAACTTCAGAAAGAGAGAAATATGGAGCTAAAGCATCTCTTGGAAATGGACGGGAAATCTGATAACCCAACTTTGTACGAAGTTCGCGTTTTCATTGACAAACAACTGAGGGATGAGACCCAAATGAAGATGGAAAAACGTGGTAGAGTTTTTGTAGAAATTGGGAATGAAGCTTGTCGGACATTAAATGGTCTCGAAAATGAAATCCGAGCTTACTTTCGTGCTTTGAAGAAGCGACCTCTTTTGTTGAGTGCAGATTTACCCCATGTCTTGGACGATGGGTCAATTTTTTGCCCTGGCGATGAGAAGGGACAAGCTGCTGCTGAAGGACGAGATCCTTATAGCAAGTTTTGGTCAGTCCAAAATGATGAGGATGTAATCCAAACATTCCAAAAGTCGAGTGATTTCTTCGCTTCTCACAACAGTCAAATAGAGACTGGATCAAAAGGAAATCTGCAGCTCAAAAGGCCATCAATTTTAATTCATGTGATGAACAATAGTGCAGGTACTAATTCAATATCTTCACCGGTTTATCTTGAGGGAATGCCTAATCCCAAAGAGACGACAGCAATGACAATGCTCTCATTCTATTCATTTCCACCGGGAGGTATACCAGACCCAGACGATTTTGTTTTATTCTTGAAAGAGGCATGGGAACCCTTTGATGCCCTTGGTAGGGTGTACATTGCGAACGAAGGTATCAATGCTCAAATGTCTATTCCCAGCAATGTGTAAGTACTGTACACGTATGCAAAGAACATATCCATGAACGTTGAGAAATAGAAGTCAAAGTATACGCTGCATATTTATTAATACTCACTTTCCTAATGGCATTCTCTTTCGACAGGATTGCTCACTTTAAAAAATGTTGTTCGTTAATACCTGAAATGGGAAAGTACATTGAAAATGGAATCAATATCGACCCAAAACCTATTACGATGAAGGAATTCGATGTTGCTGGCAACATAGATGGCAAGGTAAGACATGCTTGCACATATATTACACTTCTTACATGTATTTGAAATCATTGTATCTATTTGATGCAAGATCAGATATTTTATGTAATGTTTTTAACAGTGCTTCAACTTGTTTCCATTTCAGCCGTGCCCTCCCTTCAAAAATCTGCTTCTAAAAGTCCGTGAGAAGATTGTTGCGGACGGCTTGGATAAATCACTCAATTGGGAATCAGCGGGTTACGATATGCCTCCACTAGAATGGCATCAAAAGTTGAAAGAAGCGAGAGAGAAGCGCCGGTCGTCGGACGAGGAAAGTGGTAATTCGTCTACCCCTCTCATCTTTGATTGTAGAAACCATTATGAAACATCGGTAGGAATATTTGAAGGTGCTGAGCCGCTTGATACAGAAAATTTTAGAGATAGCTGGGGTGTGATTCAGGATAAGCTGAAGGATAAGCCGAAAGATACGCCTATCATGACGTATTGTACAGGAGGTGAGATTTATCGGTATTATTGAACATAGTTTGAAAGCTTCCGAGTCCGTTATTATATTGCCATGTGTAATCATGCGCACTCATTTACCTTGGCTTTTCTTTGGAATAGGTATTCGATGTGTTAAAGTGGGCGCATATTTGACGCAAGAGATGGGCTTCACAAATGTATCGAGATTGGCTGGAGGTATTATTGCATATGATAGAACATTAAATGAAAAGAATCCAGAGGAAGAACCAATGTTTAAGGGAACAAATTACGTTTTCGATGGTAGGGTTGGAAGAGAAATAACGAGGGATGCACTTGGAGTTTGCATAACGTGTGGAGGAAAGACAAACTTACTTTCAAATTGTAAAAATGTCGACTGTCACAAAAGAATTGTTCAATGCAATGATTGTATCGATCCCTTCGGTGGTTGTTGTTCAGATGCATGCAAAGAAGCATCTATTCATAAGTATTCTTTGAAGAAAGTAACAGATTAAAAAAACACTATTTGCCACATCATTGAAAAAGCCATGCGCCGCTAAGATTTAGTCTCATTCGCTGATCAGAGAATCTTGAATGAGCAATTGGTCCTCTTCCCGTTGCCTTCCTCTTCATTTGGTCCTCCAGAATTGCAAGTTGGGCCCAAACCAATTTGCCATTTTACCGAGTAACGAGGGTAACATCATGATGCCCGAGATCAATTGTCTTCTTCTGCTAAAATTTGGAAATTGCGACATAATATTTTAGTAACTTGAAACTTCGTCCAGATGATTGAACTCTTGAAATTTCAATATTTCTCAATGCTCCCACTTTCCGATCAACGACAGAGCCTTCATTTCCCAAAAAGGACCAGGCGGCGCACTTCGCACGGCATCTTCAATCTTCACTGAACACTTGAATGGGCTCATTTACAGCGGAATGCGTAGAAATATTTGATTTGCATTATTACTTGAAAGTGAATACATACACTAGTGAAATTCAAATCACTTCATATCGAACTCAGAAGAAAGCTACACGTAGTAATGCTAGAAATGATTCGCAACCTCAATAACGAGGCCGTATTCCTTTCAAATCAATGTAACGACGCGATCAAAGCCATCGAATATCTGCAACAAGCCTTGATCATATGCAAAGACCTTGAAATGTCACGCCCAATTTCGTCGTTTAGTAGTGCACGTAGGAGAACGAAAAGAAAAATAGACTTGCATGGCATCTCGGGGAAAGAAGAAAGCCGAGGTTCGCCGACATCATTCCAACAAATTCCCCAGGTGTCAGGAAGTACGAGTCCCACCTATCATGGAGGTCCCCAGCGTTTACAAGCATGTACTATCGCCATCATTCCAGCGAATGTGCAATGTCAGAAGAAGCTAGAGTCGATTCTATGCACTATGCCATTTACCATCATTGAAGCAATTTTATGTTTCAACTTGGGAATCTGCTACCTCAAGTGCGAGGAAGCTGAGGAAGCTCAAATGTACTTTGATAGAACTGGAGTAGTCTTATCCCAATTCAATTCTATGTATAGCAAAACTTCACAGATGGACTTTGAATTCGAATTAAGCTTGGATGAGTTTTTGCGATATTTTAAGAACGGAAGCTTCACCATCGAGAAATTCGCTCCAGCAATTGAAATTCAAAAGTCCGTGAGCATGAAACGTAAGATATTGTAGCGATGCGCGGTTGGATTTAGGGGCAAGACTGTATGTAGCCTTGATAGATTTCAAGGATTGTGAATGATTTGAATCTCATTGCACCCACATAATTTGTAAAATAGCTATACGTATAATAATTTGTGATACGTTTGTAGACTAGAAATTGATTTGAGATTTTGATTTGAGATTTCGCTTCTATTTATTTCTTCCTTTACTGTATTTTAATAATCATGTTCGTCATCTTTCTTTTCTTGTTCGTTGTGATCATGGTGCACAAGATTTTCACAGTCGTTTTCTTGTTCCACTACATGATGTTCCTCCCCAGCATCATTAGCGCTGACAGGTTCGTGCGTCTGGCAATCTGCCTCAAGTTTCTCATTAGCCTTATTTTTTCCCATAGACGTATTAATGATGCATTTATTTGACCTTTTAGTACTACTAATGTCACTGCTGCCGGTAGTAGACGCTTTCTTACGAAGCAATTTCAAGAAAGATTTTTAAACCTACGAGTACTGGGTGTGTGTGTATTTAGGGAAACGCTCTCTGCTGCAAAGACTGCTGCCGTTTTGGCAAGCAGTTCCGCCACCCCGAGGGGCGCTGAGAGCTGTACGTGCGCGTGTGTATGCCCTGAGTCTTGGATGGACTTTTCAGCATCATGAGTAGGTGCATGCAGCTGTCTTTTTTGTTTTGTTCTGCTTCTTCCTCTTCTTCATTTGCTCAATTTTTGGCTTCAAATAAATCAGCAAATTCCATGGACCCTGGAGAGTAATCAAAATTGTCATTTGATAAAGCATGCCGTAAGATGGCAAGATGTCTGCGAGTGACTGAATTATTATTATGACGAAGAGGAACCAAGTAAGGAAAACTGCACCACTATACAAGAAGGCCTGTACCACGTACCATGACCCTCTTTGATTTGTTCCTATGCTTCTTGCTCTTCTGGAAAGTAGCATTGAATTTATACTTTCCCGTGGCTGTACGTGTAGATCATGATTATCTTGAAAAGAACGTAAAATTGAGTGGCAAACACCCACCCTACTCCAATTGCCCAAAAGTAAGCAACAAACTACCACGCTCGAAGACATGTTTCTGGCGAATCACAGCCATAAGGATAGGCCTCGATCGAAAGCCTGGTAAAGTAGCAGGAGTAAAACAATTGTAAGGTCAGAGAGCAAAGAAAAGTTGGATGAATGCCATTTCGTGAGGGCATTAACTTACGCGCAAGCTACGCTGTCAGCTGCATATAGATTGTTGGCCAACGCAAATGATCGCGGCGACTAAAGTAATGCCCCAGGGAAGAACATGGACCGATTGTTCCAATTGTACCTCAGCATGAGTAAGTAGAACGTTACTAGTGAGCGATTGTACAAAGGTGCAGCTAGGCCAGTCAGCTGTCGACAATGAAAGCGTCGTTGTATTATCAGGAAATATAAAAGAGAGAATTTTGTTGATTCTATGTGCTACACATTACACCACGTACTCGTAGTTGTCGCCCAGAATATCATATTATCATCTCACCTTATTGACGAACCCTGTGCATCACAAGTTTGCATATTCTTAATATCATAGAGTCATGTACTGCCCTTGGGAGCTGGCCACGATCCAAGCAGAAACTCATTGAATGACCAAATAATATCTGCAACGGACACGCCGAGCATGATGCGATGGTAGGTATTCTCTCGTGTTTTCGGTTCCTCGGGGACATTTTTCACGGTGTATGAACTTGAGAGCAGGGATATGATGCTGCCCCTGTGACTTTGGGGACAATACCTAGTGTTCTTAAATTGAGTAGAGTAGTAGAAAAGATTGATTCTATTCCGGCTTCGAAAGCATGCAACACTTGTAATGTAGTAGAAGATAACACAGAATACGGGTTTCTTTGTCAACAGAGAGGCGTCATTATTATAATATTACACACTACGTGTACTCGTACACGTATAAAATGACATTGATCAGCGAGTTTCACACAAAAAGAAAGGTGTCATTGATTCCAGGTGACTATATTTCGCACTTTTCGGCAACACAGTGCAAAAACGAGCAACAACAAACATTATTGCTACTGCATATCTCGTTTGAAGTTCATAACTCGGCCAAAACCGCGAGGTTGTTGGTTATGCGAAACTAAAGCAAGATATGGAATTTTCTCTGTGAAAGCGCTTCCAAAGGATTTGTGCATTGCGCTATCTTCCTCGTGGGTGAACAAATTCAAGCTGATTTCGCTATGAACATCCCACGTAAGAATGGCACTGCCTTTTGACCAGAAAGCAGTAATCATGCACCCATCGTCACCATATTCCGGTACAACATTAATGTTTACATTCAAGAAAGTTTCAGTGGCCTCGAATAGGATTTTTTCTAACAAAGGGGATGAAATTGTTGGGCCAGGGTCCTTGTCACGAGTCTCTGGTGACTGCCTGATCAACTCGCTTTGACGAACGATAGTTTGTGAACCAAAGTTATCGAAAATATGTACTTTGTAGGTTGCATCAGGCAGCTGTTCCAGTATCTTTCCTTGGCGCCAAATATTCCCTTCCCTTATCAAAACGTGACCTGTCATGGGCCCTGCCTGTGAGGAAGCATCCAATTCCCTAAGCGAGGAACGGATTATTCCACTTATGTCCAAACCATTGTCATCAATAACATCATATGTGCCATCGTCTTTCATCGATTTTACCGTTGCAAGGTTCCAAGTTCCTACGAATACATGGTTGTTGTGGTTTCTCAATACTCTGGCACCAGGTGAAAGAGACATAAGTGGGGGTTGAACTTCATACTGAAACATTGTTTGCATTCCTACCGGATGCTGACTGTCCCATTGTTCTCTAGCAGAAATGTTATCATAATCAGCATCTGTAGCGGTTTTGGTAGCTTCAAAGTCTGTGATATAATTAAGAAAGCCATCTCGCACACTTTTCACCTCAATGGCAAGGCCAGTCGAGTTTTCACACTTTTTGATGACATCAACAAGGTTTGCATGGAACTCATAATTCCCAGAAGAAAAAACATTCACCTGAGACGTTTCTGAACGGTCGCCGAAAACTATCTCCGCGTGATAGGCTGGACTGAATGTCGTTAGATTTGTTCGAAATCGTTCCAATAGAGCTTTACCCCATGATTTAGATGAATCAGTTATTGGTGCCAAAACGATATAATTCTTTGCGAGCAATCTATTCCGAATTTGATTGTCGCTCTGGATCTTGTAAAGGATTTGACCCATCCTTTTTGGGACGTTAGGGTCAAGAACAATCCCATTGATCTTCGCATGAGAGGCTGTTAATCTCATGATTTCATGGGTTGTGGCATCGCAAGCCAAGTTACTTTGTGAATTTTCTTCGGAAATGCAACTCCACACTGGGACCACCCTCGGACCCTTGATTCCATTTTTATTTTTGAACGCCTCTAGACCTTTACATGGACTCCCCTGGCTCGGACAGAATACAACAATTACTGGATCGACAGACTGATGTGCTGATACAAAAATTTCCTCAACAAATGTGTTGAAAACTTGAAGTTTTGGAGGTACCATGCTCTCATTATCTTGTATGGGCGTTGAAGATTTGTTTTCATTTAGAGGCACATTTAATACGTGGTCGTTTCCAATGCCACTTGTAACAATACGAAATGATGATGACGATTTCCCCCCGACAGATGCAATGAGTTCATCCTGAATTAAACGGAGTAGATCAAAGTTGTTCCAAAGCATTATATCAAACGCATGATATTTAAACTCTGACCAACTCCTCAACACAACATAACCCTCTTGCAGAGCCATGAACAACACGTTCGATTGAGGTGAATTTGAAGAAAGTACTGTCAAACCTACTTTCTTCAGGGCCTGAGCGATATTTGTGGAATGTTGTAACCTAGTCGAATCTTCAACTTCAAGAATAATCATTACACCACGACTGCTGATGTCCAATTCAATGGATGAAGGAGATCCATCGTTCTTGTTGAATTTGCTTGTACGATGGGAAGCTTTACGATAATTCCACCATGCATCAAATTTGCGTCCCTTTGCTTGCGTGACAACCATTGTGTCTACGCCGTGGTCAAATTGGTCTGCAAAAAGAAAATCCACGCCATTACTCCCCATATTGACGTGTGTTTGGCAAAGGACAGGCACGTCAAGGAAATTCAGATCGACCATATATTCTGCATAGTCGACTTCTCTTCGAGAAACGAAATCTTCATTGTACGATACGACACCATCTGGCTTCAAGAGCAGCATGGCATATTCCAAAACGCTAAGGTCTTGGGTGACCATCAATGATTCAACGACATAAGAAAGTAGATCGATGACTATCAAGTCAAAGGAACCATAATAATCTTTGGGCATCATCTGCAAAGATTTTGCAGCATCTCCAAACCACCAATCAACCCTATCATCGTCAAAATGTGGTTGAGTATCAAAATGTTTGAAGCTAGTTCTAACTACTTCTTGATCTAGCTCAAGTCCAACAACAAGCTCTACTTCAGGATACTTGAGAAATTCGTGCAAAATCATACTATCTCCAGCCCCCATGAATAAGACCCGCTTGACGTTTCGTAAAAAACTAGCTGGATAATGTACGAGCCACTCATGGTAATGAGGACGATAGCTCGAGCAACTATGTATCCAACCGTCCAAGAATAGGCATTTATCCATGTCCTCACTTTCAAAGTCATAAAAGTACTTATACTCGATCAATTGATAGTGTGATTTCGATTCTTCTTCGAAGACTACCCTGCCTTTTGGATGATCTCTAACCTCCAAATCACATACATAACTATGGTACTCTAATGGATCATGTGTATCTTCGAGAATATCGTATTCGCTCACGGCTGAACAGATGTTGTCACCGTTGGATAATATTTTGCACTCCTCAGAATGTCTTTGTCTTGACACTTGCCAAGATGATGTTGACAGATCTAGTGCTTGGATAAGGGCTTGATAATACTGCATTATGGTGTTCTTTTCGTGTGATTGCAACTGCTCCACTCCAAGCGAGATGGTACTATTGAGCTTATGCAATCTATCAAGGTGACCTTTAAGAAAGCTGATCTGCGCTACATCAGGCTCCTGAGAAAGCCAAATAACTTTGATTGTATTATCTTCTTGGATATCAACATCAAAGACCAGAAAACCTTTGTTCGTTTCGAAGTTGAAGCGACGTGGATACTGTTCCACGAAACCATAGTCATTGAGCATTTGTGGCGCCCCGTATGTTAGAGCAATTCCTTCGCAATCAATCTCGGGACATTCATTGTATGAATTGTATAGTTGTTCGCCCTCATTGATATCACGGAGAGCCACAACAACAATATCCTTGCCTTCGTGGGCTGAATTTGCTTGATCTACGTTGTGAAACCGGCCATTTCTATGATTCAACAGGTCTAACACAGGAATAAGCTTATCTCCCCAAGACCTTGCTACAACAATTCTCCAAGCGGCTTTGAGAATTTCAATGGTGTTTTCGTCCTCTTCTGTATTTCCACAGCTGCGTTCGAACGATTCCTGACCAAAATGTTGAGGCTCTAATTCCTTCCCAACGAGGGTCGCCATAAGATCCTTGGCATCACGAGACCACGCAAGTGGATGATCTTCATGGGAAAAGGATCCATATACGTACTCTACATAAGGTGCATAATCTGACGCACTTTTGAGATGATACTCTCTTGCTAGATTGCGAGCTGTATCGCATACATCCTGACTCGGACCTGCTGTCAAGAGTACCTTATTGGGAAGAACAAAGATCCGTTCATTCTTCTTAATAGGAGATACTGCAAACATGCCGTTGATCAATGCTCCGTTTTCATCAAGGGAACCATACACGACCTTGTCACTGAAGAATCCACCCTTTGAGCGCAACCATTTTTTTTGATTATCGACCTCCTCGTTAGGGGAAGCTTTGACGGCTCCTAATAATACCAATACTACTGAAGATAGTAGTACCTTCATCGTTGAGATATCAGATTTGGAAGGCAGTTATGCTTCAACTTGTGTACGTGTGAAGTGAAACAATCTATCGAAAAAGTACATTTCTATTATGAGCGAAGCATGGAAGAAAATCTATTGTTGTTTTACAGAGAAAGGACTCTTCAAAAATCTTTTCCTGTGCAGACGTTGAACGCTGTAAAAGATCTGCTTCACTTTCAAATTTCCGATCTTGTAAATTATAGAAAATCTTGTATATATCTAATTTGTTAAACACAGCAAATCTACAGAGTATGTTCAGAACATGCTGTGCCAATTTCAATCGAGCTGATGTAATCAGTGCTTTGCTTTGGGAAATCCCAAGCAAGATATTTCAGCAAAGTGTATTCGTTACGACGTTTTTGCCATTGAGCTGAGAAGATGGACCATACCAGGCCAGATCTATTTGAATGCGAAAACGCAACTACACGTACAGTACTATAAAAAAGATAATCTCATACGGTAACGTAAATTTCCTGCACCTCATCTCTCTCCTGAAATACGATGGTCAGGACTACGCTACGCAGTGTACCGTGATAACATAATTTGCGCTTGCGAGCTTTGTTTTATAAAATGAAGTGTATAACAAAGCGGTATAACAGTAACGTACCGGTACATAATTCTGTTCAGATTGATTCGTACCTTATGTTTACGTAAATACAATAGAAGTAAAATTTTGTACCAAGACTATATTTACCTATACATGAAACTTACACCCCGTGAGAAAGTTTCTCTTTCCCCACTAGTGTTGATAGCTTAGCTCCAGTTCATACCTCCATTGGAAGAAGTTTCCTCTACGATAGAATCGTCAACCATGTAAGGCTCAATAGAAGCGTTCAAAGGGAACTCAACAGTAGCAGTGTTCACAATTCTCACAACATTTCCGGTTCCGGGGGTATCAAGAACAACATAGAATGGGCGCTCTTTTCCGTCCTCGGTGTAGATATCCAATACCTGCTTGTTATTGTTAGGTCCCTGCAAAAGCTCAACACGGGCGTTTAATGGACGTCCATCGGTCTTCAAAGAAACCTGCACACTCGTGACAGCAGCTGGGAAAGGGGTGGTGTATACAGCTCCTCCCTGAACAATTCTGTAGTCACTGTTTGCTTGGAGGACCTCAGTTGGGCTGATGCTCTCAGTCATATCACACTCAAGTGCTGCTTCAAGGGGGAATTCCATCTGTCCAGTGTTGCGGATGGCGATAGCGTTAGAACTTCCAGGACTCTCAACGGTACAACGGAAGGGGCGCTTGTCTCCGTCCTCAAGGTAAACAGACATTTTCTGGGGAGCATTATCGGGTCCCTGCCACAAGTCAACATTAGCATTGAGAGGACGGCCGGTGGTCTTCAACAAAACAGAAACTCTCTTTACAACTTCTTCGAAGGAGCAGGTCTTAAGGGTTCCTCCCTGTACCTTAACAGAATCGAGTTCCTCAAACATGTCTTTGGTTGATCGGGGGGAGCTGTACTTTGACATGGACTCTCCTCCGCTTCTAACAGCGTTTCCAACAGCCGCGGTGGGTCTAGACATAGTGGGTGAGTCGCCTTCTGTGGGGTCAAGGAAAAAGCTAGACTGAAGGGGCTGCATGGCAGCCTTGGGTGCCTTGACAACGAATGCATCAGCGGAATAGAGGGCACAAAGTGCAAGGACGGGTGCAGCGAACTTCATTGTATTTATTGGTGGTGAATTGTGGAAAATGCCCGTTGTTGGATTGTGCGAGTACAAAAATGGTGTTGAAGTCGCTCATCATGTAGATTTCTCTAGATTTCTTCATTTCTCTCATCCAACGGCAAGCATTTATTATTAGACCACGTACGTAAAGGCCAAATGTCGACGTAAATAAATTTTATGACGGTTATTTGAGCGGGTTATACGTGGTAAATTTCCAAATTCCAAATGTGAAATGTGTGTTCCAAAATACCAACCACCAACTACGCACGCACGGGGGGTGTTCAAGTTCAACCCTGCAAGACGGTTCAAAAATGATGTCCAAAACTCTTCTCCCCTCTTTCTCCTTCTTCACTTATATTTTTGGTTGTCAACAGCACAACAAACAACAACAAAACAGCAAAGACAACAAACAAGCAAGCTCGCAAGCAAGGTCGCAAGCGCAAGTGGTACCATTCCAATTGAATAGATAAAGATAGGCCCCAGCTACAATACACCCAGAGACAAGTCAATCCAATCATCCGGAATTCATCAAAAAGGAGTCGCGGCGCACTTTCATTTCACTCAAAAAATAATTCCTGTGTCAGATCCCATTTATTTTAATAAACACACACACAATGGCAACAGCAACCCTCGCAGATTCACTCTTGGACGACCTTGATGACTTGTCGGATATTGAGGAGGCAACAGAAGAGCAAGACGAAGAGCTCAACGGCGATGGAGATCATAACGTTATTTATTCTCAACCGAACGGCAACGGTGGAACTGACGACGGAAGAAACATTGTGGAAAAGTCTGCAAAGAGAAAGCGCCTCGTCGATGATGAGAAATTGAAATCTCACTTGAGAGCCATTGAATCTTCAATATCACCCACGGAATCCGTCCAAAATGATAACAATGGCAGTGGGGAAGAAGGACAATATCAGCTCATGACTTCGAGCAACAAATTTCTAAATGTCGTGCAAAACGAATTGGGGAAAGCCAGTGAAGACCTCATAAATGCCTACAGTCCTAAATTTCCAGAATTAGAAGACTTGCTTCCAAACCCAATCGCTTACAAAAATGCAATCAAAGTCATTCAGAACGAAATGGACCTAACGCTTGTCAATGAACAGCTGACCACCGAGGCTAACTTGACAGCCAATCAAATAATTACCCTTTCCGTGGCCTCATCCACCACCCAGGGTGAACCCCTCACACAACAACAATTATCACACGTAAACGAATGCATAGCATACATGGAACAAGTACTCGATATCAAATCACAACTCATATCATTTGTTGAATCACACATGGAACGCCTAGCGCCCAATACGTGCATACTAATCGGACCAACCCTCGCCGCACGTATGGTAGCCACCGCAGGCGGACTGGCAGAACTAAGCCGCATACCATCCTGCAACATCCAAGTCCTCGGACAAGTCAAGGCCACATCCGCAAGCCGAGCGGGGTTGAGTACCTCCATCTCCTCGAATCAAAATCGCATCTCTAAGCCTCATGAGGGGATGCTGTCCGAATGCGATTTGTACAATCGGGTTCCGGGACATTTGCAGCGGAAGGCCTTGAAGGTTATTGCAGCCAAGCTTACGTTGGCGATAAGGTGTGATTTTGTGACTTTGGAGAGTGGGAGGGCGGGGAGTAATGCTAGTGGGATGAAGTTTCGTGCAGAGGTTGAGAAGAAATTTGCCAAATTGATTGAACCTGATGTCGCGCCTGTGATCAAGGCTTTGCCGAAGTAAGTTGATTCATTTCGTGTGATGATGACCTGTTTGCGTTCGCCTGTGTTATTCTGATTTCTATTGTCATGCACGAAGAGCAAATTTACTAACTCCTTTCGTGTCCACGAAGAAGATGCATTGCCTATCGAAACGTATTGAAGTGTATTGAAGCGCTCGTTGACACTCTTGACCAAATCGCTTTTTCATTTCCAATCATACAATTATGATTTCCACACTACACGTAACCAATGAATTCTAACATGCATTTTCTTTCATCAATCAATAGACCTGATCTAGAGACAAAGAAGCGCCGAGGAGGAAAACGAATGCGAAAACTCAAAGAACAATTCTCAGAAAGTGAAATGATGAAACAAGCAAACCGACGGGTGTTCTCCACAGAAACAGGTGAGTACGGCGATGACGCCATGGGTCTCACTTTGGGTATGCTCGAAAAGACCAAGGATGGATCTGGAAACATTCGGCACATGGCAGGAAGTGCAGCAAACAAGCGAAAGACTAGACACGCGAATACAAAGGCATCACGCAAGAAGGCGGCACAGATGAATGCCGGAGGTCAGTCGAATGGTTTGGCTAGTAGTATGGTATTTACCCCCGTGCAGGGGTTGGAACTAGTAAATCCTGATGCCACGAGAGAAAGGGTCAAGGCGGCAAACAATAAGTGGTTCTCTGACAATTCTGGTTTTCAGAGTGCTCTTCCGAAGAAAAAGTGATTGTTCTAATAATATTTGTAAGAAAAGATAGTCAATTCTTTTTGAGAAATGTTACGTTCAACGTGTACACACTCAAGAAATAATTATTTAAAATCATCTATCTATCGCATTGCCCACGCCTTTTTGATTTCGCTGATTGAATGTTCGACGATGAGAAGTATCATAGTTAGTGTGCAGACTACTACACCACTACACGTACTGCAGCTTGATTGATTGATTCAAGATTGATTCAAAAATTTGTTCATTTCAGTCGCCAGCCAAGACTGAAATTGTCCGCGTCGATAAATATCATAGTACCACCTTGTTGCACTACCACATCCACACATCGATACATCCATCAATCCACACACACAGGCACACTCATCATCAACCAAGCTTGATCAATGACAACAGCGCTGGACAATCGATCAGATCACATTGACAAAATGGCGACAGCTACAGACGACGACGACGTAACTCAAGATGCGCCCGCTAATAATAGCGACAATGATATTATTCCAATGGAGTACACGCAAAGGCTTTTCCGTCTATCACAGATCGAACAAATCTTGCCAATAAAACTGCGCACTAAAATTGGTCAAAAGAGAAAGGATCTTCTAGAAGTCTTGGCGCCTGACATTGACGATGTGGAGATGCCGGACTCTGAAGCTGAGGCTGAAGCTGAGGAAGAATCGACAGGTGCTCAAAATACCGCTGCACCTGACGAATCCATGAAAGAAAAGGAGAAACTATCACATGTCCTACAGGTGGAAAACACCCTCCCTCTAGAAACACGTACAAAGATGAACGAGTATGCCAAAGAACTCCTCGATGACTTGGTTCCAGACGCAGCGGAATTTTTGCACGATGGACTTGATGCGCGCCTACACAGTAGAGATGAAGTAAGGACGTTCATCCGATGCATTCCTGACGCACTTTCAAAGGTGAAATATAGTGATCTTCCAATCGAGACAATCATCTACTGTCGTGACGACGACCGCGCTTTGGATGGCAATGTTATTTCCTTTGTTCCGCTGTTCGCCGAGGAAGGAGAAAGGCTCAGTGTTGGTGGGAAAGGTACGAGAGGAGGACTTTTGCCGGAGAGGGACGATGACGACGACGACGACGATTCTGACGATGACAGTTGCTTGTTGGCAGATATTACGGGCACCTTCAACTTTGAGGACGAAGAGAAGTTTGATTCAAATTGTCTAAACGTACTTATTGAACTCCGCGAGATGAACATTTTAAGAAAAGAAGATATCAGAAAGTACGAGCTACAATTTCAGTCATGTAGATCCTACTCCAAGAAAAGATTTCAATTTTTGGTGGATTGGGATCCTGATTCGCTAAAACAAGAACTTCGCAAGGTTGGCAAGGGGGAAACGCTTCTTAACCACACGTCCCGTTACATTGACGGCGAAGGTTATGACATGGTCTTGAAGGCTGGACTCAAGCACCATCCTTATGAACTTGGTGGGCTCGCGTTTGATAATAAGGTCGACAGAGAATTTGAGTTGGAGAAGGATGAATTCACTGCACGATTTGAGTTTGAAAGGCGATGGAATACGGTGATTAAGAAGAGTCTTGAAGAGTGCGATGACGGAAAGTTGATGGAAAAGAATGCAGAGACTAACTTGTATCCGTTCATTTTGGCCGCGTCAGTCATTCCAAGAAATCAAGTGGACATAGTGTACTACCTTCTTCGTCGAAATCCCATTGCGTGTATACCCTCTGATAGTAGCTAGCTAGCAACAAGATAATTCAATATTTATTAATGCAGGTTGTCGCTTCACAAAATGAAGAGAGCACGCAAAAGTTGTATCCTTTCGAGCGCAGCAGAGGGGCAAGGTAAAACCCGTCTACTTATCATCACATACGAACGAGTACGTGCTTGGAAAAAGCGTCGCAAAAGTATTGATGCTCCTCTTCAAACGGTCCTGTTGTCTCTTCAACAATTTCAAATTTCAAATCGCTACGAATTTCGAGATTGACCACTCATTCATTCATGTACACTGTAAAAAATAGTTTTATAAACACATTCAACATGAGAATGGTGTCACTGTAAGAAGAACTCTACAACATAATTAGTTCTCTTCAGTGATTTTTTTAAAAAGTTCATTTTTAACAGGACACAAAATAAGATTACGCTTTCTTCAACAATTTGAACAAAGAAATAATCCAAACCATGTTTTCAAAAAGTGCTGTTACAAGACTGCAGCATCCATCAGAGTGCATTTGCCAGGGAGAAGTAAACCCCCCTCTTATTCCACGAGAGTCAAAATTCAAATCATATCTGCATTTTTAAATTTGGTCGTTTACTTGATTTTATAGGCATCTCGTACTCATTTCCTTTCATTCATAACGTGGTATTGTTTTGAAAGTCCTTCCACAAAACACTAACTGGTAAAAAATCATCATGAGATTGATCCAAACAAAGCTTATTATCGCATTGGCGCTAACCTCGAACTTCGCAGTATTGTGCGCTGAGGATGAGGTGCATAACAGTCGTGCCCACTTTCTTGGGTTGCCTATACCTTCTCGGACGAGAGATCTGAACGTTATTACTGTCAACTATAATACAAGAGCAAAAAAGCCCATTGAAGAGATCATTGAGGCTAGTACAATGTACGAAGAACAGAATACTTTGCCCATTGAAAATTCAGTGTTACATCCAGAATATTATGATCCAGGCAACGATGCAGACGATAATATGGTCTTGCACGATAGCAAGATGCAAGCCAACCTCAATATTAACGCAAAGATTAAAAAGAAGACTATGAAACTCTCTCGAAGGAAGCCAGCCTTGCAGAGTACTATGAAACCCCGTAAGCCAAACAAGACGACCTTTAATATAATGGGAGACAATACTATTGCTTCAAATGTTGTCAACACGAGTATGCAGAGTGGACTCACCCAAGTCAAGCAAGAAACTAATCGGACCAAGAGAATCAAATCCGATGAGAATACTAGAGCCTTTCGAGAGCCGCCACGACGCAAAAAGACCTCTCAAGAACTGTCTGAAGGTGACATCTCAGTTACGAATTTACAAGTTGTACCCGCATTGCAACAATCCAAGCAAGTAGGAACAAACAAGAAACTAAAGAAACGGACTAATCGGATCAAGAGAATCAAGCCAGCCTTGCAGAGTACTATGAAACCCCGTAAGCCAAACAAGACGACCTTTAATATAATGGGAGACAATACTATTGCTTCAAATGTTGGCAACACGAGTATTCAGAGTGGACTCACCCAAGTCAAGCAAGAAACTAATCGGACCAAGAGAATCAAATCCAATGAGAATACTAGAGCCTTTCGAGAGCCGCCACGGCGCAAAAAGACCACTCAAGAACTGTCTGAAGGTGACATCTCAGTTACGAATTTACAAGTTGTACCCGCATTGCAACAATCCGAGCAAGTAGGAACAAACAAGAAACTAAAGAAACGGACTAATCGGATCAAAAAAATCAAACCCGAAGAGAATACTAGAGCCTTTCGAAAGTCACCACCACGTAAAAAGACCACTCAAGAATGGTCAGAAGGTGACATCCCAGTTGCGAATTTACAAGTTGTAAAATCCAAGCAAGCAAGAACAAACAATACACTAAAGAAACGGACGAAGAGTAACACGGTTAGGCACAACCGAAGAAAGCACGCGCGCAAGCTTGAAGACCCATTTGATGTTTTGGACGTTGTACCCGGCGCATCCAATGATGATAATGCTCTTGGGCTCAGGATTGATGGAGGATCGTATGGAGGATCATATGGAGGATCATATGGAGGATCATATGGAGGATCGAACCCATCATACAGCAGCAAAAGTGGAAAGTCCAACTCTTCATCATCATATTCATATGGTAGTTCTTATCCATCTGGACCTAGCTATGGAGGCGGCATTGGTGGAGGCGGATATGGTGGAGGCGTAGATTACTATGGAGGCGGCAAAGGTGGAGGTGGAGATTTCTACGGAGGCGGCAATGGTGGAGGCGGATATGGTAGTTCTTATCCATCTGGACGTAGCTATTCATCAGGTAGTTATTCCTATAGCAGCAAGAGCTCCAAGAGCTCCAAGAGTTCTGGAAGTTATGGAAGCGGGTCAACTTATAGTGGATCACTGTTACCCTATAGTGGATTACTGCCAGGCGGCGATGGTGGAGATATTGATATTGTAGGTCCATACCCTGGAGATGATTTATACTATCCCGGAGGCGGCATTGGCGGAGGCGGCATTGGTGGAGGCGTAGATTACTATGGAGGCGGCAATGGTGGAGGCGTAGATTACTATGGAGGCGGCAATGGTGGAGGCGTAGATTACTATGGAGACGGCAATGGTGGAGGTGGAGATTACTACGGAGGCGGCAATGGTGGTTACTACAAAACTGATGGTGACAATATTGGCGATGACCAATATTCGTACTCTCCCGGTGACAGCACAGATATCATAGGTTCTGGCATCGGTATGAATGAACCCTCATACTATGCACCTAAGACAGACTCATCTTCCACCGCGAAGTCACCTTCTCCTGCAAACAAAAACAAAAAAGACGATGGTTCATATAGGTCTGCCAATGGCCCCAAGAATGCCGGTAATACCAGTAAACCCAAAGGCAACGACTCGGTACCAAATAATGGTACGCCCAAGGGTACACCCAAGTCCACTGGCCCAGCACCAAATAATACTGCACCCAAGTCCAACGACTCGGGCAAAGAAACTGACTCGGCCAAAGAAAGGGATGTCGTTCAGCAATCCATACCCGCGAAGAAATTACCCGTGAAGAAGAAATCCCCATCAAAGCCCACCCAGAAGAAGGCTATTGATTCCATCGCTAGTAAGAATGACCAGGGCACCGCTAGTAACAAGAAGCAGAAGAAGGGAACAAAGACCTAAAACATTGGCTCTTTCACAAAGGGATTTGAAGTCCACGACATATTCTATTTGTGTATGCATCGTACCTGGTACATCTGAATGGCTTGTGCAAGCAATTATTAGACGATATGTGTTCCTTTTTTAATGCCACTGTTGTGAACGTAAGAAACGTTGCGAGAAGAAGGCTATCATGTGTGTGCATACCCTTATCATTGGAATTATTATTAAACCGAAGTCAATGCAAGTATAATTTTTATCTAAGGGTATATATTATCATTATAATAACAGGATTGTTCTATTCTTTTTGTTTTCTATGTTTCCATTTCTTTTGTTACCTTTCCTGGCTTTGATTGGATTGAATGGATTCCCCGTGTGGAATTGCAACAAAATGACTTTGATTGGGTCGATGGTATCCGTCAACACTCTTCCGTTCCAACTCAAAAATTGCCTTCTGCAAAAGTGTGGGAGGTTCTTCGAATGGTTCATTTGCCAGCGGGAAGGTCCCCCAATGTATCGCAACACTTCGCTTTGACCTAATATCCTGATGTATTTTCAGGGCTTCGAAAGGATCGCAATGTGCGTCGTGCATGAAGAAACGGGGTTTGTAAGCCCCGATAGGTATCGCTGCAAGATCGAAAGGTCCTAGTCTATCTCCTATTTGTCGGTGAAGAGGAAATGAATTAGGATAACCAGTATCTCCAGCAAAGTAAAAACTGAGTTGCGTGGCTGTGGAATCATTATGATTGAAATCCTTGTTCGAAGTATCGGAACCAGTCTCGTTATTTCTTGATGCAAGCTTCGAGTGGACAGCCCACGAACACCATAATCGTGTGTTTCTATCAAACGGTGATCGGCTACACCAATGCTGTGCTGGAGCACAGGTCAAAACCAAAACATCGTCATGGTCTTGACAATCAGAGCTACTATGAAATTTCTGATCTCCTTTTTCAAGCACCAAGTTTGTGATTCCACACTCCTTTCTGATTGTGCCTGAATTTTTGGAATCTTTCACAAATTTGACCCTTTGCCACCATTCCATCTCCACTATTCGATCCTCTTCAATACCTACGTTATCGACCAACCAATCCTTCAACCCTAGAGGAACCGCCCAAAACTTGACAATTCCCTTATCAAATAATTCTTCCACACTACCAAGATCCAAGTGATCGTAGTGATCATGTGAAATGACACATACATCAATCTCTCCCAATTCATCAATGGACAACGAAGGCGGCTTCCAACGGGGCACGCCAAAGAATTCCGATTCCTGAAACATCTGAATTGGTGATGCTTTGTTGGAAAACATTGGATCAGTCAAGACTGTGAACTTATCAGAAACATGAACCAAATTCGTAGCATGACCGATCCAGGTCAGTTTGATTTCATCCAACACAGGTTCCTTTGCATCCTGCTTCAATTCTTCTATTGACCTGCCACCCACGAAATCAGATTTGGAATCGGAAAGAGATTGAGAATTAAGGTCAACGGCACGTCTGCTTGCAGGGGACAGCTTCTGAATAAAATTTGATCCAAAACTAATGAATCTCGTCTTCTTCCACCTCCAAACGTCCACTAATCTCTTAAAGCCATTTGTACTCTCACTATTCCATGGATTGAGAAATCGGCCCGTCAAGGGATCCCTACTCGTTAGTGGATATCCATCCTTTGTAAACCACTCTTTCCGAAAGGGCTCATCAATTGTAATGGCATAACGAGAATAGCGTGACAGCGGGTGCGACGGGAGAGACAAAAGTGATTTTCTTTGGGATAGATTCCTTATGCGCCTCTGTATTCTTTCCCTTCTTTTTTCTGTTTTATGATATACTTTGTGAAATTTATTATATGCCCTCGTTCTTAAAGCACTTTCTTCCCCGTGGAACATTGCAGATTTAAATCTATTGTAAGTTCTCACTCGAGCCTCTTTGGAGCTGACCTTTAAGTTGACACGCATATCTTTAATGACATTTTTGGTATTATGCAATTGCTGCATTGCCAGGGACTTTCTACGAGAATAGAATGATTTCATTCTTTTTTGCTTCATGATCTTCCACTGGTTGAAGTTCTGTCTACTAGTGGACGACGATGACATATCCATGGAAGCTACTATGTTCTTTCGACGCTCATTACTTTCTAATCGCAACGTATCCATCATTTTTTCCCGATTACGCTTTAACTTGATAACGATTTGTTTCCGTCGAAGTTTGCGTGCTTCTTGTCGACTATCTGAAAAGAATAAGTTCAAATGATACTGGAATCCTTTTTCAAAGAATATATAGCTTCGGGTGTTTTGAAGGTTAAAATCGTTTTGGTAAGGCCATTTCCGGGAGATACATATTGATGTATAGTTGTTGGTCGCATTGGCAATGGTGATGTAGTTTCGGTGATGACCCCCTATCATTTTAGCTTTGGTTCTCGAAGTTGTCCAAGAATGAGATTGGCATAACTTCTGCATGTTCCTCCCCATCCCATCAGATGCACTACACTTCCACGTGCTTTCTAGACTATTCTCAGATATTGAATTCCATCTTGCAGAATTACCATTCCGTCGAATTAACAGAGAGGACCGGAGCATCTTTTATTCCATTTTTACCACTTGTGATCTTGTGATTGATTGTTCTGGATTTCTTTCGTTCGGTTGTGGATGGCTGGATTCATTCTCATTCATTCTGGTTCCAGATATGACTTTCGCTTGTGGTTTCTCTCCGTCCTTTCCCTTTCTCTCTGTTTTGAAAACACAGGAGCCACACATTTTCAATTTTCACAGCCACACATTTTCAATTTAATTTTTCACAGAAGATTGAAGATCAAACGAAGAAGCAAAGATATGAATGCTCATAATATTTTGAAGTGTACAAAATGATTTCCATGACCTGAAGAAGAACCATCCAACATCTGCATCTGTTAAACATGCACTCGCCATGACCACAACTCAGTGGTTCGTTTACGTAAGTGGACTCTATTAGCTTAGAAAAATCCATGTCCAGGTCCAGAAGGCAGTGAGGAAGAAAATTTAATATCCCGAGCAGATCAAGATTTCATATCTTTTCTGCACCTTGCCAAGGGTGAGTCCTGATACAAGTGTGCGTCCTGCGCTAAAATGGCTTATGGTATGTTGCTTGTATTACCTCATTCTTGGCTTTACATGGGGGTTATTAGTGAACAATCTCTGAGCCTTTTATGACGGTCTAATAACATGACGAGCTTTTGCTTATTGTTTTGATTGCAAAAGAGTTGACAAAGCGTTGGTGACATAACGATGATGATTTAAGGTGTTCGGACTAGAGTATCTGATTAAACAGGGGTAGTAGCCTGAAAATGCAGAGAAAATTTTTCCTTGGCTGTCTGAGAAATGTTACATCGACGCTTTGTACTCCTCCCGTGCTTGCTCAAATTAGTATTTTCTATTTTGAACGATTGATGACTTTTCTGACCTCTTTTTCGTTCCTCGTTCTCAACAGGCAGCGGATCCATTCGCTATAGAAGGCAGTTGACTCCACGAACACCATTAAAACAAATATGTTGAACAAAGATTGGTAACACATCAAATCGCTCTTGAAAAAACCTCGTTGCAAAATAAATTACACGCAAGAAGGGAAACATACCTGAAAGTCTCATTAAAGATAGAATCTCAGATATAGAAAATGATAAGTCAATTGTAACGAAAATAACAACGCATTTTAGTACATTTATCCGACCAAAAGTAATTTGTACCATTAGTAGAATGATAGATACAGACATAAAGATGGAATACATAGATCTCATGAAAGTTGATCAGAAAGACATATATTTCTGGCTGTTTCTGCTGGATAAGTTTGTTGTATGGATGTTGACAAAAAAGACATATATTTCTGACTGTTCTTTCTTGATAGGTTTGCTGCATAAGGATGGGATGATGCCAGTTGACCAAAAATAAATATATTTCTGGCTGTTCTTGATGGATAAGTTTGCTGACAATGTCTTTACGAAAGCGATTAGTTCACTTTCTTCTTCTCAATGAATACGTACGGTATGTTGACTTTTCACCAGGATTCTAAAATATCTTTTTCTCATTCGGTCTCAAAAGGCTGATTGATTCATTCAACAGGAGGTCAACTCATTCACTTTGCAGACTCCAGCATCTCCTGACTGTAAGAATCAGCTACTCGTAGTACGGAAGCGAAAAAAAACAGCAGTTTTATCATATCATACCATTCATTATCTTTGATTTTCGACAAGCAGAGAACACTCATTAGATCATACTTACACTCAGACAACAAATCATCTCGGACTCGAATCTCTTGTAATAATGGAAACA
>Ga0115005_10000977_pt1 | contig 22457 bp, 16 predicted proteins | sample ArcOceMetagenome_FD_87163 | JGI IMG/M metagenome (GOLD analysis project Ga0115005, IMG submission 87163) | Marine eukaryotic phytoplankton communities from Arctic Ocean - Arctic Ocean - Greenland ARC118M Metagenome | ecosystem: Environmental > Aquatic > Marine > Oceanic | place: Arctic Ocean...
AGATCCACCTTGAAATTCTTCATTTGAAACTGTGTTATTTTCCAGATGGCTGCTAATTTCAAGAATTTCCTTCTCAATTGATTTCATGTAACTTTTTTGGTTGTCATTCAGGTATGGTACAACCTCTTTCTTGAGAGCACTTTCAAGAGCAACGAAACCCGAAGGAAATATATAGAAAGGTTGATTATCAGCAACAACCGATTTCTCAGTAAACACGCACTTGGCATCAGAACTCATTTGAGTTGTAAAGTCACTTAGCCGTCTGATTTCTTCACGCAGACCATTGCAAGTTTGGTCACAATCGTTCATCTCTTTGAGAAAGTCTTCAATCTTGGATGAGTATGATGTGAGAGCATCACAGATCTCTTCTTTGAATTGATCTATTTGAGCGACATCGGGCCTAAAACGATGGAGTGCGGTGAGAATCTGATTTTTAAAGCGGAACTGTTTTATTCTAAAGTGATTAAAACAATAAACTTACAAAAATGGAAGCACGTCTTCGATAGAAAGGATATCAGGACCGCACTCTTTGAGCACAGAAATAACTTTCGACACAACGTTCTCTCCATTAGTATGGTCTTCTTCCTCCGCCGCATATTTCGCAATCATTAACCAAAGCCTCTTCTTTTCCTCCCGTTCAATACTATCCCTTGTGAGCTCCTTAGCCAGCCCTGGGTCAACCTTGATAGCTAACTCAACAGCTCGTTGTCGCATACCTAGTCCCATGTATAATTTAATCACAGAGCGATAATGACGTCCAGATTGCAGTACAACTCGGAGTGTGTAGGGCAAATCTAAAGGAGATTTCTGCCGGGGCTTCAATCCAGGAACAGTAGCAGTGCTCGAGATATGCTTTGACAAAAATTGATAAAGAGGATCCTCGTCATCCATTTCTACGTACAAAGACACCAGATAATTGTAAACAGCAGTGCTTTTGCAACCTAGAGCAATGACACCTTCTAAATAGGTGACGGAAGCCTTCTCATCGTCAACAAAAGATTGAGAAGTCCTATCATCAATGCGCACTTCAACAGTACCACTACTAGAAACCCGTGATTCTGATATTTTGATATCGCCAATGGTCTTCAGAACGGAATTTACATCATTCTTGGCATTTTTTGCGAGATCGGACCGCTTTTTTTCGTACCGCATAAATGTCGGTAATAATTTGGTTGCACTAAGGCCATCCCGAAAGCGGCCCAAGAAACCTTTTGCGCTTGCCAGAGGGGCTCTAGAAAGAAGTGTAAAGGCATGTTTGTAGTAAAACGGTTCTGCTGGTTCAATTGGCGCCTCGGCTAAGACACAAAGGGCGTCCACGGCACCAGCCTTTATAGAACGGATGTGACTCGTTAGAGGAACAGACAAACACCTCAAAAGCTAAAGATGATTATAACTAAGTTCAACTCACCATGTAATCGACATTACATAACGCAGCATTTATGGCCGTTCCAATATCTCCAGAAGATGCTGCGTATGCAGAACACTCAGACGCGGCGACATCGTGCGAGCATAGAATACTTAAAATGGTCTTGGCATCCATATTGTATGTGTTATTGGATAAAAACTGTTGCATCATTGCATGGCCCCCATTCATATTCCGTGCTTGTAATTCTCCACCATCTAATTGAATATTTGGTCCTCCACTATGCTCTCGTTCGTGCAAGTACAATTCGACAAGCCACGCACCAATCATTGTGCAAGCTACACTGTCATTTCGAGCTTTTGCGGATCTCAATTTGTCAGTCAGGTATGATACGAGGCCAGCATTTCCAGCCTTCAGGACCTCTTTTGCCACAGTAGATTCACCTTTCGGTCTGGTATCCTTGATTCCAAGTGAAGGGAGAGCCAAACGAATGGCAGTTTCAGCAAAAGGTACCAAAGATGGAGGGCATTGTGCCATATATTTCGCAGCGAGCTCAATGCGTCCATGAAAGAGATGAAACTCTGCCCTAGCTGCTGTTACTACAGCCTTTTGAGCATTATTTGTGCACAGTAATTTGGTATGCTCAAATTCCACATCCATGTACTTATCATCGTTCAGCCTCCGCATAGAAGCATGAGGGGTAGCAAAAGTGCCATGGGATGTACCTTTCAAACAAGCTTCGAGGCTGAACTTCCAAACGTCGCGGTCTTCTCGCGTGGATGACATATGGACCAATGACCGTGATTTGCGCAGCCAAACTTGATCCGGTCTACGTACATCCATAATGAGTTCCGCAAGACCTGTAAACAAGCCATCGTCTAAACCACTTCGTGCAGACCCAGAAGAATGCGCCATCGAGACCCAATCAACACGGTCCTTTTGCACAGTCTTTTTGGCTACACGATTTATAAAGCGCACCTCGTTTGTTTCCGAGAGCGTGATGAAATGGTGAGGAGTAATGGCTATTGAGATTGGAATGGACGAGGTTTCATAGGAAAACATCCCGGCATCAATGATCCCATTCCCTCTCTTGTTCCATGGAACATTGCGAGAATTGGAATTATCAATCATTCCGTGATAAATTCCTGTCTCCGTTCTCATGGCAAAACTTCCGTTGCACTCTTTCAAATCAGCAAAATTGATAGATCCAGGCAATTCCATAAATGACTTGCGACTGACATTTTCGTCTAATGAAAAGACACTGCGAAGCTTCTTTGCTGCACTAGATTGTTCTTTGTCAACTCCCACTGAAAGGTATGAATGCAAACGAGTCTGCTTATTGACGCCACTCGTAGCAGCCAATACAGCCACTCCAGAATTTTCATTCGCCTCATCCATTGAAAAATATAACCCACTCACAATGCCGCTACTAGTCCCCGTCCCAGTTCCACTCTCACTTTCATTCAACCTCACCATCAAACTTGGCAAATGCTCCTCCTCTCCACCATCATCATTTTCAGCTTCAATCTCATACTCATAAATTTCACCAAAACTGCTTCCCAATAATATCTTATTGGTAGATCTTTCGGTCCCCATCTTGTTCCACCCTACAGCAGTGATATGACATCCAGGCGTCAAACCCAATTGCACACCTGAATCCCTTTGCCCTGTACCAAACGCAGAAGAAGAAACCTCACGCCATGGTTTCCCCGGAATAAAATTACCGCTTCCATCCGTATTCAATCCAAACCCCGGTAATTTCCGTACTGTTTGCGAAGATGAATGACTATAGAATAAATCTCCATTGGTCCCTGAGAACAGCGAATGACACCCTTTAGGATCGACAAACACTTGATTTATTCGTCCCTTTTTGGAGGATGTAGAACCCGTAGAACTGTGTGTAGTGTTGGTGTTGGGAACTAAAAGGCATTGATGCGTATTTCTCCTCACGTTCCATCGAGACAACAGCCGCACATGACTCGCGGAAGACACACTCCCGCTCTCCACTAGAGACACAATCCATCCATTCGCGGAAGCGGTACAACGAGGCCTTGGTGATTTTAGTGCTTTGGATTTTCCATGAAGCTGTGATTCAATTGTTTCCTTTTCTGCAGGGGTTTGCCCAATAAATTTCCCAACGAGTCCTCCGAGATAACCGGGGTTTGATTTGTCGGTCGTGTTAGAGCTGAGTTTGGTGTTTGGATCTTGCTGGAAGGAAGGGAGGGTGGCTGGAAGAGGCCATTCTATGTGACGTGCTTCCCATATAGGTTCTTCGCGTTTGACTTTGCGCGTGGGTATTGATTGGCGTCGAGGTGGTGGCGGGTTGTCGAATGGATTGCTCATAATTCTCGAAGATGGTAATGTTTTATGATACTTTCAACTTTCAACTTCCTTTTTGCTTTGCTTGTGTTTTCAAGGTGTTTTGTATTTTATCTTTTATCTTCATTTTGAATTTATTCTTCATCCTCGCCCCCCCGAAAGGGGGTTTCGAAAAAGTTGCCACCCACGGCCACATACCGTACATACATCGCATCATCACGGCATGGCAACCATTATTTTGTTTCATAACTTCTTGTTGGTCATTTTAAAAACATAAACAGGGATTTTTGCTAAACGAGCTAATTTCACTTTTGTTCACGTCATCTAATCTATCTACGAGAGGGGGGGTCACTATTATGTATGTACAATGATTTTACATATGTTCCTTGGATTTAAACGATCGATACCAGATACCAGGTACCATTATAAAACCATTACAAAAAGAACATGGACGAACCTATACCAGCTCTACCCATCTTGGCAACGGCCATTGCGACGTGTCATCAACGTTTTCAGCGTAACGTTGTAAAGAATTCATTCTCTAACCCCATTGTTGGTTCAATTTCCATCCTCAGCAATGATGACTCGGTTCGGCGTGCAGGGATCCATTGAGGGATGTGAAAAGCTTTTCCAGGGCGCTAGGAGAGACACCGGTTCCAGTTCCAAACCTGACAGTATCGACACGAGAGCTAAGGAGTATAAGACTATGGTATATTCCTTTTATGATCTCGTAACAGATTTCTACGAGTGGGGCTGGGGGCAGGTAAGAGATACTAAATCACGACCAAGGAGATCTGTGCTGATTCTTTATCGAATCTTATTCATCATTTCTTCTCCATCGCAATTTCAAATTAATCATAACATCTTTCTGTTGACATAAAACAGTCTTTCCATTTTGCCCCTCGCCGTCAAGGCGAAACCTTTGAATGATTTTTTGTAGGGGTTCTTCAACAATTGGGGATTGATCTATAAAAAATACGACCTTCATTGATATTTAATAATGGAAATAGATTTATTTCAGGAATGAAAATGAGGTAGCAATTTATTTTATTCGCAGAGAGCTTTTGCATACATTTAACTTAAACATTAAAATATACCGCCAATGGATTCTACCGCTCCTTATAGTGAATTTAAAATTAGGTACTCCTCGTAGCACTCTGTTTATTTTGTTACAACTGGGTCTATTTTCTCTAATGTTGGCGACCATCTTCAAATTTCTTCGCCGAGCCTTTTTTTGGAGCTGATTGGTTTTGCCGCGACAACATAGGATTCATCATTTGGATCTGAGGTTGATGTTGCATATGTTGCTGGGGATAATGAGATAATGACTGCATTGACATTCCATGTGGGTTGAGTGACATTGCTAGCATTGATGCAACGTCCATTGCAGGGGGCGCCAGCATCTGTTGATACTGAGGAAGTTGATTAGATTGTCCATATCGAAACATACCAGGATTACTACCATGGTGGAGATTATTTAGCATTCCGGGGTTGATATTATTCATATCATATGGTTGGTAAGTTGTTGACATTGGGTTCATGGGCATGTTTGGTATGGACTGACCAAGAAATTGCGATTGTATCAAATGATTGTTGCCTTGGTTAAAACTGGCTGGATTATGAAGCAAATTCTGTGCAAGCGCAGCATTCTCTATCCCACTTGTGTTCGCACTCGTAGACGACACATGGATATGGTCCAACAGAACAGCTGGAGTGCTGTTGGACGCGGCTGGAACACTCACATTTGAAGCCGTTTTCGATATAATATTTTCAACCTTGGTTTTCTCTGACGGCCGAGATGATGTTTTTGTAGCATCTTTTGTCTTCTTCTCTCCGTTTGATGAGTGGGAAACATTCGAATTCGCTCTTTTCCTATTTGACTGACAATCGCTTTTTGGTGCTGCCAGCTTTTCTTCTTCTGGATTGTTTGGTTTTCTGCCATCTGAATTGGTCTTCTCCCCACCTTTGATTTCAGTTTTGCTTTTCGATTCTGATTTGACAACCGCAGTTTTGACCTCTTTTATCGAAGCGGCGACGGACTTTTTTGATTTCTTCGTGGGTCCTGGCGGCGTCTTAAAAGAGCTCTCACGTTTGTTTGTTGTAACCTTTTTTGCTTCTTTTTTTGGTTTTGGTTTTGAGAAAGTCTTTGTCTCTCCAGTGCCAGCATTGTTCTTCTCTGTATTTATCTTCGTTGGAATTGCTATCCCGTTCTGGGCAATATTAGAAACTGGAGTCTCTTTCGGTAAGGATGAGTTGCACTTTTCGTCCTCTACGTGTACCTTGACTGGAAATTTTATATTCGGATCCGGATCAGTATTACTTTTTTCGTCTTCTACCTTGACTGGAAATTTTACATTCGGATCCGGATCAGTATTACTATTTGTTTTCACCGTTTGGATTCTATCGCCATTGTGACGTGATGACAATTTGGACCGACATTCATGGCCCACAGGTTCACCAGCATCCAATCTTCGCCGCAGCTCTTTGAACGATGCTAAATCATGATAACCTAATCTTGACTTTGGATCAAGATATCTCGCTTTCTTTCCAGTAATCACACAAATATTTTCTCTCCGTAATTTTTCGATCTTTTGTAGCCTTTGTTCGCTGGAAGATTTTGGTTGTGTAAAAATGTCTGGTACATGATCCATTGCAGGAAACGTAAATGTGTTTAGGCAACCCCGCCGCGAGTTGAATTTTGAAACAACCTTTCTATCAGCACTTTGTTGCGACATTTTCTTTTTCAGTTCAGCTCTTGTATTCTCTTCCACCTGTTGCCGTTTGCGGTTTAATAACCATCGTTGATTTTCACCTTCCGTCTTTGAGAGTGCTTCTAGGAGAAGTTCATCTTGCGCAAATTTTCGTTTATGCTTGTTTTTCTTTGTAATTTGAGACGATGATTGCCGCGTCGAATCGTTGGTAGAGGAGGTCTCTATCGAGTTATTGATGGTGGACGTCCGAAAAGAACGCTTTCCTACCACTTCCGAAACAGAGAATTTCGATATCTTTGCACGAGAACTCCTTCGTGATGGCTGTGCATTCTCAACTTTCACCTTTGGAAGTGGTGGCGGCTTCACTGCAGCAGGAGCGGCCTTCAAATAAAACTTTTTCCTCACATTTGGTGCAGCTCCAGGAAAATTCAAAACCAACCCAGCATTGTCATCGCTTCCCCGAATAGCTTTCTTTCGTTTGGCAGCATTCTTCTTTTTTTGCATCAATTCCCTTCCCGCATTGACACCATCCATCATTCTCTTTTTACCAGCAGCTCGTTTCGCCATGCGCTCTTCTTGGAGCAACTCTACTTCGCCACCGCCCTCTTCTTCTGCTTCACCCTCAGAATCATTAAAGTCAGAATCGAATGTATCAATTTTAGCGTCACTCTCTTCGTCTGATTCATGGAATGATCCATCGTCGGATACATCCTCCTTTTCCTCGCCCCAAGTTGAATGTCCCCAGAACTCGTCGTCGTCTTTTGCTGCCTGTCCGATAAGGGAGTCCATTCGAGTTCCAGCTGTCGAGCGCTTCTTGCGTTCGAGAACTAGTGCCTTCACCATCTTGCGTTTGGTGCCGGTGCCGACCGAATGAATATATTATTTACAAATCAGCTGACTAGGCTACAAATAGCAAGAGACATTGATTTCTTCCTAATCTTTTATAAGATGGATCGAGGCAGTAAAAGTAATCCAGGCAACGAGGGATAAGTAATGGTATGGCACAATGCAACAGGCACAAACAACATACCCTTTTGTAAGAAGCAGACCGATGTTGTTGTTGTACCGCGAGTTATCAGGCAGGAGGGAGGTGTCCTGTTTTGGTGATTACCGACCGCACACTGACTTCATAAAAATGGCTCTTGTTCAATCTTGTTGGGGAAAATGAGATGGGAAAGAGAGAGATAGAAGGAAAACAAATCAGAATTGAAATTATTTTCAAATAACAATTAAAATAGACAGTTTGAAGTTGGTGTCATTCCTGTTTAGAACCCAGAATAAGCACAAGGCCATACAGGTACAATACATCATCTATCTCCTCCTCATCATGTTCACATTATCCTCCGTCCTTGCATCCCTCAAGAAACTTCGTCAGGAAGGATTCGAATGTCTCGTCTGCTTGGAACCCTGCACCGACACGCTTATCAACCCGGAATGCAATCACCGCTTCTGTGGTAAATGCATCAAGGAGAGCTTACGCAAGTGCAATCATGAATGCCCAACCTGCAGGGTTCATATTCAAATCCGCAATTTGTTCATTTTCCCTTGGAAAAAAATCAGTAACGAGCAAGAACAAGAGAAACAGGTACGCCGTGTACCAGAAAAAGAAACACAAGATATTGTCGGCCAAAAGAGAAGTGCATGTACGTGTACAGGCACGTCTAGTACTAGTGCAGCAAAGGAAATGATCGCTGCCGATGGGACAAGGAGAAGCAAGCGGGTCAAGGTTGCTCCCACCCATTATGTTCCAGCAGAAGGAGAGGTATCTTATGCTTCCTCAGGCGTCGTAACAAGGAATACTGCATTGACTGCTTCTCCTCCTCTTGAGTACAGCAGTGCAACCGATGAGACCATGGATGAACGGCAGCAACGAAGATGTGAATACAATTTCTTCTCGAAGGGTGTTGGCTGTAGCAGCCGCTTCAAGGGTCAACAAAACAAGAAGTAAAGGTCAGAAAACATTTGATGAGCGCTTCAAAGATCTTATGGCGTTCAAAGCAGAGATTGGACACTGCAATGTGCTTCACACACGGTCAAGAAACAATAAACACACTTCTCTGGGAAAATGGTGCAGTGATATGAGGCAGTCATATAAAGCTATCAAAGAGGGAGGAAAGCCGAAATACTATAAACTTTCCAAAGCTGACATGAAGCGTCTTGAGAATGCAGGATTTCAGTGGAATCTTTGAAGAAATTTGATGCATACTTCAAGGAACTCATGGCGTTCAAAAATACGTTTGGGCACTTCAATGCAATAGCCACTATTCTCTTGGAAGATGGTCCTGTGGTATTAGAAAGACATATGAAATCATGAAAAAGGGAGGGATACCGAAAGACTATAAGCTTTCCAAATCTGACATTAAGCGCCTTGAGAATGTAAGATTTGAGTGGGTTTACCGTAAGGCAGGCACTCATAATTTTGATGCACGCCTCAAGGAACTCATGACGTTCAAAAATACGTTTGGGCACTGTAATGTGTCTCTATCAAAATCAAGTGAAAAAAAACACTATTCTCTGGGAAGATGGTCCTGTGGTATTAGAAAGGCATATGCAATCATGAAAGAGGGAGGGATACCGAAAGACTAGTATAAGCTTCCCAAATCTGACATTAAGCGCCTTGAGAATGCAGGATTTGAGTTTCAGTTGGGCCTCAGTCACAAGACATTTACTTTTGATGAACGCCTTCAAACATCTCATGGCGTTCAAAACAGAGTTTGGGCACTGTAATGTGCCTCGAACACGGTCAATAAAGAATAAGTACTCTTCTCTGGGAAAATGGTGCTATGATATCAGAGGGTCTTATAAGACTATCAATCAGGGAGGAATGCCGAGATGTAAACTTTCCAAAGCTGACATTCAGCGTCTTGAGAAAGCTGGTTTTCACTGGCATTAAATACAATAATATTATCATCTTGATAGATCATCTTTATTCCATTGGTTTATTGCTTTTCTTCTTCATTGCTGATTTTCTTATCATTCATTCAGCCATACTTCTCTTTTTATTCGACCAAACCCCGAATTGCTTTTCCTTTTGCTGTCCCCCCATCTCGAAACCTCTACTTAGGCGCACTTGTAATTGACAGCTGCATTATACTGTATGCCTGTGTGTGCGATATGATGAAAGAATGGTTCATACCCTCATTCATGTTTCTTTTACTATGTGGGTTGAGGGATTAATTGACCATCTACAACAGTTCATGGGGCTGTGAATATCTCTGTGAAAAATCGCTCTCAGGATGCTCACTCAAGAGTTGCACTGAACTACACCAATGCAAGAAAAGTGCTAGCTCGCTAGCGATTTCAGATTGTTCTACCCTACGAATGTTCAGGGGTGCTCAAAACACACAAAGCCTCATTAACCATTGTATTTACTCATTATTTCAAAAGAATTATTTTCAGATTGTTTCATTTCTATGCCTCTTCCGATTTCACTTCAATCACTTCAACCGATTTCACTTCAATTGCACCCACGGCGGTCATCTCGATAGCTTCCTCATCACACCTTACAAGCTCGTCTAACAAGGCATCAATGTCAAATGATCCCAAGTCTCCAAGTTTGCGGCTACGGACGGCCAAAGTTCCAGCTTCCATTTCCTTCATTCCAACAACAGCCATGATTGGAACCCGTGCCTTCTCAGCATTACGAATTTGCTTTGCAAGACGTTCAGATCCCCTATCAACTTCAACGCGAAGTCCCATCTTCGCAGCCTTCTTCGAAATCTCGTGACAAAAGTCAAGTACACCATCGGTGACAGGTAACAATTTAAGTTGGGTAGGTGCCAGCCAGAATGGAAATTCTCCAGCAGTACTTTCAACCAAGATACCAAAGAAACGCTCAATGGATCCGAAAATGGCACGGTGAACCATGATTGGTCTCTCCTTTGTTCCCTCAGCAGAAACATATTCCAATCCAAAACGCTCAGGAAGGTTGAAATCACACTGAACAGTGGAACACTGCCATGATCGACCAATCGCATCGCGAATCTTCAAGTCGATTTTTGGTCCATAGAAAGCTCCGCCACCCTCATCAATTGTATAATCCCATCCTTTTTCTTTCAAAGCTCCCTCAAGAGCTAGTGTCGCAGAATCCCAAATGTCATCAGATCCAACACTCTTTTCTGGGCGCGTAGACAACATGATATCATATTCAGTAAAACCAAACCTAGTTAGAATCTGTTCAGTCAAAGTTAATACATCCACAATCTCACTCTGAAGCTGTTCAGGCAAGCAAAAGATATGAGCATCATCCTGAGTAAAACCTCTTACTCTCATGAGTCCATGAAGAGTTCCAGATCTCTCATAACGGTACACAGTTCCAAGTTCTCCCCATCTGAATGGAAGATCACGATAAGAACGCATATCGTCCTTGTACATTAGGCAATGGAATGGACAATTCATGGGTTTAATCTGATACTCTTCATTCTCAACTTCCATTTGCTGGAACATACCGTCACGGTAAAACTCGTTGTGACCGGACGTCTTCCAGAGGTTAAGATTTGCAATATGAGGTGTAAATACTATGTCATAGCCATTGGCTACATGCGCAGACTTCCAGAAATCTTCAATCTTGTGACGGATTTTAGATCCCTTGGGATGCCAGAAAACAAGTCCGCCACCAGCATCCTCCTGTCAAATGGGGAGATAGTGAGAAAATGATGATGTCACCTACGTAACGGATTGAAACGATTTCACAACTAGAACATAATCTCCAGTATTCTTCCATTCGTCTCTCTGCGTACACCGTACAAAACACACACACACAAGACGTCAACAATACTCCATCCTTCACATAACGATAACGAATCCACGCACCTGAATCGAGAACAAGTCCAGACGCTTTCCAAGAACACGATGATCTCTCTTCTTCGCCTCCACAACCATCTTCTTATAAGCCTTCAACTGTTTTGGATCCTTCCACGCGGTAGCATAAATCCTCTGCAACATCTCCCTATTCTCATCACCTCTCCAATAAGCCCCAGCCACACTCTGCAACTGAATAGCCTTCTTTGGAAGCTTACCGGTACTCTCTACATGAGGCCCAGCGCACAAATCCCACCATTGATCTCCAATATGATAAATAGTAATAGGCTCTGTCTTGATCGAATCCAAAATCTCCAATTTGAACGGTTCATTCATGGTCTCAATACGTCTCCTGGCCTCCTCCCTGGTCACCTCCTCTCTCGTGATTTCATAATTCTTTCCAATAATCTTATCCATGGCCTTCTTCACCTTTTTCAAATCAGAATCGGAAAGTTTGCGAGAGGGAATAGTCTCCCCCGTCTCCTCATCGGTTGTTTCGGGGAAAAAGAAATCGTAGTAGAATCCGTTATCGATCCAGGGTCCGATGGTGACTTGTGCTTCGGGGAATGATTCTTGGACCGCCATGGCCATGACGTGTGCAGAGGAATGACGGATTTTTAAAAGGTCCTCATCGTCTTCGTTGGTGGGGAGTACGAGGGGCTTTTCGACTATGGCTTCTTGGGTAGCCATGAAGCGCGCCGAGAAGGATTTGGCAAGGGATTGGGCAGTTTGATGCTTGGCCAGGAAGCTGTGGGTTTGGGGGGAGGTGGCTAGGTGGCGTGTGGCAGATGGGATGAAAGCTGCAGCCCTTCCTGTGAGTGATAGGAGGAGGGACATGGTTGCGGCTTTTGTGCAAAACTTCATATTCTCAGGATGCTTTCACAGAAAGTATTGTTCGTTGGAAATCGAAATCACTGTGTAGTAGACTTGATTTGTGTATATGTTTGTGTACTATGTAGATAGTTGTTGGTTCTTAATTCTTTTCAGTAGAATGTTTCCCAATCAGTTAGTGCTGTCACGAAGTAGTGTATTTGGATTCCAATAGGATAGAGCCTATGTTAGTATCTTTGCAAGAATGACTGATGTTTTTGCTGAGTGAGTGATGATGGTCGGCTCAAAAGGGCGCTCTCTTATCTTGTCTTCGTGCGTCAGGCGACAGGCTTTGCTTTGGCGTCAGTCCGTGTGTCCCTGCCTGGGTTTGAGATTGGGGGTAATCTGCTGGACATCATTGGGATATCCCCCCATTTTCGGATGAAATTCAAAAGTCCGATTATTGGCCATTTGTCAAAGACTTCTCACAAATTTAGTCAATGTTCAAAAAATTAAGTCTTGGGAACATTCCCATGTTCAAAAATGTGGTTTTCAAAACTGATAGCTATTGCCCCCACACGTACCATCCTTTCTCATTGTTGGAGAGTGGACAAACAATTTAATTTGCGCGGCTCTTGATTAGGTTTAAGACTGAAAAGGGTTCGTCTTCATCAAACAGACTACTCGTACTCTGCAAGTAATACAGTCTTGGTTATCCACTCTTAAAATTTGATACTCTTAATTTGATACCAAAGCATAGACTGCTCATCCAAAGAGACTGTCTTTATTCAACTAGAGGGAACTTTCATCCTTTCCCAAGCAAGTAAGGTGTAACTCGTTCGACCAACACAAAGTCATCAATAAGTGCATGAGCGTGAGGACTACTAGTGCCTACCGGACCCGGACCCGGAACCAGGACCTGGTTCCTGTCCTCAAGAAACCCACCCATCAAATATCAAAAGATCAAGAGGTCCAAAACACCATTGAACGATTCAGAATGCAGAGCGGTGATGAAGGATACAAAGGCCTATCCTCCAGGGCTATGGCTATGACTACGAAGAGTAATGGGGGGCACAATGAAATCAATGTTCGTAGGCATGAGCGTGACAAGGAGGAGACGAGGCGCAACCGTGCCCGCGCCATGATGCAAGAAGCTTGGCGTAAAGATGGACGGGAGCGGCGAAGGATATTGTTGGAAGAGGATGAGTTGACGGGTGGCAGCGATTTTCATATTAATCATGAGTGCCCGCTTCGGAATTATTGTGCTATTGCTGATAGGGTGAGTCAAATCAAGTCGGTCATGGTTGTGAATGTCAGTTTGGTTTACAGCTTTGATGCAGAACGTCATAGCTGCAATTTCAATGCATACAGATGCATACTCACTGAAAGACAACCATATCCAAAACATTTTTTTATCACTCACTTATACAAACACTCACTCACCTTGACTATGACTACTATGACAATGACAATGCTCCACATCACATCACAGGTCCGAGAACAATTCCAACAAGCATACAAACAAAAAACAAAACTCGATGAAACATACATAATGGGAAACAGACTCATCAAATTCCTATCCCAGGTCCTACCAACCCACCCGCACTACCTCTCCAAACGGCCAGATTGCACCCGACAACGCGTCAAAATCCAGCATGACTTGAGAACGGTCCGAGAACAGGTGGAGGAAGTGGCGCTGTTGTTGGATAAGAATTTTTACAGGGGATTGATGGAGGCGCAAGGTTTGGAGTTTGACGTTCCGTCGAGTCCGTCTAGAAAAAATGAGGAAAGAGTGAGGAAAGTGAGGTTTAATTTGGAATTGGAACGTATTGAGTACGATCCGCATCTGGACCAGAATGATCAAGAAAATGACGAGGGGGTCGCGGACTTTGAGAATACGGATGTTACGGGGGGTGATGTGTCTGACCTGGCAGTCTGGGAGGATAGGGACCCAGAAGCTGATTTGAGTTTCTCAAGCGAGGGGTCTTCGTTTGATAACTTCTTTGGGTCTGATGCTGTCACTGACACCGAATTGAATGGAAATGAAAATAGTTTTGGGTCCTTCGATTTTGAATCCGATGATAATGCCTTCTCTGGGGGATTTGATGAGAGTTGGGAACATTTTGCATCGAATGATCAGCGTGATGCTGAACGTGATACTATGTTGACAATGTGGCCAGAAATTACGGAGCATTTTGACAGGCTTGGAATCAAGGACAGCAACGCATCGGATGAGAATAATATGACGGAAGAAACTGAAGAAATGGAGAATGTTTCAAACGATACTGCAAATGAATTGTCTTTTGTAGACGAAGCCGATAACGGCGACGTAGACGATGACAACACCTCATCCTCGTCCGATGAGGATTACGATGAATATGATATTAGCATTGAGGACAACGACAAGAGCAACGTATCCTTTGTAGAAAAGATTGCCCGTGAAAACTTTTACAGAGGAATTGATGAACTTGGAGGAGATGACGATGACGATTCTGCTCAGGATAGCTGGGCTCAAGACGAGGAAGAATTTTCGAGCGAGAATCTTATTGCACCAGACCATGATGTTGCATCAGAGGACCCTTTCCAGATGTCTGTAGCCTCAGATGAGGATGGTAATGAATCTCTTTTCATGGACAAAATATCTGAAGCCTTTTCAGATGTTGACCCTGAATCTTCTTTTGAAAGCCTCGCTGAAGATTCGGATCGTGTCCATGTATCTTTTGATAGCCAGGTTAAATATGATGAAGCTGAATCTTCAATCGACGGTCACAATGAGCGAAACAACAAAGTCGCGAAAGTTCCTCGTGCCGCAAACATTTTGAAACCCATCGAGGATGAATCGCAAACAATAGACTCTCTAGAGTATTCTTCTGCTCCTTCAGAATGGGATGGCAGCGAGTTCAACATCTCAGATTCTGGAATGGACTTGACAGATCTTCATGAAGATTTTAATAACTCTCAAATCATTGCAGAGAGCCCAGATGAATTCAACTTTGATCATGTAATTGAAAGGGTGGATACCAATGATGACGATGAACATGATGATTACATCCACAAAATGACAAAGCTTGAATTCAGTGATCAAAATGGGGAGGTATCGGCCTGTGATTCTAGCGGTGGGGGAAAGACCATCACCACTACAAGTACCGAAGAAACGTTTCCAATGACAGCGGAGGACCTTGGTTCTGATGATAGTAGCAGTAGCAGCTGCGAGCATGAAGATGCGAGCGAGCGCGATAAAGGAAACGTGCTTGGTATCGTCCGGAGAGATACCTACATACCTACAATTGATAGTCCTCAGAAACTAAAAAAGAAACAATTTGGTGACGAACTAGATTATCTCGAATTGAAAGTGAAAGATTTGCAGGAAAAGATGGAATATGATATAAACACGGTCGAGTCTGAATATCCCATTCAGATGTCACGTGAACCGGTGATTGATGTTGATGCGAATATTGTGGAAGGGAACAATAACACACGCCACCAAGGTTGTGTGCCCCAAAGTGAAGCTTTTATTGTACATGGACCTCCCACAGTGAAAAAAATACATCCCAATGCAGCAGGTTCAGATATTCCCGACAAGGAAGAACAAACAAATAGTAAACAACCTGAGTTGACAGTTCCTCGAAGGAGACGTCATCCGACAGCTGCTCGACTTAAAGCGTTGAGGCAGTCCACTGCGTGGAAAAGAAGATATTCCAAAACATCTAAAGATTAGTTGGTGTTTTTATGATAATGCATACTGTATTTCCACCTAGACCTACACACGTATCACGCGTGTACTATACATGACTTAAACCTTTGAATAATACATATTAAATTTTGAATGCCTACTCGGTACACGTAGATACACTAAACTTAAGAAGTCTAGAAATCATTTAGTTTTTTAAGGTCCTCGTTTAGATAGCATTAATGTAGGTATTCGAATATGATAAATAGCCGTGTATCTGTCCACCCAATCATATATTAATAGCATTAGAAGATGGTAATAATACAGAACATTCACTCATGCACGGAGGATTTAATCCTTGGACTTCTTCTTCTTCTTTGATTTCTTAGCAGATTTCTTGGCGGATTTCTTCTCCTCCTTCTCCTCTGAGCTATCCTCATCGTCACTGTGCTTTCTCTTTTTCTTGTCCTTCTTACTCTTCTTTTTGCTGCTCTTGGGTGTTTCAGCATTTTCCATGTCAACATCATCTGTACTCTTCTTGCCATCCTTAGCATCCAACGACTTGCGGATTTCCTCCATAACGTCAATGTTCTTCCTTGGGGCTGCCCCGGTTTCATAGAACTTAAGTCTTTCTTCAACTTGTTCTCTCAATTTCTCTCCGTAAACATTGGTCGGATTGTCACTGAAGGAATCAATTCTTGTTGCGATAGAGCACTTATTGGCAAGGTATCGGCTGATACGTCCCTTATTCTTGGCGGCAGCACGTCCAATAAAGGTTGAGTGGTAGATCAGACCATATTTAGGAGTATTTCCCTTCGTCTTCAAAGCGCGGAACAATGCCTTCTCAGCACCAAGAATCTGGACAGTGGAAGCTGGTGCTTTAGCCAAGTTAGTGAGGGATCCGGCCTGGATGAGGAAAAAATATCAAAGTTAGTGAGTGCTCGGGTCAAAGAGTGTCAGCAAAAAGTAATCCACATATCACATCCACAATTTCTCACCTTACTGATTAAACGAGCAGCAACAGTATCACCGATAAGAGTACTCAGGTTAGGTGCTACAATGGCCATTTTGTCGGTCAAATACAACGCCAATTGTTTGCGGAACTCAGCTAGCTTCACCATTCTCTGTGTGAAGTTGATAATGTTGATCATATCGACAGCAGAACAATCCATTCCCATGGAAGTCTTGGCAGCGGCAACAATAGAGTTCGCCATTTCTTCGTCACCAACAATCTCTACAAGTCCAGCAAGTTTATCTTCTCCCTCTCCCATCTCAGCATCCTCTTCTTGACTGGAGTGGAAGAGAGTTTTTTTGTCCTGGACAAAAGCAGCGCATCTGGCGAACATGTAATTGTCCTTTACCAAATCTTTCAATTCAGGAAAGTGCCAACTGTACCATTCCTTCACCCTCATGGCGAATGTATTCAAATCCTTATCCATCTGATCCAAAAGGGCAATACTCTGAATGATCATATTGTCACTTCTTGCTGGATTAAATTTGACTTTTCCACGAGAGTAAGAATGTCCAAGACCGAGCTGGGCCTGGTTGATACCTCCGTTTTCAAGACCCTTTACAAGAGAAGTAAGGTGAAGTCTGGCTCCTCTGCTGATCTCTCTAACCATGTCATCGGATCTTACAGAAATTCCAGGGATGCCTTCGCTGATTGCGTTAGCCAAACCAGAATCAATTACTCCTAGAGAAAAGGGAGCAGCCTTTCCTTCCTTCTTTTTCTTACCAACCTTGGGCAAATTCATCTCCAAAAAGTTTTTGAGAGCATCAGTCATTGCATGCTCACTAATAGCATTTGCATTCTCGAGGGCATCTTCTGCAGAAGAAAAAGGCTGGAACGCCTTTAGTTTGATTGCACGAGAAAACAGAGTCAAATCTGTAATGGCGTTCTGATTGGAATCAGTTCCTGGTGCAATTTCTTCCATGGAAACCACCTCAAGGAGGGCATAGCCCGCCGCTGACTCGTAAAGCGTGAAGAAGTTTGCTGAATCTGCCATGATAACGAATAAGATCGAATGTGGCGATGTATTCACTCACTGGATTCGAGGTAGATGTGTAGATGTAAATGTAGATGAATTGACTGCTCACGCGTTTGATGTTTTTGAATGAATCGATGGTGGAGAACTCTCGAAGAGAGGATAGGGTGCAAGACGACGATCCACTAAACCATATCAGAAGGGGATTTGTATTTTTAATAAAAACTAATATAGCCAAACAACCAGATCAGACACGTGCTTTTCGTTATGTTATTGGTACGCGCCAAATGATCATCGACGCCAAATCATTTGGGAGGAGGAGGAGGAGCTACTAATCGGTTCAAGGAAACGAAGAGCAGTGAGAAAAAATGAAGTTCCAAACAAAAGCTTCAAGCTTGGTGCCTCTACTTGCGGCTATAAATGTAATAGAGTGTCAACGTCCCTTTCTATGAGGAGTGGCACACTCCAACAACCTCCTCGCAAGGGTAAGAGTAACAGGCACAATTGAAACATATTTTCTTTCTTTCGATTTTCAGGCTCGTCAACTTACTCATGAAATTCTTCCTATTCTACCTCAACTTTCCAGCTAATATGAAACACAATTATATGGTAGGGTCTGAGGTGCACACTGAAGACGACAGCATTTTTGTGCTGGATCATACAACAATACTATTGCTGCCAGAAAAATGAAAGCAGCAGCTGAAATTCCAACCGCAAGTTTCTTGACTTTGTATTTCACTGAAGCTTGCGATGAAATATCCAAGAAGAACAAGGAAAGAATTCTATGCCAACAGAATGCTACGAAGAGGGCTGCAAGACTTTACAAGAACGCACATCAATCCTTCCGGTGGATTTCTATCCACTGACTTCGCCAACGTGGTACCAGGTACCTGGTTCAGATTCTATCCCTGCTCGGCAACAACTCTCATGTTTTATCACTAATTAATTACTTGTACATCTCAAGTAATCTAAAAAGTAAATGTTACATCAATTCAAAAAACTGCATTCTTGATTCGTTGTATTGTCAATGTATTTCCTTCAATAACTCAAGGTTACAATCGTAGCAGATGTCTTCAGCTGAAAAAGAGACAGACTTTCGTAGAAACTCTTTCGTACATTAATACAAAGAATGACAAGGGGCTCATTATATCATACTGATACAAGTATTTGTATCAAAGAATACATTAGATTACAAAATCCCTTACGTGTAGTTGATCCCTAATCCTCGTCACTGTCTTCAAGTAACATTCTTGCCGAAGCACCAGTTGACGATAAATTTGCTTTCTCCATTACATTGCCAAATTCTTCATCGTCGGAGTCGTCAAGAAGCGCCGCCCTACGGATTCTTTTCGGATCCAAACGATTCATCTTTTTTGGAAGCGCAAAGTCCTCAACGGAAGCGTCATCTCTTCGTCCTGCTCCTTCGTCTTTATTCTCGCCGAGTACAGTAAGCTTACGTTTTGGGACAAAAGAACGGCGATCGTTCCATCGCTCTTCCTCTTCATCTAATTCCTTTTCAATCTTACTCAAATCTTTGACTATTTCCTTTTCAATTGAGGTGGACTTTGACTTCTGAACAGATCTGTTCATTGTATTATTCTCGCTGCCGTCACTCTCGTCATCACTATCATTGTTATTACTGCTGGTAGCTTCTTTTTGAGGTTCGCTCTTCTTCAGCTCTTTATCGTCGTCAACAAACTCAAGCTCTTCTTCGGCATCAGCAATCTCGGCAGGGGCAGGTACTTCCTCCTCAACTATGCTTTCGTCGTCTTCCCTGGACTGTTCAAGCAGCATGTCCCTTTCCACGATCATCCTAAACTCTTCTGGCACATACAAATTAGAGCTAGATTCACAAAATTTGTGTGGTACAGGGTGGCGGAAAAGTGCCTCGACGTGAAGCAAAGGATTTCTTTCGGCTGCTCTAGCAAAATGGCGAACGACCGTTGCAGCAAACTTGAGGATAGAATCAAAGGAGTGATCACCTTCCACGGTAGAATCATTCAAAATTTCGTTCAAAATAGCTAGCAATGGTAGGTTGAAGAGCATCGGTTCCAATGTGACATCTTCGACTTTCTCTGTTTGAAACTCATCATCCTGTTCGCTTGCGACAACAAACTTGCACAGACGCACAAAGAAAGAGACTACATGATCATTGATGTGCGTTGCATTCACATTATATTGCGAAAGAAGTTGAGTGAACATGAACACCGTGTGATTAGAAAAAATCTTTCGAGCAAGATAATTGATCACATCAAAGTCTGCAGCTGAAGATTTCATTCTGGAAACAGCATCCTTAGGTTCTTGCTGTAATTTCCTTGATTTTCCTTTCTTTCCCCCAATGTGGTAATCCTTGCAAGCTTTCTCGTTGCTATCGAGGAGTTTGAGCGTCAAATGAGTTAGCTCAAGTATGTCGCACAGGTACTCTCTTGAAAATGTTCCAGGTATCCAAGATGAAAGAAGATTTGGCAATCGATCAATAGCCTCGGACTGATAAAACAGACGGTCCATAAGACCCATTGCCATTAAATTTTCTGTTGAATCAGATGAATTGTACATGGTATTCAGAAGGTGCATCATTTCGGCATACAGAGCCACAGCCTGTGAAAGGCTCTTATATTTCTTGTGAGCGAGAAATGAGTCTGCCGCCGTAAATACAAGGTTGAAAGTGAAAACATCCATGGTGAATATCAGATGCCCGATTGACTTTTGTTGTTGGTCGTTTCCACTTGCGGAATCGTTATTTGTAAGCATAGTCTTCGTCAAGCCACCCTCATTGATAGCTACTCTCCACCACTGCGTGAAAAAACAAACTAGGCGGAAGAAAACCACCTTGTCGTCACTTTCAAGCCGACTTGAATCTCGTCTGAACTCATTTTTGAGACTCTTCATAACTGGACCGTAGCACTGTGTCATAAATCTGATGCAAAAGTCATGAAGCACACGCTGCGAGCGACGAGATGCAAGACTGCCCGACATCTGAGTAGGATTAGAACAAACAACTCCTTCCTGCGTATGAACAGCCTGTGAGCGACCGGATCCAATGAAGTACTGGTGCTTCTTTGTTTTACGTTTTGCGCTAGTTGAAGGCTTCGCCGACTTGAACCCTCCTCGAGACGATGATTTGTTCAACGCGGACATTGAGCGAAAGCGTTGCTGTCCACCGGCCTTTTGTGAAACGAGAGTTCCAGCAAAGTGCGAATGCCTAGAGCCACTAGCAGACTGCATTTGCTGACGTTCTTTCTTCAGCTGGTTCATGAGGGAACCTCCTCCAGTCGTTTTAAAAGTCTGCGCTCTGTTGGTGGTTTCTGCTGAATTTCCTGAATATTTCTGCTTCATCCTTGTGGGATTACTTCTGTTCTTGGCAGCACTTCTTGCCACAAGCGTAGGGTCCTTTGGTAGCAAATATAATACATCAGAATTATCCCAAATGCAGGGAAAATATATCATTAAAACACCAAACTTACCTGCCTTTTCAACAGATGATGTAATATTTCCATCACCAACAGATTGTATTGCTTATTTTCCCTGTTCTCCATTTCTTGCCCAATCACCAAAAAGAAGTCAAAGACCATCTCACGTTCAAAAAGAGCAATCAGTTCTTGGTGTAAGATGGTGCTGGATTGAACTTTCTCTGCATCTTTCAATATAGGGTCACCAGCACACAGTAAATTACGCAACAAGTGCAATACAAGTTCCATGGTAAGGTGATCTTCAGTAGTGCGCGCAAGCCCAGTCTTGGACAATGGTTCTGCAAGAAGAGATACAAAGACAGAAAGTAAACCACCTTCTTCAGTAGAGCCTCCCGAAGATTTCTTCTTTTGGCGGTGAGATGGATGGTGCACGAAAAGTCTCTTGTACTGCGCCAACAAATTTGCCTGGGCGATGGCATTGTCGCGAAGTTTGATTTGCTCTTCAATCACGCTGCGAGGCGAAAATTAGTCATTTAGAATGGCAGAGTAAAGTTTGAGTTATGAGAACGAAGACGAGCACTTACCCCTGTTCCGTCTTTCCTCGTCGAGTATCAATGATCATTCCAGCCGCATTTTTGGCATTGTCGCTTATCGGCTTGGTCAAGATAACCAATATTTTGACAATTGTCAGTATGAGTGGCGTGTTATAACGACAACTCAATACTAGCGGTAACAGCTTCTGTTCAACAATCTTCCACTGTCCCAACAAAAGTGAAATGGGTCTGAATGCGTCTTCATCGCGACGTAAAGCTCGCTGCAAATCTTGGAGCCAGTTGATGCAATCTTCTACAGGAATCATTTCCTGCGTTTTGGGGTCCACAGTTGAGCCAATGACACCGCAAACGAGGAGAAGTTCGTTCACAATACTTTTGTCTACGGTAAGGCTGGGATTTGTGTAACTAGATCTGCCCGACGCGGGATTCGTAGTACGCGGGGGCGTGACTTTCTGCGCAGTTGGAGCTGCGGACATGACCCCGTTAGCTAGAGTATCTCTGCCATTTCTGCTTGAAGCTTCCATTGCGTATTTGCACAAGAAGGAGATTTGAGTAATGCGGCCGCAGTGCAGTGTACTGTACGAGTATGTTTCCAAGGAATGATGGAAGGTCTGGTTTGTTTGTTTTGAGTTTGTGTTGGAGCTCGTCTGGAAATAAGGAGCGAGCGGATGAAAAGTCAGTCTTGGGAAAGAAATTCATTTTGCTCGAAAGTTAGCGCGGGGCGAGGGACCCAGAACTAACTGGTACCTAACCACCTTTTACCCCCCCCCCCCCCCCCCCCCACCCCCCTCCTTTCTTTCGCGCGGCCTCACAGCTCGCCGCCGCCCCCCCCCCT